>Ga0075423_10002120_pt1 | contig 17881 bp, 19 predicted proteins | sample SoiMethybrSBSTD2_FD_80114 | JGI IMG/M metagenome (GOLD analysis project Ga0075423, IMG submission 80114) | Bulk soil microbial communities from a Populus tree surrounding site in Tennessee, USA - Soil MetaG P. TD hybrid SBSTD2 | ecosystem: Environmental > Terrestrial > Soil > Tree plantation...
GCGCTACGGGTTCAATAAATCGCACTCGGCCGCGTACGCATTGGTCTCCTATCAAACGGCGTATCTGAAGACGCACTATCCCGTCGAGTTCATCGCCACGTTGATGACCTCCGAAATGGGCGACACCGACAAGGTCATCAAAAATCTCGCCGAATGCCGCGGCAAAGACATCGAGGTATTGGCGCCCGACATCAACGAAAGCCGCGCCGACTTCACGCCGGTGGGAGATAAGATTCGCTTCGGCCTGGCGGCGGTAAAAAATGTCGGCGAAAAAGCCGTCGAAGTGATTCTCGAAACCCGCGCCAAAGATGGGCCCTTCGAGTCGCTCTTTGACTTTTGCCGGCGCGTCGATACGACGGCGGTCAATCGGCGCGTCATTGAGAGCTTGATCAAGTGCGGCGCGTTCGATTCGACGCAGGTTTCGCGCGCGCGCATGTTCGGCGCGCTCGATGATGCGATCAGGGCCGGCCAGGCGCATCAGCGGGATCAGTCGAGCAATCAAATCGATATCTTCGGCATGCTCGGCGCACCGACCCGCGGCGGCAAAAAAGCCGGCGATATCTATCCCCAGGTCAGTGAATGGTCGACGCAGGAGGCGCTGGCGTTCGAAAAGGAAGCGCTCGGTTTCTACATCACCGGTCATCCCTTGGATAAATTCGATCGAGTGCTTAAAAAAATTGCCAGCGGAACGATTGCCGCGTTAAAGGAAAAGGGGCAGCCGGGGGACGTTAAGATTGGCGGCGTGGTCTCGGCGTTGCGCCTGCGCAACACCAAAAAGGGCGACCGCTATGGTAGTTTCAATCTCGAGGACAAGACCGGTTTCATCGAGGTGCTCGCATGGCCGGACACGTACAAAAAATGTTCCGCTTTACTCGGCGCCGATGATCCGATCTTTGTGAAGGGGCGGCTGGAAGTGGGCGAGGAACGCATTCAGGTGATCGCCAACGACATCGAGGCGTTGAGCGAAGCCGCCAAGAATCAAAAATATGGGACCGTCAACGGCAACGGCGAAAAGATCCATCTCTACGTCCGTGAAGCGGAGGTTTCCGCCGAAGAATTGGTCATCTTGCGCGACACCCTGCTCGATTTTCCCGGTCGGTCAACGGTTTATCTCCACCTGCTGCAATCCGTAAACGGCGAAACCGTCATCGAGCTTCCCGATCAAGTGCGCATCGCCTCGACGCCGGAGCTGGTCGGCACCGTAGAGCGGCTGTTTGGGGCGCGCGTCAGTTTCCAATCACTGGTATCTTGAAACAAGTGATTTCCACGCAACGGTCGAAGGAAAAGGCCCTGTTGGTCGGCATCGAGTTGCCGTCAGGAGATCACAAAGTCCCGCTGCAGTATAGCTTGGATGAGCTCGAGCGCCTGGCGAAAACCGCGGGCGCGTCCGTTCTCGGCAAACACAGCCAGCAGATCAAAAACGTCACACCGGCGACGCTGATCGGCAGAGGCAAAGTCGATGAAATTCAAAAAAGCTTAGAACGAACGCATGCAGATCTGGTTATCATCGACGAGGATCTTACCCCGGCCCAGCAGCGCAACCTCGAAAGCGCCTTCAAAATCCGTGTTATCGACCGTAGCCAATTGATTCTCGATATTTTTGCCCAGCGCGCGCGCAGCAGCGAAGGCAAGGTGCAAGTGGAGTTGGCCCAGCTGGAATACCTGTTACCGCGCCTGACGCGCCAGTGGACCCACTTGTCGCGGCTCGGCGGCGGTATCGGCACGAGGGGACCGGGCGAAACCCAGCTGGAAGTCGACCGCCGGCGCATCCGCGAGCGCATCGGCCATCTCAAGCGGCGGCTCAAAACCGTCGAGCGCACGCGCACATTACAGCGTCAGGAACGCGACGCGGTGCCCTTCGCGACGGTCGCGTTGGTCGGCTATACCAACGCGGGAAAGTCGACGTTGATGAACACGCTCACGCGCGCCGGCGTGTTTGTCGAGGATAAGCTCTTTGCCACGCTCGATCCGACGACGCGCGCGCTGCGCTTGCCGAACGGCGACAAAGTGATGATCGTCGATACCGTCGGCTTCATCAATAAGATCCCGCACTCATTGATCGAAGCATTCAAGAGCACGCTGGAAGAAGTCAGTCGCGCCGACCTGCTGCTTCACCTGGTCGACATGGCCAACCCGCTCTACGACGAACACGTCGATGTGATCGAAAAAGTGCTCGACGAAATCGGCGCCGGCGAAATTCCCACGGTGCTGGCGCCAAACAAAGTCGATCTCGCCTCATCGGCCGGGGCGAGTCAACTCAAGTCGGCAAAGGGATGCGATGTTTGTCCGATATCGGCATTGACCGGAGCCGGCGTTACGCAGTTAATGGAGACCGCAGGCAAGATTCTCGACCGTAAAAAAGAACGGTTTCACGCCTGCTTTACGCCGGCGCAAGGCGCGCTGGTTGCGCTACTGCGCGAGCGTGGCCGCATCGTCAAAGAAAAATATGACGGCGATTTGCTCCGCGTGACCGCTATGGTCACGCCAAAGTTGGCCGGGCAAATGCGCAAGCTCTTGAACGCTGATGGAGCTCAGGCGGAATGGCTATCGTAAATCGCGATGTTGAATCTGCCCAATTGTTTGACGCTCGTGCGCATTCTGATGATCCCGATCTTTCTGGAATTTCTCGCCTACCATTTTTACGGGCAAGCGCTGGCGGTTTTTATCCTTGGGGGGCTCACCGATTTCTTGGACGGCTTGATCGCCCGCAAGATGAAGCAGCAAACCGCTCTTGGCGCCTACCTCGATCCGGTCGCCGATAAACTACTGGTGATCACTTCTTTCGTTGTGCTCGGCGCCATCGAGGGGATTCCCATGTGGCTCGCCGTTGTCGTCATCGTCAGGGATATCCTGATCATTATCGGTTACGCGATCATCTACGTGCTGGTTGAAGAACCCCTGCAAGTGCAACCGAGCCGGCTCGGGAAGTGGAGCACAACGCTGCAATTGGTGACCGTGGGCGTAGCGCTGGCGTTACTCTATGACCCCACAGTATTTAGCCCGCCATTTCTCGATTCATTTGTTTGGGCGACCGCTATCACCACCGTGGTGTCGGGTTGCCAATATCTTTATCGCGGACTGCTCTGGCTGCAAAACCGAGCCGCCAGTATCAACCGTCCCGGTTGACACGCTGGAGAAAAATTGGTAATAAAATCGATCTCTTGCACTGTTTTAAATCTAACGTTGTTCGGTCCCGGTAAAGCGCCCATGTAATGCGTTCAGGACTCGCTAAGTCGACTCGTTCGGGCCACTCCTGTTCGGTCTTGCAGGCACGTAGCTCAGTGGGAGAGCGCTTCCTTGACACGGAAGAGGTCGGCAGTTCAATCCTGCCCGTGCCTACCATTTTTTAACCCGACAGTATGGATACGATCCACGTCACATTACCTGACGGAAAAGCCGTCGACGTTCGTCCCGGGACCAGGGTCGCCGAAGTCGTCGCTGCGGCGGGCCTGAAGAAGGACATCATCGCGGCTAAGGTCAACGGCCGTCCGGTGGATTTGCAGCATGTTTTGGAGAGCGACTGTGCGCTGGAGCTGGTGTCGCCGAATAGCGCCGAAGGCCTCGATATCTTACGCCACTCCACCGCTCACTTGATGGCCCAGGCGGTGCAGAATCTTTTCCCCGGCACCCAAGTGACCATCGGCCCGACCATCGAAGACGGGTTTTACTATGACTTCAAGCGCGACCAGGCTTTCGCGCCGGAAGAGCTGGAACAAATCGAAAAGCGGATGCAAGAGCTGGCCAGAGCCAATTTGACGATCACTAGGGAAGAGATGCCGCGCGCTCAGGCGATCGATCTGTTTCGGAAGATGGGCGAAGATTACAAAGTCGAGATTATCGAAGGAATCCCGGACGAAAAAGTCTCGCTCTATCGTCAGGGCGACTGGATCGATCTTTGCCGCGGACCGCATGTGCCGAGCACGTCTGCAATCAAGGCATTTAAACTGACGAGCCTCGCCGGAGCGTATTGGCGCGGCGACTCGCGCAATGAACAGCTCCAACGAATCTATGGCACCGCGTGGGCCAACCGCAAGGACCTGGATGCCTACCTCAAGCGCATCGAAGAAGCCAAACAGCGCGATCATCGCCGTCTCGGCCCGGCCCTGGACTTATTCTCGCTTCATCCGATCGCGCCGGGCTCGCCGTTTTTCCATCCCAAAGGCACGATCATCTACAACATCCTGACTCAGTTTATCCGCTCCCTTTACGATCGTTATGGCTACACCGAAGTCGTCACGCCGCTGATTTACAAGACCGATCTATGGAAAACCTCGGGACACTACGAGGTCTTCAAAGACGACATGTTTCTGATGGAAGTGCACGACGGCGAGTACGGCGTGAAGCCGATGAACTGTCCGGGGCATTGTTATCTATTCGCGACGCGAAAGTACTCCTATCGCGATCTGCCCATTCGTTATGCCGACTTTAGCCGCCTGCACCGCTTCGAGCCGTCGGGCGTGCTTTCGGGTTTGACTCGGGTGCGTTCGTTCGCCCAGGACGATGCGCATATTTACTGTACGCCGGAACAGCTCGACAACGAGCTCGAACAATTTGTCGCGATGACCAAGGAGGTCTATAAGGTCTTTGGCTTCGACCGCATCGAAGTCACTCTGCAAACCCGTCCGGAAAAGTTTCTCGGCCGCATCGAATTGTGGGACGCGGCCGAGGCAGCGCTCCGCCGCTGTCTTGAACGGTCGGGATTTTCAGTGAAAACCCTGCCGGGGGAGGGGGCATTTTACGGGCCCAAGATCGGCTTTGATTTTCGCGATGTGCTGGAACGTTCGTGGACTCTGGCGACGGTGCAGATCGACTGTGCCATGCCTGAGCGGTTCGACCTCAAGTACGTGACCTCGGAAGGAACCGAGGCGACTCCGGTCATGCTACACCGGGCGGTCTTGGGGTCGATTGAGCGCTTTATCGCGATCCTGCTGGAGCATTGTGCCGGCGCTTTTCCGCTATGGCTCGCGCCGGTTCAGCTCAAGATATTGACAGTGACTGATAATCAGATTGAATATGCTAAAAGGGTATTCGATCAGCTGCGCGCGGCGGGTTGGCGGGTCGAGTTGGATGGCCGCAACGAGAAACTCGGTTACAAGATCCGCGAAGCCCAACTGGCAAAAATCCCTTATGCCGTTGTGATCGGTGATAAGGAGGCCGAGGGGCAAATCGTCGCGCCGCGCCGCCGCGGCGGCGAAAACCTAACGCCCCTGCCGCTGGGCGAATTTATCGAGCGGCTGCGCGCTGAGGTTGCAACAGAAATGGGAGAAGCATAGAGGTATAACACCAAATCGAACCACGGATGGAGGTGGCTTATCGCAAGAGAAGCGAGGATCAATCATCAAATTCGCGCCCGTGAAGTCCGGGTGATCGGACCGAAGGGCGAGCAGCTCGGAGTGCTGGCGTTGCATGAAGCGCTCAAGCAAGTGGAAGCGCTGGAGATGGATTTAGTCGAAGTCGCGCCGGACGCCCAACCGCCGGTCTGCCGCATGATGGATTACGGCAAGTTTCGCTACGAGCAGAAAAAGAAAACTCACGGCGCAAAAAAACACTCGGTCGTCGAAATCAAGGAAGTCAAAATGGGTTCTCGCACAGACGCTCATGACGTCGAGCACAAGGTTCGGAATATTCGCCAGTTCATCGAGAAAGGCCAAAGAGTCAAAGTATCGGTGTTCTTTCGCGGGCGGGAAATCACTCATCCCGAGCTCGGCAGGCAGATGCTCAGCGGCGTGGTCACTCAGGTGCAGGACATCGCCAAAGTAGATATCGAACCGCGCTTGGAAGGGCGAAATATGGCGATGTTATTGACGCCCAAAGCATGATGACGGTGAGGTTGAGCAGGACAAAATCTAAGGAGTAACAGGTGCCAAAAATCAAAACCAACAAGTCGGCAGCGAAAAGGTTTCGCGTGACCGGGAGCGGAAGAATTAAACGCAATAAAGGATACAAACAGCACATCCTTTCGTCCAAGAACAAAAAGCGCAAACGCCATCTGCGCCAGTCGACGCTGGTATCCGCGGTGGAGACGAAGAACATCCGCAAACTAATACCTTATAAATGAATAACGAACAGCTAGTGTGGTGACCCAGAAAATCGCGATATAACTCCAATGTCATTCCGGGCAAGCTGGGGGCGATTCCGCCAGAGGCGGATCAGCCTCAGGCTGAAGCTGGCGCGACCCGGAATCCAGGAATTTCAAAGACTCTGGATACCGGCCTCCGCCGGTATGACGGGAAAGAACGTAACAAATAATTTAACGACCCAGTACTCGAACGGGGAGGAGTTTCTAAAGTGCCTAGAGCCAAAGGTGGAAGTAAATCGAGACAGAGACGTAAAAAAATCATGAAGCTGGCCAAAGGCTACGTCGGTGGCCGGGGCCGGCTCTATCGGTCCGCGCGGGAGACCGTCGAGCGCGCGCTGGCGTTTGCGTACCGTGACCGCAGGATCAAGAAGCGAACCTTTCGCGGATTATGGATTACCCGCATCGGCGCGGCGGCGAAGATCAACGGTCTCTCTTATAATCAGTTAATCAGGGGCCTCAAGCAGGCTGGCGTCGAGTTAGACCGCAAAGTTCTCGCGGAAATCGCCGTCGTCGATATGCCCGCTTTCGGCCAATTAGCGCAGACTGCAAAATCTCACCTAGGTGCTTGAGCGCCTGAGTATTTCAGTCGAATGAACGATTCACTGGAAGCTCTCCGAGGAGAGGTTCTGGCGCGAATCCAGCAATCTAACTCCGCGGCAGAGCTCGAACAGATACGGGTCGAGGTTCTCGGCCGCAGCGGTCGCGTGACGCTCATGCTGCGCGGGCTCAAAGATCTGCCGGCGGAGCAGCGGCCGAGCGCCGGCGAGCGACTCAACCAGCTGCGCCGCGACCTCGAACAGGGTTTGGCGGAGCGCCTGAGCGCGGTCACGCAGCACGCCAAAGCGCAGGCGCTAAAAGATGAACGGGTCGATATTACTCTCCCCGGAAGTCGCTGGGCGCGGGGAAGCACCCATCCGCTGACGCTGGTGATCGATGAGATCATCGACATTTTCTGGGGCATGGGCTTTGAAATCGCCCGCGGGCCCGATATCGAGGACGATTACCATAACTTCGAAGCGCTCAATATTCCCCAAGACCACCCGGCGCGGGACATGCAAGATACCTTCTTCGTATCCAATGGCCGTTTGCTGAGAACGCATACGTCGCCGGTACAGATCCGCACGATGGAAAACCGCAAGCCGCCGCTGCAAGTGATCGTGCCGGGAGCGGTCTATCGCCACGATGACGACGCCACGCACTCGCCGATGTTTCATCAGGTCGAGGGTTTCATGGTCGACGACAGCATTGCCTTCTCCGATCTCAAGGGCGTGCTCACTCACTTTTTGCGGGAGATCTTTAATCGCGACGCGGGCGTGCGATTTCGTCCCAGCTTCTTCCCGTTCACCGAGCCGAGCGCGGAGATCGATATTCAATGTGTGATCTGCGGCGGTAGCGGAGCGCAGAAGTCGGGCCAGGCCTGCCGGGTATGCAAGTCCAGCGGCTGGCTGGAAATCCTCGGCGCGGGAATGATCGATCCTGCGGTTTTCGACTTTGTCGGGTATGATCCAAAAAAATTCTCCGGATTTGCTTTTGGCATGGGCGTGGAGCGGATCGCCATGCTGAAATACGGGATCGATGACATTCGCTTGTTCTTCCAAAACGACCTGAGGTTCTTGAGGCAATTTAACTGAGAGGAAGGGAATGATGGAGTACTGGAATACGGGAATATTGCTCTTAAAACCCATTACTCCAACACTCCAGTACTCCATCACTCCAATCCCATGAAGTTCACATTCAACTGGCTCAAAGAGTTCGTCAAGGTCACCGCCGGGCCGGCAGAGCTTGCCAAGCTGCTCACCATGGCGGGTCTTGAAGTGGAGTCGCTCGCGCCTCAGCGCGAAGCGGAGAGCAACGCCGAAGACTGGTTGTTCGAGATCGCGGTCACGCCCAACCGTGGCGATTGTTTGGGCATCGCGGGAATCGCCCGCGAAGTCGCAGCGCTGACCGGTGGTCAACTGCTGTCGCTGCCATCGAGCCCGGCCAAAAAAGATGCCACGATCAACCAACGCATCAGTCTGACCATCGCAGACCCGCGTCTGTGCCCGCGGTATTCGGCGCGGATCGTTGACGACGTGGCGATTGCTACCGCACCCGCGTGGTTGCGTTACCGCATCGAGTCCTGTGGTATTCGCTCGATTAACAACGTGGTCGATATCACCAACTACGTGATGCTCGAAACCGGCCAGCCGCTCCACGCCTTCGACCTCGATCGGCTAACGGCGAAAAAGATCGTCGTGAAAGCCGCCGAAGAGGTCAAGAAATTTACCACGCTCGACGGCGTCGAGAGAGCATTAACCGCCGAGGATCTGCTGATCTGCGACGGCGATACACCGGTGGCGCTCGCCGGAGTGATGGGCGGCATGGATTCCGAAGTGATCGACTCCACACGCTCACTCTTGCTCGAAAGCGCCAATTTCGCCCCGACGTCGATCCGCCGCACCGCCAAACGGCTCGCGCTCCATAGTGAAGCCTCGCATCGTTTCGAGCGCGGCGTCGACCCTGAAGGAACGATTGCCGCCCTCGATCGAGCGGTCTATTTGCTCGAAGAACATGCCGGCGCCAAAGCGCTGGCAGGGGTGGCCGATCGCTTTCCCGGCAGAGCGAAAGCGCCGACAATTTTGCTGCGCGAAGAGCGCATCGAGAAACTTCTGGGTTTAGCGATCAGCCGTAAACAAGTCGAAAAGCGGCTGCGCTCCCTCGGCATGAAAACCGCGCGGCAAGGGCGAAGCGGCAGCCTAAAGGTCATTCCGCCGACGAGTCGAGGGGATATTATGCGCGAGGCGGACGTGATCGAGGAGCTCGCGCGTGTGCACGGCTACGATCGCATTCCCACCACGCTGCCGTTGGTCAGATGCTCGGGCGGAAAGCACGATTCGCGCCTCGGATGGGAGCGAAAGCTCCGCTCGCTCTTGGCCGGCGAAGGCATGACCGAGGTCATCAACCTGCCGTTTACCAGCGAAACACTCAATCGAACTTTCGCCGGACCCTGGGCAAGCGCGGCGACCGTCGCTGTGCTTAATCCGCTGGCGAAAGAAAACACCGAGATGCGCGCCAGTCTGTTGCCCGGCCTGCTCGATAATTTACGGCTTAATCTGGCATACCAAGCGCAGAGTTTTTGGGTGTACCATCTCGGCAAAGTGTTTCGTTCGAGCGCAGACGGAGAGAGCACGGAGCGGCAGTGTGTTGCTGCTTTGCTGTACGGCCCTCGGCCGCGCTGCGGCCTGCGCGTGAGTGACGAATCAGCGGTGGGATTTCTCGATTGCAAAGGGCTGGTGGAAGCCGTTTTGGAGCTATTCCGCGTGCGCGAGTCGGTGAGTTGGAGCGCCACAGCGCCTGGAGTTTTACACCCCGGAAGGTCGGCGAGCCTGCGCTGCGGCGAAACCGAGCTGGGCTATTTGGGTCAGCTCCACCCCGACATCTGCGATCAACTGGCGGTGCCGCCGGTGTTGCTGTTCGAACTTGACTTCGAGAAACTGCTTCAGTATGCTCCGCGGCGAATAACGACAATTGCGCTTCCGCGTTTTCCGGCCGTCGAGCGAGATGTTGCGATCGTGGTGGATCACGACTTTGGCTCGCAACAAATCGTCAGTTGGATCCAGAATCTCGGCGAAGCATTGATCGAACATGTTGAAGTTTTCGACCAATACGTTGGCGCTCCGATTCCGGAAACGAAGAAAAGCTTGGCCTATAAAATTTCTTATCGCGCCGAGGACAGAACCCTAACCGACAGTGAGATCAATCAGCTGCACCAGAGCCTGGTGGACCGGCTCGGCAAGACTTTTGGCGCCGAGCGGCGCAGCTGACTGAGCTGAGAGAAGAGGTAGAAAATGACCAAAGCAGAAATCATCACGCGAATCTACGAGAAAGTCGGCTTCTCGAAAAAGGATGCGACCGATGTGGTCGAGGCCACGTTCGACATTATCAAAGGCTGCCTGGAGCGCGGTGAGAAGGTCAAAATCTCCGGCTTCGGCAACTTTGTCGTCAATACGAAGCGGCCGCGCAAGGGCAGAAATCCGCAAACGGGCGATGAGATCATCATCGTCGGCCGGAAGGTGTTGACCTTCAAGGCCAGCCAAATCATGAAGAAGAGCTTAAACACTATGGGAAGCGCGGCGCCGTCATCGTCGCCGACCTCCGCCGCATCCGAATAAACCTTGGCGATGCCTGCCCGCTTGCCGGAAAAAATTTACTTCAAGATCGGCGAAGTAAGTGAGATCGTCGGCGTCGAACCCTACGTTTTGCGCTATTGGGAAACCGAGTTCGATTTGCTCAAGCCGTCGAAGGCGCCGTCGAAACACCGGCTCTACAAAAAACGTGACGTCGAGTTGTTGCTCGATATCAAGCGGCTGCTTTACACCGAAGGCTTCACCATCGAAGGCGCGCGCAAGAAACTGAAAGAAACCAAGAAGGAAGAAAAAGACCAACTCAAGCTGCCGCTGGCTGAACAGAAATACAGGAGCGCGCTGGTCAAGCTCAGAAAAGATTTGGAGTCGCTTCGCAAATTGCTCTCCTAGTTTCTTTGTTCGCAACTGTTCATCCGATCGCCGCGCAAGCGCGGCGCGCGCGCGGCTCATCAGCAGCCAACGAAAAATTGCTTTAGCCCCGACGGAATGGTAAATATCCTGCAGCCAACCATGTCGGGGCGTAGCGCAGCCTGGTAGCGCACACGCTTGGGGTGCGTGTGGTCAGCGGTTCAAATCCGCTCGCCCCGACCATTCCTTATATTCAACGGCTATTCCATTTTTATTTGTTCATTTTAGTTTAAAACCCGCAGCCGATCAGTGCTGATCGGCTATGAGTTTTTGATTGCTCTATTGTTTGGGACCTGTGAAAATCTTCGCCGCTTTGAGGCCGAACCAGATCCGATAAAGAAGCAGTGGTCCGCGACGCGGTTAATAATCGAGCTGCTAGTCACGACTTTATATTGATCTCAAAACAAAAACAAAAGTTGTTAGCAAATAACAAAAGTATTCGTAGGCTGCGCTGCGCGCACGGATAGTACTACCTAGTGAGATGGGATTCGGATGCGGAATTTAGGCGCTCTAACAAGGAATTTTGTCAATTCCTATTTATTGCCAAAAGTTCCGCAGCCGAACTTCAGAGCCACGTACGTGGCGTTGGATCAGGCGTATATCGGAAGAGCTGATTTTGAAAAACTTTATGGCAGTCTCGGTCATACCTCGCGTATGATTTCGAATCTCATAAAATATCTCACGTCACGCCCTGCGCAATCAAACGCTGACCACTCGAATGCCGCAAGAAACACAACAAATGCTAAACGCTAGCGACGCAATCAACGTCAAACGCGACCAACGCACTAAACGCCGAACGCGATCAGCGCCATCAACGCGAGCACCCCGAAGACCCAACGCTAGAGCCGCGAAAGGAAATCAACGGTATAAGGCGGGAGACCGTCAGGATGCGCGGCTGCGTATCGGACCAGGGCTTCGGCCGATTCAGCGAAACGATCCGCGGGCAGGCTATGGGGAATGATAAGGACACCGTGATGAACGCGTCCTTCGTTATAGAACTGGAGTGTGAGGCGGATAAAGTCGTCGCGATTCCGCGTCACAAGACAGCGCTTTTCCAGAGCAGCGCGTTCGAGTTGGTCAAAGTCAGAAAGTGCTTCGGCCCCAACTTCGTGAGCGCTGATAGCATCGAGTCCTTGGCTGCGGACCCTTTCTGCAATTCGCTGGCTCAGATCTTCATCCAGGTAATACCTCAAGAGCGGTCCTGGACTAAGGATGGGTGACGATCAGCGAGCTGATCCTTGCTCCAAGCTTCGTTGCGAGCTACCTGGCGCTCAATCTCTTCAGCGTAGAGACGATAATACGACAGGGCAGAGCGCAGTTGAGGTTCGGAGAGCCAATGATAGGTTTCGCGCAGTCGCGCATCATCGTGATTCAGGCTTTTGTACGTGGAGATGACTTCCCACACATCCAGACCGGTGCCGGCGATACGGGCTCGCCGTCCGGAGGGTCCGTCGGCAAAGACAATTCCAGGACACCGTTTCAGCTTAACGGCTTCGGCGAGCAGTTCATTGGCAACGGCGGAAAAGTCGCGGCCGGAGCTATCAGCCTCGTCCTGTATGGTTTTTGCCACCTCATCTGGAATTCGAAGGCTTTTTTGCACGCTAGACATGATCGACCTCCCGTATCTCGGTGCATGACAGAAGATTACAGCGTCGGACAATGTATTTCAAGATTGGTAACGAGATTGCGAATTGGGAATTTCGAAATGAATACAAGCCCCTCGAATATGTCGGTTAATTACTGATGAATAAGACCGACTTGGTCGAAAGATTGCCGAAAAAGAAATCAGCGGACATTTTAGGGTATCAACTGCTCAAGGCCGGTGCTTCTGTGGGTGCGAACTATCGCGAGGCGAATCGCGCGGAGTCACATGACGATTTTATTCATAAGATAGGAATAGTCGAAAAAGAAGCCAGCGAGTCAGAATATTGGCTGGAGCTTCTTAAAGAGGCAGAGCTAGGAAATCCAGATGATAACGAGCGGCTCCTGATCGAGTGCCGAGAATTGATTGCTATATTTACCGCGATCGGTAAAACCGCTAAGACTCGGCGTCGCGTCGAACGCCCACTTGATTCAGCGGATCGCAGTCCGCAGTCCAAAATCCGACATGATTCCAAGCCGAACTCTAAAATTGAATCGACCTCTGAAATCAAAGATCCGAAATCGTTCTAACGAGGAAAATTCGCATTTCGCAATCCGAAGTTCGAAATCTGCCATGCGTCGTTGGTAAGCATTCCGTCCGAACAATTCGCAATTCGAAATTCGCAATCCGAAACTCCGTCAGCCGCTCTCGTCATTGCTAACCCTGAATAGCTTTATATAATGACAGATGTCAGGGTTGAGGAGATCTCATGAGAACTATCGAGGTCCCCCCTGAGATACGCAGTTTTCTCAACATCGTTTAATCAGAAGCTGCTTTGGAGGCCAGATGAAACATGAATCAAAAGAAGACGCCCAGCGGGCAGTTCTGGAGCGAATGAGTCAACTGGATGCTCAGCAAATCGCCGAAGTGTTAGATTTTATTGACTCCTTAGCCGATGAGAAACGACGGCGGTCTTCTCTTGCACAGTTCCTTAGCGAATTTACGGGACCCGCGGTCAATCTGCGGGATGTTCGCGCAAGCCTCGCGAAGATTACCGGCCAATTTTCCGATGTGGTGCGCGAACAACGTGACGAACGCGGATGAGCGTTTATTTCTTCGATACAAGTGCTTTGCTGAAACGATATCACTCGGAACTCGGAACCGAGATCGTTGACTCTGCATTCGAAGAAAAAGACGCCACAAGGATCATCTCTGACCTCAGTGTGATCGAATTTTATTCTGCTTTTACTAAGAAAGTTCGAACTAGGGAAATCCCGGAGACGAGTTTCCGCGGCGCTGTGAGTTGTTGGCTCAAGATTTCCAAAATCGACTTATTGAGATTACGTCCGTCATAGATGACGACAAAAGATCGGTTGTGATGCTTCTTGAGAAATACGGGATTTCGCAAAACTTAAGAACACTGGACGCATTGCAACTAGCGATCATGAATAGACTCGGTCGCCAAATGATCACGCGAATTCTATGCGCCGACCGCGCCTTCGTATCAATAATTGAGCAAGAGGGGTTTACGGTAACGAATCCAGAGCATTCACAGTAATAAGAGCCGCAATCCGCAATTCGCATTCCCAAATTCGCAATTCTGATCCGTTTGATTTCAAATTCGCAATTCGCAATCCGCAATCCGAAATTGACCACGCCCATGCCCTCCTTCGAAGAAGAGTTAGTCCTCGAGCCCGGCCGCGGCTTTAAGCACTACTGGGGCGATCTGTGGCGTTACCGCGAGTTGTTTTTTACATCCTGGCGTGGCGGGATATTCGAGTCCGTTATAAACAGACTGTGATCGGGGTCGCCTGGGTGCTTATCAGACCCCTGGTGACGATGATTGTCTTCACGGTGGTTTTTAACAAAGTGGCGAAGCTCGAAGCTCCCGGTGGAGTACCGTACCCGTTGCTGGTATTCGCGGCGATGCTGCCTTGGCAGTTTTTCTCGAGGCGCTCAGCGAATCGAGCAGCAGCGTCATCGGCAATGCCAACCTGATCTCCAAAGTCTATTTCCCTCGGCTGATCGTGCCTGCGGGATCCGTGATTACGAGCTTCGTGGATTTCTTGATCACACTGGGACTGTATCTCCCACCCGCCTATTCCGAGGCTGCTGTCGATGCCTACCTCGCCAAGGCCGACCAATACAACAGCGGATCCGACCTGCTGACGCGCCGCGAGCGGCAAATTTTACAGATGGTCGCCGAGGGCTCCTCTAGCGCATCCCGAGATGGACCTGGCGAATCGCCCGCACCAGCTCATCGACGGCAGAGCTTTTCAGGACATATCCGAAAGCGCCGTTCTTCAGCGCGCTGAGCACATACGGCTCGCTCGAATGCGCCGACAACAGCAGAACCCGAGTCGGCAACCGCTGGTGGGTGATTTCACGGGTGATCTCCAAGCCGTTGAGGTGGGGCATGGCGAGATCGACGACCGCCACGGCGGGTGTCCATTTTTCGACGCAGCGGAGCGTTTCCAAGCCATTCGACGCTTCGCCGACGATGTCAAAATCAGCTTCTTTCTCGAGCACGACCCGAAGCCCCTGGCGCACCAAGCTATGATCGTCGGCGAGCACGATGGTGATTCTACCGGCGGGTTTTTTACCACTCGCCATAGTGCCGTTTGATATCATAAGTTTCGCGGAAAGAAACCCTCGGGGTCAGCCATGATATTTGCTATTTTACGATTACGCATGCTAGATGCTCGGTCACCATGGCACGCCGGACGAGAGTGGAGTATCCAGGGGCTTTGTATCACGCGATCAGCCGAGGGAATCAACGACAAAAGATTTTCAAAGATGATCGGGATCGAACCAAGTACCTGGCGCTGCTCTCTCGCCTAAAGGAACTCCATTCGTTTCGCATACACGCTTACGTTCTGATGCCCAACCATGTGCACTTGCTCGTGGAAAGCGGCCGGGTTCCGCTCTCACGGATCATGCAGAGATTGGGCAGCGGCTACACCCAGTACTTCAATCGCAGGCACGGACTCGTGGGCCATCTATTTCAGGGCCGCTACAAGGCTATTTTGTGCGACAAGGATAACTATCTATTGGAGCTCAGTCGATATCTGCACCTAAATCCGGTCAGGATCAAAGCGGTCAAAGACCCCATAGACTATATTTGGAGCAGCTATCAGGGATATGTACGGGGACCCGAGTGGCAAAAATGGTTAGACACCACCGATGTGCTCAGACAGTTTAGCCGAAATCCAGGCCAAGCGAGGAAGCTCTATCGCAGATTCGTATTGGAGGCCATCGGCCAGTCTCACAAACAGGAGTACTACGAGGTGGTAGACGGCCGGTTTCTGGGCGATAGAGAATTTGCTGAGGACATTAAGGCAAAGACAAAGACTCGGGGTTATGTGCGGGTTAAGATCAAGCCGGGTTTATTTATTAAGGTCGCATGCTCCGTGCTGGGAAAGCAGAGAGAAGCAGTCACCGGCGCTGGCAAGGCGCGGGAGCGAGTGCGAGCGCGCGAAGCGCTAAGCTACGTCGCGCGCAATTTTACGGAGCTTTCGGTTGCCGCGCTGGCGCAGGCTCTCAGTGTGGACCCGACATGCGTCAGTCGGAGCGTTGCGCGAGTGGAGAACCGAATGGCGGATGATAAAGCGCTGAAGAAAGTCATTGCTAAAATCGTTACTGCCATAGAGAATAGCAAATAGCCGGCTTGAGCCAACTGATCGCCGCTTCAGCACGAGCGATGCCAAAACGGAGGAAGGAATCGCGATTGGCTCGCGCAAATCCTTGCCGCGAGTCATCTCTTGTTTCGAATAGCGAGAAGGTCGCCGAGAGACATTTGTTCTTTGATGAGGAGCCACCAGCCGAACAACGTGATGGGAATGTATTGAGACAAGTGTTGCAGCAGCGAAAACCCGAACGCCCGATGTTGATCGACGGAAAAAAGCGTCAACGCGGCGACCGTGAAGAACTGGTAGGTGCCGACGAATCCCGGCGCCGAGGGAAGCGACACACCGATGCCGATGAAGGCGAGAACGACCCAGCTCGCTACAAGGGGAACATCAATCCGGCAGGCAAGTAAGGCGACATAGACTCCCAACGCGTAAGCGCACCAGATCGGAACCGAGAGCAGCATTGCGGGAATCAGGCTCTTCTTACTTTTCATGCCTGCCAGCCCCTCGAAAAACGATTCCAATACGCCTGCCAGCCGCTGCGCGTGTGCACGCGGTAGCAATCGGCAGAACCAGCCGCTCACCAACGCCGCTTGGTTGTTCATCAATAGCAGTCCTAACGAGAACAGCACCGCGATGGCAAGCATCACGAGGAAACTGCTGTTAATCCAGCGTGGAAATGATATTTGGAAAAAGAGTACGCTGAGCATTGCCAGGATGGCAAAGACGTCGAGCAGCCGCTCAACAATGACGGTCGCGAGCATCGCCGACACGGTGACGTGTTCCTTCTTGGCAGCGATGTATGCGCGGGCTAGGTCGCCGACTCGCAGGGGAAGCACATTATTGCCCATGAAACCGATCATGGTGGCGGTGAAGAGATTTGCGGTTTTCATCGACTCGGAATGGGGAATTAGATAGCGCCAGCGATAGGCCCGCAGCCAAATTGCAAAAATGGACAGCGCCGCTGCTAAAGCGAGATACGCAAAGCTGGCCTGGTGGAGCAAGGGTGTGATTTCAGAGAGCCGGACGTTACGCGCGGCGAGAAGCAAAAGCAGCGCGCTTATGGCTAACCCGACAATCGTCTGACGAAACAAGTTCCGACCTGCTCATTCAGAAAACGTCGAGGGCGCCGCCCTCGGAGCTGCCGCGCGGAACGAAAACTTTCACAGGTAAACCCACCAACGTGAAATACCAAACGGAGCATCGCAAAGTAAACACGAAGGCCAAGAGCGTCGGCTGCGCGATGCTCCTGGCCTTGGGAAATTTTGGATTATTACAGTGATTACTTTACGTGTCTGCTGACCAGCTTGGTCATCTCGAACATGGTGACGGTTTTCTTGCCGCCGAACACCGCTTTGAGTTTGTCATCGGCGTTGATGTTGGTTCTCTTTTTCTTGTCCTGGAGCCCATTCTTTTTTATGTAGGCCCAGAGTTTCTTGGTCACCTCGGTGCGCGGTATCGCCTTGGTGCCGACCACTTCGCTAAGAGCGGCATCCGGCTGTACCGGTTTCATAAATGCCGCGTTCGGTTTGCGTTTCTTTTTTGCTGCTGCCATATTTTTCCTCCTTCAGGAATGAATTTATTTCGTATTGGTATAGCAGAGGCGAAGCGCTATTGCCAACGATTTTTTCGATTTTTTCCTCTGAGAATTGCAGTTTCTTCCTCGTGGAATATCAGCTCGCCGCCGGCCAGATGCAGGGCAACGCCGTATTGGGACCGGGCGCGCTCGATCGACACATAGCCCTGCCGAACATCTTCCACGACTTTATCCACAGGGCGTTTGAAGGGATTGCCCAGCCCGCCGCCGCCGGGCCGCTCGACGCGGATGGTATCATTTCTTTGCAGCCGGTGGTCGCCGAAGCGAGACGGGAGATGCTTTGCATCTTTTGTCTCTGGATTGACCACGCATGCACCCTTGCCGCCGGGCAGACCGTTATCGCTCCCGAAAGGCTCGATGGCATGCTTGTCGGTGCGCATGGCAAAACGGACTTCGTCGGTTAGAATGCGATACTCGCGGGCGAAGCCCAGACCGCCGCGCCATTCACCGGCGCCGCCGGAA
>Ga0075423_10002124_pt1 | contig 17860 bp, 14 predicted proteins | sample SoiMethybrSBSTD2_FD_80114 | JGI IMG/M metagenome (GOLD analysis project Ga0075423, IMG submission 80114) | Bulk soil microbial communities from a Populus tree surrounding site in Tennessee, USA - Soil MetaG P. TD hybrid SBSTD2 | ecosystem: Environmental > Terrestrial > Soil > Tree plantation...
AGCTGGCCTGGCAGATTTCCACCACAGCAACCGACTCACGCTCCAGATCCAGCTTGCCGGCGTCGATCTTGGCCAAGTCGAGGATGTCGTTGATCAGAGCGAGTAGATGGCTCCCGCTTTCTTCGATGCTGTGCAGCAATTTGCACTGCTGCTGGTTGAGTGGGCCATAGATCTCCTCCTGAAGCGCCTCGGCCAGCCCGAGCACAGCGTTCAGTGGCGTGCGCAGCTCGTGCGACATGCTGGCCAGGAATTCGTCCTTGAGGTTTGCGGCGCGCGATAACTCGGCGTTGGCCGCGCTCAGGTCGGCGGTGCGCTCCTCGACCCGCTGAGCGAGCAACGCGCGTTCCTCGGTCAACGCATCCTGAGCACATTTGCGCTCGGTGATATCTTCGAAGATCGTGTAGCCTTGATAGGGTTGAGCTTCGTCTAGCCGGAACTGCGGGACGGCGTTGATGAGAATCCAGCGCTGCTCGTCGCTAGGGATGCAGACGCGCAGGATCACATTCCGCGTTGCCACATGGTTGTTGAGCGCGCCCATCCCAGCGTAGATCGAGCCTGAGTAGTCCGAGCCATCTTCATAAACCACCTTCCAGCTGGGATCGATCGGGTTGCGTCCCTGCATCTGATCCAAGGTCAGCCCGAGAATGTGGTAGGCAGCCGGGTTGGCCGAGATAACCTGGCCGTCGGCATCCTGGTAGATCACGCCCTGAGCCATTGTCTCGAACAGCGTCCGATAGCGTTCCTCCGACTGCTGTAGTGCTTCCTCGGCCCGCTTGCGCTCAGTGATGTCGTGGGCCATGAGCATCCCGGAGAAAATCTCGCCCTGCTCGTTCCTGACCGGCAAATAGTAGGCCATGTATGTATGATCGCCGAACATCATTTCGGCGACGCTCTGCGTCCCCGCCAGCGCCGCGTAGTAGAGCGGCTCGGTGGAACTATAGACCTCTGGCGGCAGGATCTCCTGTAATCTTTTGCCCTCAAGCTGTTCGCGCGAAATCCCCAGAGCAGTCAGCGCTTGACCATCGGCGATCGTGAAACGTAGGTCGTGATCGAAGAGGAAAACTGCGCCATTCGGGAAGTTGTTGGCCAACATGCGATAGAGACGCTCACTACGCCACAGCGCCTCTTCAGCTTGTTTGCGGTCTGTGATGTCGCGGAACATACCGACAACATAGCGCGCGCCTTCCTGGAAGACGGTGGTACCTCGCGCCTCCAGCCAACGCCAGCTAGCGTTGGCGTGGCGATAGCGCAACATGATCGGCCCGGTATCATGGGCCAAAGTCTGCTGCCATTCTGACTCGACGGCCGCCCGATCATCGGGATGGATCAGGTCGAAGGCGACGGTACCAACCAAATCCATTGGCTGGTAGCCCAGCAGCGTCTGGCACGAGGGGCCAACATAGAGATAGCGGGCCTGATCGTCCACCAGGAGGATCATGTCGCCGGCGTTCTCCGCAAGCAGACGGTAGCGCTCCCGGCTTGCGCGCAGGATCGAATCGATCCGCACGCACTCGACCACCCGGCCAAGCTGCGCACCGACATGGACCATCACATCGAGCATGTTCACATCGGGCGCGATCGCCTCGTCCGAGAAGAACTCCAGCACCGCAGCGACCTCGGCGCCAACCAGCACCGGGAGGGCGAACCCTGTGCGCAGACCGATATCGCTGATCGCCTTGGTCCGAGGGCCGTTGGGCAGTGTGGTCATATCGGCGATCCATTCCGGCTTACCACTGATCAGCACCTGCCCCGGCAGATCATCGATCAGCGCGAGGCCGAGTTCTGCGGTGGCTTTGCGGAAGATCATAAAGCGATCAGGATCGGTCAGGTGCCAGATTTCTGTCGAGGTCAGCGCGTACGGCCCGGCTTCACTGCCGAGGTAGACATGCCCGACTGGCCAGCCGATATGTGTGCATATTTGGCGGACTACGATTTGCAGTGTGTTTTCGAGCGTGACGACCTCAGTCGCGGCGACTGTGACTGTTTGCAGCAAATGGACGAAGGTCATTTGCTGTTGCAGGGATTGCTCGGCATGCTTGCGCGCAGTGATATCCTCGTGCGAGACGATGACGCCGCGATGCTCGCCGTCGAGCGGTGTCGCGCGCAACACGAACCAGCGCTCCGTCGCCGGCGAATGGCATGGGTAGTCGAGCATGAACTGATCGAGCGTTCCTGCCAGCACCGCAGAGATGCCCGCCAATGCCTGCTGCGCCTTGTCGCTGGCGCGGGCGGCGGCCGATTGACAGACTGCCAGGTAGCTGATGCCAACGCCGGTATGCACCAAGCCCGGATCGCCGTTCTCACATGCGAAGCGTTCCCATGCCTTGTTGATCGCAATGATCGTGCCAGTCTCGTCGAGCACGGCGATCGTCGCGGTGAGCGAGTTGAGCATGGTCTGGAAGAGACCGTCATAGATCGTTGTCATTGTGCGGGCCTCTTGGAACCGATGCGCGCGAAGAGTTCGTCGATCATACCGCTCCTCTAGGCCACACTCGGATGCAGCTTCAGCCCGTCGCTCGCGAGGGCCTGATATTGTTGCGCAACTTCATGCACCCGCTGGCGCAGTTCCGGCAGGGTCCAAGGTTTATGGATGAAGCCGCGCACTGTGCCGAGATTCAGCGCCTCAACGAGGGTCGCGCTGTCGAAGTAGGCCGAGCAGATGATGCCGAGCGCGGATGGGCGGACATGCTTGGCGCGCTTCAGGAGCTGCATGCCCGTGAGTCCGGGCAGGCGCTGGTCGGTCAGAATGACCGCGATCTCTTCGTGCGCCAGGATCTCCAGTGCCTCGATCCCCGAGCTGGCGGTAAACATCGTGTAGATCTCGCACAGCGAGAGGCGTAGAATCTCGGTCGCGCTCGCATCATCGTCTACGATCAGGAGCAGGGGTCGTGCTGTGCGCTGGCCCTGCCTCTCAGGGGTCAGGAACGCCTCGACAACCTGCGGGTCGAAATGCGTGCCGGACAGCGAGCGAATGTGTTCGCGCGCCTGATCATCGGGCCAGGCTTTGGAGTAGGGTCGATCGAAGCGTAGCGCGTCCCAGACATCTACCACCGCGAAGATGCGTGCCGCCAGGGGGATCTGTGTGGCTTTCAGTCCGCGCGGGTAGCCGCTGCCGTCCCAACGCTCGTGGTGGCAGTAGGGGATGTCGAGTGCCAGGCGTAGATACGCCACCGGCGCGAGCATTTCGTAGGCCATGACCGGGTGCTGGCGCATGACCGACCACTCGTCGTCGGTAAGTGGGCCGGGTTTGAGCAGGATGCTGTCGGGGATGCCCATCTTGCCAATATCGTGCAGGAGCGCGCCGCGACGAATATGCACCAGAACGGCCTCGTTCAGCCCCATCTGTCGAGCCAACTCGACCGTCAGCGCAGTCACACGCTGGGCGTGGCCCTCGGTCTCTTTGTCGCGCAGCTCAAGCGCCCGCGCCCAGCCTTCGAGGGTGGTGTCGTAGGCGCGCACCAGCTCAACGTTCGAGCGCTGCAAGGAGTCGAACAGCATCGCGTGCTCGATCGCGACAGTCGCTTGGCCGGCGATCGTCTCCAGGAAGTGCAGCCACTCGGCGTCTGGGTCCAGCGCGACGCGATGATGCAGCTCAATCACGCCCTCGACCTTGCCTTTGATGATCAGTGGCACGCCATAATAGTTCGAGAACTTAGCGAGGAGCGGCGGCTGGGGTGGCGTGTCGGTCGCGTTGGTCGCGTCGGCTGGTAGGTGGACGATCCGTCGTTGGAGCGCGGTGTATCCGGCGCAGCCTTCGCCGATATACAGTTGGGTTTGTGGAAGATCGGCCTTGTGCAGGCCACGTATGACCACGTATTCGAGCATCTGGGTGTATGGCTTGCACAGCAACACTGCCGCCGCATCGACTTGGAGATGATCGACGGCTTGGTCGAGAATGATGTTGAGGGTTACGTTCAAATCTAGGCCGGAGGTGATCGCTGCGTCGATGATGCGCAATTCGGCGAGGCGCTCGATCTGATGGCGTGTGCGCGCCTCGGCCTGCTTGCGCTCGGTGATGTCACGGACGACGATCTGCGCTGCGGGGCCCACATCCCAGATAAAATGGTCGGCGTCGATCTCGACCGGCACGAGTGTGCCGTCCAGTCGGATCAGTTCGGTCTCGAAGCACGCGAGCTGCGGAGGGTCGGCGAGTACATCGCGCAGATAGTGCGATGTCTGGTCGAATTGCGCTGGCGCGATCAGCGAGCGGAGTGCGCTGCCAATCAGCTCGGTGTTTGTCGCGGCACCGAGCATCCGGCTCATAGCTGGATTGACGAGGCGGATGCTGCTATCGGCATCGACGATCATGATGCCGTTGGGCGAGAGATCCACCACGCGCTCGAACTTCGCGCGTTCGAGTGCGAGGCGATGCCCCCGATTGAGCCGCGTGATCGCATGCAGGCGCGCACGCAGCTCGATCCAGTCAAACGGCTTCGTGATGAAGTCGTCGGCACCGGCCTCAATGCCCTGTAGTCGCGAGCTGCGGTCGTCGAGCGCAGTGACGATGATCACCACGATGTCGGCTAGGGCGGGGGTCGCACGGATGCGCCGGCAGACCTCGAACCCATCCATCTCAGGCATCATGACATCGAGCAGCATCACGTCCGGCGTCAGTGTCGCGGCCAATTCTAGTGCCTCGGCACCGCTGCTGGCTTGTGTGAGCCGATAGTTTTGGTTGGACAGCAGCGCTACCAGCGTATCTCGCCCGATCTCGTCGTCATCGACGATCAAAATAGTGCTTCTATGACTCAACATATGTTACCCATCCAGAGCTATTAAAAGCTGGTGCGATCAGCAGCGCATTCGACGTTCGCGCCGTTCACGAACCCCGATTGGTGGCATGTCTTTGCGTCTGGATGGACCATCGTATGTACGACTTGGCACGCCCGCGCGATGGTGATCGAGTGTGCTCCTGAGCCGATCCACGATCTCGGGAAGGCTAGCATGGCATCCAGATCGTTTCCTTGAGAGCAGGGCCGGGCTTGGGCCGAGAAATGAGGGATCTACGTTCTGGTAATAACCGCGTAGATCTTGATAGCACGCTGCCGGCAGGGAACAACGGGGGCCGCGCCAGCAGCTTCCTGAGATGTCGCTGATATGAAACGGCGGGGGTCCACGCCAGCACTCACCACAGCTCTATCGCTAGATAATTGGCAGAATATCCAGCAGGGTATGTAGGCCAGTCGCTACCCTCCTATCTTATCGCTCGTGCCATCGAGCGTCGAGTGTCGGGCGAAAACGTATGGCGATCGGCGCTGTGCAGTGCGCCTGACTTGCCAGATCGCCGGCAGCAGACTGGTGTTTAGATCGACCTTGGGAACGAACGCATCCGCACCGGCTTCGAGCACCGCGTCCTGATAGTTCGGTGTATCGAGGAGCCCGAGCGCGACAATGCCGACCGCCGGCATGCTCGCCCGCAGGCTGGGGATGGCCCCCAACGCCTCTTGACTCGAAAGCGACAAACCAAGGATCAGCACCTGCGGACGCACAGCCCGCACATGCGCTAGTGTATCCGCGACCCCATCGGCAGCGCGCACGACCAACGAGCCGCAAGCGTGTTCTTCGAGCAGCCATGCTGCGATCCGCAGAAAGGTCGGATTGTCGTCAACCAGCAATGCCGTAATAGCGTCCATCTGTATCATGTAGTCGTATCCAGGTAGAAGACAGGCGCTCAACGATATGGTTGTGCGAGTCGTCCACACGTAGTCCGTAGGCCCATTACAGGAAGTGTAGCGATTCTTGGCCGATCTGCCTAGTCGTAGGACTACGTAGTTTGATATAAAAAACCCCGCAGTTTTTTCTACGGGGTACTACGGGATACGTAGGCAGGGCGCGGCGATGCCCAGCGCTTTGTTGCGGGTTATTCCCAGAGCGGAATAAGCCCACGTTGGAGGGCATATTGCCGCAAATCGGCTTGGGTGTGTAAGCTAAGTTTGCGCATCAGGTTGGTTCGGTGGGTCTCGGCGGTGCGGACGCTGATCGATAGTCGATCAGCAATGTCGCTATTTTTGGCACCTTGGGCCACCAGGTGCAGCACCTCGCGTTCACGCGTCGTGAGCGTTTCGTACTGGTCGCTGGAGCTGGTCCTCGACTTCTGGATATATGCCTCAATCGCGCGCTCCGACAGCACCGAGCTGAGGTAGTGCCGTCCGGCACCAACTTCGCGCACCGCCTGCATAAACTCGGTCGGGCTGGCATCTTTTAGTACATATCCGGCGGCACCGTTGCGCAGCGCCTCCAGGACGTAGGCTTCGTTTGAGTGCATCGAGAGGACAATCACCTGGGTTGGCGCGACCCGCTGCTTGACTTGCCGCACGACTTCCAGGCCATTGAGACCAGGCATCATCAGGTCGACGATCAGCACCTGCGGCTTCAATCGTTCGACCAAGCCGACCACGGCCAATCCATCCGCAGCCTCGCCAATCACCGCGAAATCCGCCTCGGCTTCCAGCAGCGCTCGCAGCCCTTTCCGAACGACAGGGTGATCATCCGCCAGCACAATCGTCATCATTGGTATCGCTCCTCTGCGCGCCGTTCGAGCCGTCCCTGCATCGGCAAGATGGTTGTCAGACAGGTGCCGGTTCCTGGTCCCGACAGGATCGTGAGTTGACCACCGAGCAACATGGCGCGCTCGCGCATCCCGGCCAGACCGCTGGATGTGTGTGCCGACAGCGCGGCTTGTGGGTCGCAGCCACGTCCGTGATCGACGATCTGGATGCTTAGGAGCGTCGAGTCGGCCCAGATTTGCACGATCACCTCGTCTACGCCAGCGTGCCGCGCCACATTGGTGAGCGCCTCTTGCACGATCCGATAGGCGGCGATTTCCACCTCTGCTGGGAAACGACTTCGTATGTTGGTGTGTTTGAAGACGACATGCACGCTGGTTTGGGCCATATAACGATCAAAATGCCACAAGAGCGCGGGCAGCAGGCCCAGGTCGTCGAGCATCGCCGGCCGCAGATCGAGCGAGAGTTCACGGACATAGGCCATTAGATCGGTCACGGCCACTTGCGCTTCACGCAGCCGATCAAGCATGCGATCGACCGGCAAGCGGCTGATCATTTCCAGCACAAGCTTCAGCCCGGTCAGCGATTGGCCGATCTCGTCGTGCAGCTCGCGCGCGATGCGGCGGCGCTCGGCTTCTTGCACTGCGACAAGTTGTTGGGAGAGCGCTTGCAGCCGCTCGCGCCCGGTGAGCACTTGCGTGAAGAGCCGCCGATTCTGGATCGCAATCGCGGCCTGTATGCCCAAGGTTTCAGCCACGCGGCGATGCGCGTCGGTGAAGCAGCCTGGGTGTGTCTGATCAAGCGAACAGAGCCCAATCACCCGCTCACCGGCACGCAGCGGCACGCCCAACCAGTTGCGCACATGCTCGGTGCCGGCATATGCGGGCCAGCCGGGGTATTGCACGGTGTCGGGAATCAGCAGGCTTTCTTTCGTCATCACGACGGTGTCGAGATGCGGAATAGTGCCAATTGATATCGTGAGCGGGTGCGTCTGATGACCCTCTGTCCAGCGAGCGTAGCCGCGCTGTGCGCCGACATGCAGGTGGCCATCGGTTTCGCGCAGCATAATACTGGCGCTATCATAGGGGATGAGCTGCGCCAGTTGCTCCAACACTAGCACGAGCATAGTGTTCAGATCAAGCGTTTGCGATGCCATCAGGTTGGCGTCGCTCAGCATCGTAGCGACCCGTTGCGAATACTGTTGTTGATGACGTAGGTCTGCGACCAGTTGCTCTAGCTCGGCGATGCGTTGCGCTTGCAGCTGCGGATCATGTGTCATTGCGCGTGCTCATTATGGATCGCGCGCGAGCGGCAGGTGCAACCGGGCTGCGCGGGTGGAAAGCAGTCAGATCGAGCGAGCGCAAGGGGGTGGTTGATGCCGAGCGATCAGCGACAGGGGCCTCTGCCTGCTTCAGGCGCGATGGGTAGCGCATTGGCGTGTCCTTAGAGGTTACGTCGTAGACACGCCTTGTCGAACATGGACCCGGTGATACGATAGACGCAACGTTTCGAAAAATGACGCACGTCCATGCGTATGCTTCCCAGCATATAATGGACTTTGTGTGCCGAAAGTATACCACAAACCAATGGAATGTAGAGCAGGTGCTGCTCTTTAGGCGAATCAGCGGTAGAGCGACCAGAAACCATATCTTACAGCCTATGCGCGAGGAGGCCGGTGCGCGCCAGCCGCTAACATCGACGTCAGCGCCGCATCAATGATCGTTATGGCGGTGTCGATCTCGTCCTCGGTAATCGATAGCGGCGGTGCCATGCGGAAGCAGCTGGCCATGGCACCACTTGATCGGACGACGTTCATGGATAAACCGCAGCGCAAGCATTCGTCTGACACAGCCGCACCCAGCGCATCTGCGGGTTTTTTCGTGACGCGATCCTCGACCAGCTCTAGCCCAACCAGCAAGCCGGTGCCGCGCACATCGCCGATCGCCTCGTGGCGCGCCTGGAGTTCGCGCAGACCTGCCAGCAGATATGCGCCGCGTTGCTGGGCCTGCTCGACCAGGTGCTCTTCTTCGATGACATCAAGGATGGCGAGGCCGACGGCGGCGGGCAGCGGGTCGGAGACGTGCGAGGTGACGTGCATGAAGCCTTTACGGTAGCACTGCTCCTCGATGGCGGCGGATGTGAGCGTCGCCGCGAGCGGGATGCCGCCGCCGAGCGTTTTGGAGACCGACAGGATATCGGGCACGAACCCATACAGCTCGAACCCGAACATCGCGCCGAGGCGACCAAAGCCAGTTTGGGCCTCGTCGATGATCAGGAGCATGCCGCGCTGCGCACACAGGCTTTTCAGGCGCTGGAAGTAGTCGGGCGGCGGCACGATGATCCCGCCAGCCGAGAGCACCGGCTCGGCGATCACGGCGGCGAGCGAGCCAACGGATTGCTGGTCGATCACCTCAAAGCCGGTCTCCAGACAGGTGCAGTCGCAGCTGCCGTTACAATGGCGAATGGGGCAGCGATAGGCATACGGCGCGGGCAGCACGAGCGAGCCCGGCATCAGTGGGCCATAGCCGGAGCGCCCGCCCGCGAAGTTGACCGAGGCCACGCCCGCTTGCAGACCATGCCAACTGCGCGTCAGGCCGACGACCTCGAAGCGGCCAGTCGCCATCTTGGCCATGCGTAGGGCGATCTCGTTCGCCTCGCCGCCGGTGTTGACGAGGATGACTTTGTTGAGCGCGGGCGCGACCAGCTCGATCAGCCGCTCGGCCAGTGCGAGGACCGGCTCGGAAAGCATCCAAGAATTGAGGTGAATGACCTCGGCGAGCGTTTGCTGAATTGCGTTGACAATTCTGGGATGGTTGTGGCCGATGGTCGCGCAGATCTGGCCGGATGTGAAATCGAGGATGCGCTGTCCATCGGTCGTCTCGATCCATGCGCCCGAGGCACGCGCGACAATGAAGGGGGCAAACTGATGGGCATAACGGATGAGAAAGCGTTCGCGGGCGTCTTCCATGCGCGTTCCTTTCGTCGGGCGCGAACAACCGGCCTTGGTTGGCAGGCGGACGGTCAGATAGGCAGGTTCATTTGTGTGTACAATGAGTATTATAGCGCAACGTTTGCGGCGTGATCGCCCAAAAACGGTCTTTGAACCGTTTATTGATAGAGACACGTTTCCGGCAATTGTAGCGAGGATGCGACCTGTGGCGATGCTCCCCACCGCTGTACCGGACGCGCCATTGGCAGGGCTCGACCTGCCGATCTTGCGCGCGCGCGTGACGATGCGCTTGCTCGACGACGCGCCGCTGCCGGCCTATAAAGGTGGCATGCTGCGCGGCGGCTTCGGCTACGCCTTCCAGCGCGCAGCATGCCCCGAGTCCTGCTGGGGCCACTCGCAGAGCTGCACCATCGCAACGCTCTGCCCGTTCCGCTGGGTCTTCGAGACGCCGCACCCGCCTGGCGTTAGCCATCTGCACGACTTGCAGGACGTGCCGCGCCCGTTCGTGATCGAGCCGCCGCTGGACGGTCGGACGCGCTACGCCGCCGGTGATGCGCTCGAATTCGGGCTGGTGCTGATCGGGCGCGGCATCGATCACCTGCCCTACTTCCTGTTCGGCTTCGAGCAGCTCGGGCGGATGGGGCTGGGGCGCACGGCGGCGCGGGCGCGGCTCGAGCGGGTCGAGGCGCTGGTACCTTGGCAGCCGGTCGGGCCGGTGATCTACCAAGACGGGCGCGTGCAGACCGATAGTGCGGCGCTGCCGCTGCTGGATGCCGGCCAGATCGCGGCGCGTGCGGCGACACTGCCGGCAGACGTGCGACTGACGCTGCGGACGCCACTGCGGGTCAAAGCGCGCGGCGAGCTACTACGGGTGATCGATCCGGCGGCGCTGGTGCAGGCGGCCTGCTGGCGGCTGAACGCGCTCGCGACGTTCCACGGCGGCGGGCCGTGGCCGGTGGAGCATCGCGCGCTGGCAGCGCAGGCGCAGGGCATCGCAGTTGAGCAGGCGCAGCTGCGCTGGGAGGACTGGGAGCGCACATCGACGCGCGATGCGCAGCCGCGCAAGATGATGCTGGGCGGGATGATCGGCAGCGCAGTGCTGCGCGGTGTGCCGCCGTCGGCGCGCGCGGTGCTGCTAGCGGGGAGCCTGGTGCATGTTGGCAAGGCGTGCGTGTTCGGGCATGGCGAATACCGACTTGAGCGGGTGACGGCAATGAGGTGCAAGTGATCCTCGACAAGTGGTGAAAAAATCTTGCGGTTTTGTCTCTACTAAGATAGGGGAGCGCTGGGGCGGTGGGGCGCAGTGGTCGTATGCGCCATCATTGGCGATCGCGGACAGCAATCGCGAGGGATAGGTGATAGCGAAGGGTAATGAGCGTGAGTGACACGAAACGCAGGGATCTCGAAAGATTGCTTGAGCTTCACAACCAAACTAAGCTTCATTTAGCAATGCAGAAAGCTCGATACGGTCTTTTCGTTCCGCCCGAAGTAGAGCATGGACTGCAAGAAGTCTCCGAGCAAATCGCACGTATCGAAAAAGAGCTTGCAGGCATCGTCCCTGATGATGCCATCCATATTGATCTCTGGACGCGCGCGGGTGCCAACCCGCATACACCAGGAGCGAAACAGCTCGACTGGTCCTCCTATTTTGCATCAGATCCTCCCTCAGCAGAACTATGGAGCCAAGAGCTTATGCCTGCGCTCCATGCATTGCTCAAACTGTGCGGTGAAGATCCATCGTGTACTCTTGCCGTGCATCCCAAGGCGCATATTAGTGCTGCCATTGCTTTCGGCTACACGTTCCCCACAACCTCGCCCTATGAAATATGGGTTGAGCAGAAGCTGAACGAATGGTGGCGCTCGAAGCTTGATGTCAAAGCATCAGCGCCTCTGGTAGCAGAAGAGGTTATCGTCGATACGGAACGGTCTGAGATCAGTGTGGAACTCAGCATCGGCTGGGATATTCGCCACGATGTGCAGGACACGATTACGGCACTGAGTCTTCCGATAGGAAGACGGATACAACTGCATCTCGCACCGTCGCATAAGACTGTTACCGATGCTGAGCACGCCAAAGCGATCGCCGAGCAGGTACGCGCAGCAATTGTCGCAGCACGTACTCGTAGCCGCCGCCGACCGATTCACCTATTCGCAGCAGTGCCGGTTGGTCTCGCTGTGCTGATCGGCGCGCATCTGAATGCCTGCGGTTTGATACAATGCTATGAACACCGTAAGGATCAGGGCGATTACGTTCCCGCTTGCCTGCTGCGAGGATAACACGAATGTCAGAAGTCAAAACCTTTACTGGTGCAGTTGTCGCGTGCCTTATCTCGAATGCGCCGGGCGAGCTTGAGTCGCGCCGGACTGAACTGACAGCCCTGGTCGCACGTATTCTCGACGAGGTTCCCAAGCAGCAACCGGATCGGTTGCACTCACACCCGTCGCGCACGCAGATCGACCAGTATCTCGCTGACATTCGAGCAATCCTACCCCAGGCCCATGATAGTATCGCGCTTGTCGCAGGCGGCGCAACCAAGATCAAAGACTATGTGTTCGAGGCACCCAAGCTGCCCGAGATTCGTGGGGCCAGCGCGCTGCTTGATTGGGTGAATGAAGTTGAGTTGCCAAGGCTTTGGGACGTTCAACCGCAGGGCTCGCTGAGTGATAAGGAACAAAACAAGCTGTTAGCGCAGCACGGCATTATATATGCCAGCGGCGGTGGGTTTCTTGCTTTCGCACCTGCTGGCCGCGGCGCAGAGCTGGCGACTGCGGTGGAGCGCTGCTACACCGAGCATACGCTGACGGCGAATAGCGTTGCTGTTTCCCAAACATTCAGCCTGCTAGAGCTACGCTACGGAAGGTTGATTTTTGATGAAAATGAGAAGCTAACGTACTGGGCTGACACGTTTCTTAAAGATTGGAAGCAACCTGATAAGCGTTATAAGCAAGTGCTTCAGGACTATTACTACTACCCTTTCGGCGCAGATAAGTCCGATGATAGCTCCGACGAAGCAATTCAGCGGCGCTTCTACAACCGCAAGACCTTTGGCGAACTGGTGACGCTGCTAGCAACGATGACCAACCGACGCCGCAGCGAGCGAACGACACACGGCGAGACGCGCAGTATACCATTTTATGCGCTATCGCCGTGGGATGCGAAATGTGACAGCAGCGATGTGCGACCAGTTGTAGTTACAACGCTAGTTGGCACTGATCAGCGTGCGCTCAGCGCAGCATCAGGCCGGAAGCTCGTAGCAGGCCGCATTGCAAAGGGAAATGTGTATCGAATCACAAATTTGGAGAAAGCTCTCGACTGGCAGGTTCCTAATGATTTGATCTCTTGGGGACGTCACATGTCCTGGGAGCGTCGCTGGGAAGCTTATTTACATGCCGAGGGGCGGGCCTCTTATTGTGGACAGAAGCAGGAAGTGCAGACAAATCCACGACCCGCTAAGGATGTTCATGAGATTGGAACTGCCTCTAATGGATACATCGGTATTATTTATGCCGACGGCAACAATGTCGGGCGTCTCATCGCAACACTAACAACGCCCGAGAACTATGCCGGAGCGTCGAAGGCGCTAAGTAACGCGGCACGTCTTGCAGTTTTTAAATCGCTTGCGTCGTATATTGAACCAATCCCAACCCCACCTGATGAGAGTGGCAAACCTTTTCTCTATCCGTTTGAGATCCTCGCCATCGGTGGCGACGATCTGTTTCTGATCGTACCAGGGAATAAGGCGTTCGAGATTGCGCTGGCGATTAGTAGAAATTTTGAACAATCACTAGCTGAAAACCAGAAACTTGCCGCATTTGCTGACGAGCAACGTCTGTCAACAGCAGACATGCGAGGCCGTTACAATACTAATTCCCAATTTTCTGACGCAGCCTACAAGCCATCAATCGGCCTCTCGGCAGGCGTAATAATCGCCCAGGAGAACGCGCCGATCTTCTTCCTGCGCGACCTGGTCGAGGAGTTGCTGAAGAGCGCCAAAGGTCTGGCGAAAGAGAACGCCAAACAGTGTTTCTTCGGCGGCGCGGTTGATTTTATGGTGATGAAGTCGATCACCATGGTCACGGACAAGATCAAGACCTTTCGCAGGCAGGCACTCGGCGACGATGGCAAGGACAACGTGCGCCGGCTGACGGCACGTCCGTATACCTGGCACGAGTTCGCCGGGCTGCTAGAGACCGTGCGCCAACTCAAACAGGCGCGTGTCCCGCGCTCCCAGCTCTATCGGCTGCGCAGCGCTCTCGACGCAGAGCCCGGCAACGCGATTACGCCAAGCGTGATGGAGTATCTCTACACCCGTGTCCGTATGCAGAAGCGCTATAGCGATGTCTTGCAGAAGCATATCGAGCAACATTGGTGCTGGAGCACGCCTATTCCCCACCGCACCGGCGGGCTGCCGCCCTGGATGCCGCTCGACAAACGTGGATGGGAGACGATCTGGCCCGATTTGCTCGAAGTCTACGAGATGGTGCCTGAACAGACCGAGGAGCAGCAATGACCCAGCTACGTATCGACCTGACGATCACGGCTGACAGCGCGCTCAGCATCGGCGCGGGCGGCAGTGCTGGGACCATCGCCGATAAAAGCATCGTGCGCGACGGCTGGGGGCGGCCTATGATCCCAGGCTCGCAGGTCAAGGGCAAGCTGCGCTGGGCCGTCGAGCAGCTTTTGCGCGGAATGGGTCAGAATATCCCCGTGCCGTTTGATCCACCTGAATTGATCGAACAGCCCAATCTCGTGCGCGCATTGTTCGGCAGCCCGCAACAGCGCTCGCCACTGCATTTCGCCGATCTGCCGCTCGCCCTGGTCAGCGATGCGCAAGCCGTAGAGTTGCGCCAAAACCTCAGCCAGGTGCGGCCATCGGTGTCGATCAACCGGCGGCGCGGCACAGCTGAGGACGCGCGGCTGCTGTTTCAGGAGATCACGCTTGAGGGCATGGCGTTCCAGTCGGCACACGCCATTCGCGGCAACCTCGGCGATCTCCAGCCGCCTGAACAGTATGCTGCACTGCTGTGGGCCGCGCTGAAGCTCACCGACCGCTGGGGCGGAGCTAAGTCGCGCGGCTTGGGATGGGCCAAGGTCAAGATGGTGGTGTATCTTAATCAGGACAAGATCGCCGAGGAGACATTGGCAGCGGCGCTGCGGGTTGCGCTGACACCGCAGGGAGGCAGCCAATGAAGCTTGTGCCGATCACTATTGAGGCACTTAGCCCGCTGGCCTTCCCCGAGCGCAAGCCCGGCGTGCAATTCCGTACCAGCCTGCCGTATGTGCCGGGCGCGGCGATCTATGGCGCGCTGGGTATGCTGCTGGGTCCACAGTGGACGGACAAGCAGGAGTTCGCGGCACTCTTCCGCTGTATCCGCTGCCACAACGGCTACCCGGCGCTGGTGGACGACCCGTGGGTGCGCCCGCTGCCGATGACGGCGATTCAGCCAAAGGGTGGCAAGAGCAACGGCCAGCGCTGCCCGGACAGAGATGGTAAGCCTGGCCGCATTCGCCATCCCTACGATGATGCGCTCTACGCGCGAGTGTGCTGGGAACAGCAGCAGCCCGCCGCGCTGATCTACACGCCAACCGATCCAGACGGGCGACCATGGGAGGCGGTCGGTCGCACATTCTATACACTCGAAAATGAGCAATGCCAGGCATGGCGACAAAATGACACGCTCGCCACTGCCGGAGTCGCCACGCGCGAGGTCGCCCAGCGTGTGCTGACGCGCGTATCGATCAACCGGCGACGCGGCACCGCCGAGGATCAGCGCCTGTACTCGCCGCTGGTGCTCAGCGAGGTGATGGAGGACCGCGATAAACGACCAGTCCAGACGCGCTTCCTCGGTAGTATCGTCGTACCAGATCAGGATACGCAGATCCTTACGGCATTACAGGATATTACGCATATCGGCGGGCGACAGACGACTGGCATCGGCGCGGTGACGATCGGCGAGCGGCAAGACAGCATAGATCCCGCTGATCACGCTGATGCGCTCGAAAAGCGCATCGCAATAGTGACAGAGCGCTTTCACAAGCAAGCCGTGCTCTATCAGGAGCTGGGCGGTAGCCGCTGGCGCGACGAACAGGGCCGCGAGCAAGAAACGCCAGGAACGATCTTCACGGTCAACCTGCTCTCCGACGCGATTCTGCTCGATCACGGCTGGCTGCCGACCAACGAGTTGAACGGCGATATGCTGGCTGAGTTCACACGCAGATTCACTGACGAGGGAGAGGTGCTCTACCCTGGTATCAAGGCGCGGCTGATTCGGTCGTTTACCACGACAACAACGGCGGGCGGTTGGAACGTCTCGTGGCAGCGTCCCAAGCCGACCGCTGTGACCACAACAATGGGCAGTGTGTTCGTCTTCCAGGTGGAGGGCGATCTTTCGGATGCCGACTACGATGCGCTGGCCCGCCTGGAACGCGACGGCATTGGCGAGCGGCGGCCAGAAGGCTACGGCCAGGTCCGCATCTGCGACGAGTTTCATCTACTATCGTCAGAGGAGATGTGATGAGCGACATTGATCCGACCAGATTGCGCCGCGAGCTGTTGATCGAGCAGGGCATCGAGCGGCAGCTTGACACGCTGGTGCATCAGGCGAATCAGACTGCATCCAAGCTGCAAGATAATCCGCGTATGGAAGAAAGCCAACTGCGCAACTTACTCAACGCCGCGATCGAGTCGCGTTCGATCGAGGTCGTAATCAACTTTATCCGCTATCAAATTGCGCGCAACGGCAGCGCCTGGGGCACCGCGCTTGACAGCTTTGGGCATACCGTTATCTATGACCTTAATAAGCATCTTCCGATATGGCTCAAGAAGGTGCTGACTTCCGTAGGCGAGCAGCCTGATGCGCCCGAGATTCAGCTGCCTGAGCGTGAACAGATCGCTGTACGGCTCATGCAACTGTATTTAGGCTATCTCAACCGCGCCTTTTACTATGGGAAAAAGACCGGCGATTTTGCAGGGCTCGGACGAATCAACAATGCTACATTGGCTGCGCAGCAGAGCACTAATACTACGCCAAAGGAGTCCGCTCATGCCACATAACGAACCGATCTACTCGTTCGCAGCGCTGCAAAATCGACTGGTTGTACGCGGCAACCTAGTCGCGCTGACAGCCATCCGTATTGGCGCGGGGCGCTCCAGCACGATCAATAGTAATGATTTACCAGTGCTGCGCGATGCCATGGGCGCGCCGTTCGTGCCGGGCGCATCGCTCAAAGGGGCATTCCGCGCGCGTGTCGAGTCGCTGATACGAGCGGTGCAGCCGGCGCAGGCGCATGATCTGTTGGAGCTTGAGGCTTGGCAGCGCGATATTATCAGCAAGTTGAAGGAGGATGACGAACTTCAGGCTGACCGACCGTTAAGCGAGGCGATCTGGAAGCACTCCACGCTGATCGATCTCACCTTTGGCGCACCCTGGGTCGCCGGGCGGATATTCTTCAAGGATGCGCTGGTGGATCGCTCGCTCTGGTTCGACCAGTACGAGATTCGTAATGGCGTGGCGCTCAACCGCGACACCGAGACCGTCGAGCAGGGCCTGCTGTATGACTATGAGGTGGTGCCGGCGGGCGTGCGCTTCGCCTTTGAGCTGGTGTTGGAGAACGCCGCGCCCTGGCAGCTTGGCCTGATCCTGTTGGCGCTGCGCCCCTGGCAGAGCGGCGATGTGCAGATCGGCGGCTTCCGCTCGCGCGGGCTCGGTCATATCCAGCTCACACATATGAGCGCGCACTATACTGCGATTCAGACAGCAGATGATGTGCTCAGCTTGCTTGGTTATGGCGACAGCAACATTACCAACGCTCTCCCTCTGGATGTGCCGAATGAGAATATGCGCGACTGGTTTGAGGCATTCCGACAAGCGCTGATCGATCCAACCAAGATAATTGCGGAAGGAGCGACCTTCGATGCATAAAGCCACCTTTCTCGAAGGCACACTGCGCTTCACGATCACGCCCGACGGACCGATCCTGGTGAAGGCCGGCGAGAGCAGCGGCGTCGACCCGACCCTGCCGGATATGCGTTTTGTGCGCTCCCAGGATCACATCTATATCCCTGGCCCATCGCTCAAGGGCGTGGTGCGGGCGCAGGCCGAACGGATCTGCCGCTCGCTTGATGGCGGCGATCTCCAGCAACAGAAGCACCAGGTGCGTCGGCAGCGTTTTGGCGATGAGGAGCCGCGCCTGCCGCTCGCCGATAATCCGCTCGGCAACGGCACAAGCTATAGCGGACTCGATGATATGAACTACAGCTCGGGGCGTGCGATTGAGGATATGAAATGAGTGTGACCAAAGTCGATGGATGCTTGCGATCACGCTGCCAGGGGCAACACCTGCGTTTCGATGCGTTCGGGCATCGCTTGGGATGTGCCATACAGACGGTGATGTTGTTGTTGC
>Ga0075423_10002125_pt1 | contig 17848 bp, 12 predicted proteins | sample SoiMethybrSBSTD2_FD_80114 | JGI IMG/M metagenome (GOLD analysis project Ga0075423, IMG submission 80114) | Bulk soil microbial communities from a Populus tree surrounding site in Tennessee, USA - Soil MetaG P. TD hybrid SBSTD2 | ecosystem: Environmental > Terrestrial > Soil > Tree plantation...
ACAAAGACGTGAAACCGGCCAATATCCTGGTTGACCCCGCGACGTGCCAGGCCCGGCTCATGGGGTTTGGGATTGCTTCACGCCTTCCCCGTGAGCGCCAGACGCCCGAACCTCCCGAGTTCATAGCTGGGACACTCGCTTACATGGCCCCGGAACAAACCGGGAGAATGAATCGGTCGATCGATTCGCGGAGCGACCTCTATGCTCTTGGCGTCACGCTCTACGAAATGCTGACCGGAACACTTCCGTTCATGGCATCCGATCCGATGGAGTTGGTGCACTGCCATATCGCAAGGCAGCCAACACCACCGTGCGTGAAGCTGAAGGGTATACCCGACCTGGTTTCGGCGATCGTCATGAAGTTGCTCTCCAAGACGGCCGAGGAGCGCTATCAGACAGCGTTCGGCGCCGCAAGCGATCTTCGGCGCTGTCTTGCTGAATGGGAAACGCAGCATCGCATCGACGAGTTCCCGCTTGGCGAACAGGACACGCCAGACCGGCTGGCGATTCCCGAGAAACTGTACGGCCGAGAATCGGAGATCGGCGCCTTACTTGCCTCGTTCGACCGTGTCATCGCCGGCGGCAAGCCAGAGTTCGTTCTTGTTTCCGGCTACTCCGGGGTCGGCAAATCAACCGTCGTCCATGAGCTTCATACACACCTGGTTCGGCCGCACGGTCTTTTCGCATCAGGCAAGTTTGATCAATACAAGCGCGACATTCCTTATGCCACTCTGGCACAGGCCTTTCAAAGCCTTCTGCGCCCGCTTTTGACCAAAAGCGAGGTAGAGCTGAGCAAATGGCGCAACGCGCTTCGTGAGGCGGTAGGTCCGAACGGGCAGCTCATTGTGGATCTCGTTCCTGAATTGAAGCTCATCATAGGAGAACAGCCACCGGTTCCCGAACTTCCGCTGCAGGACGCGCAAGGCCGGTTCCAGTTGGCGTTCCGTCGGTTCATCAGCGTCTTCGCGCGGGCGGAGCATCCGCTGGCCCTATTCTTCGACGATTTGCAATGGCTCGACGCGGCGACGCTCGATTTGATTGAAGATCTGTTGATCCAGCCGGATGGGCAGCACTTGCTGTTGATCGGCGCCTATCGAGACAAAGAAGTCGATCTCGGCCACCCGCTGACCCGGAAGCTTGAAGCCATTCGGAAAACCGGCGCAGTCGTCAGTGAGATCACCCTTGCGCCCCTCGCACCGAAGGACGTGACGCAATTGACCGCCGACGCCCTCCACTGCGAACCCGACCGTGTCACTTCACTGGTGCAACTGGTTTACGACAAGACCGCGGGGAATCCGTTTTTCACGATCCAATTCATCTCCTCCCTCGCTGAAGAAGGCCTGCTGGCTTTCGATCATGCCGGTGCACGCTGGTCATGGGATGTCGATCGCATTCGCGCCAAAGGGTACACAGATAACGTGGTAGACCTCATGGTCGGGAAGCTGACCCGTCTCCCGGCCGAAACGCAGGAGGCGCTCAGGCATTTGGCCTGTCTCGGAAATGCCGCAGACGTCAAGACACTGTCTCTGGTCTACGGAACAACAGAAGAGCAGGTCCATTCGGATCTCCACGAAGCTCTCTGCGCGGAGTTGATCGAGCGGACGGGGGACTCGTACAAGTTCATCCACGATCGCGTTCTGGAGGCAGCCTACTCGATGATCCCGGAAGGCTTGCGCCCCCAGGAGCACCTTCGCATTGGAAGGTCTCTTGCTGCGCATACGCCTGAAGACAGGCGGCACGACGCAATCTTCGAAATTGTCAACCAGCTCAATCGCGGCGCGACCCTGATCAGTTCGATGGAGGAGCGCGAGCATGTTGCCGAGCTCAACCTCATGGCTGGCACACGTGCCAAAGCTTCGACGGCCTATGTGTCGGCCCTGAGCTATTTCAGCGCTGGATCGGCGCTCCTGACGGAGGACCGCTGGACGCGGTGGTATGAGCTGGTCTTCGCTCTGGAACTCCGTAGAGCGGAGTGCGAAGTCCTGACCGGGTCTCACAAAGCGGCAGAAGAGCGCTTGTTGACGGTTGCCTGCCGCGCCGCAAATCAGGTGGATCGAGCCGCAGTCACCTGCCTGAAGGTGGAGCTCTACACAATCCAGGACCTGTCTGAGCGGGCTGTCGCGGTGTGCCTCGAATATCTGCGCCAGGAGGGGATTGAGTGGTCACCGCACCCCACCGATAAGGATGTGCGGCTGCAATATGACCGGCTCTGGCAGCAGATCGGAAGTCGTTCGATTGAGGCCCTCGTGGATTTGCCTGAGATGAATGAACCGGGCGCCCGCGCAACGATGGATGTTCTCACGAGGCTTTTTTCAGCCGCGAATTTCACGGATGACAATCTCAGTTTGCTCGTTTCGACGCACATGGCGAACTGGAGCCTTGGCCACGGGAATACGCACGCCTCCTGCTGTGGCTATGCCTGGTTGGCGATGATGGCAGGGGCAGTCTTCGGCGATTACTCCTCGACTCGCTGCTTTGGGCAGCTCGCCATCGATCTCGTTGAGAAGCGCGGCCTGACCGGGTTTGCAGCGCGCGTCTATCTGACCGTCGCGTGTGTTGTCATTCCCTGGACTCAGCCCATCAGCGCCGGCCAGCAATTGTTTCGACGCGCCCTGGACGTTGCTGAAGAAAGTGGGGACCTTACTTACACCGCCTATGCTTTCAGCAATGTGGTTAGCAATTTACTTACGTGCGGGAGTCCACTTCATCAAATTAACGCCGCGGCGTTGGCCGGTATTGATTTTGCGCGAACGACGGGGTTCGGCTTGGTTGTCGACATGATCACCAGCCAAGTCCAGTTAATCCGCACCCTGCAGGGACTGACGCGGGATTTCGGCGCCTTCAACGACGCGGCGTTCGATGAGAGTGCGTTCGAGCAGCATCTGGAAGAGAATCCGGGCTTGCGCTTCGCGGCCTGTCGATACTGGATCCGCAAGATGCAGGCGCGCGTGTGGGCGCAAGATCATGCGGCCGCTCTTGCGGCGGCGGCTAAAGCACAGGCGCTGTTGTGGACGCAGCGGGCTTTCATCGAACATGCTGAGTATCATTTCTACGCCGCATTGGCGCGAGCGGCATCCTGCAACGCAGCGTCGGCGGAAGCGTCGGCCGCGCACTTGACCGCTTTGGCCGGGCACCATACTCAATTGGAGAAATGGGCAGATGTCTGCTTCGAGAATTTCGCAGACCGTAGCGCGCTTGTTGCTGCGGAGATGGCGCGCCTTGAGGCGCGGGAAATCGACGCTGAACGACTATATGAGCGGGCGATCCGTCTGGCCCGCGAGCAAGGCTTCGTCCAGAATGAAGGACTCGCGTATGAACTGGCCTCACGGTTCTACGCAGCGCGCGGGTTTGATGTCACAGCAGACGCTTACTTGCGTGCCGCACGCCAGTGCCACGTTCGGTGGGGCGCTCTAGGAAAGGTGAAACAGCTTGATCAGCTTCATCCTCGGCTCCAAGAGGAAACGTCGCCGCCCGGTTCGACGAGCACCATAACGGAGCCCGTGGACCGGCTCGATCTCGGGACTGTCCTAAAGATTTCGCAGGCTGTGTCTGGCGAGATGGTCCTGGAGAAGCTGATCGACAGGCTCATGCGGGCGGCCATCGAGCACGCGGGCGCCGAGCGAGGTCTCCTGATTGTGCTGCGTGGTGACGAACTGCAGATAGAGGCAGAAGCGACCATCACTGGAGAGGATGTCACCGTGCATCTGCGAGGCGGCGCCCAGTCAGCAGCCGCGCTGCTGGAGTCGCTCGTCCGGTATGTCGTGCGCACTCACGAGACCGTGATTCTCGATGATGCATCTTCTCAGAACCTGTTTTCTGCCGATCCCTACATCGTTCAGCGTCGCGCCCGCTCGATTCTCTCTTTGCCATTGATAAACCAGGGGAAACTCATCGCCATTCTCTATCTTGAAAACAATTTGACGCCGCGCGTGTTCACGCCTGACCGCGTAACGGTGTTGAAAGTGCTTGCGTCGCAGGCGGCAATCTCGCTCGAGAACTCGCGGCTGTATCGCGATCTCGAAGATCGCGAAGGGAAGATTCGGCGTCTGGTCGACGCCAATATTCTGGGGATCTGCATGTGGAATGTCGAGGGTGCGATCATCGGGGCCAACGAAGCGTTTCTGCGCATGGTGCAATACGGTCGTGAAGATCTCGTGTCGGGTCGCGTGCGCTGGACCGATCTGACGCCGGCCGAATGGCGCGAGCGCGACGAACGGGCCCTCGCAGAACTCAACTCAACCGGGACTTTTCAGGCCTTCGAGAAGGAGTATTTCCGGAAAGATGGCAGCCGCGTGCCCGTGCTTATTGGAGGCGCGCTGTTTCAAGAAGGTGGGAACGAGGGTGTCGCTTTCGTGCTCGATTTGAGTGAACAAAAGCGGGCCGAGCAGGCCCTCCGGAGCAGTGAAGCGTACCTGGCAGAAGCGCAGAGGCTGAGCCAGACAGGCAGTTGGGCATGGAGTCCAGACCAGGATATCAGGTACTGGTCAGAGGAATGCTACCGTGTTCTCAGTTTCGATCCACAGGGTGGTTTGCCCCGATTCGAAGAATTCTTTCAACGGATTCATCCCGACGACCAGCCCCGCTTCAGGGAGCTAATTCAGACGGCGATCCGGGAGAAGGCAGAGTGGGAGGCGGACTACCGCATCGTCCACCCGGATGGCCCCGTCAGGGACATTCACGTCCTAGGTCATCCTGTTCTGAGGCCGTCCGGCCATCTCGTTGAATTTGTGGGCACTGTGATCGACGTCACTGAGCGTAAGACGGCCGAGGAAAAGATTCGGCAGCAGGAAATGGAGCTCCGGCAGACGCTTGATTTCTCGCCACAACTCATCGCTGTGTTCGGGCCCAGGCGCGAGCGCCTGTACGCGAACCGCACGGCCCTCGAGTACGTCGGCGTCACCCTCGACGAGTTTCGCCAGAGAAGCATTGGCTTCGACAGCCATCCTGACGATGTCGAACGGCTTAAGGCGGCGGCAGAGCGTTCGTTGTCGACCGGCCTGCCGTCCGAGTTGGAATTGCGCGTACGCGCCGGTGATGGAAGCTACCGCTGGTTTCTCGCTCGGTACAACCCGGTGCGCGACGCCGAGGGCCAGATCATCCGCTTGTATATCGCCGCTACCGATATCGACGACCGCAAGAGGGCTGAGGAGAGGCTGCAGCAGGAAAACGTGTCGCTCAGAGAGGAAGTCGACAAGGCGTCGATGTTCGAAGAGATTGTCGGAGCGTCAGCCGCGCTGAAAGGCGTACTCACGCGCGTGTCCAAGGTCGCGGCCAGCGATTCGACGGTGCTCATCAACGGAGAGACGGGAACCGGCAAAGAACTCGTGGCGCGCGCGATCCACAGGCGCTCTGGCCGATCCTCACGCGCGTTTGTCGCCGTCAATTGCGCCGTCATTCCGCGCGATTTGATCGCCTCGGAGCTGTTCGGCCACGAGAAAGGGGCGTTTACTGGAGCCATGCAGCGCCAGCTCGGTCGGTTCGAGCTCGCCGACGGAGGAACCATCTTCCTCGATGAAGTGGGCGAGGTATCGCCCGACACCCAGGTGGCGTTGCTGCGGGTGCTGCAGGAGCGCGAATTCGAGCGGGTCGGAGGGCGACAGCCGATCCACGTCGACGTTCGCGTCATCGCTGCCACGAATCGTGATTTGAACGCCGCCGTGGCCAGCGGGACGTTCCGCCAGGATCTCTTTTATCGGCTGAACGTGTTTCCCCTGGAGGTGCCTCCGCTGCGCGACCGACGTGAAGACATTTCGGTGCTCGTCGAGTACTTCATCGATCGCTACGCACGAAAGGCGGGCAAGACGATCCGCCGCGTCAACAAGCGGACGCTCGATCACCTGCAGTCGTATCCCTGGCCCGGGAACGTGCGCGAGTTGCAGAACGTGATCGAGCGGTCGGTGATCGTCTGTGACACCGACGAATTCACCGTCGATGAGAGCTGGTTATCCACCGCGCCCGCCGTCGAGAGTCCGCCCGCGTTGTCCAGCACACTCGCCGGTCACGAAAAGGCCATCATTGAAGACGCCCTGCGCGCGAGCGGCGGCCGGGTGTTCGGGCCGTCGGGAGCGGCGGCACGGCTTGGCATTGCGCGCTCGACGCTCGAAACGAAAATTCGTGCCCTCGGGATCAACAAGAACCGCTTTCGCGGACGACCGGCGAAGCAGTAATCCCTCCAACGTTGTCCGGCATTCCACCAATTGGTGGAATCTCGGCCAGTCAACGGCTCGCCCAACCTCTGTAGATTCAGCGTTTAGTGCTGGCCTCGCGATTGCTTTTTCATGCAGCGAGGATCGATGCTGAAAATCCAGCGCACGGCAAACGGCGACATCGTGTTCACCGTGAGTGGTCGACTCGAAGCCTACAACATCAGCGAGTTGTCCACGCTGCTCGCCGCAGAACAGGGTGGCCGGACTCGCGTACTAGATCTCAAGGACCTGGTCCTGGTAGACGGCGATGCCGTTCGTTTCCTGAGAACCTGCGAAGGGGACAGCATCGTGGTTCGGAATTGTCCGCCGTACATCCGAGCCTGGATGGCGCGCGAAGGAGAACAGCCATGATCTCGCTGGCCGAAGTCCGCACGGACGACATGATTGACGACGGCTTCATCGGGCGGAGCAGGGCGATGCGCGAGGTGTTCGACCAGATTCGCATGGTGGCGCCGACCGACTCCACGGTCCTCATCTGCGGAGAGACCGGCACGGGCAAGGAGCTCGTCGCCCGCGCCGTCCATCGCCTGAGCGCGCGCCGCGCGCAGGCGTTCCTCAAATGCAACTGCGCGGCGATTCCGGCGGCGCTGCTCGAGAGCGAGCTGTTCGGCCACGAAAGGGGCGCGTTCACCGGCGCCGTGACGCAGCGCATCGGACGGTTCGAGCTCGCGAACCGCGGCGCGATATTCCTCGACGAGATCGGTGAGATGCCCCTCGAGCTGCAGCCGAAGCTGCTGCGCGTGCTTCAAGAGCGCGAATTCGAGCGGCTCGGCAGCTCGCGCACGATCCGGGCAGAGGTCCGGCTGATCGCGGCGACCAACGTCGACCTGCCGCGGATGGTGGCAGAGAAGCGCTTCCGTGCCGACCTGTACTACAGGCTGAACGTGTTTCCGATCGAGGTGCCGGCGTTGCGCGATCGCCCGGAGGACATCCCGGTGCTCGTGCGGCACTTCGTGCGCGAAGCGGGACACCGGATGAACCGTCGGGCGCTGTGGATCTCGCCGTCTGCGATGGATGCGCTCGTCTCACATTCGTGGCCGGGGAACATCCGCGAGCTGCAGAACCTCATCGAACGGTCGGTGATTCGTTCGCCCGGGGACGAACTGCGGGTGCGGCTGGAGGACCTCGACGACGACGCCGAGATCGGAAGCGGCTTGGACGGTAGAACGCTCAAGGAAGCCGAGCGGCTGCACATTCTGGGGACGCTGAAGAAGGCGGGCTGGGTGTTGTCAGGGCCGCGCGGCGCGGCGGCGCGGCTCGGCGTCAACCGCAGTACGCTGCAGTTCCGCATGAAGAAGCTCGGCATCGAGCGTTCGTCGATCACCAACGAGGTGAGCGCGTGATCGGTAGGAGAAGTGTTCGATGACTGCCAATCGGATCTCGATGACTGCCAATCGGATCTCCGGCATTCACCACATCACCTCGCGCCGGCGGCGGCAGGCCGTGGCTCACGTCAGAGCTGCGGACGGTAGGAGGCGCCATGGTCAGCACAGGTCGACCCACGCTTAGTGAAAAGGGTTTGCTCACACCAGACAACTGCGTCCTCGCGCTGATCGATCTCCAGCCGCAAATGTTGTTTGGTGTGACGAACTTTGACCGTCAGGGCGTCATCAACCTCAACGTCGCCATTGCGAAGGCGGCGCGCGTGTTCGAGGTGCCGGTGGTCTTGACGACGGTCGAGACCAAGAGTTTCAGCGGCTATATATGGCCGCAGGTTCAGGCCGTGTTCCCAACGCAGGAGCCGATCGAGCGGACTACGATGAATTCCTGGGACGACGAAACATTCGTGGCCGCCATTAAGGCGACGGGGCGCAAGAAGCTGCTGTTCACAGGCCTGTGGACTGAGACCTGTGTCGCGCTCCCAACCATACAGGCCCTTCATGATGGCTACGACGTGTATATCGTCGAGGACTGCTGTGCTGACGTCAACCAGCTCTCGCACGACAACGCCATGAAGCGGATGATCCAGGCCGGTGCGAAGCCGGTCACGGCACTGTCCGTGATCCTGGAGTTGCAGCGCGACTGGGCGCACACGGGCACCTACGACGCCGTCATGGACATCGCGAAAACGCACTTCGGCGCGTACGGCGCTGGCATCGAGTACGCATACACGCTTGTGCATGGCGCACCCAGAACAGTGATGCCTGAGTACGTCGTACCCGTCGCCCACACGTAGTCAGTCCGCAAGCACCAGAGGTGCTCACCAGGGGAGGCCACCATGCCCGGCGCCGACTTGATCGTCCACAACGCGAAGATCGCCACGCTCGACAGCGCGCAACCGGAGGCAACCGCGCTGGCGGTGCGTGACGGTCGCTTCATCGTTGTCGGGAGCGACTCCGACGTCCAGGCCCACCGCTCGACGCGCACCACCGTCATCGATGCGAACGGCCGCCGGGTCATTCCTGGTCTGAACGACAGCCACACGCACGTCATCCGCGGCGGGCTCAGCTATCACCTCGAGCTTCGCTGGGACGGAGTCCCGTCGCTGGCCGATGCCTTATGCATGTTGAAGGACCAGGCGAAGCGTACGCCACCGCCACAGTGGGTGCGGGTCGTCGGCGGCTGGAGCGAGTTCGAGTTTGCCGAAGGCCGCATGCCCACACTCGCGGAGATCAACGCGGCGGCGCCGGACACACCGGTCTTCGTGCTGCATCTCTACGATCGGGCCTGGCTCAACGGCGCGGCGTTGCGGGCCGTCGGGTACACGAAGGACACACCGGAACCGCCAGGCGGAATGATCGAGCGCGACAAATCCGGGAACCCGACCGGCCTCCTGATCGCAAAACCCAATGCGAACATCCTCTACAGCACGCTGGGCAAGGGACCGAAGCTGAGTCCCGAGGATCAGGCGAACTCGTCGCGTCACTTCATGCGCGAGTTGAATCGTCTGGGGCTCACGAGCATCATCGACGCGGGGGGCGGGTTCCAGAACTATCCCGAAGACTACCAGGTCGTGGACCAGTTGCACCGTGCTGGCCAGCTCACCGTGCGCATGGCGTACAACCTCTTCACGCAGCGGCCTAAACAGGAGCTCGACGACTTCAAGAGATGGACGGCGATGGTGACGCCCTATCAGGGCGACGCGACGTATCGGCTGAACGGCGCGGGCGAGATGCTCGCCTTCTCGGCGGCCGATTTCGAGGACTTCCTCGAACCCCGCCCAGACCTGGCGCCGGTGATGGAGTCCGATCTCGAAAGCGTCGTCCGGCACCTCGCGGAGCATCGCTGGCCCTTCCGTATCCACGCGACCTATGACGAGAGCATCACCCGTTTTCTGAACGTCTTCGAGCGCGTCCACCACGACGTGCCGATCGACCAGCTCCGGTGGATCCTCGACCATGCTGAGACGATCACGCCTCCCAACATCGAGCGCGTCAAGAAGCTCGGCGGGGGCATCGCCGTGCAAGACCGGATGGCGTATCAGGGCGAGCACTTCGTCGCGCGGTACGGTGCGGCGGCGGCCGCCCGCACACCCCCGATTGCGCACATGCTCGAGATGGGTGTGCCGGTTGGCGTCGGGACCGACGCGACTCGTGTCGCGAGCTACAACCCGTGGGTCGGCCTGTCGTGGCTCGTCACTGGCAGCACTGTTCGCGGTCTGGAGATCTACCCCGCCGCAAACCGACTCGATCGGACTACGGCGTTGCGCCTGTATACACGCGGCTCCGCCTGGATGTCTCGCGAGGACGACGTGAAGGGACGCATCGCTGAGGGTCAGTACGCCGACTTTGCCACCCTCTCGGCCGACTACTTCGGCGTGCGCGAGCACGAGATCCGCGACATCGTGTCCGTGCTCACGGTGGTTGACGGGAAGATCGTGTACGGCGCGCAGGAGTTCTCGAACCTGTCACCGCCCTTGCCGCCGGCGTCTCCGGACTGGTCGCCCGTGCGTGCCTATGGCGGATATGCGCCTCCGTCCGGCACCAATGGGTCCGCGCACCGCTGCGTCACGCACGCCCACGGCGAGCGTCACGCGACACGCGCAGCCGGACACTCAGCGCCAGCATCGCTGTGGGGATCGATCGGGTGCGGTTGCTGGGCATACTGACCGGACTGTTGGTGCTGGCGACCAGTGCCAGCGCTCAGGTCACCGTTCGCGCTGAGGACAGCAGTCCCGGGCCGTCTGTCGCAATAGAGGTCTATTTTGCGTCGCGCGGAGGTATTCGAGAATCCGCCGCGCCTCGTCCACCGCGCCGAGGGCAAGAAGCCCGCCGGCGGCTTCGACCAGATCGCGAGGCCAGACGAGGTGGTACCCGCCGAGATCCTCGTCGCCCTTCGTCTCGCCTAGCACGAGACGAGCTGCTTGTCCGCGGCCAGCTGCTGCCAGCCGTCGGAGACGCCCACGAATCCGGCCGATCCACGGCGCCACTCCGGCGCGCAGGCTACTGCGAGGGCTGTCCCGTCGCGCTCGGCAAAGAGCATCGGCACTCCCTTGTGCACGTCGACCCACGCGGTGTTGCCCCATTCGTGGTTGGCGAGGTGCGGCGCGAGCAGCACATAGACGCAGTAATCGGCGATGCTTGCCCTCGAGCGCGACGAACTGGATCTGCTGCAGAACGACGTCGCTTCTCGGATCGGGCGAGGATCTGTTTCTCAATCCGATAGTCGCCGGCCTCGGCCCTGATTCACGACGCGATACGCCGGCACGCCCGGCTCGGCGGCGCGATGACGGTCGTGGTATGGCGCTTTTCCTCGAAGAAGAAGGACGCGCCGTCGGTGACGATCAGTCCCAAATCGCGGAGGCAAGCGCGCCGGATTACGTCCTCTTAGCCTCGACAGCGAGAGCGAGTCGATGATCCAGGACGGCCTTCACGCCGGAGCCGGAGAAAGTGACGGCGGCGGCGCGCGTCAGCACGACACTGTAGCGTGATTTGGAGGTGTGCGATGTGGTTCCGAAGACTGCGGTGCTCGTTCTGCCGCCGCTCGAACAAGGACGTCACCAAACTGGTGGCCGGCGCCGGCGCCTACATCTGCGACAAATGCGCCTACGAAACGATCCGCATTATGGAGGCGACGCCTCCCGCCGAATCGCCAACCGGACGTGCGTGCCACCGTGGTGCACAAACGCGCCTCGGACTGGAACCGCACGTGGCATTTCGCGACTAACGATCCCCAGCTCCTGACGCGATCACGTTGACCGAATAGCGGATTGACGCGCGCTGTTCGCCGTTGGCGCCGATCAGATTGGCGCGCACTTCGTACGCGCCGGGCGGCAGGCTGCGGAACTCGAACGTGCTGGTGCGCGCCGCCCGCTCCCCTTCGAGCTGGATCATGCTGCTGCGGTAGAAGTCCGGCGATTCGGCGATGATTTCGACGGCGCGGTTGTCGGGATCGGCGACGATCATCGCGCGGACGATCAAGTTGGCCGGTGCGAACGCCACGGCCGGTGACACTTTCAACGTGATCCGCTCGCCCGCGCCCAGCGGCAGCGTGGCCGCGATCACCAACAGTCCCGAGAGAGCCGCTCGCACGTTCATCGCATCACCGTCGTGCCTGCCGTTGCCGGCTGCCGGAACTCCGAAACCCCGGCCCGTTGTTGCCGCCCCGTGCGGCACGATGAGCTCTTGTGCAAGTCAGGGACCACTCAGCAGAACCCACGAACACGGATCTCGATGGTGTTGAAGGCGTGCTGGTGGATCTGAACACCAAAGAGCATTACCAGCTTAACGAGACCGCGAGCCTGATTTGGCGTGGCCTGGCCAAAGGGACGCCGGTTGTCCACATCGCCGGGGAGATGACCGAGTTGTATACGTGACGAGGTGGGACGCTTGTGGCCCGGAAAGATCTGCGGCGCGCGCTGGCGCAGGTCCTTCGGATAGGCCGGCGAATCGATCTTCTCGGCGAGATACTTGAGGATCGCGCTGCTCTCGGTCAGGCGGATGGCGTCCTCCTATCCGTTCCTGCGCCCGATCACCAGTAGTGGAAGTACTGCATCAACAGACCGTTGGTGAGCGTGGTGTGCTTTCCGCTCATCGACCTGGAGTAGTGGACCGTAAACTGATCGTAGAATTTTTTCTGCTTCAATTGAAACAGGACCCCCACTCCGAGCGCCGTCTCATTGCTGTCGGGGCCCGGCACTTGCGTTCCGAGGGGATCTGCCCCGTTGTTACCGATGGTTTTCCCGGTTTTCTGATAGTCGAGAGCGACGTAGGGAATGGGATACCAAGCGTCCTTCCACGTGAGATCAAGCAGGCTATAGCCCGCACGGAGGTTGGCGTGGACCGTGTTGCCGGGGTTGACGTTGTTGCCGTTCCCGTACTCCGTCTGTCTGATTATCGCCCCGACGTGTCCGTCGACGTTGACTTTGCCGAACCAGGAGTCATAGAAAACCGAAGGCCAAACAGACCAGGTGTGCGTGCTTAAGTTGGCGGACCCGACCGGAACCTGCACCAGCGCCAGGAAACCGACATTGGTAGCCGCATCCGGATTGAGGAACATTCCCCCGCCCACGAGGGGGTCCCCCAAGCCGCTAACGGCAAACCCGGTTTGTTGGAGGCTTATCTCGGGAAGAACCCCCGTAATGAACCAATTGAGCCCGGACTCGGTCTTCCCGCGGTGAAGAGGTTGCGTCAGGCCGACAAACGTATGACCGTCGTTGCTGAACTGCACATACTGTCCAACCGTATCGTAGGACTCCCCCGGCTTGACATCGTAGAACGCAAAACTCTGCGGACGGTCGCCGGCAAACGGTATTTGAGCGACGGCTGGCGCGCTTGCGGTCGTGCACATCATGGCGATCGCGATGTTCCGAATCATCCTCGTCATCTCTTGCCTCTCTCTCCTGTCGGCCCGTTGTGCAAGGCGTGCACCGAAAGCCGGAAGCGTGCTGACGATGAATCGGGCCATTAATGCGAAGATGTCGCGTCAGGCCGCCGCGAAGGATGCCATTGGGCTGGCAGACCGCCAACGGACTTCGGAAGCCGTCCGGCTTCAGGCCCAAATCGCGGAGGCAGACGCGATCCAGGCGCGGTAGTAAACCTCGTTGAGGATGCCGTGGCTCACTGTGAACCACACGTGGCTACTGCGGCCGAGCGCCGTTCCCACGCCGGCTTTGGCGCTCGACGGTATCGTGGTGGCCATTGAGTGAGAGCAGATGTCCGCCGTCCTCGATCCGATCCTCGAGATCCGCGAGCAGCCCCTCGTCGGATAGATCGAGGGGCCGCGAGTGCTCCCAATCGTGTTTGAGCGTCTCGTGCAGACGATCGATGATGTTCTCGTCGCGCACCTCGATGGCGAGTTCACGGCGGCCGTCGAGGCTGCCGGTTGCCAGATTGATCGAGCCGACGATCGCCGTGGCCCCGTCGCGAAGCAGCGCCTTGGCGTGCAGCTTCAGGTGCTTCAGCCTGTGAACCTTGACGCCGACGTCGTGCAGGATGCGCAGGCCGCCCACACCCTCAACGAGCTTGCCTCGTTTCAGCGTGTGGGGAGCACGGGCCAGCACTTCGACCTTGACGCCCCGCACTGCGGCGCGCACCAGCCGCTCGATCACGACCGCATCCTGAATCCGCTCGTTCTGGACGAGGAGCCGGTGCCTGGCGTCGTCGATGAACTGGCAGATGCGATCTCTGCCGGGTCCGGGGCACCATACGAGATGCGTCTCCTGACGCGGCGAGAACGCCTGACGATGCCAGTCGGCGTCGAACCCGTCGATGACATCGCCGACGTCGTGCCGGTTCGTCGTGACGACCGCATAATCGCGCGTCTCGGTCAGGTTCTTCGTGGCCCAGTTGAACGACTTGACGAACGCCGTCGCATCGTCGACGACCATCGACTTCTCGTGCGTGAGATCGAATGCAGGGTTTGCGTCGCGGACCCGGACGTGCGCCCGCTCCAGCAGCGTACGCGTATGTTCGTTGTCGCGTTCGCCGCTGCGGCGGGCGGGGTTCAGCATCGCCTGCACCTTGACGCCTCGTCGTCCCGCAGCGACGACCGCATTCAACAGCGTCCGATCCGAGAAGACGAACATCTTGATGCGCAGGCTCCGCCTCGCGGCGCCGATCGCGCGCACGATCGGCTCGGCCGAGTCGTCCGGAAGAACAATCAGTGAGCGAGCCATGATGTTGAGAGCGCGGCTCCGCTGGGCGCGGCCCAATACAAGCCGGCGTAGATGCCGTTGCGCGCGAGGAGGTCGTCGTGGGTGCCTTCCTCTGCGACGACTCCGTCATGCAGAACAACGATCGTCGTCGCGTCTCGGAGGGTGTGGAGCCGGTGCGTGATCACGATCACGGTCCGGTCCTTCATCAGTTGTTGTAGTCCCGCTATGACGAGCAATTCGGACTCAGCATCGAGCGACGCCGTCGGCTCGTCGAGAATCAGGATGGGCGCGTCGCGAATAAACGCGCGGGCGATGCCGATACGCTGGCGTTGTCCTCCGGAGAGCGTTGCGCCGCGCTCGCCGACGATCGTGTCGTAATGCTCGGGCAGCCTGGCAATGAATTCGTCGGCGTTCGCAAGCCGCGCGGCATTCACAATGTCGGCGTCGCTCACGGTGTGCCGTCCATAGGCAATGTTGTCGCGAATTGTGCCGTGAAACAGGACCGTCTCCTGCAGCACGAAGCCGATCTGTTGGCGCAATCCGCGCAGCCTGTAATCGCGAGCATCGACCTTGTCTACCAGAATCCGACCGGCCACCGGGTCGTAGAACCGCGGAATGAGGCTGGCGATCGTGGATTTGCCGCTGCCGGTCGATCCGACGACGCCGACGAACGCGCCGGGTGGGATCGACAGGGTGACGTCGCGCAGCACTGGCGCGTCGGCGCGATATGCGAATGCGACTCGCTCAAACGCGATCGCGCCTTTCAGGCGTTCCGGCTCGCGCGCGCCCGGCCGCTCCTGGACGGTCATGTCGATGTCGAGGATGTCTGCGATGCGCTCGAGCGCGACGTGAGTCTGGGCGACCGCATTGGTCATCTTCGCGAGGTTCTGCACGGGTTTGAAAAACCGGGCGAGATACGCGAGAAACACCGTCAGCGATCCCACCGTCATCGCGCCTGAGAGCACGCGGTCGGCGCCCTGCCAGAGGACGACCGCCGTGCAGGCCGCGACGATGACGCCGACCGACGGCGACAGGAACGATTTGATCCGTCGGGCATGGAGCGCCGCATCAACGGTCGCGCGGCCGGCGGCGGCGAGCCGGGCTTGTTCGACGTCCTGGGCGCCGAGCGCCTGCACGGTGCGCACCGACTCCAGGCCAGCCTGAACGACGGCCAGCACCTCGCCTTCGCGCCGGCGCACCTCGCGCGTGGCGTTCTTCACGCCGCGCCGGAATCTCGAGATGGCCAGCAAGAGCAACGGCGCAATCGCCACGACCACCGGCGTGAAATGCCAATCGAGCCAGAACATCAGGCCGAGCATGCCGACAATCGTCGTGAAGTCGACCATAATCCCGAGCGCGAATGACGACACGAAATCCTGGACCGTCGACACGTCGTCGATCATCGTGCTGAGGAGCGCTGCGGTCTCGTGTGTGTCGTAATACCCGAACGACAGGCTTTCCAGGTGGTCGTAGATGCGCAGCCGCAGATCATTGCCGACCCACTGCGCCACACTCTCGGTGTAGTAGTTGTCAACGTACGACGCGATGCCGCCGGCAACCGCGAGGATCACCATTCCGGCGGCGGCGACAACGGCGAGCGTCTTCGGTGATGACGTCATCGACGAACCGAGCAGGCTCACCGCCCAGGTTGGCATGGGCCGATGACCGACCGCGTAGTCGATGACGATTTTCAGCGGCCACGGTCCGGTCAGGCCTGCGAGCGTCTCGGCAAGCATCGCGGTGAGGATCATGAGCAGCCAGCCCCGATACGGACACGCGAGATCCATCACGAGTGTCGTCGGGTCGAAGCCGCGCCGCACGATCGGGCAACGCTGCCTCACGTGCGTCTTCTCATCCATTGCGTTGTTCCCTTCCGATCGACTCACTGTCGCTGCTGATTGACCGCGGCGCACGGCAGGTGCCACTCCCGGGTGGGGTGACACGTTGGGCAGACTGTTGAATCGGGTCGCGATGGACCGCGCTCGCCGCTAGCGGGCCGTCGGGTTGCCAGCCTGCTGGCATGTGGTCAGATGTCAGCGTTCGGTCCAACCTTCCGATCGGGCCTTCAATGCGAACCCGGCTATCCCCGCGTCTGGCGAGCTCGAGGCAAGGTTTTTGCCTGTCCTAGTCCACGGCCTGAACCGGTGCAGTGGTAAAACCTCAGGGAGTCACCCGTATGGAAAACCAACGTGTCGTAGTCTTGGGTGGATCGACTGGAATAGGTGAAGGTATAGCGGCTCGTGCCCTCGAACTCGGGGCCATCGTGACGATTGCCAGCCACACGGCCGAGAAACTGGCGACGGCGAAATCGACACTCGGGCCGATGGTGACGACAGAGCTGTGTGATGCCAGCGACGAGCAGCAGGTCAAAGCGTTGTTTCAGCGGGTCGGCGATGTCGATCATGTTGTCTTTTGCGCCGAAGCCGTCATGCGCGGTCCCTTCCGGCAAGTCACGACGACGACGGAGCGGCAGAATTTCGAGGTGAAATTCTGGGGAAGCTATTACACGGCTCTTCATATGAAGATCAAACCGGGCGGGTCGTTCACGATGTTCTCCGGAACGATTTCCAGAATGCCTTGGTCGGGAATGACCAACGTCGCCGTCATCAATGGAGCCATCGAGACGATGGCGCGCGGATTGGCGTTTGAACTCGCGCCGATCCGCGTCAATTGCATTTCGCCAGGTACCATCGACACGCCGGCCTGGCAGCACCTGTCGGCGGAGGCCCGAGCGGCGTTCTTCGCGAGGACCAGCGCTCTCGTTCCGTTGCGTCGCGTGGGGCAAACGAAAGATGCCGTCGATGCCGCAATCATGGTGATGCAGAACGCCTACATGACGGGCGTCGTCATCGATGTTGACGGCGGTGGCCTTCTGGTTGGATCATCCCCGGATACCGCGAATGCGGCATCCATGGCGCGGAGTTAGTCTCGCGTGTTCTCGGCCGGAACGATTCGCGGCGATTTAGCGTGATATCTCCTGTCCTACCCGTAACGGACCCAGCGCCGGAATCTACTGCCAAGGCAGACTTGTCCTCGCAGTCTGCCGCTCCAACTGCAGCCTCCAGCGCATCCGAAGCGCCGTCACCATTTCCCACCACAACATCCTCAACGGCGGCCGCAGCTTCATCCGTGGAAACGCCCTCTCTGTGGAGTCCGCTGTCCATTCCGGCGTTTCGGACGCTCTGGATCGCGTTCATGGCCGAGAGCATCTGTTCATGGCTGTTGGATATGACGAACGGCTGGGTGATGACATCGCTCTCGCCGTCGCCTGCGATGGTGGCGCTTGTTCAGACCGCATCTCTCGGTCCGATCCTTCTGTTTGCGCTCCCTTCGGGTGCTTTGTCTGACATCTTGAACAGGAAAACGATCCTGTTGTGCGTGGAAGGCTGCTTGGCAATCGTGACCGCAGCATTGGCCGCGCTGGTCTATTTCCATCTCCTTAGCGCTTGGCTGCTGCTGCTGTTTATCTTCATCAATGGTGCAGCCTTCTCTTTCGCGGAGCCGGTCTGGCAGACAGTCCAGGCGGAGGTTGTCCCGCCCGCGCAGCAGCCTGCGGCGTTTCTGCTCAGCGGACTCGCGATGAACATGGCGCGAGGCGTCGGCCCGG
>Ga0075423_10002127_pt1 | contig 17838 bp, 13 predicted proteins | sample SoiMethybrSBSTD2_FD_80114 | JGI IMG/M metagenome (GOLD analysis project Ga0075423, IMG submission 80114) | Bulk soil microbial communities from a Populus tree surrounding site in Tennessee, USA - Soil MetaG P. TD hybrid SBSTD2 | ecosystem: Environmental > Terrestrial > Soil > Tree plantation...
AGCGCGGCGAAGGTCTGCTCGCGCGGGTAGGGCCGCGTGCTGGCGTTCCATTCGTAGCGCAGTTGAAAGCGTTCGCTCGCCGTCAGCACTGGTAGCTCGTTGATGCGGCGATCCGCGTCAGCCGCGCAGCCCGCCAGCAGCGTCGCGAGATGTCCCAGTAGCCGCTGCATCGTCGTCGCCTCGAACAGATCGGTGCTGTATTCCACCACCATGCGCAGCTGATCGGCTTCGGCCAGGAGATCCAGCGTCAGATCGACCTCCGCAGTCCATGAATCCAGCTCCAGCCGGCGCACAGTCAGCCCAGGCAGCTGCTGCGGCTCCAGTGCTGCTCGATTCAGCCCGAACGCTATCTGAAACAGCGGCGAGCGGCGCTTGCCCCGCGCGGCCGATAGCGCCTCCGCCAGCTGCTCGAACGACAGATCGCGCATGGCAGCGCTGCCGAGGTAGACCGCGCGCACCCGCCTCGCTAATTCGCGGAAGGTCGGGTTGCCAGAGAGGTCGATTCGCAAGGGCAGCGCTGCCGTGAAGCACCCGATCATCCCGGCAAACTCGGGCTGATCGCGCGCGGCGATTGGCGCGCCGATGACGATGTCGGGCTGACCGCTGTAGCGCAGCAGCAGCGTTGCGGACGCCGCCAGCATGATCATCAGCTGAGAGAGATCCTCGCGCTGGCCTAACGCCGTGAGCGCCGCCGCCAGCGTCGGCGTGAGCATCCGCGACTGACGCGCGCCACGAAAGCTTCGCACCGCCGGGAGCGCGTGATCGCTGGGCAAGTCGAGCAGCTGCGGATCGGCAAGCTGCGCGCGCCAATAGGCCAGGTCGTCGATTGTCGCATCGCGCGGCCCGGCGGTCTGCTGGGCCACGAAGCCATCGTACTGACTGGGTAGCTCGGGCAGCTCGGCGAGCTGGCCAGCGCTAGCCGCATACAGCGCCAGCAGATCGCGAACGAGGAGCGTCTCTGATCGGCGATCACAGACAATGCGCTGGACAACCACCAGCAGCACATGCTCGGTTGGTGTGCTCCGCAGCAGCAGCGCGCGCAGCAGCGGGCCGCGCGCCAGATCGAACGGCCAAGCGACCGACGATCCGATCACCTGCTCCAGTGCGGCAGGCATCGGCTGGGGCAGCGCTTGCAGATCGAGCAGCGGCAGTGCGACAGCGGTCGGCGCGATGGCCCGATCTAGCTGGCCGACAGCGCTTGGAAATGTCGTACGCAGCGCGGGATGGCGCTGGACGAGCGCACTCAGGCTGGCGTGGAGTGCGGCCAGGTCGAGCTCGCCCGTCAGCTGCACGGCGCTGACGCTGGCGTAGAGCGCGCGATTGAGCGCCCACTGGTCGAGGAGCCACCACCATTGTTGGGCGAAATTGAGCGGGGCACTGCGGCTCGGCCTGCTCGCCAGGCTCATCTGTGCCCGATCGCTGGAAGAAGCATCAATCATCGCTTCTTTCCTTATATAATTCCAGTCTTATGCGGCATTAGTGCGAAAAGAGGAGCACCGTCGATCCGTTAAGCATTCGAGTATACTATAAACGGTTGTCGCGTGCAAGGAATTTTTGACAGCTACATCACGCGCGCCGCTTGACAGTGACCCGCCGAATCCGTAGACTTGCGCTAACGCTGATCGCCGCTGAGACAGCATATTGGAACACACAATGGGCATACTCTATCTGGTCAGTACCCCGATCGGCAACCTGGAAGACATAACGCTGCGCGCGCTGCGGGTGCTGCGCGAGGTCAGCCTGATCGCAGCTGAAGACACGCGCCACACCCAGCGGCTGCTGGCACGCTACGACATCCATGTACCGTGCCTGGCCTATCATGAGCACAATAAGCTCGCCCGACTCGACGATCTGCTCACCGCGCTAGCGAATGGCGATGTCGCCCTGGTTTCGGACGCCGGCACGCCCGGCCTGTCCGATCCGGGCTTTGAGCTGATCAACGTCTGCATCACCGCCGGCTTTCTGATCGTCCCCATCCCTGGGCCGAGCGCGCCGATCACCGCGCTAGTAGCCTCGGGCCTGCCGACCGACCAGTTCACCTATCTGGGCTTTCTGCCGCGTCGTGGCGCTGACCGACGCGCATTGCTCTCCAGCCTCGCCGGCATGCCGCAGACGCTGGTCTGCTTCGAGGCACCGCATCGGGTCATCGACGCACTAGCCGATATGCTTACGATCCTGGGCGACCGCCGGCTCGTCGTCGCCCGCGAGCTGACCAAGCTGCACGAGGAGTTTCGCCGCGAGCGCATCAGCGAGGTGCTGGCGCACTTTCAGACTCATCGACCGCGCGGCGAGTTTACGCTAGTGATCGAAGGGCGCGGGCTGCGCGCCAAGAGCAGCGGAACGGCTGCGGCGTCCACGGCTATGGCCGAGATGCTGGACGCCGCTGACGACGCGCTAGTGCCAAGCGAGGCTGATGTGGCCGCGCGGCTGCGCGAGCTACGCGAACAGGGCAAGAGCGGCAGCGCAGCGGCCCGCCAGGTGGCGCGCGAGCTAGGGCTGAACAAGGGCCTAGTCTACCAGATCTGGATTGGTCTCGACGAATAATGCGGATAATGCGGATAATGCGGATGGAGGGCGGCTGCATGGATTTGCGCGATAAGGTCATCGTGATCACCGGCGCGTCGAGCGGCTTTGGCGAGGCGATCGCGCGCTGCTGCGCCGACGCGGGCGCGATAGTTGTGCTGGCGGCGCGCTCGGCCGAAAAGCTCGATCAGCTCGCTGGCGAACTCGGTGCTGCCACTGGCCGCGCGCTGGCGGTTCCCACCGATGTGGCCAACGCCGCCGATGTCGAACGGCTGGCGGCACGCACGCTGGAGCGCTTTGGGCGAGCGGATGTCCTGGTCAACAACGCCGGCTTCGGCGTGCTCGATCGCTTCGCAGACGCGCGGATCGCCGATCTACAAGAGATGATCGACGTCAATCTATACGGCACAACGCGCTGCACACAAGCATTTCTCCCCGACATGCTGCGCCGGCGCAGCGGCCAGATCGTGATCATGGCATCGCTCTCCGGTCTCATGGCATCGCTCAACATGGCGTTCTATACCGCGACCAAATTCGCGCTCGTCGGCATCGCGCAGACGCTGATGCTTGAGCTTGCCGGCAGCGGCGTCCGCTGCGCATTGATCTGCCCCGGCGTCGCAATGACCGGCTTTCAGTCGCGGGCCGATCTGCGAAAGTACAGCCGGATCACCAGCATCGTGCGTGTCAGCACCGCTCAGGTGGCGCAGGCGACCGTACACGCGATCGCCAAGGGCACCAACGGCGAAGTGATCATCCCTTGGCGCGTCCGCCTGCTCCTGACGATTAGCAGCGCCTTCCCCAGCCTGGCGCGTGCGGTGATGCGGATCGTCCGCTAAGACACGCTTTACCCCTCACGTTTCACGTTTCACGCCTCACGCTTCACGAATATGGTACCTCCGCTTTGTGCCAGACAGTACCGCAGTCATCCTTGCATAGCTGGCAGCACAGCGGTAAATATGCTAAGATACGACGCGACAGCATGCTCCTACGTTTTCGTCCTGGTGTGTGATGTTTCGATGGTGAGCGACGGCAGTGTAGCCGTCTGATATCGATAAGGAGAGACATGCAGCACGAACGTATCGCGCAGCGGGTCGGCATGGTTCCAGCTTCCGGTATTCGGCGCTTCTTCGATATCGCCGCCGAGATGCCCGACGTTATTTCGCTCGGCATCGGCGAGCCCGACTTCGTCACACCTGCCGCTATTCGTGCCGCTGGAGAGCGCTCGCTCGATCAAGGACACACGGGCTACACATCGAACTCGGGGCTACTGGAACTGCGCGTCGCTCTGGCCGAACACCTGGAACGCATCTACGGCGTCACATACGATCCGCAGACCGAGCTCTTGATCACCGTCGGCGTCAGCGAGGCCATGCAAAACTCCATGCTGGCGACGATCAACCCCGGCGACGAGGTGATCATTCCCGAACCATGCTTCGTCGCCTACCCAGCCAGCGTGATCTTCGCCGGCGGCGTGTCGGTCCAGGTGCCGACATCGGTCGAGCAAGCCTTCCAGGTGACTGGCGCGGCGATCGCGGCGGCGGTGACGCCACGCACGCGCGCGATCCTAATCGGCTACCCCAACAACCCGACCGGCGCGGTGATGTCGCGCGAGCGGCTGCTGGAAGTCGCCGCAGTCGCCGAGCGCAACGACCTGCTGGTCTTCTCCGACGAGATCTATGATCGGCTGGTCTATGGCGTCGAGCACACCTGCTTTGCGGCGCTGCCGGGCATGCGCGAGCGCACGGTGCTGCTCGGCGGCTTCTCTAAAGCCTACGCCATGACCGGCTGGCGACTCGGCTGGCTGGCGGCACCTACTGACATCACGGCGGCCACGCGCAAGATCCACCAATATAACATCATGTCGGCACCGACCATCGCCCAATACGCCGGGCTAGAAGCGCTGCGCAATGGCGAAATCTTCGTGCAGGAGATGGTCGCCGAATACAATCGCCGGCGCAAGGTGCTCGTCGCTGGGCTCAATGCGATCGGCCTGCCGACCTTTGAGCCGCAAGGCGCGTTCTACGCCTTCCCAAAGGTGAGCCATCTGGGGCTGACCAGCCAAACATTCGCCGAACGGCTGCTGCACGAACATCACGTCGCGGTGATCCCTGGCGATGCCTTTGGGCCGAGCGGCGATGGCTTCGTGCGCGCCTGCTATGCAACGTCGATGGACAAGCTCGAAACCGCACTTGATCGCATCGAACACTTCGTCCGAACGCTTCATTAAGGGACTCGAACATACAAAGCATCCGACATCCGTGAAACATGAAACGTGATGCGGAGTGCAGTTCACGTTTCACGTTTCACGTTTCAGGTCTAAGTGTATCATTCTAACAGGAGGTATCTCAATGGCTATCGACATCGCCGAAGCACCCATCACCGACAGCTCGACCAGCCAGACCGCGCCCGCTCCAGAGCAGCAGCTCGTTTGCTCGCTTACTGGCCGAGCAATCACACCTGCCGAGGCATATTGGGCACCGCCGATCGTCACCGCGCGCGAACTGGTGGCCACGATCGGCACAACAATCGTGCGGGCACCCGGCAACCTGGGGCACATCCTGTTCGCAGAGCAGCCGGATGTTCCATACGCGCAAGACGTGCGCGACCAGTTAGCGGCTCGCCGTAGCGCCGAGCAACTCAAGCTGCTAGTCGGCTTGCTGATCCTCGCCGCACTGATTGCCGTGCCGATCCTGATGTTGGCGCTGCGCTAAACACGCTAAACGATGCTGGTCTCGATCATCATGCCGTGCTACAACGAGGCACAGACACTGCGTGCGATCCTGGCGCAAGTTCGCGCGATCGATCTCGAAAAAGAGATCATCGTCGTCGACGATCACTCCTCGGATGACACCTACCAAATTCTCTGCGATGAAGTGGCGACCGATCCGACGCTGATCGTTGTGCGCCATCCGATCAACCGAGGCAAGGGTGCCGCCGTGCGCAGCGGGCTGGCGCGCGCCAGCGGCGCGATCGTGATCGTGCAAGACGCCGATCTGGAGTACGATCCCAAGGATTACTACGAGCTGGTCCAGCCGATCGCCGACGGGCGTGTGAACGTCGTCTTCGGCTCGCGCTTTCTCGGTCGCCACACCGGCATGTACTTCTGGAACGCGATCGGCAACAAAGCGCTGACATTCATGACCAACTTCCTTTTCAACTGCTGGATCTCGGATATGGAAACCTGCTATAAGGTGATGCGCACCGAGATCATGCGCGACCTACGCTTGAGGAGCGATGATTTCCGGCTGGAGCCAGAGATCGCCGCCAAGGTGCTCAAGCGCGGCCATCGCATCTACGAGGTGCCGGTGAGCTACCTCGGTCGCACCTATGAGGAAGGCAAGAAGATGAAGCCGAGCCAGGGTTTTTACGCGATCCTGGCGCTGCTGCGCTACCGCTTCTGGGATTGAGCAGGGACGAGCGCTGGCCGTGCCGGCCACGCTGGTGTGCGATCTTGGAGCGCGAGCGCAGCATAGTCGGGTGTTATATCGCGTGGTATAATGCTATTAGGGACTTGAAAAGTATCTGTGAGGCGTGAAACGTGAAACGGCTCACACTTCAGATCTGCGCTAGGAGCAAGTCTCTGCCGTAGGCCAATCAGCGCTCGGCCAGTCCGCGTATGCATTGGTTAACGCGCCGCCGTTTCGGATACGAAGAGGCCATCTAAAGAGCAAAGGAACCCGCCGATGGACGAGACTCTCAAGATGATGAAAGAGCTGACCGACGCGCCTGGTGTTCCTGGCCAGGAGGAAGCCGTGCGTCGGGTGATGCGCCGCTATCTGGAGCCGATCAGCGACGTGCTCACCGATAATCTGGGCAGCATTGTTGGCCGCAAAGTCGGCCTGGCCAATGGTCCGAAGATCGTCCTGGCAGGCCATATGGACGAAATTGGGTTCATGATCACGCGAATCACCGACGAAGGCTACCTGAAATTTCAGACACTGGGTGGCTGGTGGGAGCAGGTCATGCTCGCGCAGCGCGTCGAGGTCTACACACGCGAGGGGCCGATCATCGGCGTGATTGGCTCCAAACCGCCACATATCCTCTCCCCCGAGGACCGCAAGCGCGTCTATGATAAGAAAGAGATGTTCATCGATGTCGGTGCCGGCTCGCGCGCCGAGGCCGAGTCCTTCGGCATTCGTCCGGGCGACTCGGTCGTGCCTGTCTGTCCGTTCACCGTGATGCGCAACGAGAAGCTCTTGCTCGCCAAGGCATGGGATAATCGCTTCGGGTGTGCCCTGGCGATCGAGGTGCTGCGACGGCTGAAAGGCGAAGCGCACCCGAATGAGGTCTATGCGGTCGGCAATGTGCAGGAGGAGGTCGGGCTGCGCGGCGCAAGCACGACCACCAACCTGATCGCGCCCGACATCGGCTTTGCGCTCGACACAGGGATCGCCGGCGATACTCCCGGCGTCGGGCCAGATGACGCGCAAGGGAAGCTCGGCAAAGGGCCGATCGTCTTGCTCTACGACAGCAGCATGATCCCGCATAACGGGCTGCGCAACCTGGTGATCGATACCGCGCACGACGCGGATATCCCGCTGCAATTCGACTCGATGCCCGGTGGTGGCACCGACGCCGGCCGCATGCATATTTTCCAGGCCGGCGTGCCTTCGCTGGTCGTCGGCGTGCCGGTGCGCTACATCCACACGCATGGCGCGATCTTGCACCGCGACGACTTCGAGAGCGCGGTTCGGCTGATGGTCGCGGTGGTGAAGCGGCTCGATGCCGAAACGGTGCAGCAGCTCAAGTCCTAGACATGGAGACCGGGAGACAAGGAGACCGGGAGACAAGAGACAAGGAGACACGGTGATCTGCCCTGATTATCCTATCTCCTTATCTCCTTGTCTCGTTGTCTCTCACCCCAGCAACTGTCACCTCTCCAGGGACGGCGTCACATCCTCCCCGTGCTGCCAGGCGCGCAGGGTGGCGTAGGGCGAAATCTCGCCACGGCGCACCACCCAATCCTCCGGCGTCGTCGGGTGTGAGATGCCGAAGTGCAGGTGCGCGTCGGTGTTGCGCGCATCGCCACTCTTTCCGGTTAGCCCCAGCACTTGCCCCACTCTAACGCGCACGCCGGGCGCGATGCCATCCGCGATCTGCGAGAGGTGCGAGCCGTAGTAGCGGACGCCGTCGTCGCCGATGATCGCCACCGAGAGCCCGCCGCGCGTTGCGCCATCATTCACCGCCGGATCCCAGCCATCCTGGCTGCTCACGTAATCCACGATGCCGTCGGTCACGGCCAGAAACGCGCTGCCGATCGGGCAGAAAATATCGGTGGCCGGATAGTCATGATGGAATTTGCCGTAGCTGATCGTGCCGTCGCTGCGCACTGGAAAAACATAGTGATGGGCCGATTGCGCCGGCTGAGTCGGCGTGGGCGAATATGCAAATCCGCCCGTACGCGGCGTTGCTGTCGGTGTGGACGTGGCCGTGGGGCTGGGGGCGGCGGTCGGTGAGGGCGGATATGCAAATCCGCCCCTACGCGGGGTGGCGGAGGGTGTGGGCGTGGCCGTGCGCTCGGTCGTCGGCGAAGCGGTTGGCGCGCGTGTTGGGAGCGCGGTTGGCGGCGCGGTCGCGGCGGGCGGGGTGCTAATGATCGCCTGGCGCTCGCCGGGCGTATCGCACGCGACGAGCGTGAGTGCGAGCACAAGCGCCAGCGCGAGTTGTGGTATGCGCATGATCTATCCGTCGGCCAATGCGTCTATAGCGAACCTCCATCAGAAGTAAACTGGCCTGACGATAGACGATAGACGATTCGAGCGCATCGTCTATCGTCTATCGTCTGTCGTCGATCGTTACGTTTACAAATCGTCATAGTTGGCGCGCTTATTCCTCAGATCGTTTGATCATGAAGCCCTGTTGAGCGAGCGCGTAGGCAATGCCGGCCTGTAAGTTCGCCAGCGTGGTGATGTTGCGCAGATCGACGCCCAATTGCACGATCGTCTGCGCGATCTCGGAGCCGATGCCGACGAGCACCACCTGCGAGCCGAGCAGCGTCACCGCGCGCGCCATCTGGATGATATAATTTGCCACGCTGGTATCGACGACCGGCACGCCGGTTATGTCGAGTATTAGCACATCGGCCTGATGCTCTACGATCTTATCCAACACGGCTTCCATGATCTGGGTTGCGCGGCGCGGATCGACCACACCCACGAGCGGCAGCACCAAAATACCTTGGTATATCGGCACGATCGGCGCCGATAATTGCTGGATCAGGCGGCTTTGGTCTTCGATGGCCTGCTCGCGCTCGGCCAGGCGCGACTGTGCCTCCTGCCAGGTCTGGACGTAGCTGCTCACGATCGCTTTGCGCTCTTCGTGCAGCCAGCGCTCGATCTGCTCGACGATGTCCATATCCCAATCGCCGTTGGTGTACAGCCGACCCATCAGCTCCCAGATATGTTTGCGCATTATATCGACGACCTGCATCACTTCGGCCACATCGGTCGACTCAGCCGCGCGTTGCAGCGCCGTCTCGCGTGAGAAATCGATCAGCGGCGATGGATCATTGGTTTCGAGCGCCTTTTGCCAGGCGCGCACAACATTCTCGGTGAACTCAAGTAGCTCCGTGCGCGACATATTTGTGTATGTTGGGGCGTTGAGGGCTGCAATATCGTCACAGAGACGCGCGGTTGCGGCGTCGCCTTGGTCGCGCCAGAAGCTGTTGAGTTGCTTCGTGCCTGCACTCATGCTCACTCCTTTGAGAAGGGTAACAACGGATTGCAGCGGGTGGCTTACGCTCAGTACGCCCGCGCGAAAATGACCTGTTGAGTCGTCATTTCGCCAGTCAGGACGCAGGCACCGGCCTGATCTGGCTGCTCCAGCGGAATGACGCGGATAGTGGCCTTGGTTTCATCCTGAATGCGTTGCTCATCCTCGGTTGTGCCTGCCCAATAGCAGCGCACGAAGCCGCGCTCGACACCGATTTTCAGCTCGTCGTAGTTTGTCGCTTCGTAGGTGTGTTCTTCGCGGAAACGTAGCGCGCGGTCGTACAAACCTTGCTGGATCTCCGCCAGCAAGCGCTCTAGATGTGCCAGCAATCCGGCCTGCTGGATGAACGATTTGCCGGCCTTGCCGGGCATATCGCGGCGGGCCACTGCGACACTCCCCTTCTCGATATCTTTAGGGCCGACCTCGACCCGTATGGGTATGCCTTTCAACTCCCACTCGTTGTATTTGAAGCCGGGCGTCAGATGGTCGCGGTCGTCGATCTTGAAGCGCAGCCGCCCGCGCCATTCGGCGCTGATCCGCTCGACCGCCGCCAGCACCGCGCTGTGCTCGGCGTCGTTTTTGTAGATCGGCACGACGACGACCTGGATGGGCGCGAGACGCGGTGGAATGATCAGCCCTTCGTCGTCGGAATGCGCCATAATCAGCGCGCCGATCAGCCGGGTGCTGATGCCCCAGCTGGTCGTCCAGGCGTGCTGGATGGAGTTGTGCTGATCGCTAAAGGTGATGTCGAAGGCTTTCGCGAAGTTCTGGCCGAGATTGTGCGAGGTCGCGGTCTGTAGCGCGCGCCCATCCTGCATCATGGCTTCGAGCGCATATGAGCGCAACGCGCCGGCGAACGTCTCTTTTGCGGTCTTGAGCCCCTTGATCACCGGCAGCGCCATCTCTTTCTCGACGAAATCGGCGTAGATCTCGTTGAGCACCAGCAGCGTCTCGCGCTCGGCCTCGTCGTGCGTGGCGTGGACGGTGTGGCCCTCTTGCCAGAGGAATTCGGTCGTGCGCAGGAATGGCCGCGTGCGCAGCTCCCAGCGCATGACATTGGCCCACTGGTTGATCAGCAGCGGCAGATCGCGCCAGCTGCGAATCCATTTGGCGTAGAAGTAGCCGATGATCGTCTCGGAGGTTGGGCGAATGACGTATGGCTCGGCCAGCTCTTCGCCACCTGCGCGTGTGACTTCGGCGACTTCGGGCGCGAAGCCTTCGACATGGTCGGCCTCGCGCATCAGGAAGCTCTTGGGAATGAGCAGCGGAAAGTAGGCGTTGACATGACCGGTGGCCTTGATCCGATCATCCAGGCCGCGCTGCATGGCCTCCCAGATCGCGTAGCCGGTCGGCTTGAAGACGATGCAGCCGCGCACAACTTCGGCGTAGTCGGCCATGTCGGCACCGCGAACGATGTCAAGATACCACTGGCTGTAGTCTTGAGCGCGCGGAGTGATGCCCTCTTTTGGCATATGTTCCTCCAACTGGGTATCAGGTGTCCCAGTACCTACACATACGGCAGCAACGCCTCGACTTCGACGCGGGCCATATCCAGCCGCTGAATCCACTGGCGCGGGTCGGCGTCGAGCTGGGCGAGCCACGATGCGATGCCGCCGATCGCCGCGATCTCGTCGCCATAGCGGTCGGCGGTCTCGAATTCGAGGCCCTCGGTGGCGATGTACCCCAGACTGAAGCCACCGCTGTGCTGCAAAAACAGCGGCCAGGCGACATCGATGCCGATCGTCTCGTCGGGGCAGCCGGCCAGGATCGCTGTGGTCGCTCGGCGAGAGAGACCGCGCGCCGCAGCCGTCACATCCCAGCTGAACCCACTAACCGTTGCGTAGAGCGAGTTGATGATCGTCTCGGTGTCGCGTTGGACACGCGGGTGGCTGTTGAAGGCGCGGTCGGTTCGCCCCAGCACGGTGAAGTCGTGCGCGGCGAGTTGCGCGACCACCTGCGCCAGCTCGGTGGGGTGCTGCGTGGCCCAGTGGATCATGCGGTCGAAATCGCACAAGACCAGCAGTTGCGCATCGAGCTGGAGCGCCAGCTCCAGCACGGCGCGGCGCGGCCGTCCGAGCAGCAGATAGCCGGCGAAGTGCTCGGCGCTTTCGCGGCGCACCAGCGCACCGGCGGCGGTCAGCAACTCCAGCGATCGCGCGCTGGTCGTATGGGTCGCCTGAATCGCCACAGCCTGAAAGACCTCGGCGATCGGCGGCAGCGCACAGCGGATTTGCTCGTAGAGGCGGTCATCAGGATCGTGGTGGGTGGCAGCGAGGACAACTTTCGGAACGCTGAAGGCTGAAGGCTGAAGGCTGAAGGATTGTATGCTGGTATTCATCGTTTATCGTTCATCGTTCAGCGCTTCGCAGCGCCTCGCGAAAGCCGCGTATCGTCTCGGCGACCGGCTGGCGCGTGTTAAAGATCGCCGAGCCAGCCACGATATTCGTCGCGCCGGCCCGAACGATTTCAGCCAGGTTGTCCGCCTTCACGCCGCCATCGACCTGGACGTGGATATGGTCGAGGCCGCGTGCGGCGAGGATGCGCCGCAGCCGCCTGAGCTTATCGGATGTGGTCGGAATATACGTCTGGCCGCCGAAGCCGGGGTTGACGCTCATGAGCAACACCAGGTCGAGATATGGCAGGATCTCTTCGAGCGTGACGAGCGGGGTCGCCGGGTTGAGCGCGACGCCGGCCGTCGCCCCAAGCTCTTTGATATGCTGGATCGTCCGGTGCAGCTGCGGCGTGGCTTCTGCGTGGACGGTGATGTTCTGCGCGCCGGCCTTCACGAAATCGGCGACGTAGCGCTCCGGCCGCGTGATCATCAGGTGGCAATCGAGCGTGAGCCCGACCGAGCGGCGCAGCGCCTCGACGATCGGTATCCCAACGCTGATGTTCGGCACGAACACGCCGTCCATCACATCGATCTGAAGCCAGTCGGCACCGGCGTCCTGCACAGCGCGCGCCTGCTCGCCCAGCCGCGCGAAGTCGGCTGAAAGGACGGAGGGCGTAAGCAGGATGGCGCGGCTATCGATCTCGGCTATCGGCACGACGACCTCACTATGGATTGCAGGCATGTTGTTGAACAAAACGCCAGTCCATTATAGCACGGGCACGAAATCCTGTAGCAGCGATCCGCTGCATAATTCCGCTCTATGCTACAATATAGCGATCCTCCGTCAGATGCAAAATGCGCTGACGATGGACGATAGACGATAGACGATACGAGCGCATCGTCCATCGTCCATCGTCTATCGTCACGTTTACAAATCACATAGGATTGCTATAGAAACGACAAATACATATCGACGAAACAGAAAGAAGCCATCAACGGCGTTTGTGTGTATCTGTGTCTATCGGTGGTGTATATAGTGATCCTCCGTCAGATGCAAAATGTGCTGACGATAGACGATAGACGATACCGGCGCATCGTCCATCGTCCATCGTCCATCGTCTATCGTCACGTTTACACATCATATAGGACCACTATATGAGCGTGCAATACGAGAGGAGTGCCAACGATGACAATCCGGGGTATCCATCATATCACGTTGGTCAGCAGCGATATTCGGCGGACGGTGGCCTTCTACACGAATACACTCGGACTGGCGCTGGTCAAGCGTACCGTCTTTCACGACGATCCAAGCAACCATCATCTGTATTTCGGCGATGCGCTCGGGCAGCCGGGGACGCTGGTGACGTTCTTCGAGTGGCCGCAGAGCCCGCCGGGACAGTGGGGCATCGGCGGGACGCACCATTTTGCGCTGTGTGTCGAGAGCGATGCCGCCCAGCTCAAGTGGAAGCGCTGGCTCACCGACCAGGGCTGCGCGGTCACTGGCCCGTTCGACCGGGTGTACTTCAAGAGCATCTATTTCGAAGATCCCGACGGCCACATTCTTGAGATCGCCACGCGCGCGCCGGGCTGGACCGTCGATGAGGCACCCGATGCGCTGGGCAGCGAGCTGCGACCGCCGCCGCACAGCCTGACCGTCGGTCAGCGCGACGAGGCCGCGATCGACGCCACGACGTGGCCCGCGCCGGTGTCGATGATCGAGCCGGACATGACGCTGCATGGGCTGCACCACATCACCGCGATCGGCTCGGACATCGAGCGCACGACGCAATTTTATGTCGAGCTGCTGGGCATGCGGCTGCTCAAGCGCACGCTGAACTTCGACAACCCGAACTCACCGCACTACTACTATGGCGTCGGCGACGGCCAGCCGGGCACGCTGATCACCTATTTCGCCTATCCGCACGGCAGCATGCGCGCCGCCCAGCTCGGGACTGGCCAGACGCACCATTTCGCGCTCGCCGTGGACGACGAGGCGATCCTGCTCGGCTGGCGCGAGCGGCTGCTGGCGGCGGGCCTGGAGGTGACCGAGGTGCTCGACCGCGTGTACTTCAAGAGCATCTACTTCAACGACCCGGATGGCCATATCGTCGAACTCACGACCAACGGCCCTGGTTTCCTGATCGACGAGCCAGCGGCGCAGCTCGGGACGGCGCTGCGATTGCCGCCCTGGCTCCAACCGCAGACGCAAGCGATCACGGAGGCGCTCGCGCCGCTCGACGAAGATGGCTGAGGGAGTGAACCGCTGATTTCGCTGAGAAAGATGAGCGCGCTGAGGGGGCGGTACCCCTGAGGTCGCTGAGCAAGATGAGCGCGCTGAGGGGCCGGAACCGCTGAAGCAGAACCGCTGATTTCGCTGAGCAAGATGAGCGCGCTGAGGGGGCGGGCAATGAAGCGCAATGAACGTAGGCGCCCGCATCGTTGGGCAGACACGCGGGTCTGCCCCTACGCCATTGATTCGCATTATGGGGGGATATATACATCTGTGGGCGGATATGCAAATCCGCCCCTACGGCATGGATCATCCTTTCGGCGTCGGCTTGCGGCTTGCCCGCGCACCCGCGCTGAGGTGGTGTATCGTGCGATTCAGCGGCCTCAGCGCCATCAGTCTCTCAGCGGTTCTGCTGATGCGCTGAACGGATGAGGTGGCTATCGGCAATCTGCAATCTGCAATCGGCAATCGGCTATAGGTGATCCATGCCTGACGATTTCACATACGACGTGTTCCTGAGCCACAGCCCGAAGGACAAGGCGGTCGTGCGCGCCATCGCGGAGCGGCTGCGGGCGGACGGGCTGCTCGTCTGGCTCGATGAATGGGAACTGAAGCCCGGCCACAGCATTCCGGCGAAGATCGAGGAAGGGCTGGAGCACTCGCGCGTGCTGGTGCTGTGTATGTCGGCGCATGCCTTCGGCTCCAACTGGGCGGCGCTGGAAAAACAGACGCTCCGCTTTCGCGACCCGCTGAACAAGCAGCGCCGCTTCATCCCCCTGCGGCTCGACGCGGCCCCGATCGCAGGCTCGCTGGCGCAATTCCTGTACATCAACTGGAGGGCTGAAGACCCCGATCAGGAGTACGCGAAGCTGCTCGAAGGCTGCTGGCCGCCAGCGAAGCCGCCAGCAGCGGAAGCACAGCCCGCGCGCGAGCAGGTTGCGGAAAAGGCTGTCCAGCTTGATTACAAGGACGCGATGATCTGGTCCTACGCGTTCAGCCCAGATGGAAAGCGCGCGCTCACCGGTGCCAATGACAAAACCGTGCGGCTGTGGGACGTGGAGACCGGGCGCTGCCTGCGTGTCCTCGAAGGCCACACGGAAGCTGTTCGGACAGTAGCGTGGAGCGCCGACCAGCGCCGCGCCCTCACCGGCTCGGAGGACAAGACGGTGCGGCTATGGGAGGTGGAGAGCGGGCGCTGCCTGCGCGTGCTCGAAGGCCACAAAGGCGTCGTTAGGAGCGTGGCGTGGAGCGCCGATCAACGCCGCGCGCTCTCTGGCGCGGATGACAAGGCCATGCGGCTGTGGGATGTGGAGACGGGGCGCTGCCTACGCGTGCTCGGAGGCCACGAGCGATTCATCGTGAGCGTGGCGTGGAGCGCTGACCAACGCCTTGTACTCTCTGGCTCAAGTGACAAGACCGTGCGGCTGTGGGAGGTGGAGAGCGGGCTATGCCTACGCGTGCTCGAAGGTCACACTGAGGAAGTCTGGAGCGTGGCATGGAGCGCCGATGGGCGCCACACTCTCTCCGGTTCTAGGGACAATACCCTGCGGCTGTGGGATGTGGAGACCGGTCAGTGCCTGCGCGTGCTCGAAGGCCACAGGGGTCACGTCGCAAGCTTGGCGTGGAGCACCGATGGCCGCCACGCCCTCTCCGCTTCTGATGACACGACCGTACGGCTGTGGGACGTGGAGACCGGGCTATGCCTACGCTTGCTCGAAGGCCGCACGAGCGATATCTACGGCGTGGCCTGGAGCGCCGACGGTCGCCGCGCCTTCTCCGGCGACGACAGCGGCGGCATCCGCGTGTGGGATCTGTCGGAATTTGTCGCCGAGGCGCGCGCGCCGGATGCCCGCGCGCCAGCCACGCCGCCCGCGTCGGATCAGGTCCAATACACCAACGCAAAAGTCCTGCTCGTCGGCGACACCGGCGTGGGCAAGAGCGGCCTGGCAGAGCGATTGGTTCACCAGCAATTCGTGCCGACGAAATCCTCACACGCCCGCAAGGCGCATGTGCTCGAAAGCAAACTCGTGCAGCAGCCAGGCGTCTCGCTGCATCAGGAAACGATGCTGTGGGATCTCGCCGGCCAACCCGCCTACCGGCTGGTGCATCAATTGAGCATGGAAGACGCCGCACTGGCGTGTGTACTCTTCGACTGCCGCAGCGAGACTAACCCGTTCGAGAGCGCGGCCTACTGGTCGCAGGTGCTCGACCAGGCGCGCACGAACACGCAGGTGAAGAAGTTCCTCGTCGCCGCACGCATCGACGTGGGCGGTCTCCCTTCTGGCAGAGAGCGGATCGAAGCCTTCGCCCGCGCGAACGGCTTTGTGCAGTTCATTGCCACCAGCGCCTACACGGGAGAGGGCTGCGACGAACTGATGGAGGCGATTCGCCAGGGGATTCCCTGGGGCGAGCTACCGACCGTCACCACAACCAGGACGCTCGCGGCCATGCGTGAGTATGTGGCGAGGTTGAAGGGCGAGCAGGATGGCCAGGCCGTCGCCCCGGCCAGGCTTCTGAGCATCGCGGCACTGCACGAGGGCTTCGTCGCGCACTTCGGGGAAAAGATTCCTTTGGATGAATTCATCGCGCACCTGCAACGGCTCGAAGCCACGGACGCGGTCGATTTGCTGGTCTTCTATACGACAGGCGCGGCACCAGGCCCGGAAACGCTGGTGTTGCTTGACCCCACACGCGTGGATGCCTATGCGAGCGCGCTGCTGGTGGCGGCAAAAGACGAACCGGACGGGCCGGGTCATCTGCTCGAATCGCGGGTGCGCGAGGGGCAATTCAAGCTCGACCAGAACGAGCGGATCGCCGACCGCGAGTCCGAACAGCAGGTGCTGTGGTATGTGATCGAGAACCTGTTGGCCCGCGATCTGGCGCTGCGCGAGCAGATCAAAGGCGCGGATTACGTGGTATTCCCCTCACAATGCACGGCGGAACTCAAGTTCCCTGGCGTGGCGGCTTTCGGCGTGGCATACGGCTTCGCCGGCCCGCTGCGCAGCATTTATGCCACGCTGATCGCGCAGCTCGCGCACTACGAGGGCTTCAAGAAACGCGAGTTCTTTCAGGACGCCGCCGCCTACTGGGCTGAGGCAGGCGGGCGTTGCCTCGTCCGGCTGCGCGACCGCGGGCGCGGCCAGGGCGAGCTGGCGGTGTCGTTCGACGGCAACACGCCAGCGTCGGTCCGGCAGGGGTTTATCGAATTCGTCGGCAAGCACCTGGAGGCCAAGAGCAACCTCGGCAGCGTGACCAGACGTCACGCCTACCACTGCGCGACTAAGACGTGCATGTATTCATTCGAGGACCATGTGGTGAAAACGCGGCTGGAGGCACGGAAGAAGGACTTGCTCTGCCCGATCTGCGAAAAGAAGACTCCGCTAGTCGATCTGCTGGCCGCGCCGACGCCAGCATCTGAATCGGTGGCAGCACAGATCAGCATCGACGCAAAGGCCGGCCGCCAGCGCATGACTGCGGCTCTGGTCATCAAGGCCAAAGAAGCGGAAGGGAAATTCGACGTCTTCCTCAGTCACAATTCCAGGGACAAGGCGGCGGTGGAGCGGATCGCGAATCGCTTGCTCGCAGTGGGAATCCGCCCATGGTTGGACAAGTGGAACCTTGCTGGAGGGGATACGATTGAGGATGCTTTGGAGCACGCAATCAAGACAATTCCTTGCGCAGCGCTGTGTTTCGGACCGGCGGATGTGGGCGATTGGCACATTATGGAGATTCGCGCTTATGTTGCGGCCTGGGCGAAGAAGAAAGCGCGGATGATCCCGGTTATTCTTCCTGGCGTCGAGAAGCTACCGGATTTGCCGCTATTTGTCCAGCAAACGATCTGGGTGGATCTGCGCCATTGGGAAAGTGATCAGAATGACGGTTTTTACCGGTTGGTCTGCGGAATCCTTGGAAGGGCACCGGGTGCCTCGCCGATGAAGAAGTTTGGCGTTCGCGATGTGGCCGAATGGCAGGAGCTGAACTTCTGAACCGATGCGGCAGAACCGCTGAAGCGCTGAGGATGTGGAACCGCTGAAGCGCTGAG
>Ga0075423_10002128_pt1 | contig 17837 bp, 10 predicted proteins | sample SoiMethybrSBSTD2_FD_80114 | JGI IMG/M metagenome (GOLD analysis project Ga0075423, IMG submission 80114) | Bulk soil microbial communities from a Populus tree surrounding site in Tennessee, USA - Soil MetaG P. TD hybrid SBSTD2 | ecosystem: Environmental > Terrestrial > Soil > Tree plantation...
GATGAACTGACCGATCTGGCTGCCGATGGTGGCCAGCACGTTGAGCAGCTCATGATCGGGCTGCCTGATCTCGCGGCTGAAAAACTCGATCACGCCCAAGACTTCCCCCCAAAGCAGGATGGGAAAGCCGAAGGCCGCGTGTAGTCCTTCGCGTTCGGCGATGGATGCGCGCGGAAAGTTTTCATCAGAAACGACATCGGGAATGTATTTGGGCTCAATGCTGGACCAAACCCGGCCCAGGTAGTCCCAAGCCCGGAACGAAAGTGAACTCCCGGCTGACTCTTTCGAACTCCGAGACTTCTATCGACGCTTTATGCCATAGCTCGACACAGCGCAGCGCCTCGGCCTCCTGGTCCACGCGCCAGAGCGCGCCCACGTCCCATCCCAGACACTCGCCCATCGCCTGCAGTATTCTCGGAGCGGCCTCTTCGATTGTGGTCGCTTCCGCCAAGATCAGCGCGACCGTGTGCTGCACGCGGAGGCGTTCCTCTGAGCGCTTGCGCTCGCTGATGTCGCGGGCGATCTTGGAGGCGCCGATGATCCGGCCGGCCGCGTCCCTGAGCGGCGACACGGTCAGTGAGATATGGAGCAAGCTGCCATCCTCGCGCATCCGCACCGTCTCGTAGGGCTTGATGACCTCGCCGCGCCTGATGCGCTCCAGAATTCCCAGCTCTTCGTCGTGGCGGTCCGGCGGGATAATAATCATGATGGACTTGCCGATGACTTCGCTCGCCCGATAGCCGAACAGCCGTTCGGCCCCGCCGTTCCAACTCTCGATGGTGCCATTGAGGTCCTTGCTGACGATGGCGTCCGCAGAGGAATCTACGATGGCTGCCAGCCGCTGTCCGACCACCTCGGCCCGCTTGCGCTCGGTCAAATCGACCACAAAAGCTACACCGTGATCTCGTTGCTCGTCGAACGCGGCCGAACCGATCAAAACCGGCACACGGCTACCGTCTTTGCGGAAGTACTCCTTCTCGAAGAGCTGGACAGCTCCAGTCACCTCTATTTCTGCCCGGGCGATGGCGGTGCGGTCGCGCCATTCCGGCGGTGTCAGGTCGGTCCAGTGCACCCGGCCTGCGACGAGGTCTTCTCGGTTGTATCCCACCATGTTGAGGAAAGCATGATTGGCCTCGACGACGTCACCTTTCCGACTAAAGATGAAGATCCCGATGATATTGGCGTCAACCAGGCGGCGGATTCTCGCCTCCCGTTCCTGAAGATCATTGTACAGACGGGCGTTCTCTAGCGAAATCGCCGCCTGCGACGCCAGCAGTTCCAGGACCGAGATCCGGGAGGGCGTGAACACCTGCGAAGCAAGATTGTTCTCGAGATAGAGCGCCCCGATCAGCTTGGCCTGCTTCAGCAAGGGCAGGGAAAGGACCGACCGGGCGTGCTTATGGCAAAAATACTCATCAGTCGAGAACGGGTTCTGCACCAACGCGTCATCAAGGATCACGCTCCCGCGCGTCCGGATAAGGTAATTGAGCAGGGACTCGGGAAGGTCGGCCGGTGACACGGCCGTCTGGCGCAGTATGACCTCGACCTGACCCCGAGCCGTCGTCGCTTCAGCCGCAATCTGTGGCTCGTCATCTTGTTGAACGCACTCGCTGCCGCCGGCTTGGCTCTCCCGGGAGGCATCGTAGGCATGGCCTAGTCTTATCAGCGCCAGAGGTTCGTCTTCGCGAGGTCGACGACCTCATCGGCCCGGCCGCTGATCACGGCCTTCGCCATGTAGAGCGTGAAGCCCTTGGCCATCTCAAGCGTAATGGATGGCGGCATTGCGAGTTCGGTTCGGTTCACGACCGCGTCGACGAGAACGGGTCCGGGATGGGCGAAAGCCGCAGTTAGCCCTTCCTCAACCTCGCCCGCGTCTTCGAGCCGTATTCCGCGTATGCCAACGGCCTCGGCCATGGCCGCAAAATTCGGGTTCCGGAGGTCCACTCCGAAATCAAGGAAACCGGTGGACTTCTGCTCCAGCTCGACGAAGCCGAGCGTGCCGTTGTTGAACACCACGACTTTCACCGGAAGCTTGTATTGGGTGAGCGTGAGGAAATCGCCCATCAGCATCGCGAAGCCTCCGTCGCCCGATAGCGAAACTACCTGGCGGCCGGGAAAGGTGGCCTGCGCCCCCACCGCTTGTGCCATCGCATTCGCCATCGACCCGTGCCAGAACGAGCCCAAGAGGCGCCGCTTTCCGTTCATCGCGAGATAGCGCGCAGCCCACGCCGTCGGCAGGCCGACGTCGCAGGTGAAGATGGCGTCCTGTGCGGCGAGGTCGCTGATGGCCTTCGCGACCTGCTGCGGATGGATCAGTCGCTTTCCGGGCGTGCCGACCGCGAGCTCGTTGAGCGCCTTGCGCGCCTTCGCATAGTGTCGCCGTGCTTGCGCGAGATGCGCGCCATCGAGCTTTTCATCGAGCAGCGGCAGCAACGCCCGGAGCGTGGCGCCCACGTCCCCGACGACGCCGAGGTCGACGGCAGCGCGACGGCCGATGTTCTCCGGCCTTAGGTCAACCTGGGCAATGCGGACACCATCTCCCTCCGGGTAAAATTGGCGATAAGGGAAATCGGTGCCGAGCATCAGCAGGACGTCGCAGTCGCGCATGGCGTAGTAGCCGGAGGAGAAGCCAATGAGCCCGGTCATGCCAACATCGTAGCTGTTCTCCCACTCGACATGCTCCTTGCCGCGGAGCGCATGCACCATTGGTGCCTTGAGTCGCTCGCCCAAGGCGAGCAGCTCATCGTGCGCGCCCTGGCATCCCGAGCCGCACAGGATCGTCACCCTACTGTCGCTGTTGAGCAGCGCCGCGAGGCGGTCCAGATCATCTTGTGTTGGCGTCACGACCGGCATAGGTGACAAGAGTCCGAGGAGCTTGGGCGGCGGCGTAGCGGGCGCCGCTTGCAGTGCCACGTCTCCGGGCAGCACCAGCACGGATACGCCGCGCTTGCCGAGGGCCTCGCGGATCGCGATCTCGACGGCGCGCGGCATCTGGTTGGGGGCGGACACGAACTCGCAGTAGTGACTACACTCCTGGAACAGCGTCTGCGGATGGGTCTCCTGGAAATAGCCACTGCCGATTTCGGACGAGGGGATCTGCGCGGCAATGGCGAGCACCGGAACCCGCGAGCGTTGACAATCGAAGAGGCCGTTGATGAGGTGTAGGTTGCCTGGCCCGCAGCTTCCCGCACAGACGGCGAGCTCTCCCGTCAGATGCGCCTCAGCGCCGGCGGCAAATGCGGCAACTTCCTCGTGTCTGACGTGGATCCACTCGATCTTTCCCTGGCGTCGTATGGCGTCAGTCAGCCCGTTGAGGCTATCACCCACGATACCGTAGACGCGCTTGACCCCTGCGGCGGCTAGGATGTCAACGAACTGCTCAGCTACTGTCGCCATCGGTCCTCTCCATGTCCTCTTGCCATATGTCCGCCGCACGCACGGTTCTCGTGCTTGCAAAGCCGGGATCGTAAGTCGTGCTTGTATAACCAGCGTAGTAGTCCCAGACCGAGCCAGGTTCTGGCTGGTAATAGAATGGACCGATGCCGTTCGACTCGAAGGCCAAAGACGGCGTGGCCACCCCGAACGTGATAGTCGCCGCCATACCGGCAGCAGCCACCCGGCTCGATATTATGCTTGTCCTGCTTGTCAGGCTGTTTTCCCTTGTGATCTCAAAGCACCATTGGCCCCTCGCACACCATCGTTCTTTGAAACTGGTTCGTTGCCCTTTCCTCGTACGGTGTGACACATCCGGGTCGGCGTCAGATGGCCATGATGTGGGTGACATCGCTGGTCACAGCCAGTAAAGAGCGCCAAAACAGCGCAAAATCCTGCAAAGCAGGCGCATAGCGCTCATGGGATCACCTCGCTCTCAGGGACGAGTCTCAGCGGCGCATTCGTCTTGAGAACAGCTTCAGACTTTCGCTGTCTCGTGTTGGTCGGAATTGGCGTGCCAGTCTCGTGCCTCTTTCGGGACTTGATTTGGACAGAAGATTCCAAAGAGCGGAGCCAACGAGATCGCTCATGCCCGTGCCAAATGAGGTAGGGGCAAGCTACAAGGCCGAGCCAATCGACTGGACCGTAAGGCCTCAAGGGGGCGTCAACCATGTGGCCGCAGCGTCCTGTTCAGTAATGTGCTCTCTATGCGGCAAGCGGGCCCTCGAACACGTGAACCTCCGTTTGCCCAACCTTCGCCTCCCAAATGGTCGGGGGCCTTTAAGCGTGCTTCTATGTGACGAGTCCCTCGGTAATCACTTCCTGGCTCCGCGCCCTTTCTTCCAGTTGCGGCAGCAGTTTCGTGCCCTGCCGGGGGACTATGAGCCCTGCTCCTTTGGGCATCTGTGGCGCGACCGCGGCGATCGATTCGGAAAGGGTGCGCAGGTATTGGGTCCGCAAGTACACGTCCGCCCGGTCGACATGCGTTGCATCGAGACGACCGCGGATGTCCCTTACGGACGCGAATCCATTTTCCGAAAGCCAACGCTCCAGGCCGTCGACGAGCGCCGTCATGTGCTCCGGGCCATGGCGCAGCAGCGCCGAGGTGGTGCCCACGACGTCCGCGCCCGCGAGCAGGAACTTGACGACCTCGATGTGGCTGTCAACGCCAGTGCCGGCAGCAAGGGACAACTTGAGGCGCCGCGACAGCAATGCGATCCAGGTGAGTGCCAGGTGGATATCGGCGGGACTCGACATCGTCGCCTCGCCTTTGACGGTAAGCGTCTCCAGATCCAGATCGGGCCGGAAGAAGCGATTGAACAGCACCACCCCGTTGGCACCGGCCGACTCGAGCTGAGAAACGAAATTGCCGGTGGCGCTGAAAAACGGCGGGAGATTCACCGAAAGCGGAATTGTCGTCTCGGCTCTCACATGACGGACAATGTCGAGATAGCGATGCTCGACGTCCCGCCCGCTCACGGTCAGGTCGGTGGGCAGAAGATAGAGATTGAGCTCGAGCGCGGCGGCGCCGGCCTGTTCCAGTTGGACGGCATAGTCGAGCCAGCCATCATCGCTGACGCCGTTCAGGCTGGCGATCACCGGAATATCGAGCGCCTCGGTCGCACGCCGCAACGTCTCGAGGTGACCCGAAACGCCGTGCCGGTAGTCTGGCAGTTCCGGAAAATAGGTCGTTGCCTCGGAATTGGAGTCGGCCGTGTACTCGGTGCGCATGGCGTAAAGCGTATCTTCGGCCAGGATCTGCTCCTCGTACAGCGAAGCCATCACCACGGCGGCGGCACGGGCGTCCTCGAGTCGCCGCATGCCGTCGAACGTCGCGGTCAGCGGCGACTGGGCGGCGATGATCGGGTGTGCCAGTTCAAGGCCGAGATAGAGGCTGCCAAGGTTATTCATGATCAAGCCTCCTCCCAATGCGGGTGGAAGCGGCTGCCGTCGCGAGCCGCCAGATCCTCGTAGACACGGTACCGCTCCTCCAGCTCGAGCTGCGCCTGCTTCAGCATATGGCGTGCTTCGTCGGGCCTCGTCTGGGTCAACGATTTGAATCGCACTTCGTTGTAGCGGTACTCCTCGAGCGGGATGCGCGGCCGCGTCGAATCGAGCCGGAACGGATTCATGCCGTGCTGGCGCATGGTCGGATCGAAGCGGAACAACGGCCAGTAGCCGCTGGCGGTTGCACGCGCCGCCTGCTTCATGCCGAAGCGCATGTCGGTCCCGTGCGCGATGCACTGCGAGTAGGCGAGGATCAATGAGGGCCCGGCATAGGCTTCCGCCTCGCGCATCGCGATGAGGGTTTGTTCGCTGTTGGCGCCCATCGCGACTTGCGCGACGTAGACGTCGCCGTAGGCGATCGCCATTAGGGCAAGGTCTTTGCGCGGAACCCGTTTTCCCGCGATCGCGAACTTGGCGGACGCCCCGATTGGTGTCGCCTTCGACGCCTGGCCGCCGGTGTTAGAGTAGACTTCCGTGTCGAGTACCAGGACGTTGACGTTGCGGCCGGAGGCGAGAACATGATCGAGTCCGCCGTATCCGATGTCGTAGGCCCAGCCGTCGCCCCCCACGAGCCAGACCGAGCGCCGCACGAAGTGGTCGGCAAGCGCCGTAAGGTTAGCGGCCTCGTCGCTGTCGATCGATGCAAGCTTCTGTTTCAACGCCGCGACGCGCTCACGCTGGATCCGAAAGTCGGATTCCGTGATCTGCGGCGCGTCGAGCAGCGCGCGAACGAGATCCTCGCCGATTTGCGAAACAAGCTTGCGCGCGAGCGCATGCGCGGACTCGGTCTGCTTGTCGATCGCCAGCCGATAGCCGAGCCCGAATTCCGCGTTGTCCTCGAACAACGAGTTCGACCATGCTGGCCCACGGCCTTCTGGATTCTTTGCCCATGGTGTGGTCGGCAGGTTACCGCCGTAGATCGAGGAGCATCCGGTGGCATTGGCGATCTGCAGGCGGTCGCCGAACAGCTGGGACAGCATCTTGAGGTATGGTGTTTCGCCGCAACCCGCACAGGCGCCCGAGAATTCGAACAGCGGCTGGAGGAACTGGACGCCGCGTACGTTGGCGAAATCCACCTGGCTGCGGTCGGCCCAGGGCAGCTTCTCGAAGAACTCGATGCTCTTGCGGCCGGCCTCGAGATGCTCCAGGCGGGGCTTCATATTGATCGCCCGAATATCGAAATCCTCGGAGCTGTGCGACGGGCAGTTCTCGACGCACACGCCGCACCCCGTGCAGTCCTCGACGTAGATCTGCAGGGTGTAGCGCGAGTCGGGATAGCCACGCGCATTGATCGGGGCTGCCTTGAACTCCGCCGGTACCTCGGCGAGACGGTCCGCGTCGTAATACTTTGCGCGGATGACGCTATGGGGGCAGACGACCGCGCATTGACCGCACTGGATGCAGAGGTCCGGGTTCCAAACCGGCACCTCTTCGGCGATGTTGCGCTTTTCGTACTGCGTTGTGGCCGTCGGATAGGTGCCGTCCACCGGGAAAGCGCTCACTGGGAGGTCGTCTCCCTTCTGGGCGAGCATGACCGAGGTCACGTCGCGGACGAATTCGGGCGCCGTGTCGGGCACCAGCTTGTAGAGCTCCAGTCCTCCGTCCCCCGCAGCGCCAATCCTGGCCTCGAACAAGTTGGCCAGCGCGGCATCGATCGCTTCGAAGTTCTTCTTGACCACCTCCTTGCCCTTGCGAGCGTATGTCTTTTCCGTGGCCTTCTTGATTGCCGCAATTGCCTGGTCGCGCGGCATCACGCCGGACAGGGCAAAAAAGCAGGTCTGCAGGATCGTGTTCGTGCGCGATCCAAGTCCAAGCGAGAGCGCGACTTTCGACGCATCGATGACGTGCAATTTCAGTTCTTTAGTGATGATCTGCGTCTGCACTTCCCGGGGCAGCTTGCTCCAAACGCCATCCGGCCCATAAGGGCTGTTGAGAAGCAACGTGGCGCCTTTCGCGGCGGCGGCGAGGATGTCGACCTTGAACAGGAAATCAAATTTATGCACGCCAATGAAGTTGGCCGAAGATAGCAGATACGGCGCGTGTATCGGTTTCGGGCCGAAGCGCAGGTGGGAAATCGTATACGAGCCTGACTTCTTGGAGTCATAGACAAAATAGCCCTGCGCATAGCGACCGGGTTCCGACGCCAGGATCTTCGTCGAGTTCTTGTTTGCTCCGACCGTTCCGTCGGCGCCGAGCCCGTAAAACAGTGCGCGCACCGTCTCGCGAGCTTCGATATTGAAGCTGCGGTCGACCGGCAGGCTGGTATTGGAGACGTCGTCGGTGATGCCGACCGTGAAGCCGTGCTTCGGCTCCTTCTTCTTGAGCTCGTCGAACACCGCCTTGGCCATCGGGGGATCGAAATCTTTCGACGAGAGGCCGTAGCGGCCACCGATCACGGTCGGCATCGTCGAGATTTTTCCCGCCGAAAAGGCGTGGGCATAGGTCGAGATCACGTCCATATAAAGTGGCTCGCCCTGCGCACCGACCTCCTTGGTGCGCTCGATCACGGCGATCACCTTGGCGGTCCTAGGTATGGCGGCAAGAAATGCGTCCCCATCCCAGGGCCGATACAGCCTAACTTGAAGTACGCCGACCTTCTCGCCAGCATTGGCCGAGAGCCAGGCGGCCGTTTCATCGAGGACCTCGACCGAGGAGCCGATGGCCACGACAACGCGCTCGGCCTCCGGGTGGCCGGCGTAGCGGAACAGCTGATATTGGCGGCCGGTCAGCGCGCCAAGTCGGTCCATCGCCTTTTGCACGATGCCGGGTACTTTCGCGTAGAACGGATTGACGGCCTCGCGCGCCTGAAAGAAGGTGTCGGGATTGTGTGCCGTCCCGCGCAGCACGGGTCGCTCGGGCGACAGCGCGCGGGCGCGGTGGGCGCGCACCAGGTCGTCGTCGATCATTGCCCGAATCTGCTCGTCCGGGATGATGGTCATCGTATTTTCCTCATGCGACGTGCGAAAGCCATCGAAGAAGAAAATGACCGGCACGCGCGCCTCCAGCGTCGCCGCCTGGGCCACGAGGGCAAGATCGTGCGCTTCCTGCACGGACCCGGCCGAGAGCATCGCGAATCCCGTCATGCGCGCGCTCATCACGTCCGAATGGTCGCCGAAGATCGACAGGCCGTGCGTCGCGAGCGCTCGCGCGGCGACGTGGAAAACGCACGAGGTCAACTCGCCTGCGATCTTGTACATGTTGGGCAGCATCAGCAGGAAACCCTGCGACGCGGTAAAAGTCGTCGTCAGTGCGCCGCTCTGCAGGGAGCCATGGACGGCCCCCGCCGCGCCGCCCTCGGCCTGCATCTGTTGGACGACTGGAACATCGCCCCAGATGTTCTTCAACCCCTGCGCCGCCCAGGCGTCCGCCAGCTCTGCCATCGCGGACGAAGGCGTGATCGGGAAAATCGCGCAGACTTCATTAACGCGATAGGCGATATGGGCGGCGGCGGTGTTGCCGTCCATGACGGTCGTCTGAGGTGTCATGGCGCCATACTCCTTTTATGAGGCTCGCGCGTTTTAGGCCCGGACCTTGAACTTCGCCGGCCTGGACGGCTCGCCCAGCAATCCTAAGTCCGCCCCCACCACAGGCTCCGGCACCATCTCGATGGCGTGGCAGGGGCACTGCTCGAAGCAAACGGCGCAGCCCGTGCAGAGGTCGTCTTCGACGCGGTAGAACCGACCTGGGCCGAGCTTAACGATCGCCTGCTCGGGACAGGAGGCAAAACAATTGTCGCATTCGAAGCAGTTGCCGCATGACAGGCAGCGACTCGCCTCGTAACGGGCCTCAGGCTCGGTCAAACCGTGCGCGACCTCCGCAAACCCCTTGCGCAGGGCAACCGGCACTTCCGGAACCTCCTGCCGCGCGGCGTCGAGATAGACCGGTAGGTTGAGCGCTTCAAAGGGGACGATCGGGTGCTTCGGCGGCTTGACATACGTCTCGCCCCGGAGGAACGCGTCGATATTGCGCGCCGCCTTTTTTCCATGGCCTACGGCCGTCGTCATCGTACGGGCGCCGCCGATCAGATCGCCGCCGGCAAAGATGCCCGGGTGTCCGGTGCACATGGACGCATCGACTTCGACGATGTCGCCGCGGCCGATGCGGATGCCGGGCACCCCCTTGAGAAACTCCACGTCCGAATGCTGACCAACGGCGAGCACGAGTGAATCGGTCTTGAGCGTCTCGAACTTCCCGGTTCCGATGGCTCCCTTACCATCGGGCGCCATCTCCATGCGTTCCATCAGGACTTCGTCCTGACCGAATTGCTTGACGGTCGATAACCACTTGATCTTCACGCCCTCGGCAACGGCCTCCATCGCCTCGTAGGGGTTCGCTTCCATGTGCGTCTTGTCGAAACGGAAGATTAGAACCGCTTCCTCGGCGCCCAGGCGCTTGGCGACACGGGCAGCATCCATGGCGGTGTTGCCACCGCCGACAATTCCAACGACGCGGCCAAGCACTGGCGCGCGGCCTTTGTCGACCTGCTCGAGGAGCGAGATCGCGTCGATCATCTTGCCACCATCCATTGCCGGGATGGGGAGATGGTTCCCGATCTGCGTGCCGATTGCGAGGAATACGGCGTCGAATTGGCCTTGCGCTTTTTCTGCGAGAACGTCGGTGACCCGGTGGTTGCGCAGGATTTTCACGCCCATCGCCTCGATGCGCGCGATCTCCTTGCCCAGTCCCTCGCGCGGCAGGCGATAAGCGGGCATGCCATAGCGCATCATCCCGCCGGGCTCCTCGCCACCGTCGCGGATCTCGACCTCATGCCCGACCCTGCGCAGATGGTAGGCGCAAGACAGGCCCGCCGGGCCGGCACCCACCACCAGGACGTGTTTTCCGGTCGGAGCGCCGGCCGCGATCGTCCAACCTTTCTCGAGCGCGAGATCGCCAAGGAAGCGATCAAGCGAGTGGATCGCCACGGACTGGTCAAGGAACTGTCGATTGCAGGCGCTTTCGCAGGGGTGATAACAGGCGCGGCCGTGCGTCCCTGGAAGCGGATTGTCCTCCATGTATTGGCGCCAGGCCTCTTCGTATTTGCCGGCTTGTGCGAGTCCCAGCCAGGCCTGAATGTTCAGGCCCGCCGGACAAGCGTTGTTGCATGGCGGCAGAAGATTGACATACGCGGCCCGCTGCCAGCGCATCGCGTTTGTGCCCCTGGCAATCGTAGACTTATAGATCGGGGTCATGTCCTTGGGGATCAAAGCCATCAAGGGCCTCTCGAGATTGCGAGTGGAAAGTTGGCTCGCTCCAATAAAAATAGATCGCGCGCTGTTGTGAGCCGAGTAAAAGGCAGCAAAATCCTGCAAATTCGCGCCCGGCGAATGTTGCGAGATGTTAGTGACGCTTGACCAGCGGCACAGTCGTCTCTTTACCGCTAGGGCTGCTCGGTGGAAAAGGCCGAGCTAACTAGCCGTTCGCGCTAGAGCGAGCTAAGCTTCGCTTTCATCTTTCGCCGTGATCTGACTGCGTGGACCTCATTGTCAAGGCGCTCAACTTGAGTTCCTTACAATCTGTTTGTTCGGGCGTCCGTTGATGACGAGTGAGAGCTTCCTTTCGCGAGGCGTCAAAGAATCATAGCAAACCTGCATTTGGGCAATAAGTCTGTCCTGCTGACGTCGCACTCGATAACGCTGTTCCCCATGTGCTTTGCAAGAATTTATTCGGTTTAATCGGGCTTAGTTCGCTCTCGCTCCCAGCGCGTGGCACCTTGAGAGGCGCTAGTCGGCGCCGGCCGCCAATGCAGTGACCTGCAGCGGGAAGATTGATCGGTCCCGGACCCGTGGATCAGAAATGAAATCCTGCGCCATAAGCATGCGAACTACCCGGGCTGAAGACGCTCACGGATCAATTCGATCTCATGCACGGCAGCGATCTTCAATGTTAGACAGAAGCGAGGTGGACCGTGGCGAGCATTGCCGCATTTCTTGACGCACAGCCCTTACTTTCTCTCTTCCTGGTGATTGGGGTCGGCTACGCCGTCGGCAGAATCAGTATAGCCGGGTTCTCTCTCGGGATTGGCGCGGTTCTGTTCGTCGGACTCGGCGTTGGAGCCATCGCCCCAAAATCGGCGCCGCCAGGCCTGATTGGGCTGCTAGGTCTTGTGCTGTTTCTCTACGGCATCGGCATTCAGTACGGAAAGGACTTCTTCAAAGGGCTTACGAGTCCCTTCGGCATCAAGGCGAACATCTTAGCCACAGTCGCTGTCGTCGCTGGTTGCGCGATGGCGGTCTTGGTGGCGCGTGTAATGGGGTTCGGGCTCGACTTTGCTGCCGGCATGTTCGCAGGAACCATGACCAGTACTGCAAGTCTGCAGGCTGCTCTCGAGGCTGCCGGCAATCGCAATCCTGCGACTGGCTATGCAATCGCCTACCCGTTCGGCGTCTTTGGTCCGATATTCTGTTGTTTCCTGGCCAAGCTCCTGTTGCGGCCAAAGATCGAGATCCCTGCACCCACCCGGCTCATCGTCGCCGAGACCCGGGCGGGCGATCGCGGCCTCGCCGGAGCAAGCGTATCAGAGCTCCTCAAGCGCGCGCCCGAAGGCGTCGAGCTCATCGGAATCCGACGCGCCGGGACAAACCTGATGCCGGAGCCGACGCTGACGCTAGAACCGGACGATATCCTAGCCGTCGCCTCCCTTCCGGAAGCGGCAACGCGATTGAAGCTCGAGAACACGGAAGCGGCGCGCAGTGATCGCCGTCACCTAGACTACGTTCGCGTCTTCGTCTCGAAGCAAGCCTATGTCGGGCTGACGTTGCGCGAGCTACCTCTGCCCAAGAGTCTGGGGGCGGAGATCATCCAAGTGCGACGGGGAGACGTAGACCTCCTGCCGCGGCCGGATCTTGTGGTCCAGTACGGTGATCAGCTCGGCATCATCGTCGAGCCGGCTCGGCGTGACGAAATTGCTCGCTTCTTCGGCGACTCGATCAAGGCTGAGGCTGATTTCAGCTTCATCTCGCTCGGTCTCGGTGTTGCCGTTGGCGCGCTCATCGGCCTCATTCCAATCCCGATCCCCGGGCTGGGCAGTGTCAAGCTCGGCATTGCCGGAGGCCCACTCGTGATTGCCCTAATCCTTGGCTATCTCGGACGGCTGGGACCATTCAATTGGTATTTGCCCGTCGTTGCCAACATCATCATGCGCAACTTCGGCCTCACCGTATTCCTCGCCTCCGTCGGCATGTCTTCCGGTGCCCCCTTCGTCGCGAATATCACGGGACCCGGGCTCAGCTTGTTGGTTGCCGGCATGATCGTCCTGCTGACTGTCGTGGTGATCGTCTTCGTGGTTGGTCATTTCGTCCTGCGGATGAGTTTCGATGACTTGCTGGGCATCATATCGGGTGCAACCGGTAACCCTGCCATTCTAGCCTACGCTAACCAACTGGCCCCGACCGGGCGACCCGATCTTGGCTACGCCATCATCTTTCCTGGCGTAGGCACGATCGTGAAGGTCATCGCCGTACAAGTGATGGTCACACTGGGTGCTTTGGGCGCTCCCCCAGGGTGAAGGTCGACGCGCGCTCGCATCTGGAGGCAACCTCGCCGGCATGCAGGACACGCGAATCGCCATCCAAAGTAACGGCTAACATCCGGTCGCGGCCCAATCCGCCAATCGCACCGGCGAATTTTAGGCAGGAAATCACTCATGAGAATGGCTGTTTTCAGCACACAGGAATTCGAACGTCAGTCCTTTGATGAAGCCAACGCACGATTCAACCAGGAGCTGATCTATTTTGGAGAGAATTTGCATCGGGCTACCGCTCCCCTTGCAGCCGAGTGTCCTGCAATTTGCGCCTTCGTGAACGACAAACTGGATGGTCCAACGCTGTCGGCGCTTGCCGCAGGCGGCACGCGTTTGGTTGCTTTACGCTCCGCGGGCTACAACCATGTCGACTTGGCAAGCGCGGAGAAACTGAAGATGACCGTCATGCGAGTTCCGGCCTATTCGCCCCAGGCGGTCGCCGAGCACGCGGTCGCGCTGATGCTGACGCTGAACCGGAACATCCATCGCGCATACAACCGCGTGCGCGAGGGCAATTTTGACCTGTGCGGCCTGGTCGGTTTCGATATGGCTGGCAAAACCGTTGGTATTGTTGGGACCGGCAAAATCGGAGCTGCGTTGGCGAGGATCATGAAGGGCTTCGATTGCAGATTGGTCGGATACGACACCTATAAAAATCCGGACTGTTTGGCGCTGGGCATGAAGTACAGCGATCTCCCGTCTTTACTGGCGGAATCTGACATTGTTTCTCTGCATTGTCCGCTCACGCCGGAAACGACCCACCTGATCAACGACAAATCGATTTCCCTCATGAAGCGTGGATCAATGCTGATCAACACCGCACGGGGAGCGCTGATAGATACGCGTGCAGTAATCGACGCGCTAAAGACGCGAGATCGCCTCTGGTATCTAGGGATCGACGTTTATGAGGAGGAGGGCCCATTGTTCTTTACGGATTTGTCCTCGACCATCATACAGGACGACGTGTTTGCGCGTTTGACAACGTTTCCGAACGTCGTGGTCACTGGTCACCAGGGATTCTTAACACGTGAAGCGCTAGCTCAAATCGCTGAGATTACACTCGGTAACGTAAGCGACTTCGAAACAGGAAGGCAGAAGTCGGAAAACGTCGTCAGGCCGGGCCATTAGCCGACCTATCGAGCGCGTGCACGCGTGTCGGTGGCAATGGATCGGAAGCCTGACTAGACCTGGGATCAGGCTTGGGCATGATACTTGGAGCCGCTGGTAGGCAGATTTGTGGGCTCCCAACGATCGGCTTGAGACCCTGAGCCGTCGATAGTTTGCTCCTGATGTTCGTGGCTCCTCCGGATGGTGATGTTTGTGCCTCCTGCGGATAGGTTTCGCGTTTGTGCTTTTTCGGTGCTCTGGATTGAGTGTCATTTTGGTGGCCGTCGCCACACATCGGGTGCACGCCTATAATGCCGGCGGTTCGCGGTCTTCATACCCGCTCTAGCGATCGCGTTTTGGTCGGGTGATCGCAGTGTGGGGCGCTGTGCTGGATGTTAGCTTTCGATACACCCTCCGCTGCCGCCGGGAAAAACCTGGCGCTCGATGCGTTGCTCAATGCTCGCGAGCACCTCAACACGGGCCTATATCTTAAACGAGGCCTTCCACCAGTTTGGAATTATGACGTGAGACCTGGCACGGAAGTTCTTCAACAACTAACGAAACAATGGCTCCCTTGCGGCTTGAGCGCTATCCCGGAAGACCGTAGCCGCTATCACGACCACCAAAGCAGTGACGACGAGCGGGGGCATGGGGGCGTAGATCGGCGCATGAAGGAGGAGAAGCGTGCCGGCTGTGGCGCCAAGAGAGACAAGCACACCGAGCAATCGGCGGTGCTCTTCGATCGTTAGGGTCTATTGTTGGCCCAATCGCCGACCAGGAAGATGACTATAGCCGTGGCAGCGGTCTGGCTCCCCATCGCCAGCCGCAGACGGCAAGGAGAACGGGAATAAGGTTGTCACCGGGCCGGCCGCTGATCGCAAACCAGATAACTAGGAAACAGAGATGCGGCAGTAGGAGCGAATGTTTTCTGTCGCGACCTCACGACGCCAGTCGCTCGCTCGCTCGCATGCGCCGTGGATTGGCTCGAACGCTTAACAATCTTCGTGGCGAGGTAGATTCCGCCCGCGAGACCGGCCATCGATGCCAGCACCGATACGATCAGCGGCGCACAGGGGTGGCCCGCGATTCCCATGCCCAGAAAGGCGATGTTGCCGGTCATAAACGCCGTGAAAATCTTGCCCAAGGCTAGGAAACTGATCACCTCCGCCGCGCCCGATGAAAGCGTGAGTGCGGCGCGTAGCCAGTTATGGACTCTGCGTCCGTCTCGGCTCATTCGCCTCGAAAGTCTCCGAGCAACCTGCGGGCTCAATCGCAACGACCGCAGCACCGAATTCGCCAAAAGCTCTATTCGGCAAAAAGGAAGGGGGGGGCAAGCAACCGCGTATTGCTCGTATGGCGCCGGCCCGGGGAGTCCCAAAAGTGCCGAGCGCAACAGGTCAGCGCACCACCGGTCGGAACTCCCGCCGCAGGGCCTTCATCGCGGTATCGCCGAGGTTCAGCGTTCCGCGCACCAAATCGGGCGGCGTCAATGCCATCCACTGGTTCAATGAAAGATCGGAGTAACGCGGTGACTTGAACACGTTTATAACCTGCATCGGCTCCGTACCGGTATTCTCGATATAGTGGGCAAGCGTTTTCGGAACATAACCAACATCGCCAGCCCGATAGTTGAAGGTCCGGGCATTGGCGGTCGCGTCGAACACTGTCATCCGGGCTTCACCTTTGATGTAATATTGCAACTCATCGGCGTCCGGATGCCAATGGATTTCGCGCAGCGCGCCCGGCTCGAGATCGATGATCAAAGCGGACAGCGACGTCTCCGGAAACTGCCGATTGTCTATGACCTTCGTCGAACCGCCGTCGAACTTATTCGGAGCGAGTTTCGATGCGTGAAACACATAGGGCAGTGGCGGAGGATCGTTCGGTAACTGCTTGCGTATTGTGTCAAGCGCGGCAGGCACCGGCTGGCGGAAGATGTATTTCTCTTCCTTTGGGAGGTTCTTGAATGCGGCTTCCGGAACGCCGAAGTTCTTGGCGACAACGCTCCGCGGCAGGTGCGCCATCACCTCGGTGATCAGCAGGGTCTGATTCTCTGAGAAGTTTCCGTCGTCAAAGACGAGGACAAACTCCGTGCCCTCCTCGAGGCCTTGGATCGAATGCGGCACGCCCGAAGGGACGAGCCAGACATCGCCCACATCTAGATCGTCGACGGTCACATGCCGGTCGGCATCGACGACCGTCAGCCGAGCCTTACCGGCCGTGATGTAGGCCCACTCGGCCTCTTTATGCCAATGCAGCTCGCGCACGACGCCGGGACCGAGGCGCATGTTCACGATCGCCATCTCCTTCATCGCCGGCATTTCGCGCACTGTCACTTCGCGAGCCCAGCCCCCGTCCTCCAGGCGGTTGTGCGCATATGCGAAGGGAAAATGCAGGTTCGGAATCGAGCCGTGGTCGGTCGATAGCGCCGCGAAAATGTCTGGGACCTGAGCCTCGAGGGGGATATTGCGCGGCCCGGCGACGGTGGCGCCTCGACTGCCCTTGATGGGTTGCACTACGGTCATGTCGTTCATTTGATACTCCTTGCCTCGTGAAAGCGACGCTCAACTTGGCCGGGCGGGGCCCTGGGCCTCGAATGGGCCTGATGTGCGCGACGTCGCTGACGAGCGCCAGTAAAGGGTGCAAAACCGGCGCTAAATCCTGCAAAGCGGGCAAAGTGGCAAAGCGCTCATGGGATCACTCGTTCTGACCAGCGTGAATATCGCCTCAGCGGCGCATCCTTGAGACCGGGATGGGCGTCCACATGCATGCTTCCATCAGCTGACTTGCGCGACGTATGGACGAGCCATCCTCGCCGGATCGACAACGCGATCGAATTCGGCGGTTACGAAGCCGAGCTTTAACGCGGAGGCGGCTTTCAACGTGAGATCGTTGTCATGGTGTAAGAAATCATAAGAGCGAACGCTTTTGCCCAGGTAGCACGGCGCTACCTAATGGGTGCGCGACCTCCCGAGAGGCAGCGGTTTGTCGACCTTCCAAGGGAAGAAGCTGTTTCGGAAGTTGGCGGAACGGGCGTTCGCCGTTGTGCACCTAAAAGGCCGGCGTGGTTCGATCATCAGACGGTGATCGGGTTCACTTTTGCGGTTCCGACCTTGCGGTAGCATTGCAAGCCGCTCTACATCGCATTCTGGCTGAACGTCGATCATCCAATGATGGGTGTTTCTATCCATTTTCTCCACCCTCACACTAGCGGCCGCACTTCGCCCCAGTAGGGTTGAGGATTAGCAAAATCGTCTAGTCGCGGCCGCTCAGTGCTGCATATGCAAATTCATCAGCTCGGGCGGCATCATGTTGTCGTTCAAATCGAACATAATCCATACCGAGCCGACGACGACAACGGTCACGATGAGCACGCCAAACGCCAGCGCCAGCACGTTGTTGGTGTTATCGGGTCCGGTGGTGATGTGCAGAAAAAAGACCAGGTGAATACCCATCTGGGCGATGGCAAGGACCGCCAGGCCGAGAGGGATCCCAGGCGCCCAGAGCAGCGATGTGTTGGCGACCCAGAACGAGGCCGCCGTGAGGATCACTGCTAGAACGAGTCCGATCGTGTAGACGATTACGCCGGACCAGGTTCCCTCGTGTAGTTCGGTAAATCCTGAGCTGTCTCCGGGCGCGCGATCATAGCGCGTGTCAGTCATGGGTGAACTCCCATCAGATATACGACCGTGAATAGCCAGACCCAGATGATGTCGAGCGCGTGCCAGAACAGGGCAAAGCAGAGCAGCCGGCGCTGCACCGCGGCGCGAAA
>Ga0075423_10002130_pt1 | contig 17833 bp, 14 predicted proteins | sample SoiMethybrSBSTD2_FD_80114 | JGI IMG/M metagenome (GOLD analysis project Ga0075423, IMG submission 80114) | Bulk soil microbial communities from a Populus tree surrounding site in Tennessee, USA - Soil MetaG P. TD hybrid SBSTD2 | ecosystem: Environmental > Terrestrial > Soil > Tree plantation...
GGCTGCCATAGCGAATCCTGACACCTTTGCTTGTCGCCGCTTTTAAATATCCCGTAAGGAGCGCGTGAATATCGACGATGCCGTCGCTGGCGCACCACGCCGCGCCATCGAACTCGGCCTGATCGAGCACCGGCACATGGCCCTTGGCCTGCTCCGGCGTCCACCATTCGACATCGATCCCGAGAGATTGACCGACCTCGGCATCCTTCTGAAGCTTGCGCCAACTGTCGCCGGTCCCCAGGAGCAGTGAGCCATTTTGTTTGAAGCTTACCGGTTCGGGCCAGTCGCTCGGCAAATTGCGCAGAAACGCTGCGCCGTTACGCGTCAGCTTCGCCAAATCCGGATCGGGTACACACTGGCGCATCATCGCCGCATTGCGGCCGGACGAATGAAATCCTGGGATACTCTCCTGCTCCAACAGCAGGACATTGCTGACGCCGCGTCGCGTCAGATGGTAAGCGGTGGCAGCGCCGGCAAAACCGGCGCCGATGATCACGTAATCGTAAGCGTTCATAATTTACCGGCAACTCGCCTATTTCTATACGAACTCATAACCAATTCCAAAGGGGTAATGGTTCAGTTTGGGAAAGATCTCTCACTTTGTTCGAGATGACACGTGGCTTATGTAGTTGTCATTCCGAGCAAAGCGAGGAATCTTTCTCGATTTTAAGAGCCATGGTGGATTGAAAATGAACCACTACCCCCCAAAGGGTCTAACCAGGCTGCCGGTCAACAGGGCATGCTCTCGATATCTCAATTTGGGGTTTGAAACAGCGCCAAACTGCGATATATTCGAAAACAAATGAGAGTCCATCGCTATACCCAGTGGGACGGGACGCAGGAAGTTCTGTTTCCCACCACGGATGATTTACTCAAACATCTTTCGGACCATTTGTTAGAAGAGGAAGGCGTCCGACGCGCGCTGCGCGATCTGATGCGTCGGGGCTTTACGTCGGAAGACGGACAACGGTCAGTCAAAGGTATGCGCGATTTTCTCCGCGAAGCGGAGGAGAAACGGCGCGAACTGCTCAACAAGTATTCTCCCGATTCTTTCAAGCTCACCCCACAACAACAACAAGCTCTCACTGATAAACTAAATAGTTTGGCCGAGAAGCTCGAGGCCTACCACGAGCAGATGCGCAACTTTATGGAGCGCATGTCCGGCAAATACGCCGATCGCATGGACGAAATGAACCAGAAAATGCAGGAGGCTTATCAGCGTTACCAGGAGCTGAGAAACCGCCTGCAGAACCAGATCGGTGAACGGGGCACGCGTGGGCAGCCGAACATGAGTGGTCAGGATCCGCAGTCCCTGATGGACATGCTGGACCGGATGCAAAAGCTCTTGGAAGACGAGAATTTTCTTAAGAATCTGCCCAGTATGATGGACGCCGCCATCGGCAATCTCGAAAGCATGTTGGAAAACCTGAACTCGATGACAGAAGAACAGCTGCAGCAACTAAGCGATATGATGAACCAGATGCAGCAGCTGGAGCAGCTTCTGAGCCAGTTTCCTTTTCAGGGCTCGCAGCGCATGGGCATGGGCGAAGCGGGCCAGATCCTCGGTCAGATGCGCGGGCTCGAACGATTTCTCCGCTGGGGCCAGCGCGGCATGGGCGATCCATCCGAGCTCAATCTCGATGAGTTGCGCGAGCTGCTTGGCGACGAGGCATACGAACATCTCAAATATCTGCAGAGCGTCGAACAGACCCTCGAAGATGAGGGTTATATCGTCCGGACCAACCACGGGCTGCGCCTGACGCCGAAGGGAATCAGAAAAATCGGCGACAAGGCCTTGCGTGAGATCTTCCACATGCTCAACAAGGGCCGCTGGGGCAATCACGCGATCTCTTCTCGGGGCTCACAGGGCGACCGGATGGAGGAAACCAAGCTCTACGAATATGGTGATCCGCTGAACGTCAATATCGGCGAGACGCTGCTCAATGCGCTGGGGAAACGCAAGAAGGGCGAGCCATTGAGAATTGCGCCAAATGATTTTTCCGTACACCGCGTCGAGTTTTCGACAGTCAGCGAAACCGCGTTGTTGATCGATGTCAGCTATTCGATGCTGATGAACGACGCGCTGCACGCCGGAAAGAAAGTCGCGCTGGCGTTACATCGGCTGATCCAAACCAAGTATCCTCAGGACACACTCCATCTCGTCGCCTTCCGCTCTAATGCGAAGCTGATCCACGCTGAAGATCTGCCGTCAATCGTGTCGCTGACTTACTTCATGGAACACGGCACCGATATTAAAGAGGCGTTGCGCTACGCGCGTCAATTGCTCGGGTCGAATCGAAGCGCCAACCGCCAGATCATCCTCATCACCGACGGCGAGCCCACGGCGGCGACACTCGACCGCGGCGGGCGTCTCCATAGCGGTTGGGGCTCTGCGTTGCTTCACAGCCGCATCGTTCACGAAACGCTCAAAGAGGTGAAGCGTTGCACTCAGGCCGGAATCAAGATCAATACTTTCATGCTCGGCGCTGATTTTTACCGGCAGGGTTTCATTGACCAGTTATCGCGCTTAAATACCGGTCGCGTCTTTTACACCACGCCCGACCAAATGGGCAACTATATCGTCGTCGATTATCTCAACAACAAGCGCAAGCGGATCGGACGCTGAGGCCACATCCCCACACCACACCCCATTTTGGATTTTAGATTGCCGATTTTGGATTGTCGGAACCGTAATCTGCTTGGTGAAATTACGAGCTCTTCCCCAATCGAAAATCCAAAATCTAAAATTATTTGGTTCGGTATCCTTGTTCAGTGATCAAAGCTAGGACGCCCGTGTAGGCGAATAAATGATTCGTCCGTCCCAACGGCGCAAGCTCGTAGCCGCCGAACATGCCGATCAAGGGAAAGTCGCCCAGTGCCTGGTGAATATAGGCTGAGTCGATGCCGGGCAAGCCGTAGAGCGATGCGCCGCGCGCACAACAATTGAAATACAAGCCGAAGGCTGGTTTTGTTCCACCGAGTCTCGCAACTTGTCTCTGGAGCATTTGACCGAGGTCTTCCCGGGCGCGCTCGCCGTCGCGCATCGCGAAGATCATCGTCTCGCCTTCACTGACTTCCTCGGAGACGCCCAAAATTCCTTTTTCGGGATCCAAGCCAATGATGTTTCGGACCAAATATTTTCCGGCAGCGACAGAGTTTTCTTGCCGGTCCGCGGGGAGCCCCACGAACAAGACCATTAGCGCCCGTCGAATATCTTCGGCGAGCGGGCCCTTGAGTAAGCGGGCAAACACATCGATTGCCGGACGATTATTGATTTCGTAAATTAAATTTCTCTCGGCCTTGGTAATGACCATGGGCTCGGAAATGGGCTGGCAGCCTTGGGTAATATCCAAGTGGACGTTAAACGCGCCGGAAACGTAGGCCCCGGCTACGGAGTTGGTGGCGATCTTATCGCCACAAAGCTGAAAGGTGGCGCCCACCGCACCGTTTTCGGTCGATCCCGCGCCAACCACGGGATGAAAGCCCGCTTTGCTCGCCATACTTTCCAGTAACCGTTGCGGATTGCCATTATAGGTGTCCGGAAGCAAAACCATCAGGGAATTTTGCTCTTGGGTCTTGGCCAGAAACTCTCCGAAGCTCGTACCCAGGTTCGTTTCGTTTTCTTTCAGCGGTCCAAATAAAAAAGGACGCGCGCTGATTTCGTCTGAGGCGAGCGCCAGCACGGCAACGCCGTGCCTGCCTTCGATCTCGCCTTCGCTTGTTAATACGCCTGCGCCGCTGGAACCGACGGCGCAATCGGTCCCTACCGTGTGAATTAGCGCCGTGACGAGCTCGTGCTGCTGCCCCGCGTGATCCGCGGTAAAAAATACGATCGCGAAGTCGGCCCGTGGGATGCCAGCCTGCGCCAGCGCTTGCTTAGCAGCTTCTTCCACTGCCCGAGTTGTCGATTGCTGTCGAGACTGTCCGACTCCGGCGCGAATCACGATGTCGATACTATAGGAAAGTCGTTATCGCATGGTCAAGCGAATTTTGGCGTGATGTTGACGTGTGAGGAGTCCTCGGAGGGCTCACCCTGAGGCCTCGGCAGAGCGTGAATAATCCGGGCTAGTGACTCAAGATTCGATGCATACGCAGGGGATGGTAATGGTGAAAACCGTTCCTTTTCCGCGTTGGCTATCGACCTTGATAGCGCCGTGCAACAATTCGACACATCTCTTAACGATGTGCAGTCCTAACCCGATGCCTTCGTGGACTCTCGTCGTCGAGCTGTCAACTTGGCTGAACTTTTCGAAAATCAGCGAAAGAAATTCTTCTTCGATGCCCACCCCCGTGTCGGCGACCTTGAATATCAATTTTTTCTGCTTGTGGTCAGATGCGGCAACGCCATTCGCCGCTTCCGCCATATTGAGCAGTTCGGCAGACACAGTGATCGAACCTACCGGCGTAAACTTGACCGCGTTATTGATGAGGTTTTGCAGGATGTGTTGAAGCTTGGTCCGGTCAGTCTTGACCGCAGGCAGATCGGACGCGTATTCCCACCGGAACGTGAGCCGTTGATCGAGCGGTTGCGGATAGGTGCTTTGAAGATTTTCGAGAAAGTTTCGCAGAGATACTTCTTCGTCATGGGCTGTCGCCACTTCGGACTCCATTGCGATCGCATTCAGAATGTTGTTGACCATGCCCAATTGGACTCGCGTCTGGTTCGCCACCTTTTCTAGCGCCTCGCGTTGCTCGACAGCAAGTTCACCGAAGAACCCCGCCTGCATCATTTCGATGTAACCCTTGGTGACGTTGAGTGGCGTTCTGAGCTCGTGCGATATCACGCCCAAAAACTCGTCTTTCACATGGTTGGCGCGCTCCAGATCACGAACCAATTGATGGATCTCCCCATGGACTTGGGAGTTTCGGATCGCAACGGAAGCTTGGCCCGCCAAGGCGCTGAGAAACTCGATTTCTTGGCTGCCAAATGCGTCCACCTCCCTGGCATAACAGGCAATCAGTCCCAAAACTTCATCATTCACCGTGAGCGGGATACCCAGATAAGCGGTGAAACCATGGGTTCGGCAAAACTCAGGATCGCGCACCCGTGAATCGTTCTGCAGATCCGCAACCAAAAATGGACCTTTATTCACCACCGCGATATCGGATAGGCTTCCGTCGATCTTCCAGCGAGCGACCGCGGCTTTCCAAGCCTGCTCGTCGATATTACGACACGCGACAGGTTCCAATTGTCCGGTTTCTTTGTTGCGCAGCCGAATGGTCGTCGCGACCGCAGGTATTAGAGAAGCAATCTTTTCCAGTAGGGTGTCAAGAACCACGGACAAATCCAAAGTAGAGGTCACCGCGGCATTGATATCTTTGAGCGCGGTGATCTGCTCGAGGTGTCGCCGAGTCGCTTGGTGTAACCGCTTACGTTCCACCGCGTAACTCACGGAACGGACCAGCAGTCTTCCGTCTATTTGACCCTTTATGAGATAATCCTGCGCGCCGGCGCGCACGGCTTCCAAGGCTACCGCGTCGTCATCCAATCCAGTGAGAACTATGATCGGTATATCGTTAACTTCGCGCTGCATGCGCACCACGCTATCAATGCCTTTGGCGTCCGGTAACGAAAGATCGAGCAGGACCGCGCCGAAGCATTCCTGCTTGAGACATTTAATACCTGCGTTGAAATGGTCGACATGGATCAACTCGAACGGCGGAGAATCGATCTCGCGCAGAGCCTCGCGAAGCAACCGGGCATCGCCCGGGTTATCTTCGACCAGAAGAATTTTCTTTGCTGTCTGCATCCGATGTTTTCCCCTTACACCGGAATGGTAAAATAGAAGGTTGAACCCTTCCCCAGTTCCGACTCCACCCAAATCTTTCCACCGTGACGGTCGACAATTTTCTTGCACACGGCGAGACCGATACCCGTGCCTGCGTATTCTTCGCTCGTGTGCAGGCGCTCGAAAATCACAAAAATCGTTTCGACAAATTTGGCGTCGATACCGATACCGTTGTCTTGCACGGAAAAGAGCCAGTGGTCCCCGCCTCGTCGGCATCCCACGTTAATCACTGCCGGCTTGCTGTTGCGATACTTGAGTGCATTTCCAATCAAGTTCTGGAACAATTGCCCCAGCTGGGTCTCATCCGCCATTATGGTCGGTAACTTGTCGTGAGTGATGGTCGCAGCCGCATCTTGAGTCGCCAATTCGAGAGTCTTCAAAACTCCTGCCAAAACAGCTTCGCAATCGGTATGCGTGAGTTCCTTTTTTTTCGTTCCGACGCGTGAATAGGTGAGGAGATCGTTGATCAGGCTCTGCATCCGTTTGGCGGCGTCGACGGCAAAGCCGATAAACTCATCAGCGTCTTTGTCCAACTTTCCAGCATAACGCTTGCCCAATAGGCTCGTATAGCCGGTGATCATCCGCAGCGGCTCCTGCAAATCGTGCGAAGCCACATAGGCGAACTGCTCAAGCTCCTGGTTCGAACGTGCCAATGCTGCTGCCGTGTTTTCCAAGTCCTCCTGTGCCCGTTTGCGCTCCGTGACGTCGCGAGCGATGCCGATAAAGAAGGTGTCCCCCGCCGTATTCCAGGTGGCGAGAGAAAGCTCCATGGGAAATTCGCTTTCATTCTTTCTCCGCCCCGTCAGCTCGACCGTTTTTCCGATTACGCGGTCCTCGTCCGAAGAGAGAAACCGCTCCATTCCGTTCTCATTCGCCTTCTGGAATCTATCGGGTATCAACAAGCTCAGCGGCTTTCCAACAATCTCTTGCGCGCGGTGCCCAAAAATCCTTTCAGCAGCGGGATTGAAGTAAACGATATTTCCTCGGCCGTCCGCCGAGATGATCGCGTCGTTCGCACTCTCCGAGAGAGCGCGAAATTGTTCACTGGACCGCAGAGCCTGCTGCTCCGCTCGGTTGCGTCTGGTGACATCGCGAACGTTCACGACCACCCCCGTCACGTCTCCGCTTTCGACGATAGGGGTGCTCGTGTAATCAACTGGGACACTCATGCCGTCATTGCGATGGAAAACCTCATCGCTGGCCTGACGCGCGACCCCGTCCTCCAACGGCGCCAGAATCGGCGAAGCGTCCATCGGAAAAGAGCGCCCATCAACGCCCGTATGGCGCACGAGCTGACGCATCTCTTTGCCAATGATCTGCGTGTCACCCTCGCCAAGCATCTTAGTTGCCACAGGGTTGCTAAATAAGACTTTTCCTTGTCGGTCCAGGCCGAAGACACCCTCACCCGCAGAGTCGAGAATCAATTTAGTTCTGGCAAAACTCGTCTCGTTGAAGCGCCAGGCGATTATGCTGCCAACGGACGCAAAGAGCACAAAAAAGGCGTGGATGCCAGCCCAAGTCCACGGGGCACTGATGGCCGCAGCATGGTTGTATACTTCCTTTGGCCAAAGCGCGCCTACGACTCCATGATGAATGGCGACATATAGGACTGCGAGGCCAAAGGGAGCCCAATCCTGGTAAAGCGCGAGAAAAATTAACATCACGAAAAAGTGAAAATGAAGCTCGATGTAGCCGCCCGAAAGATGCACAAAGATAGCTGCCGAGCTTATCAATCCGAACCCCACAAAACTGGCGCGAACACTTCTTGCTAGGTTCGACCGACTCGCCATTAGGGCGCAGGCCGAAACCGCCAAAGCCTCAACCAACACGTGGAGTAATGAGTCCTCATCGACCAGCGCCGCTGGGCTGAAGTCCCAGCGGTAACCACAGCTAACACCCACGATCCCAATTGCGGCGGCATGCAACCAAGTCAAGCCGAGCAAGAAGCGATGGCGGCTTTGCCACGTATCGTGGGGTAGCGTGCCGCCAACCGGAAGCAACGCGAACAGTCGTTTGAGGCTCTTTACTGGACTTGCGTAGCGAGAGATCACGAACGGTTACCTACCTGCTTGTGATTCGATGATTGACTAACCTCGGCGTAGTATTTATCTTTCGAACGCAACGTTCCGCTGACTTCTGGGATGGTAAAGTAAAAGGTTGCGCCCTTTCCCAACTCAGATTCCACCCAAATTTTACCGCCATGACGCTCGACGATTTTTTTGCACACAGCCAATCCGGTGCCCGTACCCGAATACTCTTCCCGCGTGTGCAGTCGTTGAAATATGACGAAGATCCGTTCGGCGTATTGTGGATCGATGCCGATGCCGTTGTCCTTGATCGAGAAAAGCCAATCCGACCCCTCTGATCTGCACGACACGTGAACTTCCGGCGTCCCGTTGTTGCAATACTTGATCCCATTGGCGATCAAATTGTGAAATAATTGCCCCAGTTGGATCGCGTCCGCGATCGCTGTTGGCAGAGGACCGTGTGTCACCGTAGCGCTAGTGTCCTTAATAGCGTCGCGCAGACTGACCAGCGTGCTCCTAAACACCGCCTCACAATCGGTGGGTTTGAATTCCTTTCCCTTGGTTCCGACCCGTGAATAGGCCAGCAAATCATTGATGAGCGTATGCATCCGCTTGGCGCCGTCGACCGCGTAACCGATGTACACCTCGGCATCTTGGTCGAGCTTGTTCTTGTAACGTTTGGCCAGTAGCTGGGTGTAGCCTGTAATCATCCGCAGCGGCTCCTGAAGATCATGAGAGGCAACGTAAGCGAATTGCTCTAACTCTCTATTGGAACGTGTCAGATTGGCAGCCAGCTCAGCCTCCTCCTCATAACTCTGCGAATTGTGAATCGCTACGGCTGCTTGCGCCGCGAGGGCAGTAAGAAACTCGATCTCTTCCTCGGAAAACCGACGCTCTTCTCTAGTGAGAAAGACCAAGACTCCCAAGACCTCATCTTTAATCACCAAGGGAATTCCAAGATAAGAGATCAATCCCTGCCGGCGGTAGAACTCAGCGTCCATCGTGCGCGAATCCGTTTGAACATTGAGCGCGAAAACCGGTGATTTCTTGGTAATCGCTTCGTTTATAAGAGGGGGAATGTTGCTTAATCGCCGACCCTTCCACGTCGCTTCGTCGAGATTGTGGCATGCTGCGCGTTCCGCCCGTCCGTTCTTGCTGTTCCATAACCACACTTCAACAGCGATATTGGGCAGAACGACGTCGATCTTTTCCGTTAGCATCTGCAGCACGGTAGCAAGATCCAAGGTCGATGTGATCGCCACGTTGATTTCTCGCAAAGCTGCCAGGCGCCCCTCGGCGACGGTGCGCTCGGTCACCCGCTGCGCCAACTCAGCTGCGGTTCGTCTCATCCTTCCGATTACGAGACCGAGGCCACTCAGTCCTAGAATTCCCATTGTCGCCAGCAGGACAAGTGTATTTTGCAAACCTGCCCGGGTCAGTGCAGCCACATTGTCCAGCGGTTGAATAATTTCTTGGACTCCTCGCACATCGCCAACCTTCCAATCGGTCTTAGGACTCTGGGGGTGAGTGTTATGGCACGCGACGCAGCCCGGTCCCATTCTAATTGCCGCCCCGTACCGCAATGAGGGGCGACCCTGAAAATCTTCAAAACGGGAGAAGGCTTTATCGGGCTGTTTTTGCAACTGCAGCAACGCATCTCTCTCGAAGGCATCTCTGGGGCCGCCGTCTTTCCGGAATGGAAAGGGATATTGGCTGTATACTCTAACCTGCATCCCTGCGCCTTTCTGGCTCACATGTTTTCCATACTCTATGGTGAATGTCGCCGGAATCGGAATGGCCCCTTCCTTGGTCGCGTAATCGTGGGTGACGTTGATGCCGTGGCCCTTTACCCGTTCCACCACCTCGGAGTTGTAGAAGATACGCAGCTCGGTAAGTGATTGAGAATAAAGTGAAGTCCCTTGTAAAGCGCCGGACTCCACGAGCGTCGACGACAAATGAGAAAGATGCCATAACATGACCGCCACTCCGACGCAGAACATCACTGTCAGGAGCGGGATCGTTCGCTGATAAATCACATGGACAAGCGCAGCGCGCGCTTTGACAAAGACGCGACTAATCCGACCGCTTATTTCACCTCTTCTTTTCATTACAGGGCCCTATCATGGGAAGGCAATTTGACGATCGTAAACCAAAATTCTTCCAGAAGTTGCACGATCTCGACGAAGCGATCCATGTCCACCGGTTTGGTGATGTAACAGTTCGCGTGTAAGCCATAGGTGGTCAAGATATCCGAGTCGGCTTCGGACGTTGTAAGAACCACGACCGGGATGCTTTTGAGCTCAGGGTCGGATTTGATCTCTTCCAAAACTTGACGACCATCTTTCTTTGGCAGATTGAGATCCAGAAGCATGAGGTCAGGACGGACGGCGTTGGCATGCCCATTTCGCCGCTGCAGATATTCCATTGCTTCGACGCCGTCTCGCGCAACGGTAAGATTTACAATCACCTTGCCTTCCTTTAGGGCCTCCTCCGTCAATCGGATATCACCCGCATTGTCCTCGACCAACAAAACCTCGATCGGCCTAGCCGGTAGTGAAATTTCCATCTCTGAACCTCCAATGCGTAATCGCGGTGGCGTCTCTCTAGAGTCCATGGACGATCTCTCACATTTGTGGGCTGGAGAGTGAAACCCACCGACTCTTCGGCCATCGCGAAACATCCCGGCAGCTAAAACCATGCCATCTAGCGAAAGCGAAAACTCTTAAAATCCAAACGCTTAGGAAGCACTTGCAGTGAAAGAAATTATCGGCAGGGTCTACTAATGGACGATTTTGAACATTTTGGACATCTACTAAACATTCCCGCCAGGTTTGCAAAGCCTGGCAAGCGCCACCGTCAGTTTGAAAACCGACATTCTTGCGACTACAATCCGAACTGAGAGACTACTACGCCACAGTACTTTTCCAAGAACGACTATGAAAATTCTTCAGATCCCCCTGCTGCGGGACAACTACGGCTACCTCCTAGTGTGCGAAAAATCCAAGCAAGCCGCCATTGTCGATCCATCCGAAGCGGAGCCCGTGCTGCGCCGGATCGAACGGGAACAAGTGACGCTCCAATCGATCCTCAACACACACCATCATCGCGATCATACCGGCGGCAACGAGGGAATATTGGCAGCCCATAGAGTTCATGTGTACGGCCACAAGAGCGACAGCGCCAGGATTCCGGGATTGACTAACGGTGTTGACGAGGGCGATTATATTCAGCTCGGCGAATCGAGGGGAAAAATTCTATTTATTCCCGGTCACACGACCGGCCACATCGCTTATCTATTCGATAACAATCTTTTTTGCGGCGACACACTGTTTACGGCGGGCTGCGGCCGGCTCTTCGAAGGCACGCCGGAGCAGATGCACGCTTCACTCAAAAAGCTGATGGCTCTGCCGGATAATACAAAAATCTATTGTGGTCACGAATACACCGAGAGCAATCTTCGCTTTGCGATGTCGGTGGAGCCAAAGAATCCCAAGCTGGTTGCGCGCTTTGAACGCGTGCAAGGACTGCGCTCGCGCGGCGCCTCGACTGTACCCTCGACGCTGGAAGAGGAAAAGCAAACTAATCCGTTTTTACGCTGGGACAGTAAAGAAATTCAAGCCAGCGTCAAGTCGACTAAATCCGACGCTCGTCTCGATCCGGTTTCAGTTTTCGCCGCCGTGCGGAAGATGAAAGACGCGTTCTAGCTTCGCCCACGTCGGTGCCCATTCGACGAAAGACTTTCTCACCACGAAGGTCACGAAGAGCACGAAGTTAAGAGATTCGCAAATATCACTTGCCGAATCTTCGTGTCCTTCGTGCTCTTCGTGGTGCAATCTGCGTTCCTGAAGAATCATTCCCGTCCCTTGCGATGCATTTTCTCGACGGAAAATTCTCTGCCAATTCCGTGACAGACCACGCAGCTTTCTCGTCCCACGGAGGCGATCTGCGCTTCCATGTGCGCTTTGGCCGGCTCCCTCGTGTGACAGCCCACGCAGGCGCTCACGATCGGCGTCAAGGACTTGATTGTTCCATCCGACTGCGGCATGGCGGTCGCCAAGACACCCTCGGGTAGTGGCAGCTCATTGGCGCCCTTCTCATGGCACTTGAGACAGTTGCGCCGGTCTCCTGGAAAGCGAATTCCGCCAAAATCCACCGGCACTGGGCTCGCCGCGGGTCCACCGTAAATGACAAACGGCTCGCCCAGGTTTCTCCCCGTGTGAATGCGGTGAACGAGTCGTTTGTAATGGACGTTCTCCGGCGGCATCGGCCCCGTGGCGGTCTTTCGCTTGTCAGCGTCGGTATGATTGGCGTTGTGGCACATGACGCAGAACTCGGTATTGTTTCTTTGCTCGCCGTGCATCTGCAGCTTCAAGTGGCAGACGTTGCAGTTTTCGGTCTTGACCACCTTGCGCCGAGGCACGGGTTCGCGGTCGGTGATCGCAAAATATTTAACGACATTGAAACCGGCGTTTCGTTGACCTTTCTCGACGACGGTGCCGCTCTCGCGCTTCACCTCGAAGAGCCGGTAGCCCTGAATGCCGATGGCGCCTGACCCCGTGGCATCCGCGGGAATTGCGTAGCGAAATTTGTAGACGTGGACGCCGTTGCCTAACGGCTCGGCTTTGCGCGCGTCCTCGGTCACTTCCAGCTTGTAATCGACGGTGGGCCAGGCAAGCACGAGGCCTAGATTGTTCATCTGGGCGGCGTTGATCGCCGCGCCACTTTTGTCCTTGATGCTAAACGTTACAACGGGATTACTTCCGGGTTTTCCGCCCTCGATCTTTAGAATGTCGAAGACGGTGCCGGGCAGTTGGGCTGCATTTCCCGGGAATACATGCGCGCCGGCGACGGACGGCCCGAATTCCGCCCCGTCGGGCTGGTGGCAATTCACGCATGTACCCTCGGGCGCGGGACCGGGACCATGCTTCTTGCCGGTCCTCAAATCGGCGTCGTCGTGACAAGAGATACAACCGACGCTCGAGGGCAATGTCTTCCAATGAGTGACCCTGGGATTGGCATGGCAGGCGGCACAGTTACGGTATTCTTTGGGAATGGTTTCCGTCACCACCGATTGGGGCGATACCACCGTAGAATAATCGAAAATCCTCTGGTTTGCGCCGACGATAAAATACGGTTTTCCCTCTTTCACGCTGGGGAGATATTTTCCTCGATGGATTTTGTGGACGAAATACCTGAAATCGAGATTCTCACCGGTCTCCGGATCACTGAGCTGGGATGTATGACAAAGCGCACAGTAAGCGGTCTCAACTCGCGCGCCACCGTGGGCCTTGAGTGGATCATGACAGTTGTTGCAAGTGGCGGTTTCAATGACCGAGCCGTTGGTCTGGACTTTCCCTCCGGCAGGAATAAAGTGATAGACTGGATTGGCCACGTACCGGCGATTCCCCATCGACATTTCTCCGCCCACAACATGAGTCGCTCGCTGATCGAAATTCGCGGGCAGCGCGGTTTTGAATGTGTAAGTCAGCACGCCGGGGCGGACGCGCGCGAGCACGCCGCCCTGGTCATAATCGGGCTGCAGCGTCTCGGCGAGCGCCGGCTTTCTGGTTTCTCCCTTGTAAACATATTCTCTGCCAATGGCTTTTGTCAGGATGTAATTTTGGTAATCGCTCTCGCCGCTTCTCCCGACTTTCTGCGCGGCGATGGTAAATTTCACGCTATTAGGATCGAGGTCGTCGAGATCAATCGGTTTGCCCCTGACATCGCGCACATTGAACGTCACCACGGGCCGGCGGTTCGCAGCAATCATCACGGCAGTGATTTCCGCCTTAAGGCCGCCGAGGGAGCTTTGGGCATGAACGCTCGCCAACCCTGAGAGCATGAGCATGATTAGAAAGAGTGTTTGCCAACGTCGCATCCGGTTCCTCCCGCTGTGCTGCACCGCTAAGCGGCCAAAAAAGCCGGCACTAAGTAACACCACGCGGTCGCTGCAAAATTGGGCGATTTTTAGTCCCGCGCCGCGGCTTTGTCAATGGTAATCTCGGCGTGCAGCGCAAGCAAATTTTGCTTGAACCACTTGCGCATCAAGGCTATCTTTAACTGTGGGCGTCCCGGGTACGAATAACGATTCATTGCTCTCGATTCAATCGTCGTCTTGAGCAACCGCGTTTCCTGAGGAAGGGAGGCAAGATGAATCTCAAGGAACGAACCTATCTTTGGTATCTCTCTGTGCTGCGCATCTACGTCGGATTCTATCTTCTTCAGCAGGGCATCAGAAAATTTCAACGCGATTTTCCCAAAGGCGATTGGATCGGCCGGCAGATCGGCGACATTGCGACGTTGGATCTTTACTCGTGGTATAAAGCTTTCCTGCAGAACACTGTCGTTCCGCACAGTGAATTGTTTGGCTACCTGGTGATGGTCGGAGAAATCGCGGTAGGCGCTTGCCTGCTTTTAGGTATCTTCACTCGCTTTAGCGCCGCCATTGGGTTGTTCATGTTGATTAATTATTACCTCGGCCCCGGCATGGCCCGCGGCGGCGCCCCATTAGCGCAACAGCAAACCTTTATCATAGTGTTGGTGATTTTCGTGCTGGCGAATCCCGGCCGAACGCTGGGGCTCGACGGCCTGCTCTTCGGCGCCGGAAGAGGAAAGGAGGCATCATGAGACTTCCTGGATCAGCGACGCCGGAAGGCACTGCTCGTTATCGGAAACGGTTCGACGGCAAGATTCCACTGGAACACTTTCGTCACGCTCAAAGCTTGTGGATGTCGTCCATCGGCATCGGCACTTACTTGGGAAATTATGACGATGCGACGGACCAAGCGTACCACCAAGCGGTTGTCCGCGCTGTCGAAGCCGGCTGCAACGTCATCGACAGCGCCATCAACTATCGCCTGCAGAGAAGCGAGCGGTCCATCGGCACCGCTCTCAAGGAGATGGCAACCAAAGGTAACAGCCGGGATGAAATCGTGATCGCCACCAAGGGCGGCTTCATACCCTATGACGGCACGCCGCCGAAGGATGCACGAAGCTATATCGAAGAAACCTTCCTCAAGCCGGGCCTCGCGGCCGCCTCGGATATCGTCAGCGGATGTCACTGCATGACTCCGAAGTATCTTTTGAATCAACTTGACGGCAGTCTGCGCAACCTCGACGTCGAATGCGTCGATATTTATTACTTGCACAATCCGGAAACACAGCTCGGAACGATCGCGCGCGAAGAATTTGGCAACCGGCTTTCAAAAGCCTTCGAAACGATGGAGGCAGCGGTTACATCCGGAAAGATCCGCATGTACGGGATCGCAACCTGGAATGCTTTTCGCAATGAAGTCTCCGCCAAGGACTATCTTTCTTTGGCTCAGGTGGTTTCCTTGGCGGAAAAGGCCGGCGGCAAAGATCACCATTTCAAAGTCATTCAGTTGCCGCTCAATCTCGGCATGAGCGAGGCGCTGTCCAATGCCAATCAGCGAGTGGGAGACAAGGAATTGACTGTGCTCGAAGCGTCGCAAGCGCTCGATGTTACTGTCATGTGCAGCGCATCCGTGTTGCAAGGACAACTAACGCGCAATCTCCCGTCCATCATCGGCGAGACTTTTGAAGGTATGAAAACCGACGGTCAACGTGCCCTTCAATTCGTCCGCTCGACGCCGGGAGTGACAACGGCGCTGATCGGAATGAAACAATTGAGCCACGTCGAGGAAAATCTCAACACCGCGCGAATTGCACCAGCGTCCTGGGAACAGTACTCGAAACTGTTTCAAAGCGCGTAACATTCCAGAACCGACGATGGAGGATAGAGGATAGCAGATCGAGATTTGCCATTTTCCATCCTCGATCTTCAATCCTCGACTTCGCGCACTTCTGCTAGTTTCCCGTCAGGTAATCCAAATTGCCGAAAATCTCTTCCAGTTTCTCGAGCGCCGGTTTCGGCAACGGCGGCTTCAGAATCGCCGCGACGTTTTCTTTCAAATGAGCCGGATTGCCGGTGCCCGTCAAAACCACGTCCACGCCTGGCTCATGTCGGCAAAAGCGATACGCTGCTTCCGGCAGCGTCGCCGCATCGGTTTCCTTGAGGAGAAATCCGAGCGGGTCGTTCAGATCGACGGAGTTCTTGTCAATTGCGCCTTTTGCTACTAACTCAGCGCATACCGCTTTCAGCCGATCGGGCTGGCTCAAAGCTCGCCGAACGGCGAACATGTTGAGCACGCCGACGCCGCGCTTCATCGTCGACGGAAAAATGGTTTTACGAGCCGACGGGTTCAGCATGCTGAAACCCGCCATGACGACGTCCCACATATTTTCCCTAAGACTTTCATCGAGCACCGTATGCGATGGGTCGACAACGAAACCCTCGGTAACCCCGATGAAACGAATCTTGCCTCGCTCTTTGAGCCGGCGCATCGCCGGCATGAGCCGGTTTTTGGCGAATTCGTAATCCTTCGGCTCGACGCCGTGCAGATGATACACGTCGATGTAGTCGGAGCCGATCGACTTGAGACTCTGCTCTAAACCTTTGACTACTTCTGCTTCAGGATTGGAATGATCCGGCGGGGGCAGCGTCTTTTTTGTCGATATCACCAGCTGTTCGCGAGGAATTCCCCCGATCGCTTTGCCGACGATCGCCTCGGTGCCATAGTTTTGCGCGGTGTCGAGAAAGTTGACGCCAAGACCGATCGCTTGTTTGACCAGTGCGACCGCATGGTTCGCCGATTGCGAATCGTCGCGCATTCCCAGCCGGCTCGGCCCGCCGCAGCCGAGGCCGGCAACGCTCACTTTCAAACCGGTTCGCCCGAGAGTTGTGTATTCCATGCTAAGAGTTCCAGTCGTTTCAATCGTTCCAGAAGTTTCAATCGTTTGTAACTCCAAGGAACGGCTGGAACCACTGGAACGTTTGGAACTTTTGGAACTGTCTTCTGACGCGCTTATTTCACTCCGCCCTCGCGACAAGCAATTCGCTTAGTAGCGCTAATTTCGCCGCCCGCCGTTCGATTGCCGCGTCATTCGCCTATTTCGCTTTGTCGAATTTCAGCGACGCGGAATTGATGCAGTAACGCAAGTTCGTCGGCTTGGGTCCGTCGTCGAACACATGTCCCAAGTGCGCATTGCATTTGCTGCACAGCACTTCAGTTCGGCGCATCAGCAGGCTGTCATCCTCTTCGGTCTCGACGTTACCTTCAGCAGCCGGCGCCCAAAAGCTCGGCCAGCCGGTGCCCGAATCGAACTTGGTATCGGAACTAAACAGTTCATTGCCGCAGCAGGCACAGCGATACATGCCCTTTTCGTGGTTGTCCCAATACTGACCGCTGAAAGCACGCTCGGTGCCTTTGTTTCGGCAAACGTAAAACTGCTCATCAGTCAGTTCTTTTTTCCACTCGTCATCGCTCTTTTTGATTTTTTCCATTGAGTGTTCTCCCTTGAATCTCCGAAATCTCCCAATTGTCTTGTTAACGTTGCATGTTGATGAATTGAAGCGGAATCGGCATGCTGCTGGCGCGTAGCATTTGAATGACTTCCTGTAAGTCATCAATCTTTTTCGCGGTGACTCTTACTTGGTTCTCCTGGATCGCCGCCTGGACTTTTAACTTGCGCTCCTTGATCATCCTAACGATGTTGCGCGCGGTGTCCGAATCCACGCCTTCTTTAATCGTGATCTCGCGCTGAATCATTCCGCGAGCTGCCATCTCACTCGGCTTGGCATCTAAACATTTGCGATCTACTTTGCGTTTGACCAGGTTTTCGATCAGTGCGTCCTGCACCGCGCGAAGCTTCATGTCGTCTTCAGTTATCAGGTGAATCTTTTTATCTTTTTTATCCAAGTCGATTTCGGTTTTCGAGTTACGAAAGTCGTAACGCGACAAGATCGCCTTCTTGGTAATATTAACCGCATTGTCGACTTCCTGAAGATCGATGCGGCTGACGATATCGAAGGACGGCACGTTTCGATTGCTCCCTGGATTAAATGATCCCTATGCGCCTATTTTCTTTTTTTGGCTGACTTTACTTTCTTAGCCTGCTTGCCTTGTCGCGGTGTTCGTTTGCGCGACCGGCTCAAGA
>Ga0075423_10002131_pt1 | contig 17827 bp, 15 predicted proteins | sample SoiMethybrSBSTD2_FD_80114 | JGI IMG/M metagenome (GOLD analysis project Ga0075423, IMG submission 80114) | Bulk soil microbial communities from a Populus tree surrounding site in Tennessee, USA - Soil MetaG P. TD hybrid SBSTD2 | ecosystem: Environmental > Terrestrial > Soil > Tree plantation...
CGGGCCCTGCTCCGGCTGTCCCGCCGGGACTCGGACGCGCAGCCGCGCGGGGGCCTGGACCCGCAGCCGCGCCGGGGCCTGGACCCGCAGTCGCGCCGGCGTCTGCGCCCGCACGGCCCCGCCGGGAACGGCGGTCTGCGCCGCACCTGCTGGCCCGGATGACGTGGTCATGGACACCGAGAGGCCCACGACGGCACCGGCCATGGCTGCGGCGACGGCCCAGCCGGCCCCCCGGCTGGTGATTGCCTCCCGGACCCCGTCGGCCCGGCCCTCCCGGTCCCGCGCTCCGGCGGCCGGCCCGCTGACCAGCGTGCTCTTGCCGCTGACCGGGGTCTCGCCGCTCGCCGGGGTCTTGCCGCTGGCCGGGGTCTCGCCATCGGCCAGGGCCTCGCCGCTGGCCGGGATCTCCGGGCTCTCAGGATGCTCCTGCTCGTCCACCTGCGCCTACCTCGCTGCCGACTGCACGGCTGTGCTCATTCATAGGAACTGACCCGAACCTGGGGGCACCATCAGAGGAAGCTGAAAAGCAGCCGAACTCTTGGTCGCGCCCCAGGGCCCCAGGCCTAGCACCCGGCGCCTGGCTGGGTGGTTCCGCTGGCATCAGCATCGGCAGCGGAACTCAGGACCCCGCGCAGATCCCATGTGAGTTCGGCGTGAATGCGCCCTGCACTGTCAGGGATGGTTGGTTTTAGAATCTAACCGTGACCGACATCAGCGTCATCGCGGTGCTGGAAGACCCGGTGCGCCGCAGCCTCTACGACTACGTCTCGACCCGCGGCGACGGGGTGAGCCGGAGCGAGGCCGCACAGGCCGCCGGGATCGGCCGCACGCTGGCCGCGTTCCATCTCGACCGACTGGCCGAGGCAGGGCTGGTGGAGGTCACGTTCGCCAGGCCGGCCGGCCGGTCCGGGCCCGGTGCCGGGCGCCCAGCCAAGCTGTACCGGCGCACGGCGGCCGAGCACCAGGTCAGCGTGCCGCCGCGGGACTACCGGACGGCCGCGGAACTGCTTGCCGAGGTCGTCGACCTGACGGGCGCGGAACCCGAACTGCAGCGCTCGGCGCGAAGTCGCGGTGCCGCTTCCGGCTGGGCCGCACGGAGCCAGGCGCCGGGGCTGCCCGACGACGACCTGGTCACCGGCGCCTTGACCGCGCAGGGCTACCAGCCCTACCGCGACGGCGCCGATGTCCGGCTGCGCAACTGCCCGTTCCACGTACTGGCGAGCAACCACCCGCCGCTGATCTGCGGCATGAACCTGGCCTTGCTCGAAGGGCTGCTGGAAGGGGCCGTGGTGCCGGGCCTGTCGGCGCGGCTCGACCCGCGTCCCGGCGAGTGCTGTGTCGTCCTGGCGACTTCTAAAAATAACGAGTATTGACATATTCGCGCGCGTAGTGATGTGATGGCCGGGTGACGGGATACCACCTCGCCGAACTCAACATCGGCACCGCGCGCGCCACCACGGACTCACCGGAGATGGCCGGGTTCATGGCCGGTATCGTGCCCGTCAACGCCCTGGCCGACGCCGCGCCCGGGTTCGTCTGGCGACTGCAGGACGGCGACGGTCCCGGTGCCACCGCGCTGCGCCCATGCGGCCCGGACATCATGATCAACATGTCGGTGTGGGAGAACCTGGAGTCGCTGCGCGACTTCGTCTACCGCAGCGGGCCGCACCTGGACTTCATGCGCCGCCGGCGGACGTGGTTCGACCCGATGGCCGTGCCCTATCTGGTGCTGTGGTGGGTCCCGGCCGGTCACATCCCCGGGGTGGATGAGGCGCTGTCCCGGCTGGACCTGCTCCGCCGCGACGGCCCAGGGCCCCAGGCCTTCAGCTTCCGCGACCCCTACCCGCCCCCGGTCCCCGCCGAAGCCGCCGACCTGAGCTTCTAGTCCGTTTGCCGCTGTCGCGTTTATCCGGCTAGAACTGTCGTGGAGGGTGCGGACGCGCTTGGGCTTCTTAGCTTCATCGGGCTCGCCGCCAGGGATATGAGCTGACCGGCGACACGATGCCGGAATGCGGGGTAGTGACGCGGGAAGTTCGCTGGGTGTGGATCATGGCAGGGTGACCAGCGCACAGCTAAAGCGCCGGGCGGAGGCGCGCGGCGTGACCACCGCCTACCGCGATTGGCAGGGGCGGCGGATCCAGGTCGGGGACGAGACCCTGCAGGCCGTACTGGCCGCGCTGGGCTCCGCGCCCCCGCCGGCCCGCCCGCGGACGAGTGCATCCGGGGGCCGCTCTGCGGTGGCCGCGTCCTGGCACCCGGCTGACCACCCGGCCGCGCCTGCGGTGCCGCGGCCCTGCTGGGGATTCACCGTCCAGCTCTACTCGGTGCGCTCGCGCCTGTCCTGGGGTCACGGGGACCTGCGCGACCTGGCCGACCTCGCGGCCTGGAGCGCGCGCGCCCTCGGTGCCGGGTTCGTGCTGATCAACCCGCTGCACGCGGCCGAGCCCGTGCCACCGCTGAGCCCATCGCCTTACCTCCCGATGAGCAGGAGGTTCCTCAGCCCGCTCTACCTGCGGGTGGAGGACATCCCGGAGTACTCGCTGCTGCCGCCAGCGCAGCGCCAGCAGATTGCCGCCCTGGCTGCCCCGCTGCGGGCCCGCAACTCCACTTCGACCTTGATCGACCGGGACGCCGTGTGGGCCGCCAAGCGCGCCGCCCTCGATATCGTCCGCGCTTGGCCGCTGTCACCGGCCCGGCGCGCCGCCTTCCGCCGGTTCACCGTCCGCGAGGGCCAGGCGCTGGAGGACTGGGCCACGTGGTGCGCGCTCGCCGAGATCCACGGACCCGACTGGCGGGCCTGGCCGGGCGGCCTCCGGGCGCCGCACTCGGCGGCGGTCGCCGCGGAGCGTGAGCGGCTGCGAGCCACGACCAGTTTCCACGCCTGGGTGCAGTGGGTTGCCCAGGAGCAGCGCGCCGCGGCACAAGAGGCGGCGCGGGCGGCCGGGATGAGCATCGGCGTGATCAGTGACCTGGCGGTCGGCGCGCACCCCGGCGGGGCCGATGCCTGGGCACACCAGAACGTGCTGGCATCGGGGATGAGCGTGGGCGCGCCGCCCGACGAGTTCAACCCCCGCGGACAGGACTGGGCGCTCCCGCCCTGGCACCCGGCCCGGCTGGAGGACGCCGGGTACCAGCCGTTGGCGGACCTGATCCGGGCCGGGTTCGCCGATGCGGGCGGGTTGCGCGCGGACCACGTGCTGGGCCTGTTCCGGCTCTGGTGGGTGCCCGAGGGGATGACCGCCGACCAGGGCACCTACGTGCGGTACCGGCACGAGGCCATGATCGGGCTGCTTACCGGCGAGGCGGTCAGGTCGGGCGGGGTCGCGATCGGCGAGGACCTCGGCACCGTGGACGCCTGGATGCGCGACTACCTGGCGGCCCGCCGCGTGCTTGGCACGTCGATGCTCTGGTTCGAGCGCCGCGCCGACGGTGCACCGCTGCCGCCGCGCCGCTGGCGCCGCGACTGCCTGGCGACGGTCGGCACGCACGACGTGCCCCCGGCTGCCGCGTTCCTCACCGGCGAGCACGTGGCGCTGCGGGCCCGGTTGGGCCTGCTCACCGGCTCCCTGGACACCGAGCGCCAGCGCGCCGCCGACGCCCTGTCCGCCTGGCAGGACGCGCTCGCCGGGCAGGGGCTGATCCGGCCGGGCCCCCAGTTCGGGTCCGCGGAGTTCACCCTCGCGCTCTACGGCTACCTCGCGCGCACCCCGGCCGCCTTGATCGGGGTGGCGCTCACCGACGCCGTGGGGGACCGCCGACCGCAGAACCTTCCGGGCACCACCGACCAGTACCCGAACTGGCGTATTCCGCTGTGCGACGGCCAGGGACGCGCCGTGCTGCTCGAAGACCTGGACAAGCGGCCCCGCCTGCGCGAGCTGGCCGGCACGGTCAGCCGGCGGCCCGACGGTCCCGTTCTTGACAGCGCAGAGCGCGACGAAGCCCATCCCGGCCTTCGCTGAGCAGCCGGACCAGGCCCGGGGGCAGGTCGCTGGAGTTGATCAGGTCGCTGGTGGCAGAGATCACCGCCAGGTCGTCCGCGGCCGGGTACGCGTAGCTCACGAACCACCGCGCCATGTCGGGGCTCCAGTCGCGCCAGATCCGGGGAACCACCTCGAAGTAACGGTCCTGGTAGGGCGCGAGCAGGGCGGGCTGGTCGTCGTCGGCGAACCCGGAGAGCATCGCCCGGAACGTGGCGTTGGGCAGGGTGCCGCTGACAATCTGCTGCCAGGCCTCCTCCTTCGCCTCGGGGTCGGGAACCGAGGCGCGGCACGCGGCTGCGTGCCGCGCCCCCGCGTCGGTGGCGTCCCTGTCGAGTTCCGCTGCGATCTCCGGGTACCCCGCGGCACCACGGCTGACCAGCCGGTGCAGCAGCCGCCAGCGCAGTTCGGTGTCTATCACCAGGCCGTCGATGGAGCTGGTACCGTCCAGCAGCCCCGCGAGCAGCGCCAGGTCGGTGGGGGAGATGGCCATTCCGGCGAACGCCTGCATGTACGCGAGCTGGATGTCCGAGCCGGGCTCGGCCTGCTCCAGCAGCCCGCGCAGCGCCGTGGCGGTCGCCTCCAGCCCCGTCTCCCGCCACGCGGGATCGGTGTAGCGGTGCAGCGCCGCATTGATCTGGCGCAGCAGCGTCTGGGCCACCGACACGTCGGTGACCGAGCTGATCCCCGCCAGCACCAGCCGCACGTAGTCGCGGGCGGCCAGCTCGGCGTCCCGGCACATGTCCCAGGCGGCGGCCCAGCACAAGGCGGCGGGCAGGGTTTCGGTGAACTCGCCGATGCTGGTGGACAACGTGGCCATCGAGTGGGGATCCAGGCGGATCTTGGCGTAGGTGAGGTCGTCGTCGTTGATCAGCACCAGATCGGGCCGGGACTCGCCGGCCAGCTCGGGCACCACGGTCCGTTCGCCGGAGATGTCGGTTTCCACCCGGCGCCGGCGGACCAGGCCGGCCTCGGTGCGATCGTAAAGGCCGATGGCAATGCGGTGCTCGCGGAGCACCGGATGCGCCTGCGGGGCCTCCTGCCGGACCGCGAACTCGGTGAAGGTGCCGTCGCCCGCCAGCTCGAACTCGGGGCGCAGCGTGTTCACCCCCGCCGTCTCCAGCCACTGCTTCGACCAGCCGGCCAGCTCCCGGCCCGACGCTGCGGCGAGCTGGGCCAGCAGGTCCCCCAGCGTGGCGTTGGACCACGCGTACCGGGCGAAATAACCGCGCAGCCCGGCCAGGAAGTTGTCCAGCCCGACGTAGGCGACCAGCTGCTTGAGCACGGCCGCGCCCTTGGCGTAGGTGATGCCGTCGAAGTTGACCTCTACCGCGGCGATGTCCGGGACATCCGCCGCGATCGGGTGAGTGGAGGGGAGCTGGTCCTGGCGGTACGCCCAGGCCTTCTCCAGCTGCGCGAACGAGGTCCAGGCACCGCGCCAGCGGGTCGCCTCCGCCTGGGCGTGCTGCGACGCCCAGGTGGCGAACGACTCGTTCAGCCACAAGTCGTCCCACCAGCGCATGGTGACCAGGTCGCCGAACCACATGTGCGCCATCTCATGCAAGATCGTCGTCGCGCGCGACTGGCGGCGGAAGTCGGTGACCCGGGAGCGGAACAGGTAGTCCTCGAGGAACGTCACACACCCGGCGTTTTCCATCGCGCCCGCCTTGTACTCGGGCACGAACAGCTGGTCGTACTTGCCGAACGGGTAGCGGACACCGAACGCCTGGTGGAAGAAGTCGAAGCCCTGCCGGGTCACCTCGAAGATCTCATCCGGGTCCAGGTACCGTGCCAGGGACTGCCGGCAGTACAGGCCCAGCGGGATCCCGTCGTGCTCGGCCAGCACCTGATAGTAAGGTCCGGCCGCGACGGCTGTTATGTAGGTGGACATCAGCGGCGACGCGGGGAAGTGCCAGCGCGCCGTTTCCTCCCCCGGCCCGGTGCCCACTAGTTCGCCGGTCACATCCGGTGCCATGTTGGAGATCACCCGCCACGCGGCGGGCACCGTGACGGTGAACTCGAAGGTGGCCTTGAGGTCGGGCTGGTCGAAGCAGGCATAGACGCGGTGCGCGTCCGAGGTCTCCAGGTCCGAGTAGATATAGACGTCGGCGTCCACCGGGTCGCTGAACCGGTGCAGCCCCTCGCCGTTGCGCGAGTAGGCACACTCGGCGCGCACCAACAGTTCGTTGTCCGCCGCGAGACCGTCCAGCGCGATGCGGTCTCCGGAAAAGGATTCGAGGGCGACCGGCTCACCGTTCAGCATGATCTCGGTGACCGATTCCGCCGCAAGGTCGATGAACGTTCCGGCGCCGGGCCGGGAGCAGCCGAAGGTGACCGTGGTCAGCGACTTGAAGACTTTGTCGTCGCCGGTGAGATCGAGGTCCACGCCATAAGCGCGGACGTCAATCAGGCGCGCTCGGTCGTGTGCCTCGTCGCGGGTGAGGTTGCTTGCCACGGTGGTGGTCCCTTTCGTCCATTTCGGGCCAATGTGTGCACGGCCCGGTCAACGGTGGCCCGGAATATCGGGCTCCGGGCATCTTCGCATTCCAGCTGGAATGCCCCCGAAGGGCGGCCCGGTTACCTCAAAAGGTACTGGTCGCCGATCCGCCCCGCTGCCGCGAGAGCAGCATGGCTGAGCAGGAGCTCATTCCCGGTGACCTCTGGTTCGACCCTATCCGCCCGTGGGCGTGATCAGGTCGAGGTGCGTGCTGAACGTGACAGAACGCCGGCGGCCCCCGGTCGTGCCGGGTGGCCCGGCCGTGCCAGACTGTCGCGCGTGCGCGTTTACCTCGGATCGGATCATGCCGGCTTCGAGCTGAAGTCGGCGCTCGCCGCGGCGGTGGCCGCGGCGGGGCACGACGTGGTCGACTGCGGCCCGCCGTCCTACCAGCCCGGCGACGATTACCCGCCGTACGTCATGCGCGCGGCCGCCGGCGCCGCCGCCAGCCCCGGCAGCATCGCGATCGTCGTCGGCGGGTCGGGCAACGGTGAGCAGATCGCTGCGAACAAGATCGACGGGATCCGGGCGGCCCTGGCCTGGAACGAGGAGACGGCGCGGCTGGCGCGCCAGCACAACGACGCCAACGTGCTGAGCCTTGGGGCCCGGATGCACCAGTTGCAGGATGCGGTGCGCTTTGCCCTGCTGTTCCTGGAGACGCCGTTTTCCGGCGAGCCGCGCCACCAGCGGCGGATCGACATGATCAGCAGCTACGAGAAGTCGGGCGAGCTGCCGCCGCTGCCCGGCGCTGGGTAGCTGACCGGTGCTGGGTAGGCCGCCGCCGGGTAGCTGTCCGCTGACCGGTGCTGGGTTGCCCGCCGCTGCGCCCGCGCCGAGTGGTTCGCCGCCGACCGTGGCCGCCGGTCAGCGCCCGTGTGACCTTCTGCGCCGCACCCGCTTGCGCTTGGACGGCCGGCCCCGGGGTGCGGGCTCGCTGACTGCGTCTCCCGCGGGGCGTTCTGAATTCTTTGCCGTGACGCTTCCCCGTGCATCGCGGGGCTCGCCAGGCCGCCTGGCCCGGGGAACCTCCCGGCCGGGCGCGGGCTCCTGCTGGCCGGGCTCGCGAGGGGGCGCGGCGGCCGGGCGGGGCGGGCGCGCGGCGGGACGCGGGACCTTGCCCCGTTCGGGCGGGGCCGCACCGTCGGGACGCGGTCCGGGTGGCGCGGGGCGGTGCCGGGGCGCGGGTGGCGGGACGGGCGCCGCCGTCTGGCCCGGGCCATTGTTCCCGGCCGGCCGGGGCGCGGCGCGGGCTCGCGGGCGGACGGGAGGCGAGTCCTGTTCCGCGGCCGCCTCGTGGTGCGGCTGGGGCCTGGACACATCGCGGGCGCGCATCGCGGCGCTCACGGTTACCTTCATCCCGGGCATGGCTGCCTCCCCGCGCTCTACTAGCGCTGGACCCGCCTCCTCGCGCTCTGCTAACGCTAACTCCGCCTCTCGCCGTCTGCCAGCGCTGACCCCGCCTCCCCGCACTCTGCCAGCGCTGACCCCGCCTCCCCAACCCAAGGTCTCACGGGCGCGGGACTCCCGGTCCGGGCCGGATCATGCGGGTGTGTGACGGAATGGCGACCAGGAAGAGCCCGGCGATGCACCCGACTGAGGCTTCGGTAGCGGAGTTTCTGGCCCGGGTGCCCGACGAGCGGCGACGGGGGGACGCGCACCGGTTGTGCGCCATGATGCAGGAGATCACCGGTGAGCCACCGGCCATGTGGGGGTCCGGCATCATTGGCTTCGGCTCATACCACTACCGGTACCCCAGCGGGCACGAGGGCCACTCGGCGCTGGCGAGCTTCGCGCCGCGCAGCCAGAACCTCGTTATCTACCTGGTCGGCGAGTTCACCGCCCGGTACCAGTCGGTGCTGGCTCGGCTGGGCCCGCACAAGACCGGAAAAGGCTGCCTGTACCTCAAGCGACTCGATGACGTGGACCAAGGCGCGCTGCGCGAACTGATCGCCCGTTCCGTCCGGGTGCGCAAGGGCATCGACCGGACCTCCTCCTAGCCCGCGGCAGCCGACGACGGCGACCTGGTGGATGTGCTGGCCGGCCTCTTTGACCCGGCGCCGCCCGCGCGCGGGCGAGGCGCTACGGGGACCGGGCTACTGGCTGGCGAGCCGGACACAGCAGCCCGGCGGTGCCGTCCGCCGCTCGACGCGCAGCGACTTCAGGCGCGCGCCATCGACCAGGCCGGTCACGAACGCGGCGTTCATCGGGCACACAAGCTCACGATGTGAGGCGGACAACTCGGCGAAGATGCAGTTGCGCATCGTCCATTCACCGGATTCCCCCAGCCTCGGCTCGTATCCGAGCTGGCTGAGCTTGTGCTGGACTGCCTCAAGCAGGGCGCCCTTCGTCCGTGCCTGCCGCCGGATTTCGCCGCCGAGCCTTTCGCCTGCCGCCGTGGCGACGTCTTGCAGCGACTTGCCGTCCCCCCCGGGGCCGTCCGCAGACAAGGCGGTGGCCATCATCGAAGCCGCGAGCCCGTACCGGGTCTGCGGCACTTCCACGGAAAAGGACCGCGGCGAGACCGAGTACACCTTCGCCGGGCGCCCGGCACCCGGGCCGACCCGGCCAGAGAGCCGGCGGTAGCCGACGTCGAGCAACCCCGCGTCGGCCATCCGGTCCAGATGGAAGGCAGCGAGCCGTGGCTTGATCCCGGCATGCCGCGCGGCCTGTTCGCGCCCCACCGGTTCGCCGCGTTCCCGCAAATACAGGTAAAGCCGCTGGCGAGTCGGCTCAGCCAGCAGCGCAACCGCCATTAGATCGGCGGCATCCATGGGTCCCCCTATTTCCGTGGAATCCACGTCCGGCCGCGGGTCGCCACTTACTGGCAAGGGTATAACTCAACTCCGGATCATCCGGCACAGCCGGATGGGCGTGGTGCGCTATACGGCCTCAGCCGGCCGGGTCCTGCCACGTCGTGTGCCGCGGGGCGAAGTCGCCGTGGCCGGTGGTCCGCGTGAGCAGGCAGGTCTCGATGCCGAACCGGAACAGCCGGTGGTCCGCGGCGGGAACCGGCACGCCGGCGCGCTCGGTCACGAAGACGTCGGCGAGCACCTGCCGGACCACCGGGTCGTCCACGACCGTGGCCCGGCCGGTGCAGTAGAAGGCGTCCTCGTTGTCCGGACAGGGAAACGAGTGCAGCGCGTAACGGCCGTCCCGGCGCAGGTCGCCCTGCTTGGGGCCGGGCACGATAAAGGCGAACAGCCCGCCGCCATGGATGAGCGGGCACATCGGGTGCACCCTGGGGCCACCGTCGCGGCGCACCGTGGCCAGGAAGGCCAGGCCCACGCCGAACTGGTAGAACAGCGCGCGCCCGGCCGACGCGAGGCCCGGCTGTCTCTGCTCGAACTCGTCCCACGACGCCACGGGCCCTCAGTCTGCCCCGGCGCCAAATTCGGGTCAATGCCCGGCGCGGCGCCACTCAATGACAAGCTTGCTTGACACCGGCGCAGCGGGCCGGCACTATGGAGGCATGACAAGCGAGCTTGACAGCCGGAGGCGCCGCGGTGCGGAATGACGTGCGGGAGCGCCGTGCCGCGAAAGGGCTGTCGCAGGGCGATCTTGCCCAGCGGATGGACGTGTCCCGGCAGACGATCAATTCGATCGAGACCGGCCGCTATACCCCGTCGCTACCGCTGGCCATCGCGATCGCCCGGTTTTTCGGCGTCACCGTCGAGGAGATTTTCCATGCAGACCACAACTAAGACGAGCCGCAAATACCTGGCCACCCCGGTCTTCGGTGTGCTGATGGGCGTGGTGTACCTCGTCGCCCTCTCCGTTGCCGGGAACCCCGTCAGCGGCGTGTTCGCGTTCGCCGTGATGGTGGCGTTCAGTGGCGGCCTTCTTCTCGCCCGGCGGCGCAGCGAGACGGTGCGCGGGCTGCTCGACCACCGCGACGAGCGCATCACCGCGATTGACCTGCGCGCGACGGCGGTGACGGCACTCGTGATGATCGCCGTCGTGCTGGTGGCCTTCGTCGTGGAGATCGCCCGCGGGCAGAGCGGCTGGCCGTACAGCATGCTCGGCGCGGTGGGCGGCGTGACCTACCTGGCGGCCGTCATCGTGCTGCGGATCCGCGGCTGAGACGAGCCGCGTCAGCGGCCGCGAATGATGTCGGTGTGGTGGCAGAAGTGCACCCGGTCGGGCTCCAGTGACCGGATCCGGTCCAGTGAGCCGCGCCACGCCACGAGGTTGCTGGCCTGGCCGGGCAGCACATCCTCGTCGGGCGGCCCCGCGAACTGGTGCGGCGTATACGCGGCATCGCCGATGAGCAGGTCGGCCTGGTCGTCGGTGGCGACCACGACGCACTGATGGCCAACGGTGTGCCCGGGCGTGGTGATCACCGACAGGCCGGGCAGTATCTCAACGTCCCCGTCCAGCAGTTCCCACCGCGCGTTCATGAAGCCGAACCAGTCGTACAGTTCCGGCGACTCGCGCTCGGCCCGGTCCAGTTCGGCGCGCTGCACGTAGCACGGGGCGTGGGCGAAGACCGCGTTCTGCCCGCAGTGGTCGAAGTGCAGGTGGGTGTTGATCACCAGCCCGATGTCCGCTGGGGTCATGTCCAGCCCGGCGAGCGCGTCTGCGACGGACCGGTTCACCACGCGCCAGTCGTTCAGCACCTCGTCCGGGCCGCCGCAGCCGGTATCCACCAGCGCCGCGCCGCCGGGATGGGTGACTACAAAGCCGTGCACCGGCCACTCCCGGCCGTCGATACCGCGCAGGCTGGCGAGGTGCAGGCGCTTGATCTCGAGCGGCATCGGCATCCGCCTTCACGTTGAGCAGAAATAGCAGCATAACGATGCCCGGGGTCCCCTGCCTCGCCAGCGCCGCCGCCGTCCCCCTCACCCTCCGCTCAGCGGTCTTATCACGCGAAACGGCCGCTTTGGCGTCCGGTTTGCCCGGTTTGGGCGTGCGTTTCGCGTGATATCAGGGAAGGGGCTCGGCCGCGGGCGGCGGGCGGCGCGCGGCCGGGGCCTCCAGTAAGTTGAGCGCGTGTCCGCCGTGACCGAGATCGTGGTGCTGCACTACCCGGCCGAGCGGGGCCGGAACTGGGACCTGCTGCGCGCCGCCGCGCGGGAACGGGACCTGCGCCTGGTGAGCTGGGCGCCGCACCTGATCGGGCTGTGGTGCGCGGACGGTGGGGAGTACGTCTGCTATGCCGGAAAGCGGGCCCGGCCGGGCATCGTGATCCACCGGACCGTGGCCCCGTTCCGCGGCATCGTCATCCCGGTCCTGAGCTGCCTGGCGGCCGGGGGGTCGCTGGTGCTCAACCAACCGGACGCCGCGTTCCGGTCCCGGGACAAGCTGCTGACCACGCTGGACCTCGCGCACGCCGGGATCCCAGTGGTACCGACCGTGGCGTTCGACGAGCCGGCCGGGGGAAAGCTGGCGGCCCTGGGCCCGGGCGAGCTGGTGGTCAAGCCCGCCCGCGGCATCCGGGGCGAGGGAATCCGCGCCTTCGGCTCGGCCGGGGCGCTCGCTTCGGCATGGCAGCTTCGCGGTCCGCGCCCGAGCGCGCCGGGCTACCACGCCGAACGGGAGCACTACCTGGCGCAGCCGCTGATCGGCGGGGGCGGCCAGGACATCCGGGCGTACGTCGTGGCGGGCAACTGCGTCGCGCTGATGCGCCGGGTAGCGCGGCCGGGGGAGATCAGGGCCAACCTTGCCCAGGGGGCGACCGGGTCGCCGCTGCCGGTCGGCCATCCGGCGGGAAAGATCGCGGTGGCCGCGCTGCTTGCGTGCCGGCTCGACTTCGGCGGGGTGGACATGGTCGAGGATGCCGAAGGGACGATCCGGGTACTCGAGGTGGACGCGTGGGCAGGCTTCGCCGGGATCACCGAGGTGACCGGGGCCGACGTCGCCGGGGCCATCCTGGACCACGCGGCGGCGGGGGGCGGCGGGGGATGACGGTCGCGGTCGCCAGGAACCCCTACGCCACCAACGTGTCCGGCAGCCTCATCGCCGCCGCCGGGCGGCTCGGCTTGCCGGTCCGGCCGATCGACCTGCCCTCGCTGCGGCTCGGCATCGGGCCGCGGGGCGAGGAAGCAATCACCGACTCCGCTGGCCGCGTCGCGGCCGACAGCCTGGCCCCGTACCTGCTGTTCGGGTTCCCGGCGGCGGTCCACGCGCTCCGGGCGCTGGCCCGGACCGCGCATGCCCAGAACCCCCTGGATGGCGTGCTGCTCGCCGACGACAAGGCGGCGGCCGCGTACCGGCTAGCGCGGGCCGGCGTGCCGCAGGTGCGCACCGAGATCTGCCCGTTCGACGCCGGGCAGGTGACCGCGGTCGCGGCGGAGATCGGTTATCCGGTGGTGGTCAAGCGGGCCCAGGGGGCGCAGGGACGGTGGGTGCGCCGCGCGGCGGACCAGGAAGCGCTGGCCGCCGCGCTCGCGGAACTCAGCCCGGAAGGACCGGGTGCGCTGGTCCTCCAGCCCGAGGTGGTGGAGTGCGCCGGGGCCAGCATCCGCGCGGTCGTCACCGGCGGCCGGCTGCTCGCGGTGACACAGCGCCAGGCGATCGCGCCGGAGTGGCGCAGCAACATCGCCGGCGGCGCGGTGCAGCGCCGCGCGGAACTCACCGGCCAGGAGGCCGAACTGGTCCGCGGCGCGACCGCCGCGCTCGGGCTCGGGCACGCCGGGGTGGACGTCCTGCGGACCCGGCAGGGGCCGCGGGTGCTGGAGGTCAACGCATGCCCGGACTTCACCAGCATGCAACCGCACTACGAGGCGGACCTCGGCGAGGCGGTGCTGCACGCGTCCGGATGAGCCGGGCACAGCTCGCCGGCCGCGTGGCCACACAACCGCGCGTCGTTAGAAGATCATCGGGCACCACGGGGCCGGTTCCCAGGACATGGCGGTGGACAGCGCCGCCACGGCACCGGGGGTGACCTCGGTGACCAGGCCCGCGGCGGCCAGCGCCCCGAGCCGGGTGCCGCCGAGGTACGCCGCGCCGAGCGCCCGCACCGGCAGCACCAGGTCGGCCGGAACGGTGGTCCGCTCACACGTCCCGCTGAAACCCCAGAGGGCGGAGCTGGCCAGCGCGGTCAGCCGCCAGCGCCCCTCGTTCTGCGGGCACAGCTCGTCGGCGACCTCGACGACCAGGTCCACCGGGCGTGCGTAGTGCCGCTGCGCCAGCGCTCGTGGCACGTCCACCAGGCGGATCCACAGGCCGTCGGAGAGCCGCGGCCGGCCCAGCCGTGAGTCGGCCAGCAGGTCAATCAGCGGGTCGTCGACCGCCAGCATGTGCAGCCGGAATGTGGTGATCAGGTCCCGGTTGAGCACGTTGCCCCAGAGAGCGACGGCGGCCGCCGGATCCGCGGCGATCGCCTCGTGCACATCGAGGACGCCGGCCGGGAGGAACGTGCCCTCTTCCCATTCCCACCGGCCCTCCGAGGTGAACAAGGCGTAGCCCCGCGGCCCGGCGTCGTCCTCGACCAGCACACAGCGCATCGGCTGGTCGGAGTCCGAGTCGGGGTCGTGGGTCAGCCGGTCCCACCACGGCTCGGTGCGGGCGTACAGGCCCGGCCGCTCGGCCATCGCCTGCTCGAACACCTTGCCCATCTCGGCGTGGGCCGACCGCGGCTCGACGATCCGCAGCCGCAGCCCCGGGTCGGTCGGCACCCCGGCGGCCAGCGCTCCGTGGCCGCGGGCCAGGCTCAGGGTCAGGTGCCAGGACGCGCGCCCGTAGCCGTACCGGCCATAGATAGGGGTCTCCGCGGCGAACAGCGCCGCCACGGCCTCGCCCCGCTCGGCCATGTCGCCAAGCTGGCGGCGCATCAGCGCGGACAGAACGCCGCGGCGGCGGTGCGAGGGGAGCACGGCGACCATGCTCACCCCGCCCACCGCGGCCATCGCGCCGGGCACCCGCATCTGAAAGGTGTAGACGCCGGTCACGCCGACGAGCGTGCTGCCGTCGAACGCGCCAAGCGTGCGGTCGAGTTCCAGGCGCGCATGCCAGTTGGACCGGGCCCGCTCGGTATCCGGCCGGCCGTTGAACGCGTGCTGGTCGACGTATTCGAACGCGGGAAGTTCGCCTGCGGTGACCGGGCGGACCTGGAACGGGGTGGCCATGCTCGCCTGTCTACCCCCATGACGGGGCCGCCGCCAACTCCTTTTCCCGTCGTATTCGGATACAGTGCGGCCATCATGGTTGCCCGTGGCCTGGCCCGTCCCCTGCTCGCCGTGCGCTCCGTCTCGCGCGGAGCGAGCGAGCTTGTGGCACGTCAGCTGATCACCGGCAACCGCCGGGTAGCCCTCGTGCTCGCCGTCGCGACCGTGTTCATCAGTGTGGCGGCCGTGCACGTGTCGCAGTCGTGGTTCTCCCCGGGCCTGCTCATCCTGCCGGTGCTGGCCGGCGGCCTGCTGTTGTGGCCGCGCGCGCTGCGCATCCTGTTCGTGCTGATCGCCGCCGGCCTGGCCTACGACGTGATCGAGGACAAGGCCGGTCCCGGCCTGGTGCTGACCATCGTGGTGACCGCGGTGGCGGCCTACGTTCTCTCCCGGACCAGGGAGAAGCTCGGCATGCTTGGGCTGCGCGGCGAGGTCATGCTGATCGAGCTGCGCGACCGGATCCGGGCCCAGGGGACGCTGCCCGACCTGCCCGATGGCTGGGGCTCGGTGTCGGTGCTCCGGCCGGCCGGTGGTTCCTCGTTCGGTGGCGACTTCCTGGTGTCCTCCTGCGACGGCAAGACCCTGGAGGTGGCGCTGGTCGACGTGGCGGGCAAGGGCATGGAGGCCGGCACCAGGGCGCTGCTGCTGTCCGGCGCGTTCGGCGGGCTGCTCGGCTCGGTGCCGAAGGGCGAGTTCCTGCCCACCTGCAACGCCTACGTGCGGCGCGGCGCCGCCAACGAAGGCTTCGTCACCGCGATCCATCTTGCGCTCGACCTCGCCACCGGTGACTTCGTGGTGGCTTCGGCCGGCCATCCGCCCGCGGCGCATTTCGACTCCGGCAGCGGAACCTGGCGGCTGACGACGGCCCGGGGCATCGTCCTTGGCGTGGTCGCCGACCTGCGACTGGTGCCGGAGCACGGCACGCTGCGCCCCGGCGACGCGCTCATGCTGTACACCGACGGGCTGGTGGAAGTGCCTGGGAAGGACATCGACGACGGCACCGACCGGCTGCTTGGCGAGGCGGACCGGCTGGTCACCAGGGGGTTCCGGGCGGGTGCTGCGGACCTGGTCCGGGCCATGAGCGCGGGCACGGGCAGCAGCGACGACCGCGCGCTCGCCCTCATCTGGCGCAGCTGACCGGCCGCCTGGCGGCGTGCGGAACGGTCCGGCATAACTGGAATAAGCGACACGGTGGCGCGTAGGGCAGCCCGGGCACGTAGACGTCCCACTCGGCCCTGGCCAGTGGCTGACCGGCCATCGCGCACACGCCGCGGGCCACGGCGCCGGCCTGAATGTTCCACAGCCAGACCAGGCCGGCCGAGTCCGCCGCGGCTAGGGTGCGCCCGCCGTGGCCGAAGCTGACCGAGAACACGTGCCCGGTCGGGCCGGTCAACGTGGCGATCAGCCCCGGGTGGGCGGGATCGGCCAGGTCCCACAGCCACACGCTGCCGTCGGTGTTCCCGGCGGCAAGCACGCGCCCGCCGGGGCCGAACGCGACCGAGTACACATACCCGGACGGCCCGGTGAGCAGCGGCCCGATGCGCCGCGGCCGGGCCGGGTCGCTGATGTCCCATAGCCGGACGTCGCGGTCCGCGCTGCCGACCGCCAGCAGGTGGCCCCGGGGACTGAACGCCACCGAGTACGCGGTGTTGGCCGGGCCGGTGAGCGCGTTGCCGAGCCGCACCGGCGCGGCCGGGTTGGCGACGTTCCACAGCCGCACCTTGTCGTCCGCGCTGGACGCGGCGAGCAGCCGCCCGCCGGAGCCGAAGGCGACCGAGAACACCGCGTCGGCGGAGGCGCGGAACGTCGACACCGGCACCGGCCTGGCCGGGTTGGCGATATCCCACAGCCGCACGGTTCCGTCGTCAGCGGCGCTGGCCAGGATGTTCCCGCCGGGACGGAACGTCACGAATTCCACCGCGTTGCCCCCGGCAGCGGGACTGGCCCGGGAGGCGGGCTGCGGCGTCCCGAGCGGGATCAGGTGGGTACCGCTGCGCCACAGCTGGATGCGCCCGTCGCCGTACCCGGTGGCGATCAGGCTCCCGCCGGGGGAGAAGGCGACCGCGTTGACGAAGTCATTGGGACCGGGGTGCGGGATGGCCGCGGCGATGGTCAGGTCGCGGGTGGCCGGGTTCCACACCTGCAGGCCGGTGCCGCCGACCGCCAGCGTCCCGCCGCCTGGGCTAAACGCGACGCTGTTCACCGGGCTGCCGATCATCAGTTCCGGTACCGGCACACGCCAGGACCGGACGTAGCCGTCGGCGTCACCGGCCACGAGCAAGCCCGGGCCGTCCCAGGCCAGCGAGGTCACCGGCTGGGGCTGCGGGATCACGGCCAGCGGGGCGCCGGTCTTCGTGCTCCACAGCCGCACCTGGTCGTCACTGCCGCCCTCGGCCAGCACCTGCCCGTCGGGGCTGAACGCAACAGCCATGACCCAGTTGGTGGCGCCGTGCAGGCGGGTGAGCCGGACCGGCTTGGCAGGTCTGGCGATGTTCCACCGCCAGACCTTGTCGTCGTTGCCCCCGGCGGCCAGTTCCTTGCCGTCCGGGCTGAACGCGACCGAGTTGACGATGTCCGTCGGCCCGGTGAGCGGCTTGGCGGCCAGCCGCGGCCGGTGCGGGTCGGACACGTCCCACAGGCGCACGGTCTTGTCCGCGCTGCCCGCGGCGAGCAGGTGCCCGTCCCGGCTGAACGCCACCGCGTGCACGTAACCGGTGAACCCGGTCAGCGGGGCACCCTCGGCGGCGGGATGTGCGGCGTCGCTCACGTTCCACAGCCGCACGGTCTCGTCGGCGCTGCCCGCGGCGAGCAGCCGCCCCTCCGGGCTGAACGCCAGCGAGTAGACCGTGCTGGCCGGGCCGGTCAGCGGGGCGCCCAACTGCCTGGGATGGCGCGGGTCGGCGACGTTCCACAGCCGTACCGCCCCATCGGCGCCGGCCGCGGCGAGCACCCGCCCGTCAGGACTGAACGCGGCCGCGTACTGGGGATCCAGACGGCCCAGTGCTGCCACCGTGCGGATCAGCACCGGGCGCCCGGGCCGGGACACGCTCCACAGCCGCAACGTCCCGTCCGCAGCCGCCACCGCAAGCAGGCGGCGGTCACCGGACAGGGCGACGGCCTGTACCACGCCATCGGAGTCGAGCATGCGCGCCCCCGATGGCGCCCCGGAGGACTCGAGCAGGCTGGCCCGGGCGCCCGCGCTCGGCCAGATCCGGTAGGCGGTCAGCGACAACTGCGCGGCGAGCGCC
>Ga0075423_10002132_pt1 | contig 17826 bp, 10 predicted proteins | sample SoiMethybrSBSTD2_FD_80114 | JGI IMG/M metagenome (GOLD analysis project Ga0075423, IMG submission 80114) | Bulk soil microbial communities from a Populus tree surrounding site in Tennessee, USA - Soil MetaG P. TD hybrid SBSTD2 | ecosystem: Environmental > Terrestrial > Soil > Tree plantation...
GCGGATGACCAACGTATTCGACATGAGTCATCCCGCGTGCGGCGTACCATTCCCTTTCGAAGGGAAGAATCGAAAGAAGCAAATCAACATCGCGTCGAATACTCTGCGCGCGATACGAACGCCACGCCCACAACTGCGGGCTGATGTAATAAATGACGCGCGTTCCATTGCGCCGCAGCCATCGCGCGAGACGCAGGTTGAAGTCGGGCCAATCGATCAGAATGACCGCGTCGGGTTTTCGGTCGTTGACTGCTCGCTTTAGCTGGCGATATGCCGCGAAGAATTGCGGCAGCGCAGTCCCGATCTCCCACAACCCAAGAATGGACAGCTTGTCAGTGTCGACGATTGATTCGACGCCAGCGGCGCGCATGCGCGCACCTGTCCCGCCAAAAAAGCTAATTTCCGTTTGCGGAGCGACTTCGCGAAACGCATTTACAAGCGATGCTCCATGGGCGTCACCCGAAGCTTCGCCGGCAACGATCATGAGTCGAAGAAATTTCATTTTCCATTTGTCATGTGGTTATCTGAAGAACTCTTTGCCGCGTGACACACATGGATTATGGACTGGATCACGGGCGTGCGCGGATAAGTAGGTGAAAAATGAAAAAGACAAATGACAAATGGAAAATGAGTAGCCGCTAACTCGCTTGTGACCCCTCGCGCGCGCATGTTAGCATCGGCGCGCTTGCTTAGTGAAAACGCGCCTGCTGCGGCGATCCTCTCTTCGCAGGAGGCGCGATTGACTATAACGAGGCGGAGGATCGGGAAGGTTAAGTGCGCGCGGCCCCAAACATGTTGACGACAAAGCGCGCAATCTCGATCTTATTTTTCGTCTTTGTTGCGCTCATTGCCGCGCAGGCGCAACAAACGAATCCGGTCGATCGCAAAGTCGAGAACCCGATCACCGACATTCCAAATGTAAATCCGCTGCATCAAGATCAACCGATCCGCCCGCCTTCGACGGGGCAACCAACGGGCACATCCTCAGATAGTCTTACGGTTGGTTGCAACAAAGAAACATTCTCAGGTCCAAAGGAAGCGCGCGTATCGGTGTGCGAAGGCAACGTTGACGCGCGCATCGGCACTTATCGTCTGCAGGCCGACAAAGTCACTATCTATGACGCCACCAACATGGTCATCGCCGACGGCAACGTGGTTTTCGATCAAGGCGATCAGCAACGGATCACCGGCAGCCACGCCGAGTGGAACTACCGCACCAAGACAGGTTTTTTCGAGAACTCGACCGGTTATACAAATCAAACGCAGGACGGCACCCGCATGTACTTCACTGCCGATCGCGTCGAGCGAATTAACCTGACGACGATTGTTGTCTATAACGGCGAGATCACTGCGTGCGAAGAGGAGGTGCCGAAGTGGAGCTTTCGCGCAAAGAAAGCGACGATCAAGACCGGTGACCGTGTACGCATTCATTCAGCTTCGTTTCGCATCAAGCACGTGCCAATTCTGTACACGCCTTATGCTTCCCTTTCGTTGAAGCATCGCGATCGCGCTTCGGGCTTTCTCACACCGACCTTCAGTTCCTCGGGCGAGAAAGGCTTTCGTCTCTCTCAGGCTTATTACCTAACACTGGGCCGTTCGGCCGACTTCACTTTGCGCGGCGATTTATACTCCAAGCGTGGTTATGGCATTGGCGGTGACTTACGCACGCGCGCGAATTCGCGATCATTTTTCAACCTTGGCTTCTTTATCGTGAAGGACCGTGTGTTCGGCCATAAAGCCGACGCGCAGCATCCAGATCAGGGCGGCTCAAGCTTCTACATAGATTCGGTCCATTACTTTCCGAATGGATTCCTGGCGGCGGCTGACGTCAACATTACTTCAAACCTCGCTTTTCGCCAGGTCTTTTCAGATTCAATCCAGCAGGCGATCTCTCCGGAAGAGCGTTCGCAGGTCTTTATCAACAAGAGTTACCACGCCTATACCTTCAACTTTCGCATGAATTCGCAAGCGACTTCGCTGCAGAGTTCCCAGATTCGCATCCGCGAGTTGCCGAGCGTCACTTTGGATCGACGTCCGTCGATCGTGCGCTGGTTGAAGAAACTTCCGGTGTATCTGTCGTGGGAAAGCGGCGTCGAAGGCGTGAGCCGCAAAGAGACAGCGCCCGATCTCGCGTTGTTTAGGCTGGAAGCCGGCCGTGATCCGATTTTCACGCCGTCAATCGTTCAGCGCTTCGATTTTCACCCCGTCGTTTCGATGCCGTTGAGTTTTAATGGCTGGTCGCTGACGGCGACGGGTGGTTTGCGGGCTACTTACTACTCGAATTCGATCGACGCAGTTACGAAGTTGGTGTCTTCGCGCGACATCGTGCGCGGTTACGGAGAGTTTGAATTGGACTTGCGGCCGCCGGCGCTGGCGCGCAATTTTCGTCACCGCGACGGCTCAGTCCGGTTCCGCCATGTGATTGAGCCCTACATTATCTATCGCCGCGTCGCCGGCATTGACAATTTTGATCGCATCATTCGGTTTGATTACGTCGATGCCATTGCCGACACAAACGAAATCGAATACGGATTGACAAATCGTTTCTTCACCCGGCGCTCAACAGAAAGCGTCGGGCCGAAAGCTGCACGGTTGACGCGCGCCAACGACTCGCTCGCGACACAGCCATATGAAGCATTAACGGTCACGATTCGCGGAAAATACTTTTTCGATCCTTACTTTGGCGGCGCGTTGATTCCTGGCCAACGCAATCAGTTTTATCCGATCGACACGTTTTCTGCGTTCACTTACGGCGCCGTGCCGCGACGTTTCTCGCCGCTAAATGTCGACGTTCGTTATCGTCCGACGCAACATTTGTTTGCTGATTATCGCGGCGACATCGACACGCGCGGCGGCGGCCTCCGGGCAATGGCCGCGACGGCGGGGTACACGCGTGCGAATTTGGTGGAAGCCTTCGCGACTTTTTATTACACGCGTGCGGTTGAGCTGGTGCCCGCCTTGCGACAGTACGCGAATCCGCTCGGTCAGGAGCCCGGCACGTTGCGCGGATCGCAGTGGAGTCCGTCCATCTTCGCGGGGAATCGCGAGCACGGACTGTTCGGCGGCATGTCCTTGTTCTTCGATTTTCAGAAGCATCCGTTTGCAGGCAATCGTTCGCTGATCAGTTCGACAGCGACGCTAGGGTATACCTGGAGATGCTGCGCTATCACGGGGCAGTACTACACGTTCAATGTCGGCCTCCGTGACGAGCACCGCATGGTCTTCGCGTTCAGGCTCAATGGAATCGGCACGTTTGGAACTGAGAAGATAGGCCAGGGGTTTCGGTAACGGCAACCGGCGACTGCCTTTTCGCGTCCAACCGCCGTCGGATTCGTGTCGAAGGCCTGCTTGCGATGCCTGAGGCTAACCATTACAATGGCGGACTCTAACCGCGCCAAAAAGCATGCGGTTTCTATGTTTTGGCTCAATCCCCGGTGAGCAAGCTGATTATTTACTGGTGTCTTAATGTTTAGACTCATATTCGCGTTTTTGTGTGCCGCGGCCGCGTGCATGTTGGTTTCCGGAGCGCTTAGTTCGGCACAAAGCACCTCAAGTTCAACTCCCGATGCATTTTTGGCGCAGGTGACCCGCGCGACGGGCAACGCGTTTGCTAGTGATATGTCGTCCAACGGACGTTTCGTTGTGTTTGAATCCACGGCAGATGCAGCGACGCTCAAGCCCTCGCAGACTGCGACCACCAAAAGTCCGACGAACACAGATGGGAATACCGAGATCTTTCTTTACGATTACGCGCAGCGAAGAATCTTTCAGCTCACCGATACGAAGGCCGTGCTGAATCCGACACCGACGCCGTCTCCATCGCCGAGTCCAAGCCCAAGTCCGTCGCCAAGCGTTTCGCCAACAGCGAGCCCCACACCGACAGCGAGTCCGACACCGACTCCGATACCCTCTGGCAGTATCAAGATTGACATTCAGAACAAGCGGCCGATGATTAGCGCCGAGCCCACGCTGTCCGGTGGTGCGCGAACTTACACGATCGTGTTCAGTTCGAACGCGCCTAACCCGCAGAGTTTTGATGGAACTGATCCTGGCCCGATAGCAGCCGATGGCGGGCGCACGCTTTCTCAGGATGCCAACGAGGAGCTATGGACGTATCGGTTCTCGGTGCCGGAAGTTTCCGACCTAAGCCAGGGTGCTGATATCCCTTTTCTGGATTTGAGCACGGGCACGTTCACCCGCATCACGAGCACACCAGCAAGCCGGGCTCCAACGGCCGGCTCTTCGACGCAGTTCCCGTTCGTTGCTGACGACAATCGCGACGCGACGATTAGCGATGACGGAGAAGTTATCGCATTTAGTTCGACGCGGGATCTTGTGGCTGGAGGTAATGTCGATACGGGAGCACCCGCGCCTGATCCGGAGATCTTTACCTTCAATCGCGGGACAGGTTTGTTCGCGCAAATTACCAATACGAAGACTTCGACTAACCCATTTCTACCTGGGACATTCAACGACTATCCAGCGATCGGTGGAAGCCCCGGTCTCTACACGATTGCGTTTTATTCGAACGCCGACTTGACGCCGACTGCAAGTCCGAATAATGCGGACCTGAACTCGGAAGTTTTCATGGTGTCGTTCAATGGCGCGGTGGCTAGCGGATTGAAGCAGGTTACGCGTACTAAGGATCTGGTTGATTCAACTTCGGGAACGATTTTGAAGCCCGCGAACAATTTCGTTTTCGGCCGGCGGATCAGCCGCGACGGTAGATATGTCGCGCTTGAGTCGATTGCGACTGATCCGAAAACAAACGCCGCCCCCAGCAGCAGTTTCCTGGTGACATTTGTCTATGACTCAGTGAGCGATGCATTTGCGCAGGTGGGCCCGCGCGCAACGGCAACCCCCGGTGACGTCAATCACTACCCGACCTTCACGGATTACACCGGGTTGACACCGGCAACCGTCATCTTTACCTCGGGGCTTAACATCAAGAGCGACGGAACTATCCTTGCCGAAGGAGACACTACCGGGCTCAATCCCGCGACCCTTTCACAGGTTTTCGCGGTGCCATTGACGTTTCCCTCGATGAGTACCGGCCCGTTCACGCGGCTGACGAACATTACCGGCACAAATGTTTTGGCGCCGGTCAATGCGTTACTCAGTAATTCGCGACGCCGGTTTGTGTTTTCGATGGGCGGCGCAGAATTAGGTGGCGGCAACCCGGACTTTAACGCGGAAGTTTTCTACAACCTTTCGCCCCCAAATACGGCGGAATCAGCAGGAACAATTTCCTTGTTGACGGGCGCTAGTTTGATTCCGGTCGCGCCGGCATCGCCAACTCCAACCGGTAGCCCGACACCTTCGCCAAGTCCAACACCGGCTGGTTCCCCGAGCGGCCCGCTGGTGGCTACCGGATTAGCAGCCGGAGAGCTTTCTGTGCTCAATGCGACAGTTCCGTTAGCGCCATCTGCGGCGATGACCGCCAACGCATCGGAATTGCGGTTTGGTCCACCACTGCCCGTTGAGTTGAAGGGAGTTTCAGTGGCGATTCGTGGCGTGGCTTGCGGGATTTATTCAGTAAGCTCGACGGCGATCTCATTCGTCGTTCCTATTGGACTTACTCCGGGGACCTATCCGCTTGTCATCAACAACAACGGGACGGTGATTCGCGGGAATATTACTCTCGTGGCATCGCAACCTGATATTTTCACGTCAAGTAATGGTCCGAATGGTCGGGCGTCGATCTGCAATATTACCGATCCGACAGTGCCAGGGTGTGTGGCGGAGCCTTTCAACGTGACGACGCCGCCAACGCCGGGCGGTTCTCCCGTGCCAACGATTCTTGAGGTACACGCAACCGGCGTTCGGGGGACATCGGCGGCTGGTATTAGTGTGGTTATCGGTACAACCTCGATCACTGCGACGTCGAATATCGCCAACGATCAGCCGGGCTTCAACAACATAATCATCACGCTGCCCTCCACTGCAGGTTCCGCTTCGGATCAACCCGTAGTCGTTAAGGTCGGTTCGGCTACCAGTCGCCCGACACCAGGTGACAGTCCACCGCTCGTGAAAATCAATCCATAAGAGATTAGTGCACGGAAGAGAAGCCCGCGCGATTAAGAATTGTGCGGGCTTTTTCCTTTCAAAGTGTCACACGCGCTTGCGCAAAACTGTCAGTTTGCGTTACATGACTAATCATGACTACCGCGTTGCGCGTCGAGAACGTTTCCAAACAGTACCGCATCTATGCGAGGCCGGCGGACCGTCTGAAGGAATCGCTGACACGCGGAAGATTGAAACGCCATCGCGAATTCTGGGCGCTCAAAGACATCAATTTTGAGATCGAAAAAGGATCCACGACCGGCGTCATCGGTCCCAACGGCAGCGGAAAATCCACGCTGCTGCAAATCATTACCGGCACGCTTGAGCCGACGCACGGCGGTGTACATTACGACGGACGACTTGCCGCGCTGCTCGAACTGGGGTCCGGTTTCAATCCTGAATTTACGGGGATTGAAAACGTCTTCATGAATGCCTCGCTCATAGGTTTTTCCCACCGCGAAACTGAGGCGTTGGTTCCGGAAATTGAACGGTTTGCCGAAATCGGACAGTTCATTCATCAACCGGTGAAGACCTACTCCAGCGGCATGTACGTGAGGCTCGCCTTCTCGATCGCGATCAGCGCCTCACCTGACATTCTGATCGTCGATGAAGCATTGGCGGTAGGCGATGCGATCTTTCAACATCGCTGCATGCGGCGCTTAAAAGAAATGAAAGAAAGCGGCGTGACTATACTGTTGGTGTCTCACGATCCCGCGGCCATTCGAGCGCTGTGTTCGCGCGCGATTTTGCTGAACAGTGGCCAAATGGAAGCGGATGGCGATCCGTCTGACGTCCTCAATCGGTATCAAAAGATCATCATGGCACGCGAGCAGGCGTACGACGAATCGGCAGGAGCTATCACCGTACCGGAACCCCCGGAAGCGACGACACCGGTTGCGGCCACGCCGCCCGCGACGTTCAGACACGGTGATGGCAGCGCCGAGATTCTGCAGGTGGATCTACTCGACTCGGCAGGTAATCGAATCGCAATTGTGGAGAGCGGTGAGTCTGTGATGGTGCGCATGCGCGTGCGATTTTGCGCTGAAGTGGAAGATCCGGTTTGCGGATTTCTGATTCGCAACCGCCACGGCATTCACTTGTACGGCACGAATACAGAACTGCAGCAGGTTGATGTGGGGGCAGTCCTCACCGGGGACGTCGTTGAGGTGAGCTTCGCATTCAAATGCTGGTTATCGCCCGATTCGTACTCCATCGCAGTGGCGGCGCACAGTCCGGACGCGGTCAGCTTCGACTGGTTGGACGGCGCACTGTTCTTCCAGGTGATTAGCGGCGTGGCGATGGACGGCGTCGCTAATTTGAATGCGACCGTAAATGCGAGAAAACTTAACGTTGTGCCGGCGTCAGTGGAAACGCCTTCATTACCGACGACGTGAGAAGTTCTAAGCCGCTGAGCTCTGCGACTTACCTGGGTTCGTTTTGATCGCGCGATCGCCAAGCTGATCGGCAATCCATTCATATGTTCGGCGCAGACCTTCTTCCAAACTAATCCGCGGCTCCCATTTCAAAACGCGGCTTAAACGGCTGTTGTCGCTGTTCCGGCCGCGCACGCCCTGAGGTTTGCTTTCGTCATATCGCTTGGCGATTCGTTTGCCCGCAATCTCAGCAACCATATCAACCAGTTCATTGATGCTAATCATTCGATCCTGACCAAGATTCAGCGGCTCGCGATAATCGCTTCGCATCAGCCGGTAGATTCCTTCGACGCAATCGTCGATGTAGCAGTACGAGCGCGTCTGTTGACCGTCACCCCAGACTTCAATGTCATCTTCGGCTTTGGCCAATGCAACCTTGCGGCAGATCGCCGCCGGCGATTTTTCACGTCCGCCGTCATATGTTCCCAACGGGCCGAATATGTTGTGAAAACGAACTACGCGAGTTTCAAGTCCGAAGTCTTCGGAGTAATGGCGGCAGACTCGTTCCATGTATAACTTCTCCCAGCCATAACCGTCTTCGGGGTCAGCCGGGTATGCATCCTGTTCGCGGAGCGGTGTCACATCGGTCTTGTCCTGCAGGTATGCGGGGTAAATGCAGGCGCTCGACGTGTAGAGATAACGCTTCACACCTTTCTGCCGCGCCGCTTCAATCGTGTTCAGGTTGATTAAAGTGTTGTCACGAACAATCTCGGCCTTGTGGGTTTCGATAAAACCGATGCCGCCCATATTCGCCGCCAGTCCGTAAACTTCGTCTACGTCGCGCGTCACGCGTGCGCAGTTCTCGGTTACCCGAAGATCGAGTAATTCAAATTCCTGCGCGCGGGACGGCTCGTATTCCGGATGCTTGAGGTCCACACCGCGAACGTCATAACCGCGCTCGACAAGGTATGAAACTAAATGGTGGCCGATAAAACCGCCGGCGCCCGTCACTAAACATTTCGTCATAGGTTATTAAGAAATCGCAGCTAAGCTGACTGGAGATTCCGCGCTGCTGATCTGCTGCAAATCGCTGATCCACGCTTCGAGCAAGTCCAATTCTTTCGCTCCCACGAGCTCCATTCGGATCATCTCCTCATAACAGATTCGCAGATTGTCATTCAAATTCTCGACGCCCGATCTTAAATCCAGTTTCTCAAGCGCTTCACACAAAGTGCTGTTGTTCAGATAGCCGGGGACTTCGTCGCGAAAATCGCGCATCAAATTGTGTTCGTTACGCTCTTGCCACACAGTTGGCTCGTGAAATAACACAGCCCAGTCGTTTGTCCACGCAATGCGCTGTGCCACAAACCCACGCCAGATGTCGGTCATTCGTATCGAACAATACGCCGGCAAATATAGAAGCGGAAAAGCCTCGCGCCACCACGTCGTATTCTGGCTATTAAAAGGACACCAGGAATTACTTCCCAACGCGACGCGCCGATCCGTGCAAAAGGATTGTGGCAAGGGCAGCACCAGCCGGTAGATGGCGTCGACGTCCGGATTCTCATCTGCGAGCCCACTCTGAATCGGACAGTCTATTTCAGCTCGCGTCAATTCATCGTACGACGGACCGCAGCTGTTCACCTGATCAAGCGGCAAACCGCGCGGCCAGATGTTCGCGTCGGTGAAATACCGGTAGATGTTGAGCCAGCCGCCGTCGGAAATTGCGCGCACACTTTGAGTTCGTTCGCGATCTGTCCAAAATTCCTCGCGAGGAAAATTGTCGTCGTCAGTTTCGACGAGTGTCGTAGCCCCGCCTCGCAGCGCCAGCAAGTAGCCGACATTCTTTCGCGCATAACTCCGCGTCGGACACTCTCGCGCAAAACGGAGACCTAGCTGGCTTTGCTCGTCTAGACTATAGAAACGGCATCCGTCGAGCTGGAAGTTTGCCGGACTTGCAGCGTCGCCAATAACGATAAATTCAATGTCGCGCTGGAGGCAGCCTTCGGCCAACATGCGCAAGGCGGCATTCGGCGCAGAAATTGAAGTGACTACAAGGTTGGTTTTTTCGTCCATCGAAATCTTATGTCCGGTTTTGCCGCTTCAGGCGGTACATGCGCCAAAGATTACTGAAGGAGTCTTTGATCACCCGCTGGTTGACGCTGTTGCTCGCGGCGCGATAATGAATCGGCACTTCGACGATTTTCATATCGCGACAGTTGATTTTGATTTCTGTCTGAAAGAAGTGGCCTCGCGACTTTATCCCTTGCGCCAAAACATGCTCGAGCGCCGCGCGCGAGAACAGCTCAAAGCCGCTGGTCATGTCTTTGAGCTTCGTTCCCATCAACGCATTGGTCAGGATAGTGCCGCCACGGCTTAGAAGTTTTCGCTTGCGCGAGCTGTCAGTGATCTCGCCGCCCTCGCAGAAACGGCTACCGAACACGCAGTCGTAACCCGTACTCATCGTTTGAAAGAATAGCGGAATGTTTTCCGGCTGATGACTGAAGCCACCATCGATTTCCAGAATCCAGTCACACCCGGAGTTCAACGCTTCGCGATAGCCGCGCACATAGGCATCCACCACACAGCGGTTCTCGGGCGCCCAAATCACCTGGAGTTTTTGTTCGGTAGTTTGCAGCTGTTCCAGCAGGGCGCGGGTGCGGTCATGACAAGCGTTGTCGAGGATCGCGAAGAATCGCGTCGATCGAAACGGGAAAGTCGCGCATTGTTCCAGCACTGCTTTTACAAACCTGACGGCGGACGCTTCTTCGTTCGCCATTGGACACACGATGCCGAGACTGATTGCAGAGAAACCGTTGCTGCTTGCCGCGGACACCATCAACGAATAATCAGTGAAAGATTTTCTTTTTGCAAATGCGGAATCGCGGCGCTACTTGAGAGAAACGATTAAAAAACCGTCAGTTTAATTCGCCCTGGCTTCGACCCCACATCGGCAAACCAGTTAACCCGTTCCTGCACCATGTCGAGTTCCAAAATGTAGTCACCTCGCGTCTGCGGGGTCGTCATCGTCAGCAGCAACTCAGCATTGCCATCCGGTGCTACGTCGAACGGCAATGCCGCCCTTCCATCATCGAGCTGCAGCAGCTTACCGGTCGCGTCGAGCCAATGATTGCCGAGTTGCACCTTAAAAGCACCATTAGCTTCGGCCTCCGCCGGCCACGTGATGCCGCTCATATTTTTCACGCGTACCTGCACGTTAACTGATTTACCCGCGGGCAAGCGCGCGGGCAGATCAAGAGCTTCGATCTGGGCGGCGTAGCCACCAATTGGCAACGCGCCACGCGCGACGGTCTTGTCGCCAATTCTTTTCGGTCCATGAGGCGTGTGCACCTCCATCCAAAATACTGCGAGCGCTAACTTTCGTGGATCGCGATTCATACCCAGGGACTGTGGTGTTCGCGCATCGGGCAAGTCGAAGATCAGAGTGTTGTTCGTTCGCAGCATTTCTTTAGGTAACGGCACTGATAATTCCTGAGCCACCGCTTGGGTGAGCGTTAGCGTCGTTAATGGCTGATCGTTCAAACGAATGGTCACTCGTTGCTGATCCAGTTTGTTGGCCATGAGCAGCGGCGCGGCTTTCATGAGAAGTTCGGCGTCACTGATCTCGTCCAGACCAAAAACGATCGCAGCCTCGCGGCCATTCGTCCAGCGAAATTGCGGCTCGCTCCCGCTCCATCCGTACCACAGGTATGGTTCTGCCGTGCTGCGCGAAAACTCGATCCGCACGTCCGCCGCTGGGAATTCGGTTGGCCGCGGTGGACGGAGAAAGCCTGCGAGGAACTGCGGGTAACGCCAGTCCCATAGGCGGCTCGGTTGTTTATCAACGCTGATGGGACGTTCGTTCCAGGTCTGCGTCTCGCCGACGACGGCGCCCATTCCGTTCATCACAATGCTGACTAACAGCAGGACTGCGCCGCCGGCGGTTTGTACCTTCCGGACCCAACGTTCTTGCGCAACAGGTGCAAGGCGCATCGCGTCGATTCCGAGAATCGTGAGTAGAACAATCCAGGGCACGACTCCCGCCATCAATCGCGGACCATAGCTATTGCCACCCCACCAGTGTGGGAAGCTTGAATTCGTCAACCAATGCAGCAGACAAATCACCAGGGCCAGCCAAAGCAAACCGCGGTGCCTAATTGTCTGCCGGTAAAACGCGAGAATATACGCGGTGAAGAGAAGCACCGGGACATAAACGATTAGTCCGCGTGCGGGACTGATTAAGTGGCCCAGCAGCGCCTCGCCAAAATGCATGAAGCTGAGGCGGCTGGCGCGATAGTAGTTTGGCAACCAATGGTTGAAATGGCTGCGCGAGTAGATCAGAAACCCGGCGAACCAAATGAAGCCGGTGATCGCGTAGCGCACAAAAATCTGTCGTCGATACAAAAGAACGTAAGCACTGATCGCCGCAATCGCGATCGCATTCGTAGGTCGAACGAAGTATGTCCACGCCAGCAACGTTGCCAGAACGTACGGATTCAGCTTCACACGTCCAACCAGGTTTGCCACTAACAGCAAGATGATGATCGAAAAAAGAAATACGCCCCAGGTGTCCGACCAGACGCCTCGGGAAAGCGTGCTCCACGCGGGCGTTCCCAAAGCGCCGCCCACAGCAATGACGAGACTCCAACTCAGCGGCAACAGGAAACGGGCCGTGAAGAAAAACGTTGCCGCCATGAGCGCCATCACTAAGCCGGCGAGAACTGCCTGCAACATCATCTCGTTGGTCAGGTTGTAAGTGCCATCACGATTGATCGACGACCAACCGAACCGGTCCATTACCGCGACATAAGGCACTGAGAGTACAGAGCTGCCGGGCGGGTGATAGTAATAAAGCCGGCCGTTGCTCCACTCTTGTTGATAAATGTCTCCGTTGCGAAGGTAATTACCGTTGTCTTTCGGCTCAAATCGCGGCAGCGCAAAATGATCGAGCGCAAAACTGTGATGCTTGAGCAGGCTTTCGCTGACGACGAATGTGTACTGCGAGTCGGAGAATCCATACACGGGAGAGAGCAGAAAAATGGTAAGCGTCAATGCAAATACAAGAACTCCGGCACCAAGATCCACACGACGCTGGGTCATTTGCGGTAACCAGTTTGTTTTCATGAACGGATAGCGTTGCCACACGGCGCGAGCGCTCTTAGCCACAGCTTCGCTACGGTTTCGACTCCCAGGACTGTTTGCGCGAAGTTCGTCGCGCGGTTTGACATGGCATGGCGCAATCGCGGCTCGCGCAGCAGTGTGCGCAGATACTCGAGCAGAACATCCGATTCGTACGCATCGTGGTTCAATTTCCAGCACACCGTGTCGGGAAATTCTTTGTATTGACTGATATCGCTCACAATCGTCGGCCGGCCGGCCGCGAGGGTTTGTGCCAAAGTTCCTGACGATTCGCCCATGGTGGGATTCCGCAAGTTGATGATGACGTCAGAGGCAAAGATGGCGCTGAAGTAATCAATTTCATCAAGGTAACCCGTGCAGATGATGTTTGCCGCAAGGCCATCCATTTTTGATTGCACGAAAAGATCCAAAACTTCAGGTGCGGGTTCACCCGCAAACACCAGCTGAACTGGATAACCTTCTGCGAGAAGTTGCTTGACGGTTTCGATCTGCAACGCTGGAAGCTTGTTCAGGTTTACGAAGCCCAGGCACGTGATGACAAAGTGATCGTCTTTCAGTTCGAATCTTTGTTTGAACCCAGAAATATCTTCAGCCGTAGGCGTGTAGTTAATCCGCGCAAAATGTGGAATGACTTCGACGTTCGGATGACCCGCGAATTCATTGCGTGCCCAGCGGTGATGCACGATCACCTTGCGGCTGCGGTTCACGATAGCGTGTGACATTGCCGACTGTCTTTCGCTATCTGCAGAGTTTTGCCGGAACGGAATACGCAGGATCGCTTGTCGATACAAGTGCTGACGATAGAACGCTTCACGCATGAAACCGCTCAGATTGTAGTCGTGCAGCACCACGGTCGCTGGATATTGCCAGGCCAGCTCGTAAATGTGCTTATGAAAGCCCGCGTGGTTTCCGAGGTGATAAACCGCATCGTCGTGATCACCAAAACGGGAAGGAAACTCCGCCAGCGAATGTACGACAAAATTCTCCGTCAGTTCCGGAGTCAGATGCTCGTTGGTGAACAGATGAATATCAAGTTCTGTACTTAGCGCTTTGATCAACCAGTAACTGTAATTGGCGATGCCGCTACGCTGCGGCGGAAGCGGCGACAGCCAGGCGATTTTTGCGCGCCGCGCGTGCGTGCCGCTTGCTGGTTGAACTGAATCATCGGCGAGCATTGGTAATAGATTTCAAGGCCGGGGAAACTTGGCGCGATATTCACCCGAGTTTAGAAAGCCACTCACTAATAACCTGGCACCGTCTGGCCCATTTTTCACCACTTGTAGCCAGTGATTAAGACCGCCTGCATCGGGATCGCGTTTGAGGTAAATAAAGTAGCACAGCGTTACAAAGGCTTCATTGTCTGACGTCGCGAACCGAGCTCTACTAACGATTTCCCAGAAAGCGCCGCCGCGAGTCATTCTGTTCGTGTCGAGCGCCTCGATCCACTTTGCACGTTCGCTCTGGTTCGACTGTCCAGCGGCTTCGCATAAGCGATCTACATATTCACGATTGCTCAATGAAGCCGGATAGTGCTCATTAAATTCAGTTTGCCGCGTCCAGGCTTCGATGAAACCCGGCATCATAGCCTGCGCGGAACTGTCCAGTTGTTTTCGGTCACGGTCCCACTCCCAGTAAGCTGGTGCACGACGCAAGCCAATCTGATAAAGCTGGTACACGAGACCGCCGCCCTTTTGAAACTCATTAGAGCGAAGCAGTTTCAGGTTTTCGGTCAGAACGCGATCGGCAATACACGCGGCGGCTGCCTGGCAATCGTTGGCTCGCGAGACAAATGTCTCCAACTCATCCGGTCGCGGTTCACGGTGAATAAGCTGCAGGTATGTCTGTCCCACCAGCGACCTCATCTTGAGGGTGGCCTCATTTGGTGCTGGCCCGGTGTTTTTGATGTATCGCGCGAAAGCGAAAACGCCGTTGTCATACACTCTTGGTTCGGTGAGGCGAAATTGTGCTCCATACTGACTCAGATATTCAGCAGGTTGTCCTGCTTCTTCTGATTTCGAACCAGGATGCTGCACCAACACTTCCGTCGCGTTTCGTACTGTCTCGCGCGTCCAGGGCATTCTGTTTAGCTGACTATCAAAGGGCACTGGCGTGATGGCGTCCGCCGGCTGTAAGGCAGCTAAGACATAAACTCCCCAATAGTCTCCCAAAAGGATCGCGCCAGGAGCGCGATGCGTCAGGCCCAGCGCTGCGTCTTGAAACGATTCGTATTCCGGCTGATATATTTTTCTGGGAAATGCGACGACAAAGAAGACCAGCATTCCCAAAAGGAAGCCTGTGATCCAATATCGACGGACTTGATTGTTACGTATGGCGAAATCAACGACCAGAAAGACTGCCAATAGGCCGCTGAAGGTCCCAAAGACATTCGTCAACAGAAGATACCTGTCGTCGTATTCGTTGATTCGAACGTGACTGGTCGTAACCGCAAGAACAAAATTGATGAGCGCGATGCCATACGCGCCGACAGCGGCGATCAAGGTGTCGGCACTTGTGCTGAACGCCTCGCGAAAACTGGGCCAGCCGGTGCGAAAGCGATAGAACAACACGCATGCGGCTGCGACCGTCGCCACCAGCGTAAAGAAAAGTGGCCGCGAAAATTCAGTCGCGAGCTTGACTGATTGAATCCCCAGGTTGTGAAACAGAAAACCGAAGTCCATTTGCAGTGGTGTCCGGAACTCATTACCGAAGTTCCTCATCGCAGATTGGTGATAAAGCATCACCTGTAAACGTTCTGCGACTATCGCCGGGACCACCACCATCATTCCCACGAGCATTGGTTTCAACGAGAAACGACGACGGCGGTCATCTTTTAGATATGCCCGTAGGCTCTCGAGGCCGGCGAGGAAGAGGAGAAAAACCGCGCTCGAAATAGAACTCCAAATTGCCAGATAGGAAAACAGGAAGGTTGCGGCCGGCCAAAAAACTTTGCGCCATGGCTGCGCAGCTTTTCGATTGCGCTCAATCAAACGGCGTAGTCCATACCAGCCCAGGAACATTGCCGTGATTTGCCAGGCGTAAACATGACTCAACAAAAATATCAGGTGACCTGGATCCGCCAGGACACAAACTGAAACCAGAAAGACGAATGTGATTACTATCCAATCACGGCGACTTAACGCGCCGATGATCACGGCGCCGATAAACAGCCAGATTGTCTGTAGTGTCGATAAACTTTGCGCGGTCCATTGATGGGTACTCACTCGGCGAATGACTTGCGCCAGCAGAAAGGGCCAGCCACCCCATCGATCATGGCCGTAATAGTAAAAGTTGAACAGACGGATTGGGCGATTGTCGTTCGCCATCAAAACAGGGACGGCGCAATCCGAGTTGAATACGACCGCGGAATAAACGCCGGGCTTGAATGTCTCCGTAGCACGCCAAAGAAAAAAGGACCAGACGACTAGAGCGACGGCGGCGATAACCAGCTTTCGGGATAAAAAAGGCTGGAGGATTTGTCGTTGGGGCCTCACCGTTGTTTGAGGCGCGACCTCAGTCGCCAGACGAAATTAATGCCGCGGCTTTGATTGGGAAATTCCAGCGCAAGATTCAAATAAGCTTCTGAGTCATCGCGGGCAAATTCCTTCCGCTGCTGCAGGACTTCCATGACCTCTGCAGTGTTCGAAGTCTTCAAAGCTCCCGAATGATTCGCATCGTCCGTAACCTGCTCGTTATCCATGTCCGACGTGCGAAGAATCGTAGCGCTGTAGCCCGTCGCAAAAATTTGATCAAGAAACTCAATTGCGCTGATACCCGAATTTCTTTCCAACAATGCCGGAAAGAGTTCCATAACGATCGCCGGGCGATGTTTCCTGATTGTTTGCTGCATACCGCGCCAGGCTTTCGCCTCTGAGCCTTCGATATCCATCTTGATAATGTCGATCCGCGGTTCGTTTTGCAGCAGGAAATCGAGGGTGACCGCAGGAACAATCAAGGCGTCATGATCATTGCGCAGTTCGTCCACCTCTCCGTTACTAAACCCGGCGGTGAAACTCATTAACTTGTGGGCGTCACTGATCGCAAACTGGTACACGAGCGCATTCTCGATACCGTTGCGATACAAGTTCAGATAAATCAGCTCACAATTTCTTGGATTGCATTCAATCGCAATCGTGCGGCCAGTGCGGCCCAACAGTTTGGCGCCCAGCACCGTGAAGTAGCCGATGTTCGCGCCCACATCAACGAAGGTGAAGCCCGGCTGCACGTGCTCTTTCAGAAAGGCGGTGACATGCGGTTCGTACTGCTGCTTTTCCAGCATTTGTATGCCGACGTCCCAATCGTGCTCGTAAACGTAAAGCTCGAAATTTTCAAAGGTAACCAGCTTGAGGCCCCGGGCCCGCGCGTGGGTAAGATATTCGTGTGACTGACAAAAATATGCGGCCAGCTTCGCGACGGTGAAATTTTCATCGACGATTTTCTTGCTCCAGAAGTTCCACCCGTCGTCGTCCGGTTCGCGCTTCAGGAGCACTCGATAACAGTAGTAAAGGTCATCAAGCGTGGCTTGCTCTGACCACTGGCGCTGTGGCGATGGCGCGTTCATTCGATTACACGACTTCGATTGGCAGCTTCACAGGTGTTGAGCCACTGTACTCGAACCAGCCCACTCCTTCACTGACCAGGTCGCAGTGCAGGATATACCTGCCGGCAGGCGGCACCGGCAGTTCAGGAGCGAGTTGGACTTCTTTGCCGGGACCAATTTCGCGTCCTGCGCCTGGTGTCAGGTGATAACGAAAGTAGTCGATGTCCAGCAACTCTCCTGCATCAGTGAAGAGTTGAATTCCGAGGCGCACTCCGCCGACGCGCGGCGGAATTCGGTCCGGACCCATGTGAGGTTGCCGGCCAAAACGCTTCAACGGGCCATGTTGCCACCACGGTGGTGCGGCCTCGGGCGTTGGCAGCCAAACGGCGTCACCGATGTTCTTGGCGATGATGTGAAGCTGAAGCGACTTGCCAACCACCACGCGGCTGGCGGTCGATGTAACTTCCAGTTCGCACCGCAGTCCATCACGTGACCGGCTGTCAGGTGGCCGCGCGGCGTCGCCTTTATAGAGAAAGAACAGACGTCTTTGCTCCATTTGGCGGCGTGTTTCCGATCTGAGTCGCTCACCGTTATCGATGCCGTTCACATAGTTCTCGAACTCCGGTGGATCCAGCAGCACGGGTTCCGCATTGAAGACGGCGACTTTCATGTTGGTGAAACCGGCTTCTTTGGCGGTGTCCCAAATTTCATGAA
>Ga0075423_10002135_pt1 | contig 17823 bp, 16 predicted proteins | sample SoiMethybrSBSTD2_FD_80114 | JGI IMG/M metagenome (GOLD analysis project Ga0075423, IMG submission 80114) | Bulk soil microbial communities from a Populus tree surrounding site in Tennessee, USA - Soil MetaG P. TD hybrid SBSTD2 | ecosystem: Environmental > Terrestrial > Soil > Tree plantation...
GGCGCGAAGCCGCGCCTCTTCAGGGCCCGTGCCGACGATGGTCAGGGGGGCGGAGAGTCGGCGGCAGGCTTCGATGGCGAGATCGAGGCGCTTGTAGGGCACGAGCGCCGACACGACCAGGAAGCTTCGAGCGCTGGAGCGGGAGCCAGGAGTGTAATAGTCGGTGTCTACGGGAGGATACACAATGGTCGACCGGCGATTATAATATCGGCCGATCCTCCCCGCAACATATTGAGAGTTAGCAAGAAAGCGGTCCACGCGGCCGGCCGTGGCCCGGTCCCAGCTCGCCAGCGCCCCCATGACCGGACGCATCAGCAGGCTGCCGACTTGCCCCACCTGAGCCGGACCGAAGTAGGCGTCGAACTGGTCCCAGGCGTAGCGCATCGGCGAATGGCAGTAGCACACGTGCACCGACGAGCGAGGCACCTTCACCGCCTTCACGGCGCAGTGGCTGCTGCTGATGACCAGGTCGTAGGCGGAGAAGTCGAAGAGTTCGACCGCGAGCGGGTAGAGCGGCAGATAGTGACGGTAGAAGCGTCCGGGGTCCGGAAGGTGCTGGACGAACGAGGTGTGAACGCGGCGCGCCTCGATCCGGGCCGAGACCGTGCCCGGAACCCGCACCAGCGTATAGAGCGGCGCGTCGGGAAACATCTCGCAGAGCGCGTCGAGGACCTTCTCGCCACCGCGCATGCCCGTCAGCCAGTCATGGACGAGGGCGACTCGGGGCTCCGGTCGCGCCGTCACCCGGCGAGCACCTCGTCGTAGATCTGTTTGATGCGCGCGACCGAGCGCCCCCACGAGAACTCGCGGACCCGCAGCAGCCCGCGCTCGCGCATATCGTCGCGCAGGCGATCGTCCATCATGACCCGGCGCATCGCGCCGGCGATGGCGTCCGGCTCGTAGGGATCAATCAGCATCGCCGCGTCGCCGACGACCTCAGGGAGCGACGAGACGTTCGAGGTGATGACCGGCGTGCCGCTGGCCATGGCCTCCAGCGGCGGCAGCCCGAATCCCTCGTACAGCGACGGAAACACGAACACCCGCGCCAGCCGGTAGAGGATGGCGAGCGTCGCATCGGGCACGAATCCGAAGAACCGGACGTGTTTGTGCAGCTTGTAGCGATGGACGCTGCGCCGGAGGGCCGCGTACTTGGAGATCTCGTCGCCGATGATCAGCAGCTTGACGTACTCGAGCTCTCCCTTGCGGATGATGTGAAACGCCTGGATCAGGCGCTCCAGGTTCTTGTGGGGCTTGATGTTGCCGGCGTAGAGGATGAACGGATCGTTGAGCTGATAGCGCTCCTTGACCCGCATGACCTCGTCGGCCGGCGGCTCCTCGCTGAAGCGATCGTCGATCGCGTTGTAGATGACCGCGATCTTCGACTCCGGGACGTCGAAGTACTCCAGGATGTCGCGCTTGGACGCCTCCGAGACGGTGAGGACGCGAGCGGATCGATGGGTGGCGACCCACAGCGCGCTGCGCGCGTAGGCATATCCCAGGCGGCTCGGCAGGTACTGGGGAAAGCGCAGGTGAATGCAGTCGTGGATCGTGACCACCGATCGGCATGGGGTCAGCGCGGGCAGCACGTAGTGCGGCGCGTGGAACAGATCGGCCCTTTCGCGCCGGAGCTCGAGCGGCAGCGCGATCTGCTCGCGCACGGAGTACTGCAGCGAGTGTTCGGGCACCGCACGGAAGTTCTCGCCCAGTTCGGCGGCGAACGGCACATCCTCGGTCCGGCAGAGCACGACGTACTCGTTCCGGTCGTCCAGCCGGGCGAGGTGACGGAGCAGGTTGCGGATGTAGGTGCCGATCCCGTAGTCGCGAAGCTTCCGGGCGTCGATGGCAATGCGCACGCGAAGGGGATCTTATCTCGGCAGCTCGCCCTTCAAACGCAGGTACGCGCGCAGCAGCGGCGCCCAGCGCGGATGGTGCTTCTCGTAGAACGCCAGGTGACTGCGGCGGTAGGCGGCGTTCGACACGCCCGGCGCTGTCGCTCTCGATCGGCCGCGAAGGTGCGTGATCGTCGACTCCGGAGTGAACAGGATGCGGCGGCCGCGGGCGCGGATCGCGGCGCAGAGGTCGATGTCTTCGGTGTAGAGGAAGAAGCGCTCGTCGAGGAGCCCGGCTGCCTCGATGTCGCGGCGGTACGCCAGGAGCGCCGCGCCGCTGACCCAGTCGACGTACTGCTCGCGGCTGGTGGCGCGTTCCACCCACCGCACGACCGCGCCGGCGCGCGCGTCGTACAGCCGGTTGAGCCACTTCTGCCGCAGCTCGGCGAGCGGCGACATCAAGCGACCGAACGACAGCTCGGCGCGGCCGTCTGCGTCGACGAGCTTCGGACCGGCGGCGCCGGCCTGCGGATGGGCCGATAGCCGCGCCAGCAGGGCATCGATCGCGCCCCGCGGGACCACGCAATCGCTGTTCAGCAGCAGGATGAGCTCGCCGCGCGAGGCGCGAATGCCCACGTTGTTCGCCGCCGAAAAGCCGGCGTTGCGCGACTGTTCAATGACCATGACTCCGGGCCAGCCCACTCTCACGGCGGCCGGACTGCCGTCGCTGGAGGCGTTGTCGACGACGACGATCTCGTGAGAGACCGCGGGTGGCGTCGCGGACAAGGACGCGAGACAGCGCTCGAGATCGACGCGCGTGTTGAAGCTGACGATGACGATCGAGAGCCGCGCCGTTGTCATCGGGCCCTCGCGGCCTCTTCGATGGCCTCGAGCGTCCGCTTCGCCGCGTCGTCCCAGGAATAGCGGGCGAGGATCGAAGACGCGGCTGAGAGTGGCTGACGTGCGCCGGGTTCCCCCTTCAAGGCCGCCTGGATCGGTTCGGCGATCTCTCGAGCGGGCGCGTCCGGCCGGACGTAGGTTGCCGCCGGTCCGTAAACCTCGCGAGCGATCGGCGTGTCCAGGACGACGATCGGGACGCCGGCCGCGAGCGCCTCCAGCGGAGTGAGGCCAAAGCCCTCGTACTCCGAGAGAAACACGAAAACCGACGCCTCGCCATAGAGCGACGCCAGTTCGTCGTCGCTGGCGTAGCGGCGGAGCTCGACGCAGCCGGCGACACCCGCGCGCTCGGCGGCCGCCCGCAGATCCTGCGCCGGCCAGGTGCGGTCCGCCCCGACGATCGCCAGGCGGGCGGGAGGGAGGTCCGCGTTCGCGATGGCGAAGGCGTCGATCAGCTGGGGCAGGCGGCGCCGATTGAGCAGCGTGCCGACGAACAGCACCAGCGGCCGGCTCGCGTCCGCCGTGCGTGGTCCGCGATGCCGCGGGGTCACACCCGGCGGAATGACGCGGATCCGGGCAGGGTCGAAAGGAATGTGCCTGGCGATCTCGTCGCGCGAGAACGCCGAATCGGTGAGCACCACGGCCGCCGTTCGCGCGGATCGCCGGGTGAGCCAGCGCCGCCGCCATCGCTCGCGCGGCCGGAACCATTCGGGATGCGCGAGGTACGACACGTCATGAATGGTGAGCGCAAGCGGAACGCTGAGACCGAGCGGGGCGGTATAGGCCGGAGCGAAGAATACGTCGAGCGGCTCCCGGGCCGCCGCGCGGCGCAGGGCAGTCTGCTCCCACCACGTCCCGCCGTGCGGAGCCGAAAGCACGCGCGTCTCGACCACGCCCGCGGGAAGCGGCAGCGTGATGGCGGCGGGCGCGAACAGCACGAACCGGCGATCGTTCGCGTCCGCCCGCGCGGTCCAGCGCTTCAGCAGCTCCGCCAGATACCGGCCGACGCCAGTCGCATCCCCGAGCAGCTCACGCGCGTCGACGCCAATCCTGAGCACGCCGGCGCTCACGCCTCCGCCCGGCGCCGGGCGAGGGCCTCCCTGTAAGCCGCGATCAGGGTGCGCGCGCTCGTTTCCCAGGAAAACCGTGCGCCCTGGAGCCGTCCTGCCTCGATACTGCGCCGCCGCTCCTCGGGATCGTCGAGCAGCCGCTCGATTGCGGCCCGGATGTCGGCGGAGCTCGTCGGATCGACGATCAGCCCCGCATCGCCGGCGACTTCCGGCAACGCTCCCCGATTCGACACCACCACGGGCACGCCCGCCTGCATGGCCTCGACGGCGGTCATGCCGAAGCCCTCCTCCAGCGAGGGCAGCACGAGCATCGACGCCTCCGCATACAGCCGCTGCCGCTCCTCGTCTGTGACATAGCCGCGGTACTCGACACGGCCGGCGATCGCCGGCATGGCCGCGAGATCGCTCAGGATGCGGGCGGATTGTTCGACCTGCCGCCCCGCGAGCACGAGCTTCGGCGCTGACGGCCGGCGTGCGACGACCTGTTCGTAGGCCTGGAACAGCATCGGGAGATTCTTGCGGGGCTCGAGGGTCCCCACGAACAGGATCGGTCCTGGAGTGACGCTGAACACCGAAAACGCTGGCGGCGGCGCACCAGGCCGGCACAGCACCAGCCGGTTAGCTGGCACGCCCAGGCGCGCCTCGACCTGCCGGGCGGTGTGCTCGGAGACGACGGTCACGATGTCGGCGCGCCGGGCGTGGTTCGCGGTGAGCGCCGGGTAGTCGCGGCGGATCTCGGCGGTGGTCCGCTCCGGGTGATCGAGGTAATCGAGATCGTGAATAGTGATGGCGCGGACCGCCCGGCGGCTCGGGATCATGAGCGGATGGGCGGCATGCGCGACGTCGACCGGGCCGGCCAGCCACTCCACCGGAGGGAGCTCGAGGCGATGCCAGGCCAGATTCAGGACGCTCACAGGAATCCGGGCGTCCACGACCGTCGCGCCGTCGACCGGTTGCGCGGCCGGGCGATCCTTCCAGGAGCTGGTGAACAGGATCAGGCGATCGCGCTCGTCGAGGGCCGCCCGAAGCGCCCGAGCCAGCTCGTGCACGTACTGTCCGACACCGGTGCGCTGCCGGAGGGCAGGGCGATAATCGAGCAGGATCCGCACGCGCGCGGCATCGTAGCATGCGATCGCGGCCTCCCGGACCGCGCCGATATGACGGCAAACCCTTGTCGGTCAACAGCTTGACTATTTGGGCCACCGTGCTCTAGCCTTAAGGATTTCATGGGTGAGGAGGAAGCGAACGGATGAAGATTGCGGTTGTCGGCACCGGGTACGTCGGCCTCGTGGCGGGTACCTGCTTCGCTGAGAATGGCAACGACGTCATCTGCGTCGACAAGGATCCGGCCAAAGTCCGGATACTCCAGCGGGGGAAGATTCCCATCTACGAGCCGGGCCTGGAAGAGCTGGTCCGGCGAAACCGCACCGAGAAGCGCCTCACGTTCACGACTGCCCTCGACCGCGGCGTCCGCCAGTCGCAGATCATCTTCATCGCGGTCGGCACGCCCACCGGCGAGGACGGATCGGCCGATCTCCAGCACGTTCTCGGCGTGGCGCGCGACATCGCCCGCGCGATGAACGGCTACAAAGTCATCGTCAACAAGAGCACGGTCCCGGTCGGCACCGCCGCGCAGGTGCGCGACATCGTCCGGCGCGAGACGACGCATCCGTTCAGCGTCGTGAGCAACCCCGAGTTCCTGAAGCAGGGGGCGGCCATCGACGACTTCCTCAAGCCGGATCGCGTCGTCATCGGCGCCGAGGACCCGCGCGGCGCGGAGCTGATGTCGGAGCTCTACGCGCCGTTCACGCGCACCGGCGCGCCGATCATGCTGATGGACTGCGCCAGCGCCGAGCTCTGCAAATACGCCGCGAACGCCATGCTGGCCACGCGGATCTCGTTCATGAACGAGGTGGCGAACGTCTGCGAGGCGGTCGGGGCCAACGTCGACCAGGTGCGCCGGGCGGTGGCGTCCGACCGCCGCATCGGATCGTCGTTCCTGTTCCCGGGCGTCGGCTACGGCGGCAGCTGCTTCCCGAAGGACGTCAAGGCGATGCTGCAGTTCGCCGGGGCGAAATCGTACGACTTCAAGATCCTGCGGGCCGTCGAAGCGGTCAACGAGGGTCAGAAGCTGCGGCTCATCGACAGGCTCAAGACCCACTTCGGATCGCTCAAGGGCAAGCGCATCGCGGTGTGGGGGCTGGCGTTCAAGCCCCGCACCGACGACATGCGCGAGGCGCCGTCGGTCCCCCTCATCAAGGGGCTGCTGGCGGCCGGGGCGGACGTCCAGGCCTACGATCCGGAAGCCATGACCGTGGCGAAGAGCATCTTCGGCAAGCAAATCTCCTACGCGGAGAGCAGCTACGCCGCGCTCACCGGCGCCGACGCGCTGATCATCGTGACCGAGTGGAGCGAGTTCCGCGAACCCGACTACGCGCGGATGAAGAAGGTGATGCGGGGGGCGGTGATCTTCGACGGGCGGAACATCTACAACCCCGAGCAGCTTCGCGCGCACGGGTTCACGTATTACTCGATGGGTCGTCCGTGAGCGCGGTCCTGGTCACGGGCGGCGCGGGCTACATCGGCAGCCACGCCGTGAAGGCGCTGACGACCGCCGGCCGGCGCGTCGTGATCTACGACAACCTGTCGGCCGGCCACCGCGAAGCCGCGATCCGCGCGGGCCGTGGCACCGCCACGCTGGTCGAAGGAGACATCGGCGACACCGCGACGCTCCGGCAGGTGCTCGAGCGCGAGGGCGTCGACTCCGTGATGCACTTCGCGGCCTGGCTGTCGGTGGGCGAGTCGGTCAAGCACCCCGCCAGCTACTACCGCAACAACGTCAACGGCGCGCTCTCGGTTCTCGACGCCATGATCGCGGCCGGCGTGAAGCACTTCGTCTTCTCGTCCACTGCTGCCGTGTTCGGGAACCCGCTCGAGACGCCGATCGCCGAGGATCATCCCCGGCGGCCGATCAACGCGTACGGTGAAACCAAGCTCGCGATCGAGCGGGCGCTGCCGCACTACGACCGGGCCTACGGCATCCGCTCCATCGCGCTGCGCTATTTCAACGCGGCCGGCGCCGACCCCGACGGCGACCTCGGCGAGCACCACGATCCGGAGATCCACGTCATCCCTCGCGCCATCGACGCAGCCTTCGGCCGCGCGAGCTTCCAGGTATTCGGCGAGGACTACGACACGCCCGACGGCACCTGCCTGCGGGATTACGTGCACGTGACCGATCTGGCGTCGGCCCATGTGCTCGCACTCGACGCTCTGCGGGGCGGGGCCGCGTCCACGGTCTACAACCTGGGGAACGGCCGTCCGACCTCGGTCCGGGCGATTCTGCAGTCGATCGAGCGCGTCACCGGCCGCCGCGTGCCCTATACGCCCGCGCCGCGTCGGGACGGCGATCCGGCCGTGCTCTTCGCGACCAGCGCGAAGATCCGCCGCGAGCTGGGCTGGTCGCCGCAGTTCGAGGAGGTCGATACCATTGTCGAAACGGCCTGGAAGTGGCGCGAGCGCCACCCGCAGGGCTATGCAGTCAAGGTGAGGCCGTAATGTCTCGTCTTCGCGGAGTGCTCGAGGATCCGCTGCTGTCCGTGGTGATGCCGTGCTACAACGAGCGCACCACCATCGAAGAGATCATCCGGCGCGTGTTCGCCGTTCCCATCCGGATCGAGCTGATCGTCGTGGACGACGGCTCGAAGGATGGCACGCGCGACATCCTGTCGCGGCTGGCCGAGGAGCTGAAGTTCAAGCTGGTCTTCCAGCCGCAGAACGGCGGGAAGGGCGCGGCGCTGCGGCGCGGGTTCCAGGACGTGACCGGCGATCTCGTCATCATCCAGGACGCGGATCTCGAGTACTCGCCGGAGGAGTTTCCGCAGCTCATCGAGCTCATCTGCCAGGGCCGCGCCGACGTCGTCTACGGCTCGCGGTTCCTCGGCCGGCATCGCGTGTTCCTGTTCACGCACTACGCGGGCAACCGGTTCCTGACGCTGGTCACCAACGTGCTGTACAACACCATGCTCACGGACATGGAGACCTGCTACAAGGTGATGCGCAGCGAGGTGCTCCGGTCGATGACGCTCGAGTCGAACGGCTTCGGCATCGAGCCGGAGCTCACCGCGAAGATCTTCAAGCGCCACTACCGCGTCTACGAAGTGCCGATTACCTACGACGGACGGGGCTACGAGGAAGGAAAGAAGATTACGTGGCGCGACGGTTTCGTCGCGCTGTGGGTGCTGCTGAAATACCGGTTCACCGAGTGAGCCCGCTCCCGCGCCTGCTCGGCTACTCGCGACGCTACAAAGGACGCTTCGCCGTCGCGTTCGCCGCGATGCTGCTCTATGCCGCGGCCTCGGCCGGCGTGGCGTATCTGATCAAGCCGATCATCGACGAAGGCCTGCAGCCGAGCGGCACCCGCGCCCATCTGCCCGACCCCCGGACCCTCCTCTTCTGGTCCTCGGCCGTGCTGATCGCCTACCTGTTGAAGGGGCTCGGCGCGTACTTCTCGGCCTACCTGATGACCGACATCGGGCAGCGGGTGGTGCGCGATCTGCGCGATCAGCTCTTCAAGCACATCCTGGATCAGTCGGCGGCGTTCTTCAGCCGCTGGTCCACCGGCCCCCTGATGTCGCGGATCACCCACGACGTGGGACTGGTGCAGCAGGCGGTGTCGGAGACGGTCGGCGACCTCCTCCGCGAGGGGCTCGCGCTCATCGGCTATGCGGCGCTGCTGTTCTACTGGGACACGGGTCTGGCCCTCGTCTGCGTCACCGGCGCGCCGCTGGTGGTCTATCCGCTGGTGCGCCTCGGGCAACGCGTGCGGCGCAGCACGCGCCGCAGCCAGGAAGAGACCGAGCACCTCTCCCACATCGCCGCCGAGGCCTTCTCCGGCCACCGCATCGTCAAGGCGTTCGGGGCGGAGCATCACGAAGGCGAGCGATTCAAGCGCGCGTCGCAGCGGCTCTACCGGACCAACCTCAAGATCACGAGCACGGTGGCGCTGCTCCCGCCGCTGATGGAGTTCCTCGGCGGCCTGGCGGTCGTGGCGCTGATCTGGTACGGCAGCCGCGAGATTTCGGGCGGGCACACCACGCAGGGCAGCTTTCTCGGCTTCATCTTCGCGGCGTTCATGATGTACACGCCGATCAAGAAGCTGAGCCGCGTGAACACGAACCTGCAGCAGGCGCTGGCTGCATCCGAGCGGATCTTCAAGATGCTCGACACCCACACCGAGGTGACAGAGCGTCCGGGCGCCCAGCCGCTGGCGCCACTCGCCGAGCGCGTGGAGTTCCGCGATGTTGCCTTCACCTATGACGGGGGGCACGGCAGTTTCGTCCTCCGCGACGTGTCGTTCATCGTCCCGGCCGGCCGGATGGTGGCCATTGTCGGCCTGAGCGGGGCGGGGAAGACCACGCTGGTCAACCTGATTCCCCGGTTCTACGACGTGACATCGGGAGCCGTGCTCATCGACGGGGTCGACGTCCGCGACGTGACGCTGCGATCGCTCCGGCAGCAGGTCGGGATCGTGACCCAGGAGACGGTGCTGTTCGACGACACCATCGCGGTGAACATCGCCTACGCGTCCCCTGGCAGCTCGATGGAAGCCATCGAAGCCGCCGCCAGGGCGGCGCACGCGCACGACTTCATCAAGAAGCAGCCGCACGGCTATCAGACGCGGATCGGCGAGCGCGGCCAGAAGCTGTCGGGCGGCCAGCGGCAGCGGATCGCGATCGCCAGGGCGTTATTGAAGAATTCTCCAATCCTGATTCTGGACGAGGCGACGTCGGCGCTCGACGCCGAGTCCGAACAGCTCGTGCAGGACGCGCTCATCACGCTGATGCGCGACCGCACCGCCTTCGTCATCGCCCACCGGCTGTCGACGGTCCGCCGCGCCGACAAGATCGTGGTGCTCGACCGCGGGACGGTCGCCGAGATCGGGACGCACGACGACCTGCTCGGGACTCCCGACAGCGTCTACGCCAAGCTCTACGCGCGGCAGGCCTTCGGCGCCATCGAGGACGCACGATGATCAAGAGCATGACCGGGTTCGCGTCGCTGACCCAGGACGACGAGACTGCAACGATCGCCGTGACCGTGCGGTCGGTGAATCACCGCTTTCTCGACCTGCAGCTGCGGCTCCCGCCGTCGCTGGCCGCGCTCGAGTCGCGCATCCGGGCAAGGGTGCAGCAGCGGCTGGCCCGCGGCCGGGTCGAGGTCAGCGTCTCCGTCCAGCAACGGCGTGCCGCGAGCATCGACGTCGAGCTGAACGACACGTTCCTCCAGGCGCTGGGGGCAGCGCTGGATCGCGCGCGCGAGCAGGGATTCATCCAGGGCTCGATGACGCCGGGCGACCTGTTGCGGTTTCCGCAGGCGCTGGCGATCAAGGATCGCGCCGACGACCCCGCGGCGGCGGAACAGCAGGCCGCCGCCGTGGCCGCGCGCGTGGAGGACGCCGTCTCCGCCGCGATCGAAGATCTGGACGCCATGCGGGTCCGCGAAGGCGCCTTCCTCCGTACCGAGCTCGACACCCGCCGGCAACTGCTCGGGGAGCTGTTCGACCGGGTCGCGGCCGCCGCCGATCAGGGCCTCGAAGCGCTTCGGGTCCGGTTGATCGAGCGGGTGAAGGAGCTGCAGGCCGACGCGCTCGCAGACGAGGCCGCCATCGCGCAGGAGATCGCCCGGTTCGTCGGCCGATCCGATATTACGGAGGAAGTGGTGCGGTTCCGCGGCCATCTGGAGCACTGGCAGGCGCTCAGTGACTCCCCGGAGCCTTGTGGCCGTAAACTGGATTTCCTTCTCCAGGAGATGAACCGCGAGGTGAATACGACCGGCTCCAAAGCCGAAGGCCCAGCCGTCTCCGAGCTCATCGTGACGCTGAAGGCGGAGCTCGAGAAGCTGCGGGAGCAGGTGCAGAATGTCGAGTGAGACCGGCATCCCGCCCGCCCGGCGCGGTCTGCTCTTCGTGGTCTCGGCCCCGTCCGGCACCGGCAAGACGACCGTCGTCGAGCGGCTGGTGCACGTGCTGCCGGACCTGGTGCTGTCGCGCTCCTACACGTCCAGGGCCGCCAGACCGGGCGAAGCCGACGGGGTGGATTATAATTTTGTGTCCCGCGCACGCTTCGACGAGATGGTGGCGGCGGACGCCTTTCTGGAGTGGGCGGACGTGTTCGGGAACCTGTATGGGACGTGCGAGGCGGACGCCGAGCGCGTGCTCCGGCAGGGCCGCGATCTCGTGCTGGTCATCGACGTCCAGGGCGCCCGGCAGGTCAGACGGCGCTACGCGGACACGGTCGGGGTCTTCGTGATGCCGCCGTCGTTCGCGGTGCTGGAGCAGCGGCTGCGCGGGCGCAGCAAGGACACCGAGGCGGCCATGCAGCGGCGCCTCGAAACCGCCCGCGCCGAGGTCGCCGCCTTCACCGAATATGAATACGTGATCGTCAACGACGAGCTCGACGCCTGCGTCGATCGCCTCCGGGCGATCGTGCTGGCCGAGCGGACGCGGCTCAGATCGGCGCAGCGCGAGGCCGAACGGATCGTGGCAACTTTTTCGATGAGGACTGAACCCCGATGACCCAGAAAGTGGATGTGAACAACAAGTTCGAGCTGGTGGTCCTGGCCGGCGCGCGCGCGCGCCAGCTCCTGCGCGGCTGCACGCCGCGGACGCAAGGGCCCGAGAAGCCCGCGCGGCTCGCGGCCCTCGAGATCAAGCAGGGGCACGTCAGGAAGCTCGAAGCCCACGAATAAGGGCGAAGGACGCCCACTGCCAACAATGCCAGAATTGCCAACATTGCCAGCAGTTGAAACCCCTGTGAGCACGTCGAAGCGGCTGTGAGCGTGAGGCATTTCAATAGTGGCAATGGTGGCATTGATGGCAATGTTGGCAATGAACTGAGGTTCTCCCCGTGTCATTGATCGCCCTCGGCGTGTCCGGCGGCATCGGCGCCTACAAGGCGGTCGAGGTCGCGCGCGGCCTGCAGAAGCGCGGACACGACGTGGCCGCCGTGATGACGCGGCACGCCCGGCGGTTCGTCGGCGAGGTCACCTTCGAGGCGATCACGCGGCGGCGGGTGATCACGACCCAGTGGGCGCCCGGCATGAACGCCGACATCGAGCACATCTCGCTCGCGTCGGACATCGCACTGCTGCTCGTCGCGCCGGCGACGGCCAACATCATCGGCAAGTTCGCGGGTGGCATCGCCGACGACTTCCTGAGCGCGCTGTATCTCGCCACCCGGGCGCCGGTCCTGATCGCGCCGGCGATGAACACCAACATGCTCGAGCACCCGGCCGTCCAGGCGAACCTGGCCACGCTGGCGGCGCGCGGCGTGCGGTTCGTCGATCCGGGCGCCGGCTATCTGGCCTGCGGCTGGGTAGGCAAGGGCCGCCTCGCCGAGCCCGACGACATCGTCCTTGCCGCCGATCGGATGCTCACCCCGTCGGGCGCGCTGCTCGGCCGGCTCGTCGTCGTCACTGCCGGTCCGACCTACGAGGATCTGGACGACGTCCGATACATCGGGAATCGATCGAGCGGCCGGATGGGGTATGCCGTCGCGGCAGAAGCCGTGAGACGCGGCGCGCGTGTCGTGCTCGTCTCGGGACCGTCGTCTGTCGTCCCACCCGCCGGCGTCGAGCTGGTGCAGGTCCGCAGTGCCCGGCAGATGCACGATGCGGTGCAGCGCCACGCCGCCGATGCCGACATCATCGTGATGGCGGCCGCCGTGGCCGACTACACCCCCGAGCGCCGTGCCGCCGGGAAGATCGAAAAGAGCGACGCGCCGCTCGAGCTGTCGCTGGTGCGGACGCCCGACATCCTTGCCACCCTGGGCCGGGATCGCGGCGGGAATCCGAAACCGGTGCTGATCGGGTTCGCCGCCGAGAGCGGCGACCCGGTCGAGCGCGGACGCCAGAAGCTGCTGCGCAAAGGCGCGGATCTGATCGTCGCCAACGACATCTCGACCGAACGATCCGGATTCGACTCCGAGCTGAACGCCGCGTCGCTCATCACCCGCGACGGCGTCGAGCCGTTCCCGCTCGGTCCCAAGACCGCGCTCGCGGCGCTCATCCTCGACCGCGCCGAGACCCGGCTCTCGCCGCTGACGACGTAAGTGGATCCGCGCGCGCTCTCCCAACACCTGCGCTTCTACCGGGAGCTCGGCGTCACCGGCATCAGCCGCGATGCGACGTGGAGAGAGAGGAGTGGAAGCACTCCGCCGGACGTACGCGAGAGCACACCCGCCGTGCCGGACAACGACTCGATTCCCCTGCAGGTCTTCCGTTCACCGGAGGCGCTCCAAGCAATCCGCGACGAGCTCGGCGACTGCACGCGCTGCAAGCTGCACGGCCTCGGACGCAAACAGATCGTCTTCGGCGTGGGCAGCCCGGCCGCCGACGTCATGTTCGTCGGCGAAGCGCCCGGCGCGGACGAAGACATCCAGGGCATTCCGTTCGTCGGCCGTGCCGGTCAGCTCTTGACGAAGATGATCGAGGCGATGGGGCTGAGGCGTGACGAGGTCTACATCGCGAACGTGCTGAAGTGCCGTCCGCCGAACAACCGCGATCCCCAGCCGGACGAGGTCGAGTCCTGCGAGCCGTTTCTCTTCAAACAGATCGCCTCGGTGCAGCCGAAAGTGATCATCGCGCTGGGCGCGTTCGCGGCGCGCGCGCTGCTCAAGACCAACGATCCGATCTCGCGGATGCGGGGGCGCGTCTACAACTACCGCGGCGCGCAGTTGATTCCGACCTTCCACCCGTCCTTCCTGCTCCGGAGTCCGGGCTACAAGCGCGAGGCCTGGGAAGACCTCAAGAAAGCCCTCGGTCTGCTCGGCCGGCAGCCGCCGGCCGCGTCGGCGTCGGCTCCGCGAGACTGATCCGTGCGCCACATTCGCGTGGCAGTTCCGGTGCCTCAACTCGAGGCGCTGACATATGCCGTGCCCGAGGGGATGACGACGCCCGCGATCGGGGCGCGGGTTCATGCCGCGCTGGGCAAGCGCACGGTGACCGGCGTCGTGACCGGACACGTCGATTCCGCTCCCGAGGGAATTGCCGCTAAAGAGATCGCGGACGTGCTGGACGAGGAGGCCTTCGTCCCGCCTGACGTGATTGCTCTGGCGCAATGGGTGGCCGAGTACTACGCGTGCGGCGCGGGCGACGCGATCAGCGCCGCGATGCCGCCCCGCGCGTGGGAGGTCGGTCGCCCCTCGCCCTTCCGCACAGTACGCGTCGCCCACCTGACTGCTCAGGGCCACGACACTCGCAGCGGGCAGGTGACCGTCAGCGGGGACCGGCAACGCGAAGCGATCGCGCTCCTCGGCGCGGCGCCGGAAGGCATCGAGACTCCCGATCTGGCGCGGCGTGGCGTCGCGGCAGGCACCTTGAAACGGCTGGCCGCGGCGGGGCTGGTCTCGTTCACACACCGCCAGATCGACCGCGATCCCTTCGGCCACGCCTCGCGCGACGCGACGCGTGGGGCCGTTACGCTCACCGCCGAACAGAGCGCTGCCCTGGATCGGCTCACAGCCATGACCGCGGCGGGGCAGTTTGCGACCGCGCTGCTCCACGGCGTCACCGGCAGCGGCAAGACCGAGATCTACCTCCGCCTGGCCCGCACGGTCGCCGATTCCGGGCGCGGCGTCGTGATGCTGGTACCGGAGATCGCCTTGACTCCTGCCATCTCGGGTGCCTTCCGCGCCATCTTCGGCGAGCGCGTCGCGATCCAGCACAGCGGCCTCTCCGACGGCGAGCGCCACGATCAGTGGCACCGCATCCGCCGCGGCCGCGTCGACGTCGTCGTCGGCACCCGATCGGCGGTGTTCGCGCCCGTGCAGCGCCTCGGGCTGGTGATTGTGGACGAGGAGCACGACAGCTCGTACAAGCAGGAAGAGAGCCCGCGCTACAACGGCCGCGACGTCGCGGTGATGCGGGCCCGGACTGCGGGCGCCGTCGCCGTGCTCGGGTCGGCGACGCCCTCGCTCGAGAGCTTTCACAACGCCGAGACCGGACGCTACACGCTGATCTCGCTGGAGAAGCGCGTGCTCGATCGGCCGATGGCGCGGGTGACCGTGGTCGACATGCGTTCCGAGTACGCGGCCGCGGGCCCGGACGTCGTCATCAGCGGCCCATTGACGGCGGCGATCCGCGATCGACTCGAACGGCGCGAGCAGGCGATGGTCCTGCTGAACCGGCGCGGCTTCGCGACCAGCATCTTCTGCCGTCAGTGCGGCGAGACCTTCGATTGCCCGAACTGCAGCGTGACGCTGACCGTGCACCGCGCGGCGAAGCGGGCGCGCTGCCACTACTGCGGCTACTCGACACGCCTGCCGTCGGCGTGCGCGGCCTGCGCCGGCCAGTATCTCGAGCACGTCGGCTTCGGAACCGAACGCGTCGAAGCGGAGCTGGCGGCGCTGTTCCCGGGCGCCCGCATCGCGCGCGTCGATCGCGACACGATCAGGCGCCGCGGCGCCATCACCTCACTGCTCAAGCGGTTCTCGGCGGGGCAGATCGACATCCTCGTCGGCACGCAGATGATCGCGAAGGGACACGACTTTCCGCAGGTCACGCTGGTCGGCGTGGTCTCGGCCGACATTGGTCTGGGCCTGGCCGACTTCAGAGCCGCCGAACGGACGTTTCAGCTGCTGACGCAGGTCGCCGGCCGCGCCGGCCGTGGGGAAGTGGCGGGCGAGGCGATCGTGCAGACGCTGCACCCGTCGCACTACACCATCCGCCACGCCTGCCAGCAGGACTACCGGGCGTTCTATGACGACGAGATCAAGTTCCGGCGGGCGATGCGCTACCCGCCGGCGGTGGCGCTGATCAACGCGGTCATCAGGGCGCCGTCGATCGGCGCGGCGCTCGGGGATGCCGCCGACATCGTGAAGGCGCTCAGCACCAGCGTCGAGCCGTTTCGCGTCCTCGGTCCCGCGCCCGCGCCGCTCAGCCGCCTGAAAGGCGAGCACCGTACGCAGTTCTTCATGAAGGGCAGTCAGCGCGGCGCGATGCGCAAGGCGCTGCTCGCGGCGCTCGAGGCGCGGCCGGAGATCAAGCGCCGCACGACGATCGACGTGGATCCGATGAGTGTGTTGTAAACAGTCAGCTCGCGAACTTCAGCGGGACCGGTGTGAAGCAGAGGATCAGAATGATGAGCGCGAGGATCGCGACCACCTGCCGGCCCCGGCCGATCGGCTCGTGCTCGTAGATGACCCTTGGATGGCGGGGACCGAACAGCAGCAGCATCACGACCATCATCACGGTCATCACCAGCCAGCTCGACGCCACGAACGTCATGACCAGCGCGGTGGCGACCGTGGCGATCGAAATCGGCGTCGACCAGCGGCCCAGCGTGGCGTACGTGATGTGGCCGCCGTCCAGCTGACCGAACGGCAGCAGGTTGAGCGCGGTCGCCAGCATCCCGAACCAGCTCGCGAAGACGATCGGGTGCATGTTCAACGTGTAGCCGTCAGCCACCGCACCGAACACCAGACGCGTCGCCCACTGGAAGAGCAGCGGCTCCCCCAGATAGATCAGGTTGCTGGTCTCGGCCGGCGCCGGAACGATCGTCGACAGGCTCAAACCCACGAACAGCGCGGGGACCAGGATCACGAAGCCCGCGATCGGTCCCGCCACGCCGATGTCGAACAGGATGGCCCGGGTCGGGAAGGCCTCCCGAATCCGGATCACCGCCCCGAGCGTGCCGGTGAAAAACGGCGGCGGCAGCGGCAGGAAGTACGGCAGCGTGGCGTCGACCTGGTAGCGGCGGCAGGCGAGGTAGTGCCCCATCTCATGAGCGCCGAGCACCGAGAGGATCGTGAGGCTGTACCACAGACCCCGGACGAGCAGGTGCCAGTCGAAGGTGACCTGCTTCGGTCGGAACTCCGACAGGAAGGCCACATAATGGTCGGCGCCGACCAGCGTGGTGGTCGCAAGTGTCAGGAGAAAAAGAAGAACGTGCTTCCAGACGACGTGCTGGAACCGCCGCGGCGGCTCCGGCCCACGCCAGACCGGGCCTGCCCCGAGCGCAGGGGAAGGGGCGTGTTCAGGTGCGGGAAGAAGCGGATCGGAATACGAGAGGTCGTTCGACAACGCCGGCGGAATCACCCCCCGATATTCTGCAGATCCTTGCCCGGCTTGAACCGGATCGTTCGGCCGGGGGGAATCCGAACTTCCTTTCCAGTCCGAGGGTTACGACCGATCCCGCGCTTGCGGGGCTTCACCTGGAATACGCCAAAGCCGCGGAGCTCGATCCGCTCGCCTCGCTGCATCGACAGCCGCATCGCGTCGAACACGGCATCCACGGCCACCTCGGCTTTCACCTTGGTGATGTCGGCCACCTTGGACACCTCGTTGACGATGTCGACCTTGATCATGCTTAGGCGCTCCTGGAAGTTACTAACCACTATAGATAGAAACACTTACGCTGTCAATTCTCGGCCTAACTAGACTTTCGTCATGGCTTCCAGACGCGCCTCGTCGGCGCCTACGGTCGTGCTGGTCGGACGCCCCAACGTCGGCAAGTCGACCCTCTTCAACCGAATCACTAACACTCGCCGCGCGATCGTGACGCCGATCGCCGGGACCACGCGCGACGTGAATTCGCTACCCGCCGAATGGCAGGGCGCGGGCTTCAGGCTCGTCGACACCGGCGGCCTGTTCGGCGCGAGCGAAGATCCCCTCCACGAGCTCGTCGTCCAGCAGGGTCGGAAGGCGCTGCGCGACGCGGATGTCCTTGTTTTCGTGGTGGATGGACGCGAAGGGCTCGTCTCTGGCGACGAGGAGATCTCTGCAGCGCTCCGCTCCGTCTCGGCCCCGGTCGTCGTCGCGGTCAACAAGACGGATGACAAGCGCGCGCGCGGCCGCGCGCGCGAGTTCTATCAGCTCGGCTTCGATCCGGTCGTCGAGATCGCGGCCGTGCACGGCGAGGGCGTCGGAGATCTGCTGGACGAGGTGACGTCGCGGCTGCCGTCGAAGCACGACCCCGCAACCGGCGAAGCCGCTCAGGAAACCGCGGTGGCGATCGTCGGCCGCCCGAA
>Ga0075423_10002136_pt1 | contig 17815 bp, 11 predicted proteins | sample SoiMethybrSBSTD2_FD_80114 | JGI IMG/M metagenome (GOLD analysis project Ga0075423, IMG submission 80114) | Bulk soil microbial communities from a Populus tree surrounding site in Tennessee, USA - Soil MetaG P. TD hybrid SBSTD2 | ecosystem: Environmental > Terrestrial > Soil > Tree plantation...
CGGCCATGGTGCCGACTGGATCAAGTTGTACGGCGACTATCGCTGGGGACCGCAGGCCGGATCGCATCCAACCTTTTCGCTCGACGAAATGAAGCTCGCGGTTGAAACCGCGAAGAGCGCGGAGGTGCCGGTCGCCGTGCACACGAGCACGGCCGAGGGAATGCGGCGCGCAACGCTGGCCGGCGCTGCGACGATCGAACACGGCGACGGCGGCACGCCCGAAGTGTTCCGATTGATGGCGGAGCACAAGGTGGCGCTCTGCCCCACGCTCGCGGCCGGCGACGCGACCGCGCAGTACGCCGGGTGGAAGAAGGGCGAGGAGCCGGAGCCGCCGGGCGTCACGCGCAAGCGCGCGAGCTTCAAAGCGGCGCTCGAGGCGGGCGTCACGATTCTGAGCGGCAGCGACGTCGGCGTCTTCACGCACGGCGACAACGCGCGCGAGCTCGAGCTGATGGTGAACTACGGAATGAGCGCGGTCGACGCGATGAAGAGCGCCACGTCAACGGCCGCGCGCGTGCTGCGGATGGAGAGTCAAATCGGAATGGTGAAGCAGGGGTTGTTCGCGGATCTCGTCGCGTTCGATGGCGACCCGACGAAGGACGTCTCGGCGCTGCGGCGCGTGAAGCTGGTGATGAAGAACGGCGTCGTCTACAAGCAGCCGTGATCAGTGTGTAGCGCGAGGCCCTACTTGTTCCTGTTCGGCATCAGTAGTTCAACCAATACGCGAGCTTCACGAGAAACACGTTCGTGGGCGTCACGCCGAAAATGTCGTGGACGTCGCGGCCGAATCGAAAGCCGCCGGGCACGGCGTCATTCTCACGCGCCTGCTGCCACACGACGAACAGCGTCGATCCCGGCTTGTACTCCCATCGCAGCACGTTCGTCGTGCGGAGCGACTTCACGTTGAAATCGGGCGTGCCGGTGTATGCGTACGGCACGTACCGATCGCTGTAGTTGATCGCGCGGCCGTTCGCCAGCTCCTTGAAGTTGGTGTAGTCGCCCGCCGACACGAACGGTTCCGCGTAAATCTGCAGCGAGAGGTTCGGCGTCATCGTGTAGTTGACGCGTTCGGTCAGCGCGACGGTCGTCTGATCGAGATGACCGAACACGTAGTGATCGCGCGTGTCGGTGACGTTCCCCACCCACTGCGCGTCGCGGACGGCGCGATTGAAGCGAACGCCGCTCGCGATCTCGAGACCGGAGACGGGCCGATACGTGAGCGTCGACTCGTGATCGAAAAACGACGACGCCACGCCGTCGCGGCCGCCGCCGTTGAACAGGTTGAGCGACAGACGGCGGCGGTTGTCGCTGTTCAGCCACGACCACACGATGGTGTATCCGTCAGAGTATCCGCCGGGGCCTCCGCGCGTCAGTCGATCGTCGAATCCCATCCCTTCGAACGAGATGCCGCCTCCGGTCGACCAGTTGCTGATGAACGTGACGTTGCCGTTCACGTTGAATCCGCCGAACAACCGATCGCCGTCGTAGTTCCACACCGACCATTGATTGACGTTGAAGTTCCGGCTGCGGAACCAGCGTGACGGCGTGTCGCTCCGGACCTGAAACCAGTTCGACTCCCAGCGTTCGTCGGCGCGGCGCAGGAATCCGACGTCGTTCAGATCGAATCCCGGCGACTTGAATCCGACCTGCGTGTTGAACCGCACGTGCTGCCCGCCGATTTTCGCCAGCGAGACGCGGCCGCTGCCGCCGTTCAGCGACGTGGCGGTCTCATCGACCTCGAAGGTTGTGGCGTCGGGCCGCTGAAAATAGTGGCGGCTGTTCTCCTGGACGTCGGTAATGGCTGCGGCGTCGCCACGCACGCTGCTTCCGGAGAGAAATCCGGTGACGCTGTAACGTGACTCGACGCGCAGGTCCCAGTCGACGCCGCCCGTCGTCGCGCTCGACGGCAGGAAGTTCAACGCGTCGACCGTCTGCCGGTTGACCGAGGTGACGATGAAGCCGAGCGATGACTGATTCTTGAATTCGCGCCGCACGCGGCCGATCGAATACGCGGTCAGCGGTTCGACCGCAGGCCGTGTTCTCACAGCGCCATCGAGCACGGTCGCGTACTCCGGCTCGGTGATCGCGGTCATCGCGCCGACGGCGAAGTTGCCGACGCGTCCGGTCAGCTTTCCTGCGCCGAGAATCGTCGTCTGCGCGTCGGTCTGCGTGTAGATGGTGTCGCCGCTCGGCAGCTCGTCGATGCCCTGCGGCGATCGTCCGACGCGGCGCGAGTAGAACAGCTGACACGGTCCGTCCATGCAATCGGAGTCGAACCGGAACATCCCGGAACCTTCGACGAAGAACGGCCGACGCTCGGCGAAGAACGTCTCGAACGCCGTCAGGTTGACGACTGCAGGATCAGCCTCGACCTGTCCGAAATCCGGATTGATGGTCGTCGTCAGCGTGAGACCCGGCGTCAACGCGTACTTCATGTCGACGCCGAACGACAGTCCGGGCGACGACGTGCTGAGCAGCGGATTGCCGTTCGTGCGCTGACGCGTGAGATCGGCAACCGTGTACGGGGTGAGCTCGAGACGCTTGGGCGACGCCGACATCGCGAGATCGCCGAGCTCGCCGAACGACGACACGTAGCCGGTGGCGCTTCGCGCGAGGAGCGGCCACGTGGACGTTTCGTTCAAGCGCCCGATCTGACGGACGACGGCGAACCCGAACGTATTCGGCCTGGCCTGAGCGGAGTCGAAGGCCGGCGTGAATCGCAGCTGCGAGAACGGGATATGAAACTCGGCGCTCCATCCGTCGGCGTCGCGGCCAACCTTGACGTCCCAGACCGCATCCCACCCGTCGTCCTTGTTGTTGTCGTTGAACCAGTAGCGATCCTGCTTCACGCCCGATGGATTGACGGCGAACTCGAATGCGGTGCGGCGGTCGTGGTACGAGTCGACGATGACGCGCAGCCAGTCGGAAGGCGAGTCGGCATCACGCCGCGTGAGATATGTCGCGATTTTGTCGGCTTCGGTGTCGAACGCACGGATCTTCACGTACAGCGTCGCGGCATCGTACGCGACGCGAAACTCGGTGCGCTGGCTGGGTCGGCCGCCTTCTTCCGGTTCGCGCTGAACGAAATCGTCGACCGGCGCCGCTGTTCGCCACACCTCGTCGCTCAGCTCGCCGGACACGCGAATGGCGGAGGAATTTGCCGGCATGCGCACCGCGTCGACACGCGGGACCGCGGTGGTGGCAAGCGCGCACGCGAGGACAATCAACATCGAACGTTGGTTAGACGTGACCAGTGAAGCGTTGGTTGGCGGGGGGAAGGCGATGATATCGTACGGCGCATGGCGTTCATGACGTTGATTTCGACCGATGTGTTAGCCGCGCACGTCGACGATCCCGCGTTCGCGATCGTCGACTGCCGATACAAGCTGGACGATGAGACGTGGGGCGAGCGCGAATATCTCGCGAGGCATATTCCGCACGCGACGTACGCGCATCTCGGCCACGATCTCGCCGGTCCCAGAAACGGGACGAACGGACGCCACCCGCTGCCCGATGTGCGTGCGCTTGCGCAGACTTTCGGACGGCTCGGGATCGGCAACGACACGCAGGTCGTCGCATACGACCAGGACAGCGGGATGTATGCGAGCCGCCTGTGGTGGATGCTGCGCTGGCTCGGCCACGACGCGGTCGCGGTCCTCGACGGCGGGTTCGCGAAGTGGACAGCAGAGCAGCGTCCCGTCGCATCGGGCGAAGAACGCTCGCGGCCGCGCGAATTCACTCCAGCGGTACGCCGCGATGCAGCCGTCGACGTGAGCCGCGTGGCGGCGCTGGCGTCCGATCGCGCGTGGCATCTCGTCGACGCGCGCGCGCCGGAACGCTTCCGCGGCGAAACGGAGCCGATCGACAAAACACCCGGTCACATTCCAGGCGCGGCGAATCACTTTTATCAATGGAATCTCAACGAGCGCGGTACTTTCCGCACGCGGGACGAACTGCGCGCGAAGCTGCGCGAGTCGATCGGCGACGTGCCGCCGGATCACATCGTCTGCTACTGCGGATCCGGCGTCACCGCCTGTCACAATCTTCTCGCGCTCGAACATGCCGGACTGAAGGGCGCGAAATTGTATCCGGGATCGTGGAGCGAGTGGTCCGCGGATCCAAAGCGGCCGGTGGAACGGAATATTTAGTCATTGGTTCATCTGGTTATTTGTTCATTGGTTATTTGGTGATTGGTGACTGGTGATTCGGCGCCATGATTCGGGCATTGGGCCCTCAATCACCAAATGAGCCAATCAACCAATCAAATGTCCAAATAACCAGATGACAAAATGACAAAATAACTCATGCCTCCAGTCCGCACCGCCCACCTTCCGGCACCTGCTGGTCCGTACTCACCGGGCATGACGTTCGAACGGCTCGTCTTCGTCTCGGGTCAGGCCGCCACCGATCCTGCGACCGGGAAACTGGCGGCCGACGACGTGGAGCGGCAGACGGAACAGTGCCTGAAGAACGTGCAGGCCATTCTCGAAGCAGCCGGGTCCGGTCTGCAGCACGTCCTGCGCTGCGGCGTCTTCCTCGTCGACATGCGCGAGTTCTCGAAGATGAACGCCGTCTACGCGCGCATGTTCGGCGATCATCGGCCGGCGCGGACGACCGTGCAGGTTGCCGGTTTGCCGGGCGACGGCTTACGCATCGAGATCGACGCGATCGCCTGTATCCCCTGACAGCTTGACACGTATAATCCGCGGAACCCTCGGAGTGTCGCCATGATCCGGATCCGCTCGCTCCTCATCGGTATCGCGTGCATCGCGCTGACCATTTCCACTGCGGCCACGTCCGTTCCCGTGCGGGCGCAGAAAGGGATGGTCGCATCGCAAAGCGACATCGCGTCGAAGATCGGCGCCGACGCCATCAAGGAGGGCGGGACGGCAGTCGACGCCGCCGTCGCGACGGCGTTCGCGCTCGCCGTCGTCCATCCGACCGCCGGCAACATCGGCGGCGGCGGGTTCATGGTGTATCGGCCGGCGAAAGGCGAGCCGATCGCGTACGACTTCCGCGAGGTGGCCCCGGCGAGAGCCTCGCCGACGATGTTCATCAATGACGGCAAATACAACGCGGAGCTGCACCACACCAGCTACCTCGCGGTCGGCGTGCCGGGCACCGTCGCCGGTCTGAACATGGCGTGGAAAGAACAGGGCAAGCTGCCGTGGAAGCGCCTCGTCGAACCGGCCATCGCCCTCGCGCGCGACGGGTTCACGGTCACCGACGGCCTCGCACGATCGCTGAAGAGCGTCATGCGGCAGATGCAGAAATATCCGGCGTCGGTCGCGCAGTTCTCGAAGAACGGCACGCCGTACGAAGCGGGCGACACGCTCAAGCAGCCGGATCTCGCTCGCACGCTCGAGCGGATCGCAAACCAGGGACCGGCGGGGTTCTACGAGGGCGAGACGGCGCTGGCGCTCGAGAAGGAGATGCTCGCCCACGACGGGCTGATCACGCGTCAGGACCTGAAGAACTATACGGCGAAGAAGCGCACGCCGGTGAAGGGCACGTATCGCGGATACGAGGTGATCTCGATGCCACCGATCTCTTCGGGCGGTGTCGGCGTCATCGAGATGCTCAACGTGCTCGAGGGTTACGAGCTCTCGTCAATGGGGCCGGGATCTGCCGCCGCCGTCCATCTGATGGCCGAAGCCATGAAGAGAGCGTACGCCGATCGCGCGCGTTACCTCGGCGACCCCGACTTCGTGAAGGACATGCCTCTCGCGCGCCTCATGTCGAAGGACTACGCCGCGGAGCTGCGCAAGACGATCGACCCGAAACATACGAAGCCGTCGTCGCCGACGACGTTCGACTGGTCGCACGAGAGCGACGAGACGACGCACATCTCCATCGTCGACGCCGACAGGAACGCGGTGTCGATGACGTACACGCTCGAACAGGGCTACGGCGTGAAGATCGTCGTGCCGGGCGGCGGTTTTCTCCTGAACAACGAGATGGGGGACTTCAACGCCGGTCCCGGACTGACCAATACCGAAGGGCTCATCGGCACGGATCCGAACCTCGCGGCACCCGGGAAGCGCATGCTCTCGAGCATGGCGCCGACGATTCTCGCGAAGGACGGGCAGCTGTTCATGGTGACCGGCACTCTCGGCGCACGCACGATTATCAACACCGTGCTCGAGACGATCGTCGACGTCGTCGACTTCGGGATGAACGCGCAGGAGGCGATCGACGCGCCGCGCTTTCATCATCAATGGCTGCCCGATCGGATCGACTACGAGAAGTACGGACTGTCGGCGGATACGATCGCCGAGCTCACGCGCCGCGGCCACACGCTTCGAAGCGGCGGCGCGCAAGGCGTGGCGCAGGTGATCGTCTACAACGTGAAAGAAGACGTGCTCGAGGGTGGGACCGATCGCCGTGCGCCCGACGGCGCGGCCGTCGGCGTACCCGGCCGCGTGGCGCCGAAGCCAACGTCAGCGCAGCGGTAGGGAGAGATCCGGTTTAGTGAACGATGACGGGCGCAGAAGCCTCGGCGGCGCGCGCCCTGCGCCACTCGACATCGAGCAACGCATACAACGACTGATCGAGATAGTCGCCGTTCCGCAGGAACGATTTGCGAAGGAGCGCTTCGTGCACGAAGCCTATCTTCAGCAGCGCGCCGTTGCCGCGTCCGTTGAGAACGGCCGCGCGCGCCTCGAGCCGATGCACGCCCATCGTGTCGAACGTGAACTCGAGCACGAGTTCGGCGGCGTCGGGAAACACGCCCGTGCCCCAGAACGCCGATCCAGTCGCGAAGCCCCACTCGGCCGTGCCGAATCCTGACGACTGACGCACCTGGAAGATGCCGATGGCGGTGTCGAATCCCTTCAGCGTGACGGCGAAGCAGACGTAATTGCCCGCGGCACGCTGCCGCTGCGTCCACGCGATGAATTTCTCGAAGCCTTCGACCGTCGTCGGCGGCGGAGAGATGAACCGCGACACTTCTTCGGTGGTGAGCAGTGCGAAGAGCGACGCCGCGTCCGACGCGCGCAACTCACGCAGCACGACGCGTTCGCCGTGCAGCATCGGCAGCCCGTCCCGCCAATCGGAATGGACTGAATCTACTCTGTTGTCGAACGCCGCCTGAACCGGGATCACTTCCAGTTCCGGCCGATAAGGCATCTTCTCCATGATTAGAAGGATCCCCCAGGAACCGGCGTGCCAGTCGCATCGACCGTCGCGGGTGCCGTCGTCGTCCCCGTCGTTGTGGTGGTTGTCGCTGCAGCCGTCGTCGTGCCTGGCGTCGGTGTGGGTGTCGTCGGCGGCGGTGGTGTGGTGGTGTCCGTCGTCGACGGGGTGGTCGGCGTCGTCGAGGCCGGCTGGGTGGTCGTTGTGCCGGTGCTGCCCGTCGCCGTCGTCGAAGGATCGGTCGGCGAAGCAGTCGTCGTCGACGTCGAAGTCGTCGGTGTGGTCGTGCTCGTCGGATCGGTGGTCGACGACGTAGCCGGTGGCGGAGCCGTCGGCTGCGTCGTGGATGGCGGAGTCGTCGACGTCGTCGGCGTCGAAGTGGTCGCCGACGGATCGGTAGTCGCCGCTGGCGGCGGGTTCACTGTTGTGCCAGTCGCGGTGCCAGTGGCGGGCGCCGTCGAACTGGTGGTCGTCGTCGAAGGCGGCGGGTTGATCGATTCGCTCGTCGGCGCCGGCGGTTTCCAGTTCAGGAGCTGGAATATCTGCGCGTCGGTGAGACGCAGCAGGTGATTCGCCTTGACGACTTCGATGTTTTGCGCGGGACTGTTCCACGTGACGGTCCCGGCCGCGCTCGTCCCCCAGACGATGTTGCCGAGATCGTCAGTGCCCCAGACGATGTTGCCGGTCGTGTCGGTGCCCCACACGATGTTGCCCGCTACGTCTGTGCCCCACACGATGTTGGTTGCGTCGTCCGTCCCCCAGACGATATTGCCGACGTCGTCCGTGCCCCAGACGATGTTGCCGACCGTGTCGGTGCCCCACACGATGTTGCCGAGTTCGTCGGTGCCCCACACGATGTTCGCGGCGCTGCCGTCGGTGCCCCAGACAATATTCAACGGCGCGTCGACCGTGCCCCAGACGATGTTGTTCGCATCGACCGTGCCCCAGACGATGTTGTTGCAGTCGGCGCCGGCGCAGTCAGTGCCCCAGACGATGTTGGTGAGTGTGTCGGTGCCCCAGACGATGTTGTCGCACAGTGCGTCCGCGCAGGTCGTACCCCACACGATGTTGGTGAGAGCGTCGGTACCCCAGACGATGTTGTTGCAGACGGCATCGGCGCAGGTCGTGCCCCAGACGATGTTGGTGCCGCCAACGGTCCTTGCGGCACCCCACGTCGTTCCAACCGCAAATGCGTTGGCCGCCGGATTCAGCACGCCGCCGGTCAGCGCGTGGTTCCCCCAGTTGATCCGCTTGCTCCACATCTGCTGGATCGGAACCGTGTCGCCGGCGTGCGCGGTCGCATAGAACTTCGCCAGTCGCACGGCCCCCAGCGCGTTCAGGAAGCCGGCGCCTTCGGTGAGCGGATCGTAGCCAGGTCGCGTTTCCGCGGTGTACTGGAGGATCGCTTTCACCGCGTTCGGCGTGAGCGATGGATTGGCCTGCAGCATGAGCGCGGCCGTCCCCGCAACCACGGGGGCCGACATGCTCGTGCCGCTCAACGACAGGTATGGCTTGAATGGCGTGGCGATCGTGCCGGCGGCGAGCGCAATGGCCTTCGTCGTGTAGAACGTGCCCCACGGGTCGGACAAGGACACCGTGCCGACTCCGGGCGCAACGAGATCGGGTTTCGCCGACCAGTCGAGATAGGTCGGACCGCGCGAGCTGAAGGACGCCATCGCATCGTCGCTGCGGTCGATCGTTCCGTTCGTGCTTGACGCGCCGACCGTGAGTACCCACGGCGCGTTGCCCGGCGCGACGATCGCCCCGTACTGCGGCGCCCCTACTGCATTGGTCCCTCGGTTGCCGGCAGCGGAAACGACGATGACGCCGGCGTCGACGACGCGCCTCGCCGCGAGCGTCAGCGGATCGGTCCAGTACGATTCAGACACCGCAGCGCCGACCGAGAGGTTGACAATGCGGATGTTGTATTGATCGTGATTGGCGAGGACCCAGTCGAGCGCCGCGATGATGTTGCTGACCGTGCCCCTGCCGACCGAGTCGAGCACCTTGAGAACAACGAGGCTTGCGTCCGGCGCAATGCCGCTCTTCTGACCGTTCGAATCGGTGCCGTTGCCGGCGATGATGCCGGCGACGTGCGTGCCGTGCCCTTCGTCGTCGTACGGCGTGAGCTGACCGTTGACGAAGTCGACGAACGCCGAGACGCGTTGATTCCCGAAGGAGTAGAGCGTGCCCGAGTGGTTCGTCAGATCGTCGTGCCACTGCGCGATGCCCGAGTCGATGACCGCGACGCCGATTCCCTTGCCGGTGAGTCCGAGCGGCCGGTTCACCGCGCGCGCGCCAGTCGTGATCGAGGTGCGGTAGTTGGCTTTGCTGAGCGGCCGATCGAAGTGGACGTCGAGCACGTCGTCGCGATCGGCGAGGTGCTGCAGCTCGCCGTTCGGCAGCGTCAGCGTGAAGCTGTTCACGATGTCGAGCGAGCGCTTCGCGTACTTCCTGAAGTCGCCGGGCAGCGTCGCGCCGGGCTTCAGCGTGACGATGACGCGCGTCGTCGACGATGCGGCGCCAGAAACGGCGCGCCGAGTGAGCTCGTCATCGAGCTTTCCGTGGTGCTGTTCTGCGATGCCGTTGGGGCGGTCGGGGCGCGCTTTCGGACCGGGCTGCGCATGCGCGCGTTCCGCGAAAACGTTTGAGGCAAGGCCGAGGACGAGGAGCGCGATGACTGCGAGGGTGCGCTTGTCGCCCCACACCGCTTTGCTTCGAACCGTCCGCTGTTCCGGGACCGGTGAAGTCATAGCGGGAGGCGCGGCAGCAAGAAATCCGCCATCTCGACCGTTTGGGACTCGCCGACGCGAGCGGAGAGCGTCAACAACGGAACTGATCATCGATTCCAACGCTGGATCCTACTATCGGCTCGCTAAACTGTGCCGTAATAGCACACGACCGACAAAATTGCGCGTCAAACGGCCGCAGGGTTCAGAACAAACGCCTGACAGACACTGACGATCGCGAACTGTGGAGCAACAAAACCGAGATTCTGCCCTTTAACTACCTTATTGTCTAGCAAAGTCGTAATCTAACTTTGAAATAGTGTGAAAGGAGCCGCCTGGTGGTCTGTCGTGTCTGTTCGGCACGGGTCGGCCACACGGCGAATTGTGTCAGCCGGTGGTCGCCGCGCGTGTAACCGACATTCCGCCGTTTTATTCGACGTCGCGCGAACGATAACGTTGCGCTCAATGCTCTGCGAGACGATGGAAGGGAAGATTCGTGTGCAGCTCGCACGAACGAACGCGCGCACGCGCTGAAATATGGAAGGGCACTCACGTGGCGACAGGGCCAGTGAGCACAGGCCCACACACACGGCCGGCGAGTATTGCGTCATCGCTTGCTTTCTGGAAGCGCCAGACAGCTTAGCCGAAAACGCGTCAGACTACCAGCGAATCAGCAACGAGCCGGCTCGTACGCCAAATTCAAGCTCAGCCATCGCTCCGCAACTTCACTCGATCTGCGCGTTCGCCGCGCGTAACTCGCGAGTTGATCCTCGCCGATGCGGCCGACGTTGAAGTAGCGCGCGCGCGGATGCGCGAAATACAAACCACTCACGCTCGCCGCCGGCATCATCGCCGCGTGCTCGGTGAGATCGATGCCGATCTCGCGCGCGCCGAGCAGATCGAACAACGCGAACTTCTGACTGTGATCGGGACAGGCGGGATAGCCGAACGCGGGTCGAATGCCGCGATGGGTTTCCGCGATCGCCTGCTCGCGCGTGGTGCCGTCGTCGATCCGCCACTCGCGCCGGGCACGATGGTGTAGCCAGGAGGCGAACGCCTCGGCCAGCCGATCGGCGAGCGCCTTCACGATGATCGCGGTGTAGTCGTCGTGCTCGCGCTCGTATTTCTTCGCGAGATCGTCGGCGCCGAGACCGGCCGTGACCGCAAACGCCCCGAGATAATCCACGGCCTGCACGTCGCGCGGCGCGATGAAATCGGCGAGCGAGAGGTTCGGCTGACCGATTGCCTGCGCTTCCTGCTGGCGGAGCATCGGGACGCGATGAATCTCGCGCGACCGCAGATCGTCCTCATATAAGACGATGTCGTCGTCGACGCTCGCCGCGGGCCAGAATCCGTACGCGCCATTTGCGACCAGAAGACCTTCACGCGCGATGCGCTCGAGGAGCGACTGCGCGTGCGCGTACAGGTCCCGCGCGGCCGCGCCGTACTGCGGGTGATCGAGAATCGCCGGAAAGCGGCCCTTCAAATCCCACGCGGTGAAAAAGAAGGTCCAGTCGATGTACGGGACGATCTCGTCGAGCGGCATGTGCGTCACGACGCGGCGGCCGACGAACGGAGCGCGCGCCGGCGCGTCGGTCTGCCAGTCGATCTGCAATCGATTGGCGCGAGCCTGTTCGTAGCTGACGATCGGACGCTCGCGGCGCGCCGCGTGCTGCTCGCGCAGCTTCGCCTGCCGCTCGGTGTTCTCCCGCACGAAGTCGGCGCGGCGATCGCGGCTGAGCAGACTCGACACGACGTCGACGACGCGCGAGGCGTCCAGCACGTGAACGGTCGGCTCGCTGTACTCCGGCGCGATCTTCACTGCCGTGTGCGGCCGGCTCGTCGTCGCGCCGCCGATGAGGAGCGGCAGATGCATGCGCCGACGCTCCATTTCCTTCGCCACGAACACCATCTCGTCGAGCGACGGCGTGATGAGGCCGCTCAGCCCGACCAGATCCGCGCGCTCGTCGATGGCCGTCTGCAGGATCCGGTCGGCCGGCACCATCACGCCCAGATCGATGACGTCGTAGCTGTTGCACCCGAGCACCACACCGACGATGTTCTTGCCGATGTCGTGGACGTCCCCCTTCACCGTCGCGAGCACGATTTTTCCGTTCAACGTGCGCGCCGTCTTCTCCTGCGCCATGTACGGTTCGAGGTACGCGACCGCTTTCTTCATGGCGCGCGCGCTCTTCACGACCTGCGGCAGGAACATCTTGCCGGCGCCGAACAGATCGCCGACGACCTTCATGCCGTCCATCAGCGGCCCCTCGATGACGTCGAGCGGACGCGCGCAGCGCTGGCGCGCCTCTTCGACGTCCTGCTCGATGAAATCGACGACGCCGTGGACGAGCGCATGAGACAGACGCGCTTCGACGGTGCCGGATCGCCACGCGAGGTCGTGTTCCTTCTTCTTCGCGTCGCCCTTCACGGTGGCGGCGAACTCCACCATCCGTTCGGTCGCGTCGGGACGGCGGTTGAACAGGATGTCGTGGACGCGCTCGAGCAGGTCGGGCGGGATGTCTTCGTACACCGCGAGCTGGCCGGCGTTGACGATCCCCATGTCGAGGCCGGCCTCGATCGCGTGATACAGAAACGCCGAGTGAATCGCCTCGCGCACCACGCCGTTGCCGCGGAAGGCGAACGACAGGTTGCTGATGCCGCCGCTCACTTTCACGCCGGGACACGCTTTCTTGATGATCCGGGTCGCTTCGATGAAGTTGATGGCGTAGGCGTTGTGTTCCTCGAGTCCGGTCGCGATGGCGAGGACGTTCGGATCGAAGATGACGTCGGATGGATCGAATCCGGCGCGTTCGGTGAGGAGTCGATACGCGCGCTGACAGATCGTCACCTTGCGCTCGATCGTGTCCGCCTGCCCGTGCTCATCGAACGCCATGACGACGACGGCCGCGCCGAATCGGCGGACGGTGGCGGCTTTCTTCAGGAAATCGTCTTCGCCTTCCTTGAGGCTGATCGAGTTGACGACCGCCTTCCCCTGCACGCATTTCAGCCCGGCGAGAATCACCGACCAGTTCGAGCTGTCGATGACGATCGGCACGCGCGCGATTTCAGGCTCGGTGGCGATGTAGTTCAGGAACTCGGTCATCGCCCGCTCGGAGTCGAGCATGCCCTCGTCCATGTTCACGTCGATCAGGTTCGCGCCGCCGCGCACCTGATCGAGCGCCACGTGGGTCGCCGCGCCGTAATCGTTCGAGCGAATCAGCCGCGCGAAACGCGCCGATCCTGTGACGTTCGTGCGCTCGCCAATCATCTGGAAATTCGAATCGGGACGGATTGTGAGCGTCTCCAGTCCCGCGAGGTGCGTGTATCGCACCCCTTTGTGTCCTTCGTATCCTTCGTGTCCTTCGCGTGATCGAGGCTTCACGTTCTCGACCGCCTTCGCGATCGCCCGGATGTGATCCGGCGTCGTCCCGCAGCAGCCGCCGACGATGTTCAGCAGGCCGCTGCGCGCGAAGTCGGCGAGCGCCGCCGCCGTGTCCGCAGGCTGCTCGTCGTACTGGCCGAACGCGTTCGGCAGGCCGGCGTTCGGGTGACACGAGATGTAGCAATCGGCAAGGCGCGCGAGCTCGGCGACGTACGGCCGCATGTCGCGCGCGCCGAGCGCGCAGTTCACGCCGACGCTGAACGGCGCCGCGTGCGCGATGGAGACCCAGAACGCGTCGATCGTCTGGCCCGATAACGTCCGGCCGCTCCGATCGGTGATGGTGACCGAGATCATCAACGGCAGGCGTGCGCCCGCGCCGCGTTCCTCGTACACCTCTTCGATCCCGACGATCGCCGCCTTGGCGTTCAGCGTGTCGAAGATCGTCTCGAGGAGCAGCAGATCGCATCCGCCGTCGATGAGGCCGCGCGCCTGCTCCTTGAACGCGTCCTTCACCTCGTCGAACGTCGCGCTGCGGAACGCCGGGTTGTTGACGTCGGGCGAGATCGACAGCGTCCGGTTCATCGGCCCGATCGATCCGGCGACGAACCGCGGCTTCCCGGGCGTGCGCGCGGTCCACTCGTCGGCCGCGGCCCGCGCGAGCCGCGCCGCTGCGACGTTCAACTCGTACGCGAGCGACGCGAGCCCGTAGTCGGCCTGCACGATCGACGTGCTGTTGAACGTGTTCGTCTCGATGATGTCGGCGCCGGCCTCGAGATACTGCTGGTGGATGCCGGTGATGACGTCGGGACGCGTGAGCACGAGGACGTCGAGATCGCCTTTGAGATCCTGCGGGTGCGCGGCAAACCGCTCGCCGCGAAAATCGGCTTCGGCGAGCCGATGCTGCTGGATCATCGTCCCCATCGCGCCGTCGAGGACGAGGATGCGTTCGGCCGGCAGCCGTTCAAGCTGCGTCGTTCTGTCGTCGTGTTCGCGTGGCGGCATGTCGTTTCGTTCCCGAGGCGATGAGCACCGTAAAGGGATCGCCCGATTTCCGTGCGCCGACTCCGACCTTCACCTGCTCGAGGCCGGCATCCGCGAGCAGCCGCTTCATTTCATCGTCGTCGAACCCCAGGCGGCGGTCGCCGAGCTTCGCGCGCACCCATTCTTCCTGATGCGTTCGCAGGTCGAGCACGAGGACGCGGCCGCCCGGTACGGTGACGCGCACGGCCTCCGCGACGGCGCGCGATGGATCGTGCGCGTGGTGCAGGGCCTGCGACAGCATGGCGACGTCGACCGCCGCGTCGTGGAGCGGCAGCCGGTCCAGCGTGCCCTTCTTCCAGACGACGTTCGTGACGCGGCGGCGGCGCGCGAGCGCCGCAGCGCGCCCGAGGACCGCCTCCGATCGATCGACGGCAATCACGCGGCTCGCCCAGCGCGCCGCTTCAATCGTCAGGTAGCCTTCGCCGCACCCGAGATCCGCCACCTTCAGCGGCGGCAGCAGCAGGCCGAGCGCGCGCGACCACGCCGCCCAACTGCGGCCGGGCACGAGCTGGCGGGCGTCGCGCGTGTCGGGTCCGGCGTGCGCGTCGAAGTTCTCCTTGCGCAGGCGCAGCACTTCCTGCAGCCGCGCTTCGTCCGCCCGCACAGTTGGATCGTCTGCGGCCGCATCGAACTGCGCCTGCAGGGTCGCCTGGAGTGCGCCCGTCGCCCCGCTGCCGAATGTCGGCGAGAGACGGTAGTACGTGAAGCCGCCGTCGCGCTCCTCGACCACGATTCCGGCGTCCTTCAGCAGTCCCAGATGACGCGAGACGCCGGACTGCGCCAGGCTCAGCACGCCGGTCAGCTCGGTGACGTTCATCCGCTCCTTCGCGAGCACGCGCAGCAGCCGCAGGCGCGCCTCGTCGCCGAGCAGCCGGTAGAGCGCGGAGGCCTGCCGCATATCGATAAATCTACATTTATTGATTCAATTCGTCAATCGAGCGGGGCCAGTCGTCCTTGAGCAGCCGCGACAGCGACCGATCGGCGAGCAGGCGGCCGCCGGTCTGGCAGGTCGCGCAGTAGTTGCATTCGTTGTCGGCGTACACGATCCGCTGCACCGGCGATCCACACACCGGACACGGCTGCTTGAACCGCCCGTGGACCGCCATCTCGTCGCGGAACGCGGTCACTTTCTCGGGAAATCCCTCGTTCACGTCGCGCCGGAGGCGATCGGTCCACAAGAGCAGCGTCGCGCGCGTCGCCTCGTACAGCCGCAGAAACTCGGCGTCGGTCAGCGATCGCGTCAGCTTCAGCGGCGAGAGCCGCGCGGCGTGGAGAATCTCGTCCGAGTACGCGTTGCCGATGCCGCTGAAGAGATGCGGGTCTGTGAGCGCGCGCTTCACGGTGTGGTTCTCGCGCGTGAGCGCGTCGTGGAACGCCTCGAGCGTCGCGTCGATCGGCTCGATGCCGCCCGGATCGAGCGCGTGCAGCGCCGCCTCGCCGCGTACGAGCTGAATGGACGCGCGCTTCTTCGAGCTCGCTTCGGTGAAGAAGAGCGTGCCGTTCGGGAACTCGAACGACGCGAGAATCAGCTTCGGTCCCAGGCCGACTTTCTGTCCCGGTGCGCGCCATCGCAGCCGTCCGGCGATCATCAGGTGCAGCACGAGGAACAGCTCGCCCGGAAACACGAGCACGATGCGCTTGCCGACGCGGCGCACGTCTACAACCGTCTGGCCAGTGATCGCGTCGATCGGCGGATCGACCGAACGGAGGACGAACGGGCTGAGGAGATGCAGGCGAGTGAGCGGCTGGCCGACGATGTGGCGTTTCAGCGCCTCGATATAGACGACGACGTCAGGGAGCTCGGGCATCCGAGTAAAGCGTTATCGAGCATTAGAGCAACCGTGAATCTTCGTGGCTTCGTGGTTACGCTCTAATGGTCGGCCCTGCTTCTCACTGGCGCAGCCACTCGACGATCTGCTCGCGGGTCCAGTGATGATCGTCGTTCAGATGCAGGATGATCGCGTTGAGCGGCAGACGCTTGTTGCATCCGACGGGACAGCGCCTGCGTACGTTCTCGAGGCAGTCGAACAATCGATCGAGACGCGGTCGAATGGAATGCGCTTCCTGTGGATCGCGCGGCAGCACGTACGCGCCTTCGTACGCGGCGCCGAGCGCGCAGGATCCGCCAGCCTCCGAGAAGTACTCGCCGAACGCCTGGCTTGGACGCCGCCGCGCGCCCGCAGCAATCGCTTCCGCGAGCTCGAGCTGATCTTCGCGAGGCACTTGGTGCATGGGGATCCTCCGCTCACTGAAGATTTTACGCCTGCGCGCGGCAAATCGCATCTGTTCGGGATCGGGCGCTGTCCGCTGGCGCGGGACGTGCACTGGGGGTAAGCTGGCGTGAACGGCGGCCGAACGTGGAGCGGGCGCGTCCAAACCGTATGCGGCTGATACCTCTGGTGTTTACGGCAGTTTTCGGGCTGGTGGCGGCCGCTCCCCTGTCCGCTCAGGAGACGCAGCCGTCCCCGTCTGCCGACACCGTGTCCTCCGCTCAGGACCCCGCGCCGTTGCCGGTCTCGCTCGACAAAATCAAAGTGGCCCTCGAGCAGACGCCGGCCGTCCCCGTCTTGCGGGGACTTAATGAAAGGCCGCAATTCAAGGTGGAAATTCACGAACGATTGCAATTCACGCTCGAGGATTTCCTCAAGACCATGGACGTCAAGCCTGGTCCGATCCCTGCGGGCGGTCTCTACGGTTACGAACAGCAGCGCCAGATGTTTCCGGCAACCAACTACCCGCTGCAGCAGCCTTACGCCGCGTTCAGCCAGTCGGAGCTGTTGACGATCCTCATCGAGAACCTTGCCGGCAAGTACCTCGCGAACCGCGCGGTCAATTCCATCACCGCCGCCGAGCGCGCGCACGCCGAGGCCGCGGCGCGCGAGGAAGTCCGCCGCAGCATCGCCGATTACTGCGCCGCGCAGCCGAACGGCGGCGCGGGCATTCAGATTTGCGCGATGTCGCCCGACAACCGCTGAATCTGATCCATCCACGTCCGCAGCGCCGGGGCGAACTGCCGCGGCACGCATTCGCCGCAGATCTCGCGCGCCAGCCGTCCCATCGTCGCCACGTTCACGCGCAGGAGGTCCGTTCGCGCCGCCTGCTGCGCCTGCACGCACAAGAGCAGCTCGTTGAATTCGCGGAACGTCGAGGCGAGACCGGCGAGGATCGCTTCGAGCTCCGATTCGTCCGGCGTCTGCTGCGGACGGTAGAGGAGATCGTGAACGGCGTGCAGCTCGCCGACGAACACCATCGCGAGGCTCTCGACGCGGCTGACGGCTTCCGGCGGCGGTATGTCCTGACCTTCGCAAAGCCGCGCCGTCACCTGGAGCTCGGTGCGGACGAGATGCAGGTTCGTCCGCACGCGCCCGAGGCGATCTTCGAACGCGATGTGATGAATCTCACCGATTAGCTGTTCCTGCCGGCGCGACACGAATTTCGAGACGACGCATCCGAACAGGATGAGACCAGCGATCCCTTCCCCGATCGCGACGACGCGCGCGATGCCGACCGGCACGATGTCGCCGTA
>Ga0075423_10002140_pt1 | contig 17791 bp, 17 predicted proteins | sample SoiMethybrSBSTD2_FD_80114 | JGI IMG/M metagenome (GOLD analysis project Ga0075423, IMG submission 80114) | Bulk soil microbial communities from a Populus tree surrounding site in Tennessee, USA - Soil MetaG P. TD hybrid SBSTD2 | ecosystem: Environmental > Terrestrial > Soil > Tree plantation...
CGGCGACGACCCGGTGGCCATCCACTATGTGCCCGACGTCTTCAGCCTCGCCTCGCTGCGGGGCGGCATCGAAGAGTTCGAGACGCTGCCGATCATCCACCTGCGCGAGTCGCCGCTCTACGGCTGGAATCGCCTGCTCAAGCGCGTCTTCGACATCGTCGTCGGCGCCGCCGCGCTGGTCGTGCTGTCGCCGATCATGCTGGCCATCGCGGCCGGAATCAAACTGACCTCGCGCGGCCCGGTGCTCTATCGGCAGGAGCGGATGGGTCTCGACGGCCGCCGGTTTTCGATGCTCAAGTTCCGTTCGATGGTTCCGGACGCGGAAGCCGCGACCGGGCCGCGCTGGGCCGTGCCCGATGATCCGCGCCGTACCGGCTTCGGCGCCTTTCTGCGGCGCGTCAGCCTCGATGAGCTGCCGCAGCTCTTCAACGTCCTGCGCGGCGAAATGAGCCTCGTCGGCCCGCGCCCCGAGCGGCCGTCGTTCGTCGAGGATTTTCGGCGGCGCGTGCCGCGCTACATGCTGCGGCACAAGGTGAAGGCGGGCATCACCGGCTGGGCGCAGATCAACGGCTGGCGCGGCAATACGTCGATCGAGAAGCGCATCGAGTACGACCTCTATTACATCGAGCGCTGGTCGCTCGGCTTCGACATCAAGATCCTGCTGCAGACGGTCTGGCTCGGCTTCCACCACCGGAACGCATATTGAGCGCGGTCTCGGAGGTGGTGCGCGGCGTGCTGCCCGGCGAGCGTCCCCGCCGGGCTCACCTCGTCGACGTTCTGCTCGTGGTGCTCGCGCTCGGCCTGGCGTTCTCTATCACGTTGTCCGAGCTGACGCTCGTCGTCCTTGCCGTCGTGCTCTTGTCCGGCGCGTCGTTGAATGCGCTCCGGCGAGCGCCGCTGACCGGGCCGATCCTTGGCTTCGCAGGCTGGACGCTACTCGCCGCAGCACTGTCCGCTGAGCCTGCCGACAGCCTGCGCGCAGCGAAGAGCCTGCTGCCGCTGGCGACGTTCTGGATCGTGCTCGCGGCGCTGCCGTCCGCGGCGGCGGCGTGGCGCTTCGCGACGATGCTGTTCGTGGCCGTAATCGCCGCCGCGCTCTCGTCGATTGTTCAGGTTCTCGGCTGTCCGGCGAGCGGCACATACGGCTGGCCGTCTCAGGCTCCGGTGATCGGTCTGTTCTTCAGAGGCTGCGCGCGCGCCCATGCATTCTTCAGCATCTATATGACCCTGGCCGGAGTGCTGACCGTCGTCCTCATGCTGATGCTCGCAAGCTTGAACCGCTTCGCGCGCGCGGGGCTGGCCGCGGCGGCATGGCTCGTAGGGGCGGTGGCGCTGGGCCTCACGCTCGTGCGGGGCGCCTGGCTCGGCTTCGTCGTCGGCACCGGAGTGACGTTGACGCTCGTGCGCCGTCGGTTGCTCGCCGTGGCACTGGTAGTCGTCCTGGTGGCCGCGGCGCTCGCGATGCCGTCAGTCCATCGGCGATTGGGAACCATCGGCGATCCGGCCGACGACACGACCCGCGACCGTCTGGCGATGCTGGTGGGCGGGCTGCGCCTCGTGGGCGAGCATCCTGTGGTCGGCGTCGGCCCCGGCCAGGTCAAGCGGCTCTATCCCGCCTACGCGCCGCCGGAGGCCCTGCGTCGTCACACGAGTCATCTGCACAACACGCCGCTCCAGATCGCCGTCGAACGTGGGCTGGTCGGGCTCGGCCTCTGGCTCTGGATCTTCGTCGCGTTCTTCGTTGGCGCCGGACGCATCCTGCGCCGCCTGCCCGCGACGGCGACGGCCGATCGCGCGCTCGTCATCGGCGCGCTCGCCTCGGTCGCCGCGTTCCTCGTGAGCGGCGTCTTCGAGTACAACTTCGGGGACACGGAAGTGCTGCTGGTGGCCCTCGCGGCGATGGCGCTGCCGTTCGTTATCGAGCGTGACCTCGAGGGACGGGCCGCGTGAGCCGCCCGGAGCCCGTGCGGCAGCGGGCGGTCGTTCGACCAAGCAGGCCACTCGTCAAACCGATTACATTGCCACCTCGTCGGGCGAAATTTTCGACAAGTCGCGTCCCGATAGGGTTCCCACCGCTGCCCATGACAATCGGAATGCTCTGTGGTAGGAGCTGAATCTGTTTACCGAAAATCTCAGGGCCGGTGTCCGTCGAAAGGAAGCGGTCCGCAAGGTCTCAAGGGTGGCGGGTGATCCTCGGCGGTACGAGCACGGTGGGCGAATCGTGATGGAAGTTGCACGCACAAATGAAGACCGTCAAGGCGCGCGGCCTGACGATCCCGCTCGCAACGCTCTGTCGTTGACGCCGCCATCCGCGCGGGCTAACGTCCCCTGTCGGCAGACTGCGGCTACGTCCTCAGGAGGATCGGCATGAACTGTCCTCGCTGCCAGTGGAAGAACCCGTCGAACGCCGAGTTACTGTCTTGAAGTGGTACGCCCCGCTGACGGGCGCGCTCTCAATTCCCCCAATAGCCGTCGTCGAACTCACGGCATGATGCACGGCTGCCATCGAGCGAGCCACCCGCGAAGCTCCCGAGCAATGGTTCTCGTCTCACGACCGCTGGCGAACCCGTCCCCCGGAGAGGCGGGCGCATGAGGGCGGTCATCCTGGTCGTCACCATATTAATGAGCGCGGTCTCTGCCGCCGGCGCACTCGATGTGGACCTCAAGGCGTATGACGCAGCCCGCCGGCGCGGCGAGAGGGTGGCTATAGAGGGCCGCGTCTATAACGAGCGACGCAAGCCGAACGCTGACGATGAGCCCATCCCGCACGCGACGGTTGTGCTCCTGCCGCACTCGGAGGCACTCCTGCGCCGGTTGGACGATCTTCGGGCGCACGCGCGGGAGTCGCTGACCGCGTACCGGGATGCGGCCACGAAGATGCGGCGGGCGCGAGAGACCTATGAGCGCGAGGTGTGGGAGGCCGGGTCTCCCGAGCTTGTGGTCTCGACCGTCGTCGATTCCGGAGGACGCTTCGCTTTCGCCGACATCCCGGCCGGACGCTGGTTGGTGTGGGTTACGCACTCGGAATACGTGAGCAAGCCTTCGCCCGACATCTCCGTACGCGATCGGGGGAAGTTCACGCTATCCCCCCGTCTGATTGGCTACTATGCCGAGAGGGCCTGGCTTCGGGAGCTGGAGATGGCCCCCGGCATGGTGGCGACGGTGGATCTGAACGATCGCAACGTCTGGTTCGCGGGGGTGGTGGAGGACAGAGTGCGGGACGCCTACTCGCGCTGAGCCTGCGTCCTCAACCAAGCCCCCTATCCACCGACACCGTGCCGGCGTTCCCCGTGGGAGGGCCGGTTTGAGCACAAAATTCGGCGACGCGGAGGTCGTGCTCGTGACGCTCGCGGTGATGGCGCTGCCGTTCGTCGTCGCGCGCGACCTCGACAGCCGCGCGGCGCACGATCTCACGGCACACGCGGCGTGAAGCGCCCCGTCTCGGCGTCGCGGCTTGCCGGCCTCCGGCTCGTCGCCATGGACGTCGACGGCGTCCTCACCGACGGCGGCATCTGGTACACCGACCACGGGGCGGAGCTCAAGCGCTTCGACGTACGCGATGGCCAGGGGCTCGTGCTGTTGCGCGAGGCCGGCGTCGTCACGGCTATCGTGACGCGCCGTCGGTCAGACGTCGTCGAGCGACGCGCGCGGGAGCTGGGCATCGCAGAGGTGCATCAGGACGCTGCCGACAAAGCCGCCGTCGTCCAGGATCTGTTGAAGCGCCACGCCATGCGCGCGCCCGACGCCTGTTACGTCGGCGACGACGTGGGTGATCTCCCCGCGATGGCCCTCGTCGGCCTGCCCGTCGCCGTCGCCGACGCCGTTCCCGCGGTGCGCCGAGCCGCTGCTTACGTCACCCGCGCGCGCGCCGGCTTCGGCGCCATCCGCGAACTCTGCGATTTGATTCTGTCCGCGAAGCAGAATTCAGCCAAAAAGACCAGGACGAACACGTGACTTCTGACAACTTCCTGCGCTCCGCGCGTGTGTCGCGCGCTCCCGCCGAGCCCGTTAGTACGCGATCGTCGGCTCGGTCGCGACGCGCACGCGGACGAAGTAGTCTTTGAACTTCTCGAGATCATCCTGCGACATCATGTCCGACACGAGGAAGCACGCGACATCGCCCTCTTTCCACACCCACGTCACGAACCCGCTATCGCGGGCGAGCATCGGACGCCAGCGGCCGGCGATCGGCACGCGATCACGCTCGCGTATCGCGAACGTCCGCTCGGCCGGCAACGCGATGTAGGTGACGAAGTGGCCGTCCGTGTCGCGATAGTGCAGCGCGACTCCGCGCAGGCGCGTGAGGTACACGGGCTCGGCGCTCACGAGACTGAGCCGGTCGTCGCCGGCGAACGCGCGTCGCAGATCGATGCCCGTCTCTTGCGTGAGCCACGGCAGCCCGGCGGGGAGAATCTGCGGCTGGCGCGCGCCCCACATGAGCACGCGCGAGTGCTCGTTGACGACGGCGCGCACGATCTGCTGCACCGGGTCGGCGGGCGCGATGCGTGGCAGCACCGGCAGCATGAAGAGCACGAGGGCGAGCGTGGTGGCGGCGGCGGTGATGAGCGGCATGAGCCACACCGGCCGGCGTGGACGGTCTGCGGTCTCGACGATGCTGACGCGCAAGCGCGCGGGCGCCGTGTAGCGCGGAAGATCCGCCGCCAGGCGGCGGCCAAGCGCGTCGTCGTTGGGTCCGCGCAGCTCGTCGGTCATGTCTTGTCGTAGTCCTTCAGCAACGCACGCAGCCGCTCCTTGGCGCGGAAAATCCGCGACTTCACAGTGCCAACCGGGCAAGCCATCACCCGGGCAACCTCCTCGAGCGGCAATCCCTCGACCTCTGCGAGCAACAAGACCGTGCGGAACTCCTCGGGCAGGCGTCGCATGGCACGCTCGAGGTCGGTGTGCGCCTCGAGGGCGCCTCCCTCGTCCGTCGACGTGTCGTGGAACATCGGGACGTCCCAGTCGGGGACGCCGTCCTCGGCGATCGCCGTCTCACGCTCGCGCAGCCGGTAAAACGTGAGAAACGTGTTCCTCAGGATCTGAAACAACCACGCCCGCAGGTGGGTTCCCGGCTGGAACCGGTGCGAGAAGCGAAACGCTCTCAGGTATGTCTCCTGCACGAGGTCGTCCGCCTCGGGCGGGTTTCGCGTCAAATAGACAGCAAAGTTGTACAGCGCATCGAGGTGCTGCAGCGCCTGCCGCTGGAAGTCGGCGTCGGCCACCATCACTCCTCGAACCACCGCGGCGGGTAGCTGCCGGCGCGCACGGTGTGCTCGTCGGCGAGCGCTCCGAGCAGCTCGCGAACGGTCGCATAGAGCGTCGGATGCTCGAGATCGGGCGCGACGTCGGCGAGCGGACGCAGCACGAACGCGCGCTCGGCCAGCAGCAAGTGCGGCACGTGCAGGTCGTCCGGGCCGCTGATCACTTCGTCGCCATAGAACAGGATGTCGATGTCCAGCGTGCGCGGCGCGAAGCGACGCGCTTCCGGCGTGCCTTCCGGACGCACGCGGCCGAGCGCTTGTTCAATCGCCTGCAGTTGGCCGAGCAGCGTGCGGGGCGCGAGCGCGGTCTCGATCGCGACGACGCAGTTGAGATACCAGCGGCGCTCGCGCTCGGTGCGGCCCGGCTCTTCCTCCCACGGCTCCGACTCGTAGATCGGAGAGGCGTCGACGAGGTTGATCCCGGCGCTCCCGCGCAGCTCCCGCACGGCGGCGCGCAGAACGTCGAGTCGGTCGCCGAGATTACTGCCGAGGCTCAGATACACTCGCGTCATGCGCGTCGCCGCGTGAGCTCCACCGACGGGGTTCCGACGAGGCCCTCCAGCGGCGGCGTCAGCTTGCGCACGCGCACGCGCACCTCCTCGGCGGGAAACTCGCGGAGCAGCGCCTGCGCGATCTGTCCCGCGAGACGCTCGATGAGGTTCACGCGTCCGTGGGTGCCGACCTCGACGATGCGCCGCGCGACCTGGCCGTAGTCGACCGCGCACGCGAGGTCGTCCGACACAGCCGCGCTCGTGAGGTCGACGGTGAGCTCTGCGTCGACGGAGAACCAGACGCCGACGGTCCGCTCCGCGGTGGACACGCCGTGGTGCCCGTAGAAGCGGACGTCTTCGAGGCGCAAGCGATCGGCCGTCACAGCTTCACCACCGGGTTCATGACCACCGCCAGCTCGGCCTCGTGCTCGACGAAGTCGCTCTGGGGCGGCAGGACGGTGCCCGAATACGCGAGCACGCTCGAGCCCTCGAGCACGCCGTAGCGTGTGGCATCGCCGACGCAGAAGCGCACGATCTGCATCAGGTGATGCCCAGCACGTCGTGCATCGAGTAGAGTCCGGGCCCGCGCGAGGCCAGCCATCTCACGGCCCGCAGCGCGCCGCGCGCGAACGTGTCGCGGCTGTGTGCCCTGTGCGTCAGTTCCAGGCGCTCGCCCAGGGTCCCGAAGGACACGGTGTGCTCGCCCACCACGTCACCCGAGCGGAGCGACATCACACCGATCTCCTTGCCGCTGCGTTCGCCGGGTAATCCCTCGCGCCCGTAAACGCCGACCTTGCGCAGGTCGCGGCCCAGCGCCTCGGCGACGATCTCGGCCATCCGCACCGCGGTGCCGCTGGGCGCGTCCTTCTTGTAGCGGTGGTGGGTCTCCGTGATCTCGACGTCGTAGTCGTCGCCGAGCGCTTTCGCCATCGCTCTGAGCAGCGAAAAGGCGAGCGTGATCCCGACCGACATATTCGGCGCCACGAGGATCGCGGTCTGACGCGCAAGCGCGGCGATCTCCTCGCGCTGCGCCGCCGAGAATCCGGTGGTGCCGATCACCGCCCGTGCACCGGTGCGCGCGACCAGACGCAGGTGTTCGAGCGAGGCGTCCGGCACCGAGAATTCGACGAGCATCCGCTCGCGCGTGATGGCGCCCGCGGCGTCGGCGGTGATCGGCACGCCGAGCGAGCCCACGCCGGCCGCCTCGCCGGCGTCGCGGCCGACCGCGCGATGGCCCGGCGCCTCGAGCGCGGCGACGAGCTTCAGCCCGGGTGTCTCGCGATGAAGCGCGATGATGCGGGACCCCATCCGACCGGCGGCGCCGCCGACCACCATATCGGCGACGGTCGGGACGACATCTGTCATCGCTGAATCACCGACGGGGTGACGCCGCGTCTACTTCTTCACGAGCCCGAACTGCCCGAGCACTCCACGCAGCGTCTCGCGGTTCGCGTCGCTCATGCGGCACATCGGCAAGCGGAACTCGGGCTCGAGCATGCCTGCCATCGCCATCGCTTCCTTGATCGGGATGGGATTGGTCTCCAGGAACGCCGCGCGCGCCAGCGGAAAGAGTCGGTGGTGCAGCTCGCGCGCTCGCTTCCAGTCATTGTCGAGCGCCGCGTGCACCATGTCGGCGGTGTCCTTCGGGACGATGTTCGCGATGACGGAGATCACGCCGTGACCGCCCACCGCCATGAGCGGCAGCGTGAGGCTGTCGTCGCCGGACAGCACCGAAAAGCTCGGACCGCACGAGAGCACGACCTGCGTCATCTGATCGAGATTCCCCGAGGCTTCCTTGACGCCGCGCACGTTGTTCACGTCGCGCGCCAGTCGCGCCAGCGTCGGCGTCTCGACGTTGACCGCCGTCCGGCTCTGGATGTTGTACACAACGATCGGAATGGCGACCGATTCCGCCACTGCGCGGAAGTGCCGATAGAGGCCTTCCTGCGTCGGCTTGTTGTAGTAGGGGTTCACCACGAGCGCGCCGTCCGCCCCGGCACGCTCGGCGTGCCGCGTCAGGTCGATCGCCTCGGCGGTCGAGTTCGAGCCGGTGCCAGCGATGATCTTGAGCCGCTTGCGCGCCGCGTCCACGACGATCTCGACGACGCGCTTGTGCTCGTCGTGTGACAGCGTCGGCGACTCGCCGGTGGTGCCGCACGGGACGAGACCGTCCGTGCCGCTCGTCGCGTGCAGCTCCACGAGCTCGCGGAGCTTCGCCTCGTCGACCTTGCCGCTCTTGAACGGAGTGACCAGCGCGACGAACGAACCGGTGAAGATGGCGTTCATACGGTCGTCTCCCCGGCCACCAGGTCCTCGAAGGTCTCCCGGCGGCGCACGATGGTGTAGCGATCACCGTCCACGAGGACTTCGACGGGCCGCGGCCTCGTGTTGTAGTTGGACGCCATCGCGAAGCCGTAGGCGCCGGCACTCAGGATGGCGAGCAGCTCGCCCTCCTCGGGCCGCGGCAGCGTGCGGTCCTTCGCGAAGAAATCCCCCGACTCGCAGATCGGTCCCACCACGTCGACCCTCTCCGCGGGCGCGGCGATGCTCGCCTGCGCCACCGGGACGATCGAGTGATAGGAGTCGTAGAAAGCCGGCCGCACGAGGTCGTTCATAGCCGCGTCCACCACGACGAAGGTCTTGGCGTCCGTCTGCTTGTGATAGAGCACGCGCGTCAGCAGCGCGCCCGCGTTGCCGACGATCGAGCGGCCCGGCTCGAGCAGCACCGTCACGCCGAGCTCCTTCAGCGCCGGCAGCAACACCGTCGCGTACTGGACGTGGCTCGGCGGCGTTTCGTCGTGGTAGCGGATGCCGAGGCCGCCCCCGACGTCGATGGTCGTGATCTCGATCCGCCGTTCGCGCAGCTGCTTCACCAGCGCCGCGATCCGGGCCACCGCGTCGCCCAGCGGCGACGTCTTCGTCAGCTGCGATCCGATGTGCATGTCGGCGCCGACGACGTCGATACCCGGCAGCCGTGCGGCTTCTTCGTACGCGGCGAGCGCCTGCGTGTAGGGGATGCCGAACTTGGCGCTCTTGAGGCCAGTGGCGATGTACTTGTGCGTCTGCGGATCCACATCCGGATTCACGCGGAGCGCGACCGGCGCGCGCGTGCCGACCTCGCGCGCCACCTCGTCGAGCGTGCGCAGCTCGCCCACCGACTCGACGTTGAATAACAAGATTTCGGCTTTCAGCGCGTCCCGCATCTCATCCCGCGTCTTGCCGACGCCGGAGAAGATGATCTTCTTCGGCGGCACGCCGGCCCGCAGCGCCCGATGGAGCTCACCACCCGACACGATGTCGGCCCCGGCCCCCGCCTTCGCGAGCGTCGACACTACGCCGAGATTCGAATTGGCCTTGATCGAATAGCACACCAGGTGAGGCACGTCCTTGAACGCGTGGTCGTACGCGGCGTAGCTGTCGAGCAGCGCGGCCTTCGAGTACACGTACGCGGGCGTTCCGACGGCGTCGGCGAGCTTCGTCAGCGGCACCGACTCGCAGCAGAGCACGCCGTGACGATAGGGGTAGTAGGTGGTGGGCGTCATGTGCAGGAAATCGTTGCTCAGCGAGGGCGCGAAGTCAAGGTACGGTGACGGTCACCTCGTTCGACGGACCGCTCTCGTTGGCGCGCGCGCTGGCATCCTGTGCGGTCACCGTGTAGCGATAGGTGCCGGGCGCCACGTCACGGTCGACGAACGTCGTCGTGGGCGGACGCACGGCGCCGACGCGCATCGGCGTGCCACGCGCCGCTCGGTAGACGATGTAGTTGGCCACGTCAGGCTCCGGGCTCGGTCGCCACGAGAGGCGCACCTCGCCACGCGACGGCACGCCCGCCACGTCTTTCACTGGCTCGGGCGGCGTGGTTTTGATCGGTGTGACCGCGACCCGCTCGCTGGCCGCCCCGGCGGCGCTGGAGGCAGCGGCCGTGCGGATGGCCCGCACCGCGTAATAGTAGGTTCGGTCGTTCACCAGACCGCGGTCTTCGAACGCATGAACGCCCGCCGCGGTTCGCGTGATCACCGACGCCTCGCCGCCCGGATCCGCCGCGCGCAGCACCTCGTACACAAGCGGGTCGGTGACGGCGGAGCCGTCGACCAGCTTCGCCGCCGGCTGCCATTGCAGCCGGGCGGTGCGGTCACCCGCCTCGATTTGCAGCGCTTGCGGTCGCTCCGGCGGAGCGATATAGGTGATGGACGCGCGCGCCGACGGCGCGCTCGTCCGGCCCTGCGCATCCGTGGTCGTCACCACGTAGGTGTAGCGCCGGTCGTAGACGAGGCCGCGCCGATCCATGTACGTGATGCGACCGCCGCGTAGAAACGACGACGGCGGCTCTTGCAGGGGAAAGGTCGCGACCTCCGTGTACCCGGCCACACGGTCGTTGCGCAGCATCGCGACGCGCGGCTCGCCGGTGCCGGCGTCGTCGACGCGGTACAGCCGTGCGTAGCCTGGCTCGATGATCCGCGAGTTGTTGACGCGGCGGCGCGGCACCGTCCACGATACTTCCATACCTCCCTCGCGTGCGATCGCTGTGAGATCGCTCACCGCCTGCGGCCGAACGGTCTCTGGCGGCACCGGAGGCCCCCGTCGGCCGCATGCGGCGAGCGCGACCAAGGCCAGGGCCGCCGCGACGATGGCGCGCCGGCGGCCGGCGCTCACGAGCGCACGAGCGCGCGCGCCTCGGCGAGCGCCGCGGCCACGGCCGCCGGCGCGGTGCCGCCGCTGACGGCGCGTGCCCGCAGCGACGCCTCGACGGTCAGCGCGTCGCGGACATCCTCCGCGATGAGCGGCGAAAAGCCACGCAGCGTCTCGAGCGATAGGCTCTCGAGTCCCACGCCGCGCTCCAGCGCGTGGCGCACCGCCTTGCCGACGACCTCGTGCGCCTGACGAAACGGCAGACCTTTGCGCACCAGGTAATCGGCGAAGTCGGTGGCCGTGGCGTAGTGCTCGCCGGCAGCGGCGCGCATCCGGTCGGTGCGAAACGTCAGCGAGGTCAGCAGCGGCGGCAAAACGCCGAGCACCGCCTCCAGCGTGTCGACCGAATCGAACAACGGCTCCTTGTCCTCTTGCATGTCGGAGTTGTAGGCGAGCGGCAGGCCTTTCATCGTCGTGAGCACGGCGACCAGGTTGCCGTATAGCCGTCCGCTCTTGCCGCGCACCAGCTCGGCGACGTCGGGGTTCTTCTTCTGCGGCATGATCGACGAGCCGGTGGCGAAGGCGTCGGCGAACTCGACGAAGCCGAACTCCGCCGTCGCCCACAGCGTGAGGTCCGCGCACAGCCGCGACAGATGCATGCCGGCGATGGCGGCGGCGGCCAGGTACTCGAGCACGTAGTCGCGGTCGCTGACGGCGTCGAGGCTGTTGGGCGTCACGCCGGCGAAGCCGAGATCACGCGCGAGCGCCTCGCGATCGATCGGGAACGCGGTGCCGGCCAGCGCGGCGGCGCCCAGCGGCAGCCGATCGGCGCGCGCGGCGCAGCCGGCGAAGCGCTCGCGGTCGCGCTCCAGCATGAACACGTAGGCGAGCAGGTGATGCGCGAGCACGATCGGCTGCGCGCGTTGCAGGTGCGTGTATCCCGGCATCGGCGCGTCGGTGCTCTCGCCGGCACGCGCAACGAGGGCTGCCTGCACGGCGCGCAGGCCGTCGCGCGAGCCCGCGACCGCCTCCTTGAGGTACATGCGCTCGTCCAGCGCGATCTGATCGTTACGCGAGCGGCCGGTATGCAGCTTGCCGCCGACGTCGCCGATGAGCTCGACGAGCCGGCGCTCGACGTTCGTGTGGATGTCCTCGAGCTCCGGACGGAATGGAAACGTCCCAGCCTCGAGCTCGGCCCGCACCGTCTCGAGCCCCTTTACGATCGCGTCTCGCTCGGCGTCGCTGAGCAGCCGCGCCCGCGCCAGCGCGCGGGCCCACGCGATGCTGCCGGCGATGTCGTGCCGCCATAGCCGACGATCGAACGAGAGCGAGCTGGTGAAGCGCTCGGCGGCGGGGTCGGCCCCCTGTGAGAACCGGCCGCCCCACGTCTTGCTCACGGCAGCAGCGCGGCGATGTCGGCCATGATGCGCTCGGTGACCTCGCGACGCTCCACGCGCGCCGAACTGCCGTTGGGCGCGAAGCGTCGGGGCGCACCGAAGCGCACGGCAAGGGGCGTGGCGCGTGGCATGTAGAAGCGTCGGTCACGCAGCGCTTCCCACGTGCCGGAGATCCCCGCCGGGACGACCGGGACGCCGGAGCGCAGGGCGAGGAGCGCGACGCCCGGCAGGCCGCGCTCCAGACGCCCGCGTACGCTGAAGGGCCCTTCCGGAAAAATGCCGACCACACGGCCGCGCTCCAGTGCGCCCAGCGCGCGGCGTAGCGCGCCGACGTCGGCTCGGTCGACCTGCAGCGGGATGGATCCGATGTGGCGGTGAAACGGCGGATGCAACGGTGTCGCGCGCCACACGCGCGGCATGACGAGAAACGCGATCGGCGCCGGCACACTCACGGCGAGCACAACCGCGTCGAGATAATTGTGATGATTGGCCGCGATCAGATAGGGGCCGCGCTGGGGGAGATGTCCGAGTCCCTGGACCGAGAGCCCGAAGCAACGCTCGAGCACGCCGCGTACGGGCGCCCGCAGCGCTCGGTAGAGAAGGGGAAACTCGGGCCGCGCGCGGCCGACACGGGACGTGGTGGGCAGCGCGGTCGAGCGCGACATTCCGGGATTTATAGCATGCTCCCGGGGGTCGTTCTACCGCCGGATCGTGCGCGAGAGACGGTACCGGGTGACCGCCGCGTTGTGCTCCTGCACCGTCGTCGAGAAGTGATGACGCTGATCGTCGCTCGCGACGAAGTACAGGTACTTGACCGGCGCCGGATCGAGCGCGGCCTCGATCGCGCCGAGACCTGGGCTGGCGATCGGTCCGGGCGGCAAGCCGGAGCGCACGTAGGTGTTGTACGGATGATCGACCGCGAGATCCGCGCGGCTCAGCGCGCGCCGCTCCTTGGCCACGGCATACTGTACCGTCGGGTCCGCCTGGAGCGGCATACCGATCTTCAGCCGATTCCAGAAGACCGCCGCGACCACACGCTGCTCATCCTTGACGATCGCCTCGCGCTCGATGATCGACGCGAGCGTGAGGAGTTGGTGCGTGCTGAGGCCCATGTCTCGCGCGCGGGCGCGGATCTCCGGTGTGAGCTTGGTACGCATGCGCTGGACCATCTTGCCGAGCATCTCCTCGGCCGTCATCCCGCGCACGAATTGATAGGTATCAGGAAAGAGGTAGCCCTCCACGCTCGGGCCTTCGATGCCGTGGGCGTCGAGGAACTTGCGGTCGGCCGCCACGCGGGTCACGGCGTCGACGTCGGCCAGCCGCTCGGCCTCGAGCGCGCGCGCCAGCTCCGCGACCGTGGCGCCCTCCGGGTGGAGGATCGCGTGCTGGCGGACGCGGCCGCTCTCGAGCAGCGCGATGATCGCCCAGGCGTTGGCGTCGCGAGGGACCTCATACTCGCCGGCCTTGAGGTGGCGTGGTGCGCCGCGGACGAGCGTGCCAGCGACGAATGCCACGCGACTGCGGATCACCTGGGCCTCCAGCAGACGGTTCGCAATGCCGAGCAGCCCCTCGTGCGGTGGGATCATCACCATCAGCGGTCCCTGGCGCACGGCCGCTGTGGGCGTCACCACCAGCCAGCCGAGGCCCGCCGTCGCGAGCACGAGCAACGCCACGACCCAACGCAAGCGCATGATTTTCGAGTCTACCGCGCGGACCCGGGCCGGGCCGAATCGGTGGGGAAGGGCCCGTTTGGTATACTGTCTGGCCTGGGGTTACGCCCTTCATTCTTCCACGGAGGTCCGCATGCAGGAGCTGCAGCTCCCTACTCGTCACGACTGGAGCGCATCCGAAAACAGCTACGGCAAGATCGGCATCGACACGTTCGAGTCGGGCTTCGCGCTCACCGTCGGCATCGCTTACCGTCGCGCTCTGCTGTCCGCCATCCATGGTGCCGCCCCGACCTGGGTCAAGATCGAGAACGTGCTGCACGAGTTCTCGCACCTGCCCGGGGTGCAGGAAGACACCCTCGACATCATGATGAATCTGCGCAAAGTCGTCTTTGCGCTGCACGTGAATCGGCCCAAGATCCTCCGGCTCAAGGCTCAGGGCACGCGCGTGGTGAAGGCGGGCGACTTCGAGCCCGACTCTGAGGTCCAGATCCTCACGCCCGACGTGGTGCTGGCCACGCTCGACAAGGACGGCGTGCTCGAGATGGAGGTGTGCATCGAGCGCGGCCGCGGCTATCAGCCGGCGGAAAAGCGCGAGCCCGAGGCTCTGCCGATCAACGCTATCCTGCTCGATGCCGATTTTTCACCGATCAAACGTGTGAACTTCCATGTCGAGCCGGTGCCGGGCAGCGAGACGGCGGAAGGCGGCCCACGCGAGCGCCTCATGCTCGAGGTGTGGACCAACGGCAGCGTGACGCCCCAGGCGGCGGTGGGCGAGGCCTCCCGCATCCTTCAAGATCACTTCAACCTGCTGACGGACTTCCCAGAGACGACGCCGCACGAAGAGGACGGCGAGCACGCCGAGGCGCGGCCGGGCGCCGAGCTCAATGACAACCTGTTCCGCAACGTCGACGAGCTCGAGCTGTCGGTACGCGCGTCGAACTGTCTGAAGACGGCGAATATCCGGACGATCGCCGATCTCGTGCAGAAGACCGAGGCCGAGCTCCTCAAGACCAAGAACTTCGGCAAGAAATCGCTGAACGAGATCAAGACCATCCTGGGCGAGATGGGGCTGTCGCTCGGCATGCGGCTGGATCCCGAGGAGCTGGAGCGCCTGCGCTCGCAGTACGAGCGCGCGTACGAGACCTAGACACGGTCCGCACGCCACACGGCCCCATCTAGCGCTTGAGGCGCGTCTTGATGCGCGCGACGGCTTCTTCGGTCGACGCGCGATTACCGAAGCCGGTCAGGCGGAAGTAACCCTCGCCACTGCGGCCGAAGCCGGCCCCGGGCGTGCCGACGACATGCGCTTCGTTGAGGAGCTTGTCGAAGAACGCCCACGAGTCTAGACCGGCCGGCGTCTTCACCCAGATGTACGGCGCGTTCCGGCCGCCGTACACGGTGAGCCCTGCCGCTTCGAGACCCTCGCGGATCAGGCGCGCGTTGTCCATGTAGTAGTCGATCGTCGCGCGGACCTGCTTCTGCCCCTCGGGCGTGTACATCGCCGCCGCTGCGCGCTGGATCACGTAGGGCGCGCCGTTGAACTTCGTCGACTGCCGGCGAAACCACAGACCGTGCAGGGCGACCGCTTCACCGCTCGACGCGCGTGCGGTGAGCTCTTTCGGCACCACCGTAAAGGCGCAGCGCGTGCCGGTGAAGCCGGCGGTTTTCGAGTACGAGCGAAACTCCACCGCAACCTCACGCGCGCCGTCGACCTCGTAGATCGAGTGCGGAATGTCGGAGTCCTGGATGTAGCCTTCATATGCGGCGTCGTAGAGCAGCACCGCGCCCGCGCCGCGCGCCCAGTCGACCCAGCGCTTGAGTGCGGGACGACCGAGCACGGCACCCGTCGGATTGTTTGGAAAGCAGAGGTACACCATGTCGACGGGCCGATCGGGCAGCGGCGGATCGAAGCGGTTCTCCGCCGTGCACGGTAAATACAGGATGCGGTCGTAGCCGCCACGCCCATCGGGCGCGCCGGCTCGACCGGCCATCACGTTGCTGTCGAGGTAGACCGGATAGACCGGATCGGTCAGCGCGACCGCCGCGTCGGGGCTGAACAGCTCCTGGAAATTGGCCGCATCGCTTTTGCTGCCATCGCTGACGAAGATTTCGTCCGGCGCGATGGTGACGCCGCGCGCGCCATAGTCGTGCTTGGCGATGAGCTCGGTCAGGAACTCGTAGCCGGTCTCGGGACCATAGCCGCGGAACGTCTCCGCTCGCGCCATCTCGTCGACCGCGGCGTGCAACGCTTGCACGATTGCCGGCGGCAGGGGCTGCGTCGCGTCGCCGATCCCGAGTCGGATGAGCTTGGCGTCGGGATGCGCGGCCTGGAATTCCTTCACTCGCCGCGCGATCTCGCTGAAGAGATAACCGCTCTTGAGGCGTAAGTAGTTGTCGTTGATCCTCGCCATGGCCAACGAATTCTAGCAGATCGTCTCCGGATCGAGGCAGAAGCGCTCGACCGTTCGATCGGCCCAGCCCATCACGGTGACGACGCGGCCATCGGTCTCCACGAGGACCGCGCCGTCGCGATCCGTCCGGTAGACGCGCGCCCCGGCGGCGGCGAGCCGCGCGAGCACGCCGCCGTCGGGATGGCCGTACGGATTGCGGGCGCCGACGGAGACGATCGCCACCGACGGCTGCACGGCGGCTAAAAACGGCGCGGTGCTCGATGTTGCGGCGCCGTGATGGCCGACCTTGAGCACGGCTGCGCTCAGCGGCACGCGCGCTTGCAGCAGCGCCTGTTCGCCCGCGGCCTGGACGTCGGACGCCAGCAGGATGCTCGCCAGTCCAAGCTCGACCCGCAGCATCGTGGCGCGGTCGTTTCGGCGGCCGCCAGGCACGTCGGGCGCGATCGCCGTCAACAGGGCGCCGCCGACGGCGCGTGGTCCCGGCGCCTCGTCCCACGTTTCGGCGACGTGGAACAATCTCCGGAGCGCGGCCATGCCGCCCGCGTGATCGATGTCCTCGTGGGTCGTGAGCGTCGCGTGCAGGCTCAGAATGCCGCGGTTCCACAGGAATGGCGCGACCGCGCGCTCGCCCGCGTCGAGACGCCATGGGCCACCGGTGCCGGCGTCGACGACGACGGCGCGGCCGTCCGGCGTCTCGACGACGATCGCGTCGCCCTGGCCGACGTCGAGCACGCTCACGTGCAGCCGTCCATCGCCGCGGGTGAGAACGGGCAGCGCGGCCAACGCCACCGCAGTGAGCAGTGCCACCACAGCGGCGCCGCCGAGCGCCACGCATCGCTCGCGTTGCGCGCGCCAGTGCCATGCGGCCAGTCCGGCCGCAAGCGCCGCCGCGTACGCCACGATCGCGGCGGCGCCCGGTGCCGGCCAATAGATGACGGCGCCCGGAACGGCGGCGGCCAGCGCCGCTGTCCCGCGGAGCAGAAGCAGCAGCGGCCAGACGGCGCCGAACACGGCCGCGGCCGCGAGATCGCCGATGGCGGCGGCCACCACGGCGACCAGACCGAGCACCGTCGCGGCGCCGGCGAGAGGCACCGCGGCGAGGTTGGCCAGGACTCCGATGGTCGAAAGCTGATTGAAGTGCACCAACGCCACCGGCAGAATCGCCAACTGCGCGGCGAGACTGACGCCGACGGCGGAGGCGACGCCGGCGCGCGGTATCGGCGCGACGACGATTCCGGCGGTCGCCGCGAACGAGAGCTGAAAGCCGGGATCGAACAAATCTCCCGGCCGAGCTGTGAGGATCACGAGCGCGGCGAGCGCCAGACTGTTCGTGACCGACGCCTCGCGGTCGAGCAGAACGGCGGCGAGCACGAGCACGGCCATGATCGTCGCCCGCACCACCGACGGCTCGGCGCCGACGACCGCGGCGAATCCGAGGACCGCGACGATTCCGCTCGCCGCGGCGGCGCGCCGGCCGCCGCCGGCGGCGCGGGCCAGCGTCCAGACGGCGCCGGCGAGGAGCGCGACGTTGAATCCCGAGACGGCGAGGACGTGAAACACGCCCGCCGCGCGAAACGCCTGTTGGACATCGGGCGGCAGTGCCGTGCGGCTGCCGAGCACGAGCCCGCCAAGCAATCCGGCGGACGCCGGCGGCAGCCGCTCGGCGAACGCGGCCAACGCGAACCGCCGCACCACCGCTGGCCACGGCGGTGAGGGTGGCTCCAGCGGAACGACGCGCGTGGAAGACGCGCTGCCCGTCACGTGGATGTCCTCGCGCGCCAGACGCGCCGCAGCGTCGAAGACGCCCGGATCCCTGAAGCCCACGGGCCGGTCGAGCCGCGCGTCGACAGCGATGCGCTGACCCTCGGCGAGCGGCGCCGGTGGTCCGTACAGCGTCAACGAGATCGTCCCGGTGCGCGCGATGTCATCGAC
>Ga0075423_10002143_pt1 | contig 17779 bp, 19 predicted proteins | sample SoiMethybrSBSTD2_FD_80114 | JGI IMG/M metagenome (GOLD analysis project Ga0075423, IMG submission 80114) | Bulk soil microbial communities from a Populus tree surrounding site in Tennessee, USA - Soil MetaG P. TD hybrid SBSTD2 | ecosystem: Environmental > Terrestrial > Soil > Tree plantation...
ACACGATGATTTGTGGTCGCGACGGGCGATCCCAGATTGTGGAGGCGACGGCCCCCGGTCCTTGCCACAAGCCACCGGTCCGGCCGCGCCCCTGAGGGCTCCTAAGCGCCCTCCTCCGATCGTGGCGAATCGACGAGACCGTCTCGAGCCCGACGCGGCGTGGAACCGCGCCATCGCCGCGGTGACGAGCGAAGGCCGGGGGCTCATGCCGGTCGACACCGGCATGGCCCTCGGTCCCGGCCAGCTTCGATCAGGCGGCCTTGACTTCGATCGTCCTCGGCGTCGCGGCTTGCGGCGCGGGGACCCTCACCTCGAGCATGCCCCTCTCGTACTTCGCCTCCACGTGGGCGGCGTTGACGCCCTCAGGAAGGGCGAAATTCCGCTCGAACGCGCCGTACGCGACCTCGCGGACGAAATAGTCCTTGCCCGCGGTGTCGTGATCGGCCTTGCGCTCGCCCTTGACGGTGAGGACGTTGTTCATCAAGGACACCTTCACGTCCTTCGGATCCACGCCCGGCAGGGCGAGCTGGATGACGTAGGTGCCGTCCTCCGTCCGCCCCTCCGCAGCCGGAAGCCACGACGGACGCTGAGCGACCTCATCCGTGGCGCCGCCGAAGAACCTCTCGGGTAGGTCGTCGTCGTGGTGGAAGTGGAACTGATGGGTCGGAGACCAACGAAGCATGGTGTTCATGGTGCTCTCCTTTCGAAGATTTTCGTGTTTATAGCTCCGGGTTGAAACCACCCCGGAACAGGTCTGTTTTCGCACCGCGGAGCTCCCGCGCTCTGGACGACGGTTTCCTATCCCCCACTCACCGTGCAGCCCCCAGGTCAATCGACATGAAGTGCTCGCGCTCCGATTTCCAAAGTCCTTCGTCTGTGCCCTTCGACACCATCCTTTGAAAACGCGTTTCCGGCGCCGCCAGCATCGCCGCCCCTCTGTCCACTTCTAGCCTCCTAGTCTCCTCTCACCAGCCAGGTATACGGATCACCCTCGACCGGCGGGTCGCAGTAGGCTTTGTCCTCGATGGGCCAGTTGTCTTAATCGACCCGCCACGGTCCGCTGGTGGCGAACCGCCTTGGCCTGCCCCTCAACGTTGGCGAGGAGGGCTGGGTGGTTATCTCGCTTCAGCCCCACTTCGATGAGGGCCCGGAGGACGATCTGGAGGCTCACCGGGAGCTTGAGCGTGGTCGTCGCCTTCCCCGCCAAGACCCGAGCCCGGCCCAGGACGTCCTCCGTGAGAATGAGGAGGACTTTCGTCTTAGTTGTCAACGGTCACCTCGATAACCTATATAACTTATATCTTATATATAATATATATAAGAACGAGCCGGGTCAAGCATCTCGGGTGGTGACTCGCCTGGGCACTGCGCGGGCCGGAAAAAATCGCTCTGCCCCCCCAGCGACCCGCGGGCCTCGGTGAACAGCGCACGAGCTCGGCGACGGCCTCAGTCTGCTTCGGGTGGCGCGGCCACGTCCGTCAGCCTTGGGACTGACGACGCGCGCTACGAGTTGTCAGCAGGTGCAAGGGTAGACGAGCACAACGGCGCGGTTGAACAGGTCGAAGCACCACACTCGCCGAAACCGCGAGGTCGAAAGCCCAGCGCGGACGGACGCCAGAACCTTGTCGCGCCACTGCGGCGTGACCGGCGCTGGCGATGCCGCCCAGTAGACCAGTAGCTCGCGCGGCGCCCAACTCTCATATCGGCCGGCGAACTTCGCTGTGAGCAGCCGCTCCGTCGCGTCGATAACTTCGATCGCTTGGATGACGCCGAAGAATGGCTTGCCGTGAGCTGTCGACCGAACAGCTAGGTCCGTCAAGAACCGTGACAGGCCAGGGATCCGCCACACAGCAATGTCGCCAGGGCCAAGGCGCTCATCCCCGGAGGCATGGGCTCGCGCGACGAGGAGATCTAGAACGGGCTTGACGGCGCGGCGCCATTGGCCTGGTGGAATCTTCGGTGCGAAGCCAACGAACACGGCCGGCACGCCACCGAGGCAGGTTTCGATCGCTTGACGTTCGGCGCTCGCGAGCGCGTCGTAATCGGTTCGGAACCGGCGGCGGACCGCGCGCTGTTCGTTCGTCGCGCGGGCGCGCGCCTCACTGACGACTTCCCCGAGCTCGAAAGCGATAGCACCGTCACCGGCAATATCACACAGGATGTCCGGCTCAGGCGGCCGTCGGCTCTCGATCGAAGTGCAGCGCAGGCCGGCGACCTCGGCGAAATCGGCAAAGACCGCTCGTTCGGATTCTTCCTGCTCGTCCCGCGCGCCCTTCGGCGCCGCCGATGTCAGCTGTGACCCCAGAGCCGGGCCAGCGCATCGAATAGGACGCGAAACCACTTTTCCTCGAGGCTGTACGGCGGCGACGCCGTCGGCTGCACGTTCATGTACTGTCCGATCGTGTAGAGCGGGATCGATTCATCGACCGCCGGCGTGATCGTGTGCCAGAGCAGTCCCGCAATCTCCCTCGGCAATCCGCCCCAGGTGGAGCGCATAGCGTTCGAGGCCATCTCGAGGTCTCGCGAAAGGGCTGCCTTACCCTGCGCTTCGCCGCGGTACCCGAAGAGATGATCGCCTGGATTCAAGAGCTTCATGAGCGACAGCGCGATCACGCCCAGGGCCGCTCCGTTCGATAGGCTCGGCGGTCGACCACCGAAAGGCTCGAGCAAAAAACCACCCGCGAAGTCCTAACGACGGCCGGCGGCCGACGCACGACGGGCCGGAGGAGCGATCCCCCAGCCCGTGGTTGCGTCTAGGGCCCGGCCCGGTTGCCGCTGGGTTGCCACATGCGATGCCAACCGAGGGCATCCGGTGCAACCCCGACCCTCATGTTTTCAGCAGACAAAAGCCCTGGGACTCGATCCCCAGAGCCACATTAAATTTGCTGCGGAAGTTCTCCAGCGCCACCGCGGCCGTCAGCTCGACGACCTGGTCCTCGGAAAAATACCGCCTGACCTCCGCGAACAGCTCATCGGTGACCTTCTGCCCGGTAATCGTCATCGCCTCGGCGTACGCCAGCGCCGCGCGCTCGGCCGGTGAAAAGTGACGGCTCGTCGCAAACGACGCGACCTCGCGCAGCTTGTCCTCTGAGGCTCCTTCCCGCAGACCGCGGGACGAATTGATGTCGATTCAGAATGGACAGCCGTTGATGAGGGCGACGCGCAGGTACACGAGCGGCAGCAGATCCCTCGGCAGCAGGCCCGAACGGTCGACGGCGACCGAGAGCGCCTTGGCTGCTTTCAAGATGCCGGGCGTGTGCGCCTGGACTTTCGTGGTGTTGAAGACGGCGCCGAAGGTGTCGATCTCCTTCGCAAACATCTCCTCGAGGACGGGATCGTTGCCGGGCTCGGTGATCTCGCGAACACGTGGCATGGATTATCTCCTCGCCGGCTGGGTCGTCAGGTACTGCTCGATCGAGGGCAGCGCGTCCAGCACCACGTCGCCCACGATGGCGAGGCTCTGCGCCGAGACCTTGTCCAGCGTGTCGTCCGCCGTGTGCCACGGCGGATAGTCGAAGTCGATCAGCAGCGCGGCCGCGACGCCGGCCTTCAAGAAGGGCGCGTGATCGTCTTCCACAGGCATGGGGTCGTTCAGGAACGATTTCGTGTGGCCCAACCGCGCCGCGCTCGCCCACAGGATGTCGGTCAGCCATGGCGTGGAGTACGTGTCGCGACGGATATTGAGGTCGCGGTCGCCGATCATGTCCACCAGCACCAGCGCGCGCGGCAATCGTCCGGTGCGCTCCAGCTCCGCGGCGAGATGCCGCGAGCCGTACAGGCTGTCCGTCGACGTCCACGTCTCCCGCGCCTCCTCGCCGTCGAACCAGACTACCCACACCGTGTATTCGCGCGGCGTCTTTGCGAGGCGGCGCGTCAGCTCGATCAGCAGCGCGGCGCTCGAGCCGCCGTCGTTGGCGCCGACGAATCGGAACGAGTTGAACAGCTTGGTGTCGTAGTGACCGGCCAGCACAATGACGTCGGACCTGCGTCCTGGCAGCCGCGCGATGATGTTCGCCATGCGCATCCGACCGTGCGGCGTTGTGGCCTCGAAGCTCTGCACCTCGGGCTCGATGCCGAGACGGCGTAGCTCGCCGACGATGTATGCACGTGCGCGCTCGGCGCCGGGCGAGCCAGCGACGCGGGGACCGATGGCGACCAGACGCTCGACGTGACGCAGCGCTGCCGCGCCATCCACGCGCGGCGGTGTCGGAGCCTGTGCGAGCGCGACCCCGATCGTCAGCGCGACGATGAGCGTGGCGATCGCCGCCGCCGCAGCGGCGAGACGACGCATCACCGGGAGGCCTTTGTCGGTTTGACGCCCGCCGCGCCGAAGTACTGCATGGTGAGCACGAAGTTGCCTTCCGCGTGCAGCGCGTTGAATCCGTCGAGCCAGCGCTCGGCGGTCGGCACGTCGACGATGCCGAAGCGCACCGCGTTCTCGGCGCGCCGTTCGAGGAAATTGCGCGAAAAGCGCGTGAGCGTCGTGTCCTGGTAGACATCGGCGAGCATCCGGACATCGACGAGGCCCGCGGCCCGCAGGAGCGCGCCGAGGCGGCGGCCGCTGTGCGGCTCGGGATAGATGCGCGCCGCGACGCCGTCGAGGATGCGGGCGGTCAGCTCGCGGTCCGGATGTGCGGCGCCAACGAGCCCGAAGTCCTGATCCTGAAGACCGACGCGACCGCCCGGTCGCGCGACGCGCGTCATCTCCTTGACCACGCGCAGCGGATCGTCGACGTGCAAGATCACCGTGATGGCGAGCACGGCATCGAAGCGCTGATCGGCGAACGGCAATCGATGGCCGTCCGCGTGCCGGAACGCGATCCGAGCGCCGGCCACGCCACGCGAGAGCGCCCGCGCACGCGCGAGCAGCATCGCACTGGTATCCACCGCCGTGACGACGCCGGCGCGGCCCACGAGGCCGGCAAGATCGCGAGCGACGACACCCGTGCCGCAGCCGACCTCGAGCACACGGTCGCGAGCATGCACCGGGAGCCATTTCAGGAAACGCCGGCGCAGACGAATCTGGCTCGGCGTGCCGCCGCGAACTTCGAGCGCGGCCGCCATCGTCTCGGCGGTAGGCTGAGCGTCCACGGCGCGCCAGGGATCGGGATGACGAGGGGGCGACGCCGTCACGCTAGCCGACGTGGCGACGGGCGCAGTCCTCGCTGCAGAAGTACTCCGCGCTGCCGGCACCACGGCCGCGCACTGCGCGCGAGCGTACGACGTACGTCTGGCAGACCGGATCCTTCACCAGCTCGTCGTTGACAGCGACGGGAGGCCGCGAGCCTCGCGCAATCGGGCGGCGCAGCAGCGGCACGACGACGGTGAGCAGAAGCACTACGACAGCAAGCAGCAGAACGACGCGCACGACGTTACCGTTCGGGCTTGATGGAGACGGCCCGAAGGAATTCCTTGTCCTGCGCGGTCAGCTCGGAGGAAAAGCCGCGGCTCTTGGCGCCTGCGAAGAAGATCCCGGTGTCGGCGCCGCGCTTGAGGATCTCCTGAACGGCGTCGCGCGCGGCGTCGGTCGCGGCCAGCGACGCCTCGATCGTCTGCACGAGGCGCTTGAAGAGACCTTCGAGGTGTCGCTCTCTGGCCATGCGTCCTTACGATAACATACGGCGCGTGCCCGGCCCGTGGACTCGGCTGGCGTCCTCCATCCGCTGGTCGCGTGACAAGCTCGCATTGCGCGAAGACGTGTGGCGACTGCCCGATGGGCGCGAGCGCGCCTACCCGGTGCTGGCCGTGGGCGTGACCGTCGGCATTCTCGGTTTCACGGAACCCGACCGCGTGGTGCTCGTGCGTCAGTTCCGTCACCTCGCCGGCGCCGACTCGTGGGAGCTGCCGGGTGGCGGAGCGCTGGCCGGCGAGACGCCGGACGCCGCGGCACAGCGCGAGCTGCGCGAAGAGGGCGGTTATCGCGCCGAGCGCCTCGTCCTTCTCACGCGGTTCTGGCCCTCGAGCGCCTATCTGGATGAGGTGGCGTGGTGCTTCGTCGCGCACGGGCTGACGCCGGATCCGCTGCCCGCTGACGACGACGAGTTCTTCGAGCGCCGGGTCGTGCCGGTCGCCGACGCAATAACAATGGCGCTGGACGGGGAGATCACGGAATCCGTTTCCAAGGTCACGCTGCTGCAATACGGGTTAACTCGCGAGCGGCGCTGACGTGGCACACGGGCGGCTACATTCACCTGCTCCTCGTCATCGCGATCGTGATCGTTCTGATCCGCATCATCCAGGGACGGCGACCGATCTGAGCGCGGCCCGAATCGACGCCGTCATCTTCGACATGGATGGCGTGCTGGCGGACTCGGAGCCGCTGCACCAGCACGTCATCCGCGTCATGCTCGCGGAGTACGGCGTCGATTGGGACATCAGCCGTGGCGATCCGACCGTCGGCCTGCGCTCACTCGACGGATTCGAAATCATTTGCGCGCGCCATCCCCTGCCGCACGACGCGCGGCAGCTCGATGTGCTGTACACAGCGCGGGTGCTGCCCGTGCTGCGGAACCAGTTGCGGCCGCTGCCCGGCGTGCCGGAGGTGCCGCGCGCGCTGGCCGCGCGGGGCCTTCGGCTCGCCGTCGGGTCGTCATCGAATCCCGAAGTGATCGAGACGACGCTGACGGCGCTGGGAGTGCACGCGTTGTTCGAGGCGGTCGTCTCCGGCGCCGAAGTCGCGCGCGGCAAGCCCGCTCCCGATGTGTTTGTCGAAGCCGCCAAGCGGCTCGGCGTGCCACCCGGTGCGTGTCTCGTGATCGAGGATTCCGAGCGCGGCGTGCAGGCCGCGCGCGCGGCGGGTATGCGCTGCGTGGCGATTCCGTGCGGCGAGACGCGCCATCACGATTTCAGCGAGGCGACGCTGGTGCTGTCGGCGCTGCCGGAACTGCTGGCCTCGCCGCTGTTTCTGAGCTAGGTCAGACGCAACGTGAATGAGGGGGGTTTGGGGGGAAGCGGTACGGGTCCCCCCAACGCAATGAGGGGGTTTGGGGCAACGAACGACTGCCCACCGCGCGAATGAGGGGGGTTTGGGGGGAAGCGGTACGGGTCCCCCCAACTCAATAAGTCGCGCGTCCTCCCGACAGGTCGTACACCGCGCCCGTCGAGAACGAGCACTCGTCGGAGGCCAGCCACGCCACCAGCGCGGCGACTTCTTCCGGCTTTCCGACGCGCCCCATCGGAATCTTCGCGATGAGCATGTCGACCGTCGAGCGTTCCATCTGCTGAAGCAGCTCGGTGCCGATGACGGCAGGCGCGACGGCGTTGACCAGGATGCCTTGAGTGGCGACTTCCTTGGCGAGCGCCTTCGTGAGGCCGATGACACCGGCCTTGGCCGTCGAGTACGGCACCAGCGTAGGGTTGCCCTCCTTGCCGGCGATCGACGCGATGTTGATGATCCGCCCGCTCGCGCGCGGGCGCATCAGCCGGACGGCGGCGCGGCAGACGAGAAACACGCTCGAGAGGTCGACGTCGATGACCTGCCGCCAATCGTCGTCGCTCAGCTCCCACGTCGGCACGGATCGACCGGTGATGCCCGCGTTGTTGACGACGATGTCGAGCCGCCCATGCCAGTCGTGCGCCGCCTGCACCGCGCGCTCGACGTCAGCCGTCCGCGTGACGTCGGCGACGAGCGCACGCGCGTCGGTGCCGAGGCGCTTCGCCGCGCCCTCGACGGCCGCCGCGTCGCGGTCGACCATCAGCACGCGGGCGCCGTCGGTGAGCAGCCGCTGACTGATCGCCAGCCCGATCCCGCGCCCCGCGCCGGTGACGAATGCCGTGCGGCCGTCGAGACTAGCCAAGAGCCTGCGCGAAGTCTTCGATCAGATCGTCGGGATGCTCGAGGCCGATCGCGATCCTGAGCAGGTTCACGGGCGTCGTCGTTCCGGGCCCCTCGATCGAGGCGCGATGCTCGACGAGGCTCTCCGTCCCGCCAAAGCTGGTCGCGCGGGTGAAGACGCGCATCTTCGCGGCGACGGCCAACGCGGCCTCGGCGCCGCCCTTGATCTGTACCGACAGCGTCCCGCCGAACATCGACATCTGCCGCCGAGCCACTTCGTGGCCAGGGCTCGACGGCAGCCCGGGATAATGTACGCGCTCGACACGCGGATGGCCGGCGAGAAACGTCGCGAGCTTCAACGCATGCTCGGACTGCGCGCGCACGCGATAGGGCAGCGTTCGAATGCCGCGTAGCACGAGCCAGCAGTCGAACGGTGACGGCACCGCTCCGCCGGCGGTCTGCAACATCCGCAACCGATCGAGAATCGGACCCCGCTCGCGCGCGATCACGATGCCGCCGAGCACGTCGGAGTGGCCGCCGAGGTATTTCGTCGTGGCGTGCACGACCAGGTCTGCGCCGGCCTTGAACGGCGACTGTAAGATCGGCGTGGCCGTCGTGTTGTCGACGACGTACCGCGCACCGGCCGAGCGTGCGATGGCGCCGACGCGCGCGAGGTCGGTCACCTTCCACAGGGGATTCGAAGGCGATTCCGCCCAGACGAGCTTCGTCGGCGGATGCACGGTCTTTTCGACCGCCGAGAGATCCGTCATGTCGATGAACGTCGTATCGAGGCCCCATCCCGCGTAGACCTCGCGGAGCAACTTGCCCGTTCCGTAGTAGGCGTCCACCGGCGCGACGACGCGGTCGCCCGGCGACAAGGACTGGAATACCGCGGACGTCGCCGCGGAGGCCGACGCGAACGCAACGGCGTCGGCGCCGCCTTCCAACGCGGTCACGCACGCCTCGAGGGCCGCACGATTCGGCGCGCTGCTACGCGAGTAAATGTGGCCACGCGGAAACGAGCCGTCGGGATCTCGCTCGAACGTCGTCGAGGGATGGATCGCCGGCGTTACGGCTCCGGTGGTGAGATCCACCTGGGCGCCTGCGTGGACGGCGACGGTCTCGATTCTCATGACGTCAATCTCCTTCGTCCGCGGCGCTGAGCACGACGCCATCCTCCGGCCGCCAGGTGAGCGCCACGCGCGTCTTGCGCGGCAGCGCGGCTGCGCGCGCGTGCGGGACGTCGACCCAGAACGGCCGGCCCTGCACGCTGATCTGCAGCCGGACGACGGCGCCGAGGAACGTCACGACGTCCACGATGCCGTCGAGCCGATTCGCGCCGTTCGCGGGCACCGGATCGGCGAGCACCATGAGCTTCTCAGGGCGCACGGCGAGCGTCACCGCCGCCCCGTCGCTGACGCCCTCGCAGACGGCGCGCAAACGCCGGCCCTCCCACTCGAGCATCCCCTCGGCCGCCGACACCACACGACACGGCACGAGGTTGGAGACGCCGATGAAGTCGGCAACGAAGCCGGTGCGGGGACGGCCATAGACGTCCTCGGGGCGGCCGAGCTGCTCGATCCGGCCGCCGCGCATCACGGCCAGACGGTCGGCGAGCGACAACGCTTCCTCTTGATCGTGTGTCACGTAGAGCGTGGTGATGCCGAGATCTTGTTGCAGCTTGCGAATCTCCGCGCGCAGCCGCAAACGGATCTTGGCGTCGAGCGCAGACAGCGGCTCGTCCAACAACAAGATTTCCGGCCGCCGCGCGAGCGCACGCGCGAGCGCCACGCGCTGCTGCTGCCCGCCGGACAGCTGATTGGCATAGCGTCCACCGAGCCCATCGAGGCGCATGAGGGCCAGCAGCTCGTCGACGCGCTCTCGAATCCGCGGCCGAGGCCAGCGCGCGACGCGCAGACCGAAGGCGATGTTGTCGGCCACGGTCATGGTCGGAAACAGGGCATAGGACTGAAAGACGATGCCGACACCGCGGCGCGCCGGCGGCACGTCGTTGACGACGCGATCGTCGAAGCGCACCTCGCCGGTGTCAGGGCGCTCGAAGCCCGCGACGAGCCGCAGCGTGGTCGTCTTGCCGCATCCGGAGCCGCCGACCAGCGCGACGAGCTCTCCCGGCGCGATCTCCAGGGAGAGCCCGTCGACGGCGGTCGACGCGCCGAAGCGCTTGCTGACGTCACGCAGCGTGATTCGCATCGCGCTACTTCGAGTATTTCTCCTGCCACAGCTTGACGAGCCGGTCCTTGTACTGCGGATCGCCCGCCTTGACGAAGTCGAGGTCGATCAGCTTCATCTCGGCGATCTTCGGTCCGCTCACCGCCACGTCGGGCCGTGTGATGCCCGTCCCGCGCCACTCGGCATACGACGCCATCGCTGACTTCGAGACTGCCCAATCCAAAAACCGCTTCGCGTTGGCCGGATTCTTGGCGCCCTTCACCAGCCCGTTGGCCTCGAACGTCCACGGCACGCCGTCCGAGGGCCAGATGACATCGATCGGCGCCCCCTGCTTCTTGGCGACTTCGACTTCGTACGCGAGCGCGACGCCGATCGGCGTTTCGCCGGATGCGGCCATCCGTCCCGGCGCGCCGCCCGACTTCGTCACTTGCGACAGGTTTTTGTCGAGCGCGTCATAGAACTGCCACATCCGATCCTCGCCCAGCCGCGCCGCATGGCTGGCGAGCAGCAGGTACGCGGTGCCGGACGTCGACGGATTCGACATCACGACGTGGCCCTTGTACTTCGGATCGATGAGGTCCGCCCACGACTTCGGCGCCGGCAGCTTCAGCTCTGCCATCTTCTTCTGATTCACCGCGAACGCGACGGTCAGGAGCGTCACGCCCTGCCACACGTTGTCCGGATGCTTGAACTTGGCCGGAATGACGTTCGACTCCTTGGCCGCGTACGCTTCGAGCAGACCCTTGGTCGCCGCGCCGGTCATGTAGTCGTTAAACACGCCCCAGACCACGTCGGCCTGTGGATTGGCCTTCTCGGCTTCCAGCCGCGCGATCGTCGGCCCCGTCGAGCCGCGGATGTACGAGGCCTTCGCCGCCAGATCCGGCAGGTCCTTCTTGAACTGCTCCCAGAACGTCTTCAGCTCGTTCTCCTCGTAAGCCGTGTAGATCACGAGGCGGTCCTCGGCGGTGTCGGCAGGCGGTGCGCCCAGCGGCAGGACCAGGGCGGCGACAAGGATGAGCAGCAGCAGTCGGCGCATGCACGTCTCCTTTTTCACGAGCTCAGGATTTGAGAATCGCCACACGGTCGCCGCCGACCGCGGCACGCAGCAGCAAGACCGCGCCGATGACGATGGCGAGAATGATGGTGCCCAGCGCGCAGGCCACGCCCGGGTAGCCGTTCTCGACCTGAGCGAGGATGGCCACCGAGCCGAGGTTGAAGCCGGGGTAGATCAGGAAGATCACCGCGCTGACGGTCACCATGCCGTTGACGAAGAAATAGATGAAGATCGAAAATGCCGTCCCCGTCAGCAGCGGCAAGACCACGCGGGTGAACGTTCGAACAGGACCGGCGCCGAGGCTCACGGCCGCTTCCTCGATGGCGGGATCGATCTGCTTGAGCGTGTTGACGGCCGCAAGCATGGCCACCGGAAACTTCCAGAAGACGACCGAGGCGACGAGGACCCACACCGTCCCCGTGAGCAGCAGCGGCCTCACGTTGAACGCGAGGATGTAGCCGACACCGATGACGGTGCCCGGCAGCGCGGCGGGCAGCAGGCTCAGCGCTTCGATAGCGCGTGCCCCTGGAGGCCGCCTCCGCTCGACCACGTACGCGGTCAGCAGGGCCAGGACGGTGCCGATGACGCCCGACAACAGCGCCAGCTTGACGCTGTTGACGATGGGCCAGGCGCCCTCCGCGGTCGAGCCGAACGCATAGTGGGTGAGCGAAAGCGACCAGTCGGTGCCCCAGAGGCGGACGATCGAGCCGAGCGGGATCAGCGCGTAGATCAGCGCGATGGCGAGCGCGATGGCCAGCGACACGGTGACGAGCGGCCAGCGTACGGCGGCGGGCGTCGGGCGCAGCGTCGTGCGCGCGCCGGCCGATAGCGTGACGTACGACCGCCGGCCTACGACATAGGTGTTCAGCACGTACGCGGCCAGGCACGGCAGCAGCAGAACGACGCTCATCACCGCGGCCGCGGGAAAGTCGTTCATCCCGATCACCTGCGCGTAGATTTCCGTGGCCAGCACGTTGTAGCGGCCGCCGATGAGGATCGGATTGCCGAAGTCGGTCATGCACAGGATGAAGACGATGAGCGAAGCCGAGGCCAATCCGGGTCGCGCGAGTGCCAGCGTCACACGGCCGAGCGTGGTCACCAGGCCCGCGCCGAGATTCTCCGCGGCCTCTTCCAGGCTCGTGTCGATGTTCGCAAGCACGTTGGCCAGCAGGATGTACGCCTGCGGCAGGAACGTGAAGACCTGCGCGACGACGATGCCGTGGAAGCCGTAGATCGACCCCTCCAGGCCGAGCGCGCGCGTGATCACGCCGTTGCGGCCGAACAACAAAATAAAGCTGAGCGAGACGAGAAACGGAGGTGCGATCAACGGCAGCAGGCTCATCAGCGAGACGAAGCGCTTGCCCGGCACGGTCGTGCGTGTCACCGCGTAGGCGAGCACGAGCGCGATCGCCACGGTGATGACGGTGGAGACGGCGGACACGAGCAGGCTGTTCACGAGGATGCGCGCGAGGCGCCACGAGTTGAAAAACGCCGCGTACTGCGCGACACCGAGCGGCCCGGTGACGCTCATGGCGAGCACGCGCAGCGCCGGCCACACGACGAAGACGAGCAGGAGCCCCAGGACGCCCGCGGCCGCGACGCCGACGAGCGGGTCCACGCGCGCCAGCCGGGTCAGCGGTGCGGCCGGCGCGCGGGCGACGGTCGCCATGCTCAACCGGCCGTGAAGCCGCCGTCGACGACGAGCTCGGCGCCGGTCATGAACGAAGACTCGTCGCTGGCCAAAAACAGCGCGACGTAGGCGATCTCGCGCGGCTGCGCGATGCGGCCCAGCGGAATGCCCGTCTCGAACTCCTTGCGGATCGCGTCGGTCAGATACGGCGCCTGCAGAGGCGTGTCGACGATCCCGGGATGGATCACGTTGCAGCGGATCTTGTCTTTCGCGAACTGGATCGCGAGGGATTTGGTCAGCGAGATGAGCGCTCCCTTCGCGGCCGTGTAGGCGTCCTGGGCGCGCGTGAAGCCGGCCAGCGCCGACACCGAGCCCATCATGATGATGGAGCCTCCGCCGGCGCTCTTGAGATGCGGAATGCCGTGCTTCGTCACCCAGAAGACGGACTTGAGATTGATGGCCATGACGCGATCCCACCACGTGTCATCCGTCTCCAGCACCGAGCGATCGCGATCCTTCCAGAGCACACCGGCGTTGTTGTAGAGCACGTGCAGCGCGCCGAACTTCTTGACACCGGCGGCGATCATCCGCTGGACGTCGGCCTCGAGCGCGACGTCGCCCGTGACCGCAAGCGCCTGCCCGCCCGCCGCTTCCACCTTCTTGACGGTCTCCGCCGCCGCCGCGCCTTCGATGTCGGCGACGACGACCCGCGCGCCCTGTTCGGCGAACAGCACCGCCGCTTCGCGGCCCATGCCGGCGCCGGCGCCCGTGATGAAGGCGACCTTGTTGCGCAGTCGGTCTGTCATCAGATCCTTTCGAAGTTGCGAATCAGCTCCCAGTCCGTCACGGCCTGATCGAACGCCTGCTGCTCGAGGCGGGCCGCGTGCAGATAGTGATCGACGACGCGATCGCCGAACGCCGCCCGCGCGACGCGGCTGCGCTCGAGCTCGCCGATGGCTTCGCGCAGCGTCTTGGGCACCTGGGGCAGCGTGGCGTCCTGATACGCGTTGCCGTCGTAGGCCTTGGGCGCCTTCAGCTTGCTCGCGATCCCGTGCAGCCCGGCGGCGATCGTGGCTGCAAACGCCAGGTACGCGTTGGCGTCGGCACCCGGAATGCGATTCTCGACGCGGAACGACGCGCCCTCGCCGCACAGGCGGAAGCCGCACGTGCGATTGTCCCAACCGGCCACGATCCGCGTCGGCGCGAACGATCCCGACTGATAGCGCTTGTAGGAGTTGACGGCCGGTGCGTAGAAGTACGCGAGCTCGCGCGCCATCGCCATCTGTCCGGCGAGCCACTGGCCGAAGAGCGCCGGCCACGTAGCGCGCCCGTTGCCGCGCGCGCGTCCCGTCGGCGCGAACAGCGCCTTGCGCCCGCCGCGATCCCAGAGCGAGCTGTGCAGATGGAACGAAGAGCCGGCAGCGCCCATGTCGTACTTCGCCATGAAGGTCAGCGAGCAGCCGTGCAGGTGCGCAATCTCCTTGGCGCCGTGTTTGTAGAGCGTGGTGCGGTCCGCCATCTCGAGCGCCTCGGCGTAGACGAGATTGATCTCCTCCTGGCCGCGACCCCATTCGCCCTTCGACGTCTCCACGGGCACGTCCGCGCCTTCCATTCCATTGCGGATGGCGCGGACGAGCGGCTCCTCCTTCGTCGTTTGTAATATGTGATAGTCCTCGAGGTAATCGGAGACCGGCGTTAAGTTCTGGTAACGCTTCGCTCTCGCCTGCTCGAAGGTCTCACGAAAGCAGTAGAGCTCGAGCTCGGCCGCCGTCTTCACGAGATAGCCCTGCGCGGCCGCGCGCGCGATCTGGCGCTTGAGTATCCAGCGCGGCGCTTCTTCGATCGGCTCGCCGTCGTCGTCGTAGACGTCGCAGAACACGAGCGCAGTCTTCTGCAGCCACGGGATCACGCGCAGCGTGGCGAGATCGGGCACCATCTTCATGTCGCCGTAGCCGCGCTCCCACGACGTGAGCTTGAAGCCGGGCTGCGGCTCCATCTCCATGTCCACAGTCAGCAGATAAATGCACGCGTGGACGCCCTCGGCGAGCACGTGATCGACGAAATGACGACCGACCATCCGCTTGCCCATGAGCCGCCCGTAGTGATCGGGCACGACGGTGAGCACGGTGTCGATCTCGCCCTTGCGGACGAGCGCTTCGAGACTGCGGGCGTCGAGCCGACCGGGCATGTCGCGGATAGTAGCGCATGCGCCGACGGCGTGTCATCCTGCCCGCCCTCTGCGCAGGCGCGTCGGCGCGCGTTCGCGCGCGTTGAATCAGTCGTGGATCAGAACGGGCGGCAGCATCAGCACGAGCAGGACGAGGCAAGCGATGCCGACGACGCGCCGGCCGCGCGTGAGCGGCTCCGTCGGATCGAGCAGCGGGCCGTGGGCGTAGCCGAGCACGAAGCGGATCAACATGGCGAGTACCAACCAGTTCACGCCGGGGATGATCGCCGACCAGTCCGCGCGCATGCCGTACATGACACCGGCCACCACGATGCTGAGCATGGCGAGCGCGGCAACCGTCAGCCGCCCGAGCATACGATGGCGACGCGGCGAGAGCGCAAACGCGATGCGGCCGCCGTCCAGTTGGCCTGCGGGCAAGAGATTCAACGCGGTGACGAGAAAACCAAACCACGCCGCATCGGCGATCGGGTGCGTCGACACCATCATGCCGTCGGGCACCGCGCCGAAGCGCAGCCAGACGAGCGCGCGCGTGAGCAGCGACTCGCCGAAGACCAGGTGCGGCCCGGATGGCGCCGGCACGATGGTAGACCACGCGAGGCCGAGGAGCGCCGCGGGCACCGCAATGGCGAGCCCCGCCAGCGGACCAGCCGCTGCGATGTCGAACAGCGCGTTTCGGTCGCGCGCCGCCGAGCGCATACGGATGATGGCCCCGAGCGTGCCCGCCATGAAGATGAAGGGGGGTGCAGGAATGAAGTAGGGCAGGCTCACGGCGGCACCGCGCGCGCGCGCGGTGAAGTAGTGGCCGAACTCGTGGACCACGAGGATGCCCAACAGCGTCGCCGCGAACGGAACACCGCTCAGCACCCAGGCAAACGGCTCGCGGGACGCGCGATACGCATCGAACATCGGCGAGCCCGAGAACATCGTACCGGCGAGCAATGTCGTGAGACACGTCAGCAAGAAGAGGACGACGTTCCAGATCGGGCGGCGCTCGCGGCGGCGCGCCGGCGCCGGTGGACGCGCATACGCATGGCCGTTCGTCGTCGCGAACGGATCGGCGGCCAACGGACGCTCGGCCATGCCGCTCAGCGTATCACGCGCGCAGGGCCGCGGGCGGGAGTGGCCCTCGTCGACCTACGCAGGCTCGCCTCGGCCGTCGAACGGCCTGCGGCTTCGCACGACCGCGCTGCCCGACGACACTCCCGGCCGCGGCCCCCTTGCTACGACGCGTCGCGCGCGAGTTGCTCGACGACGCGGCGAACCGCATCGAGCCCGGCTTCGAGATACAGCGCGCCCAGCACGGCTTCGAGCGTCGTCGCAAGAATTGACTCGCGTGCGCGCCCGCCGGTCTGCTCCTCACCGCGGCCCAGACGCACGAGCGCGCCGAGTCCGAGCGCGGCGGCCCACCGCGCGAGGTTCGCGCCCGACACGAGCGCCGCGCGCGCGGGAGTGAGCACGCCGACCGCGGCCCCGGGGTCGCGCGCGAGCAGCCGCTCGGCGACGACGAGGGCGAGCGCGGCGTCACCGACGAATGCAAGGCCGTCCTGCGCGACGAGGGGCGGGTGCTCGTTCACGTACGACGCGTGCGTGAGCGCACGCTCGAGCTGATCACGATCGCTGAAGCGATGGCCGAGCGTGACTTCGAGGGGTGTCACGGCTCCGCCGGGGCACCCCGCTGGGGCCGGGGGAGCCCGAGGGGGGCGTTGCCCCCCTCGTACGAAGGTTGGGGGCCATTTCGGGGCCCCTCATGTCCTAAGCCAGGTATTTCCGAAACGCCAGCGTCGCGTTGGTGCCGCCGAAGCCGAATGCATTCGACAGCGCGATCTCCGCGTCCTGCTTGCGCGCCTGATTGGGGACGTAGTCCAGATCGCACTCCGGATCGGGCGTCTCGTAGTTGACCGTGGGAGGCAACACCCCGTGGTGCAGCGCGAGCACGGTCGCGATGGCCTCGATGCCGCCGGCAGCGCCGAGCAGATGCCCGGTCATCGACTTCGTGGAGGAGACTGCGAGCTTGCGGGCGTGGTCGCCGAAGACCCGTTTGATCGCGAGCGTCTCGAACTTGTCGTTGTACGGCGTCGAGGTGCCGTGCGCGTTGATGTAATCGACCTCGGAGGGCGACAATTGGGCGTCGGCCAGCGCGTTGGCCATGGCGCGCGCGGCGCCGTCACCTTCGGGATCAGGCGCGGTCATGTGGTGAGCGTCGCCCGTCATGCCGTAGCCCACGATCTCACCGTAGATGCGTGCGTCGCGTCGGCGCGCGTGCTCGAGCGCCTCCAGCACGAGGATGCCCCCGCCTTCGCCGCACACGAAGCCGTCGCGTCCGGCGTCGAACGGTCGCGACGCTTTTTGCGGCTCGTCGTTGCGCGTCGACATCGCTTTCATCGAACAGAAGCCCGCGATGGTCAGCGGCACGACGATCGCCTCCGCGCCACCCGCGATCATCACGTCCGCGTCGCCGCGCTGGATCAGCCGGAAGGCGTCGCCGAGCGCATGGTTGCCCGTGGCGCACGCGGTGACGACGGCCGAGTTCGGGCCTTTCGCGCCGAAGCGCATGGAGACGAGGCCCGACGCCATGTTGACGATGAGCATCGGAATGAAGAACGGCGAGACCCGGTCGGGTCCGCGCTCGAGCAGCATCTTGTGCGCCTCGAGCAGCGAGCTGATGCCACCGATGCCGGAGCCGATGAGCACGCCGAAACGCGCACCGTCGACGCGGCCGGTCTCGAGGCCGGAGTCCTCGACGGCCATGACCGAGCAGGCCATCGCGTATTTGAGATACGGGTCCAGCCGCCGCGCGTCCTTCTTGTCGACGTACTTCAGCTCGTCGAAGTTGCGAACCTCGCCCGCGATGCGCGTGACGAACTTGTACTCGCCGTTGTCGTGCTTCTCGCTCGTGTCGAACTTGGTGATGGGGCCGATGCCCGACTTGCCCTGCGTGAGCGC
>Ga0075423_10002144_pt1 | contig 17775 bp, 13 predicted proteins | sample SoiMethybrSBSTD2_FD_80114 | JGI IMG/M metagenome (GOLD analysis project Ga0075423, IMG submission 80114) | Bulk soil microbial communities from a Populus tree surrounding site in Tennessee, USA - Soil MetaG P. TD hybrid SBSTD2 | ecosystem: Environmental > Terrestrial > Soil > Tree plantation...
CAGCCGGCCGCGCGCCTGCGCGCCGGGCAGCCCGCGGCCCTCGAGATGACGCTCGACGCGCCGAAGCCCCTGTCGGACTTCGTCCTGGGTTTCCGGATCGCGACGGTCTCCGGGGCCGTCGTCCTGGCCACGAACACGCGGCTCGAGGGCTTCGAGCCGGGATCTCTTTCCGGAGAAGCATGCGCGACGCTTTCTTTCCCGTCGCTCGACCTCGCCCCCGGCGTCTACTCGCTGGACGCCGCGGTCCACGCGAAAGACGGCGCGCCCTACGACGAACGGCACGACGTCCTCCGCTTCGAGGTCACCTCGGAGCGAGCCGGCTCGGGAGTGTGGGCTCCAGAAAGGCGCTGGAATTTCTCCGGAGGGATCCGCTGGAGCGGGTGAGCGCCGCGCGCTGGCGGACGGGCCTTCTCGCCGCCGGTTTTCTCGCTGTCCTCGCGATCCGCCTCGCGCTTCTGCTGACGGTCCGCGCCAATTACGACACCGAGTCCTACGACATCGTCACCGAGATCGCGCGGAGGGGAGGGGACTTCTACGGCGAGACCGACCGCTACAACTACTCGCCGCTCTGGTCGCGCGTGCTGCTCGGGACGGCGTTCGCGGCGGACCTGACGGGTCTGCGCCACACGACGGTGCTGGGCCTTCTGCTGCTCGTCGGAGATGCGGCGACTGCGGTCCTCGTCTTCCGGCTCGCGAAACGCCGGCGTGCCGGCACGGCCGCGGGGATCGCCGCGCTCTCGTTCTTCGCCAACCCGGTATCGGTGCTCGTCTCCAGCGCGCACCTCCAGTTCGACGGTCTCGCGATCCTGTTTCTCGTGGGAGCCGTCGTCCTTTCGGAGAAGAGGCGTGACTTCAGCGCGGCCGCGTCCCTGTCTCTCTCGCTTCTCGTCAAGCACGTCACGGCGCTCCATCCGCCGCTCTTCCGGCGCCGGCCGGGTGTGCGCGGCTGGATTCCGGTCGTCGCGCCGTACGTCGTCTTCCTGGCGTCGCTCGCGCCTTATGCCGCTTCCTGGCGGGAGATTCGGGATCGAGTCCTTCTCTACCGCGGGCTGACCTTCCAGTACGGAATCGAAGCACTGCTCCTCCTCGGAGTGCCCGAGTGGGTCCCGATCGCGTTGTTCGTCGCGGCCGTCGTCGTGGCGCTGGTCTTTCTGCGACAGGTGGAGCTCGTGCGGGCGAGCCTGCTTCTCTTCCTGGTGATCCTGGTATTCGCGCCCGGCTTCGGGCGGCAGTATTGCGTCTGGCCGATCGCCCTCGGGGCCGTCGCCGGCGGACTCGGCTACGCGCTCTACAGCGTCGTCGCCGGGGCGTTTCTCCTCCGCGAGATCTTTCGTCCGACGTCGTTCGCGTGGGCGCTGCCCGGCTGGTACGGGCCCTGGTGGGCCGCGATCCTGTGGCTCCTGTGGGAGCTACGCCGGGGCCGCGCGAAGGCGGAAACGGCGAATGCGGTTAAGATCTCGGGCGACCCGTGATGCGATCGATCTCGCGCCGCTCGGGGACCGGCGTTGCCCGCCCATGAAGGTCTCCGTCGTCGTCCCCGTCTACAACGAGGAGGGCAGCCTGCCCGAGCTGCTCCCGCGCCTGCTCGCCGTGATGAACGCCCGGGGAGCGCCGTACGAGCTGGTCTTCGTGGACGACGGAAGCCGGGACCGCTCGCTCGAGATCCTCAAGGACGCGGCGCGGTCGCGGCCTGATCGCATCCGCGTGCTCGAGCTCGCCCGCAACTTCGGGCAGCACCAGGCCCTCCTGGCGGCTTTCCAGCACGTCGAGGGGGACGTCGTGGTCACCCTCGACGCCGACTTGCAGAATCCGCCGGAAGAGATCCCCAAGCTCCTGGACAGGTTCGCCGAGGGGTACGACGTGGTCGGCGGCGTGCGCCAGGGGAGACAGGACTCAATGTTCCGCCGGCTGGCTTCGGGAGCCGTCAACCGCGTCACGGCCGTGATCACGAGGATGAAGCTGACGGACTTCGGCTGCATGCTGCGGGCGTACTCGCGCGACGTCGTCGAGGAGATCAACCGCTGCCACGAGGCCTCGACCTTCATCCCGGCGCTCGCCCAGAGCTTCGCCCGCAGGCCCGCCGAAGTGCCCGTCGCCCACGCGCCTCGCCGCCACGGCACGTCGGCCTATTCGCTCTACCGGCTCATCCGGCTCAACTTCGATCTGATGACCGGCTTCTCGCTGGTTCCGCTCCAGCTCTTCGGCCTTCTCGGGACGGCTGTCGCGGTCGGGGGTATCGCGTTTGGCATCTTCCTCTTCGTGCGCCGGTTGATCGTGGGCGCGGAGGTCGAAGGCGTGTTCACGCTGTTCGCCATCCTGTTCACGCTGCTCGGCATCGCCATGGCCGGACTGGGCCTGGTCGGCGAGTACGTCGGACGCATCTACCAGCAGGTGCGAGGCCGTCCGCGCTTCCGCGTCAAGCGCGTCTACGGGCTCGGCGCCCCCGCACAACCGGAAACCAGAGACCAGAAACCCGAAACTTCCGTCCTGGCATGACGCGGATCGCCGTCTTCGCGTACTCCGACACCGGGCACGCGTGCCTCAAGCGCCTGCTCGAGCGTGGCCGTCGTCCGATCCTGATCGCGACGCACCGCGACTTACCCGACGAAGCCCGCTGGTTCCCGAGCGTGGCGGAGCTTTCGCGCGCGCACGGCATCGAGCCGGTCGTGATGGAAAACCCTCTGGACGCGCCGTCGATCGCGCGCGTCCGGACCGCCGCGCCGGACCTTCTCTTCTCCTTCTACTACCGCCGTGTGCTGCCGAAGGAGATGCTGGCGGTGCCGCAACTGGGCGCCTACAACATGCACGGCTCGCTCCTCCCCAAGTTCCGGGGCCGCGCCCCCGTGAACTGGGCGGTGTTGAAGGGCGAGACGAAGACCGGCGCCACGCTGCACGTCATGACCGAGCGCGCGGACCGCGGACCGATCGTCGACCAGGAAGAAGTGCCGATCGGTCCCGACGATACGGCCCTGGAGGTACAGCGGCGCGTGACGGAGGTGGCCGTGCGCGTGCTCGACCGGCGTCTCGACGAGCTCGAGGCCGGGACCGCGAAGGCCACGCCGCAGGACGAGTCCCGCGCGTCCCGCTTCGGCCGCCGCCGGCCCGAGGACGGCCGGATCGACTGGAGCCGCCCCGCCAAAGAAGTCCACGACCTCGTGCGCGCTGTGACGCACCCGTATCCCGGAGCCTTCACCGATCTCTTCGGAAGCACGACGTTCGTCTGGCGCACGCGGCTTCCGGGTCTCGCCGCCCACGACACGTTCCCGGGGCAGGTGCGCGGGGACGGCGGACGCCTCCTCGTGGCGTGCGGGGACGACCGCTACGTCGAGATCCTGCGGGTGCAGGCGCCGGGGAGCGAGGAGACCGACGCCGGGAAGTTCGCCGCGGAAAGGGGGCTGTCGGGATGAGAGTCCTGATCCTCGGGGTCAACGGCTTCATCGGCAACGCCCTGACCGAGCGGATCCTCCAGACGACGGACTGGCACGTCTCGGGCCTCGACATCGGCTCCGACAAGATCGCCGCGTTCCTGGACGATCCGCGCTTCACCTACCTCGAGGGCGACATCGCCATCAACAAGGAGTGGATCGAGTACCAGATCAAGAAGTGCGACGTCGTCCTGCCGCTCGTCGCGATCGCCACGCCTTCCGCCTACGTCAAGGAGCCCCTGGCGGTCTTCGAGCTCGACTTCGAGGAGAACCTGCGCATCGTCAAGCAGGCCGTGCGGTACGGCAAGCGTGTGGTGTTTCCGTCGACCTCGGAGGTCTACGGAATGTGCCCGGACGCCGAGTTCGACGAGGACTTCTCCAATCTGGTCTACGGTCCGATCCGCAAGCAGCGCTGGATCTACTCGTGCTCGAAGCAGCTGCTCGATCGGGTCATCTGGGCTTATGGCGAGCGGGGCCTGGCGTTCACGCTGTTTCGCCCGTTCAACTGGTTCGGCCCGCACTTGGACGACATCGACTCCCCGAAGGAAGGCTCCAGCCGCGTCCTGACGCAGTTCCTCCACAACATCCTCTACGGCGAGCCCATCAAGCTCGTGGATGGCGGCACGCAGCGCCGCTCGTTCACTTACATCTCCGACGGCATCGACGCCCTCATGGCGATCCTGGAGAACCGGGGGGGCTGCGCCGACGGCGGGATCTTCAACATCGGCAATCCCGCCAACGACCTCTCGATCCGCGAGCTCGCCAAGCTCTTGATCCGGGAAGTCGGCGCGTGGCCGGGCTACGAGGAGACCGCGAGCAAGGCGCAGATCACCGACGTCACGGCGAGCGACTACTACGGCGAGGGCTACCAGGACATCCTGACGCGCGTGCCGTCGATCCGGCGCGCCCGAGAGTCCCTCGGCTGGGAGCCGAAGGTGTCGATGGCGGACGGCGTGCGGCAAACGCTCGCGTACTACCTGAAGGGACGCCGGGCCACGCGATGAATGGTCGTCGCGTCGCCCTCAAGGTCGACTGCGACACCGACGAGGGCACCCGCGAGGGAGTTCCGCGGCTGTCCGAAATGCTCGCGGGCCGCGGCGTCCGCGCGACGTTCTTCTTCACGTTCGGCCCCGACCGGTCGGGTGTGGCGGTCCGGCGCGTCCTCACGCAGAAGGGTTTCCTGACGAAGATGCTGCGCTCGCGCGCGCCGTCGCTCTACGGCTGGCGCACGATGCTGTCGGGCACGCTCCTGCCGGCGCCCCGGATCGGGGAGCGCGGGGCCGATGCGATGCGGATCGCGGCGAAGGCCGGCCACGAGACGGGCGTCCACGGCTGGGACCACGTCGGCTGGCATGACGGCCTCGCGCGCATGTCGTCCGAGCGCGTGCGCGAGGAATACGGACGGGCCCACGCCGAGTACCTCCGCGTCTTCGGGTATCCCGCGCGGGCGAGCGCGGCGCCCGGCTGGACGGTCGACGCGCGCTCCCTCGAAGCCCAGGAGGAGCGGTCGCTCCTCTACGCCTCCGACACGCGGGGAGGAGCCCCGTTCTTTCCGCGGGCCGGGACCCGCGTCTTCCGCACGCTCGAGATCCCGACGACGCTGCCGACCCTCGACGAGACGCTGGCGTGGAGAGAGCTTTCGGACGACGAGGCGCAGCGCGCTTTCTTTCGAAGAGCGCCGCTCTCAACCGAGGTCCACACGATCCACGCCGAGGTCGAGGGCCGGTCCAAGGCGAGTCTTTTCGAAAAGATCCTGGACGACTGGCTCGCCGACGGCGTGTCGTTCCCGCTCCTTTCCGATCTCGCCCGCGAGGCCCTCGCGCGCCGGGACGCGATTCCGGTGCGCGACATGATGACGACGAAGCTGCGCGGACGCGGAGGCACGGTGGCGACGGGCTGGCCGGCCCCCGCATGACCTCCCGCGCGTCGGCGGGTTTCCGGGTCCTTCTCGCCGCCGGCTTCCTCGCGGCTATGGCGATCCGGATCCTCTTTCTCGCCGGGTTTCGGGGAAATTTCGACGTCGGAGCCTATGCGACCGTGGCCGGGCTCGTCCGCAGCGCAGGCAGCCCGTACCAGGCGGGCGTCCCCTACAACTACTCGCCGGTCTGGGCGTTCCTCGCCGCCGGGCTTTCATCCGTATCCGATGCCCTGCGTGTCCCGTTCGCGACGCTCGTCGGCGCTTTGCTGATCGCCGCCGACGCCGCCACCGCGTTTCTGCTCTACGTGCTCGGCGGCCGGGGACGAAGAGGAGCCGGCGCGGCCCTCCTTTTCTTCGCCAATCCCGTGTCGGTCCTGACCTCGGGGCACTACCTGCAATTCGACAACGTCGCGATTCTCTTCCTCGTCGCCGCGATGTGTGCCGCGCGGAGGGATCCGCCCCGGACATGGCTCGCCTCCGGCTGGCTCTCGGTATCGCTCCTGGTCAAGCACATCGGCGTCTTCTTCCCCCCCCTCTTTTTTCTGCGCGGCCGCGAGCGCCGGGAGATTCGCGCGGCGGCGACGCTGATCCCGTACGCCGTGTTCGCGGCCTCGTTCGCACCGTACTGGCGGTCCTGGCGCGTGCTCCGGGCTCAGGTCGTCGAGTATCGCGGAGGAACCGAGGAGTACGGCGTGGGAATGCTGCGCTCCATCGCGGGACTGCCGGGCTGGCTCCCGGCGGCGATCTTCCTGGGAGCCGTCGCGGGCGCGATCCTCGCGTTTCGGACGCGCGCGCTTCCGAGCGCGTGCCTCCTGCTGTTTCTGGTCATGCTGATCTTCGCGCCCGGGATCTGCGAGTACTACTTCGTCTGGCCGATCGCCCTGGGCTCGCTCTACGGCGGCGCGGGGTACTTCGTGTACACGCTGGTGGTGTCCGGGTTCTACATCGGGGGAGCGCTGGAGGGGCTCGGCGTGCCCTTCGCGCACTTGCCGGGATGGCACGGAGTCTGGTGGAGCCTGGTGCTCTGGCTGGCCTGGGAGCTGCGTCGGCGGGATATCCTCCGCAGCCAATGACCCCCAAGCGCGGTGTGCGGCCCGAGCTCTGGCTGACCCTCGCCTCGGTCCTGGGTTCCTTCCTCGTCTACTGGCCGTTTCGCGGCGACATGTCCACGATCTATCGCTTCTGGGACGGGCCCAACTACCTGACGGTCGCGCGGACGCTCTACGCGATCCGGCCCGACAATCCGCTGCTCGCCTACGTCTACGATCCACGCTATTACCTGACGCACCTGCCTCTCTACCCGCTGTGCGTGCGCGCGCTGTCGTGGATCGCGGGATACGAGCCGGCGTTGCTGCTCGTGTCGGTCCTCTCTTCGGTCGCCGCCGTTCTCCTCTTCTACCGTCTGGCGCGGGACGTCTGGAAGCTTCCCGTGCCCGAGTGGCTCGCGCTCGTCTTTCTCTTCCTGCCCCCGCGGTGGCTGCTTTACCGATCCACCGGCGCGACCGAGGCGCTCTCGGCGGCCCTGGTCCTGGCCTCGATCTGGTTCTTCGAACGGGCGCGCATCGGACGCGCGTCGCTTACGGGCGGGCTCGCCGCGGTCACGCGCATCTCGGGAATCATGCTCGCTCCGGCCTATGCGATCGCGCTCGCGAAGCAGAAGCGCTGGCGGTCGCTGCCATGGCTGGCGCTGATTCCGGCGGGTGTCTTCGCCTACTGTGTCTTCTGCGCCGTCCGCTTCGGCGACTTCTTCGCGTACTTGAAGCCCCATGGCGAGAAGATCGCGGCGTTTCGCCCGTTCGGCTTTTTTCCGGCACTCTTTCAGAAAGGTCTCTACCACCAGGCCGAGTTCCATATCCTCCTGTTCGTCCTGTACGCCGTCGGTACCTTCCGCCTGCGCCACCGCTTCCCGGTTCTGTTCTGGTACTGCCTGTTCACGCTCGCGCTCTTAGTCTGCGTCTCGACCGAGGACTGGAGCCGCTACTTCCTGGCGATGGCTCCCTTCGCGCTGATCGTCGGGTTCCACGACCTCATCGACACGCGGGAGTTCCGCTGGATGTTTCCGATCTTCGCAGCGCTCTCGCTCTACTACGCCTGGAGCGTGATCCCGCTGAACGGCTGCCGGCCCGACATCTACGAGGCGCTGCGCGTTCATCTGGGGCTGCCGGCCGCGCCCGCGCCTCCTTAAGCCGGAGCCGCGGATCGGGGTCGGGTCGCCCATGCCATTCCGAGCGCGATCGCGAGCGTCGCCGCCTGGATCGCGACGCCGATCCGGAAGGGCGCTCGGTCGTAGGCGATCTCGATCTCGTGGGTTCCCGCCGGGACGGGGACTGCGAGGTCGCGGCCGTTGGCCACGAGAACCCGCGCGGGCTTCCCGTTCAGCCGCGCCTTCCACGCCGGGAAGTAGGTCCGCGAGAAGAGGACATGGCCGGGACCCTGGGCCTCGACCCGCGCACGGACGCGGTCCGGAGTGACGGATTCGACCGTCAGGCGCGCGGCCGTCGGCGCGGCCTCGGCCATCCGGTCCTCGCCGCCGCGCAGAACGACGTCGGTGGCCGGATCGAACCCGTCGGAACGCAGGAGCTCGATCGTTCCCGAGAGGGAAGCGCGGTGGTGCGCGCGGCCGGCCCACCGCAGCTCCGGCAAGGGTTGCGGGTCCTCGAAGAGCACGAGTCTCTCGTGCGCCACCGAGAGGCCGGTGGCTGGACGATAGAGGGGATGCGGATCACCCTCGTGGGCCAGAACCCAGCGCACTCCGAACGTGCGCAGCATCCGGTCCTGCGCCGCGGGAGCCGAAGCCGCGGCGGCTTCGCTCGCGATGCGGTTGTAGTAGCCGTAAGAGCCGTCGGGATCCTGGTCGAACAGAAAGCGCACGCCGAACGCGGCTCCCGTCAGAGGCACCAGCCGCTCGATGCGGGCCCGGGCGGCGGCGGACTGGCGCGGCAGCTTCTCGCGCACGACCGGCTCGAGGGCCGAAAGCTCGAGACGCTCCGCCGAGGGCACGTACAGCCGTCCTTCGCCCCGAAGCTGCTGGAGAAGTGCGGGAGAACGGTCCAGCTCCGCGGCGGCGCCCGACGCGAAGAGCGGAAGGCCCCAGACCATGGCGAGGCAGACGGACGCGAGCCCGAGAAGGTAGCCCCGGTCCACGCCCTGCGGAGCCCACTTCAGCAGCAGACCCACCAGAACCACGGTCGCCATGCCGATGGCGGCGTCGCCGCGAACGAGCCCGCGGAACGCCTCGACCACCGCAACGTCGTAGCGGCTGCCGGCGAGCGCCGCGTGCGCCCGCTGATCGATCGCTCCGCCCGGAGCCGCGGCGATCCATGCCGCGGCAAAAAGGCACAGAACCGCGAAGAGCACCGCGATACCTCGACGCCCGATCGAACGGCGGGACAGCGCCGCGGCGGCCAGGCCCGACAGCAGCGCCACGCAGAGCGTCGTCAGCAGGTAGAACTTGATCGGGTAGCGCAACCTCCGCAGGAACGGGACGCCGTAGAGGAGTCCGTAGAAGGGGAGCGCGAAGCCGAACGAGAAAAGGAGCGTCGCGCCTGCGGCGGCGGCGAGCGCGGCAGCGCGCCCGTCCCAGAAACGTCGGTCGAGGGCCGCCAGGGCGACCATCAGGAGCGGTGCGACACCGAAGGTGACGCACCAGATGTACACGAAAATCTCGGAGTCGCCGGGGTGCAGCCACGACGATTCCACGCCCGCCAGGCTCGGGTTGCCGCGGAAGCGAGGCAGCAGCCACTCGAAGAATCTCCACGGCGCAAACGGCGCGGCGCCGAAGGCTGTCTTCGAATAGAGATGCTGGCCGCGGACGGTCAACGGAAAGACGGCTCGCAGCGTCAGCAGCAGCGGCGCGGCGAGGCCGAGGGCGAGGGCTCCGGCGAGGAGCCCTCCGGCGACGAGTCCCCCGAGTCTTCGGGTCCGGAGCTCGCGAGGGCCGCGCCACGCTTCCAGGAGCGTCCACCCCACGATGAAGATCACGGTGAGCGCGGTGATGGCCGGCTCGCCGGCGAGCAGTTGAAGACCCAGTGCCAGGCCGGTGGCGATGGCCGCGCGCAGTCTCTCGCGCGTGGTCGCGGCTCTCGCCAGGTCCAGGGCGGCGGCGGCGCACCACGGGAGCCACGCGGCCGCGGCCCCCGAGTTCATGAACGCGGAGCCGTAGGACAGGAGCATTCCCGAGAACGCGAACGCGACGGCGGCGAAAAACGCGGCTCCTTCGGGCAGCCCCAGCCGGCGCGCCAGGGCACGCGCTCCGAGAAACGCCCAGAAGACGTGCAGGAGGTAGTGGAGGTTGAACGCGGAGGTCGGAGGAACGACGCGTTCGAGCAGGAACGTCGGATAGAGCAGCGCGGCATTGGGATTGGCCAGGAGCGGTTGGCCGCCCGAAGCCTCGGCGTTGACGAAAGGAACCTCGCCGCGCGCGAGCGCCGCCGTGGCCACGCGGCGCCACGGCCAGTGCGTCACCAGAGCGTCGCGGAAGATGAGGCGTCGCGCCCCGAGGATCTCCGGCAGCAGCGGTAGTGCGAAGAGAACGGCGACCGCGAGACTCGAAGCGACCGCGCGGCCGCGTGCGCTCATCCCGGTCCATTGTAGGCGAACGGTCCGGGCCGCCGCGGCGGCTACAATGACCCATGCCTCCGTTCGAGCGCTCGCCCGTCGCCGGACGTGCGCTCGCCGCGGTGCTTTGCTGCTTCGCGCTGCTCATGCTCCTGTTCCCGGGGACCTTCTCGCAATTCGCCAATCCCAACGAGCTGTCCCGCTACCAGTCGGTCATCGCGGCCGCCGACCGCGGCACGTTCGAGATCTCGAGGGAGATCGGAACGTTGGGAGGACACGAGGACGTGTCGGTGTCCGATGGCCGGACCTACTCGAACAAGGCGCCCGGTCTCGCCTTTGCCGCGATCCCGGTCTATCGCGCTCTCCGCCTGGTCTTACCCGCGCCGTCCAACGTCGCGTCGCCTCTTTTTCCGGCGGTGCGGTTCCTCACCGTGTCGGTCGCTTCGATCCTCGCGCTGGCGGCGTTTGCGCGGCGCGTCTCCGCCGTCAACGCGCGGGCCGCGTCCCTGGTGGTCTACGCCGCGGCTTTCGGCACGCCCTTCCTCTTCTATGCGCGCTCCTTCTTCGCGCATGCGTGGACGGCGGCGCTCCTGTTCCTGGCCTGGGATCGGATCCTGGCGGCCGAGGAGGCCGGCCCATCGCGGCGCGTGACCGTGCCGTACATGATTTCGGGTCTTCTGGCGGGGCTCGCGGCGATCTCGGAGTATCCGGTCGCGTTGATTTCGCTTCTGCTCGCGCTCCGTGCCGCGTCCGGGAAGAACGGCCGCGCCTTCGCGCTCTTCCTCACCGGCCTCGCGGTGCCACTCGCCGGGCTCGCGGTTTACGACACGATCTGCTTCGGGGCGCCCTGGGTCCTGTCCTCGGCGCGCGAAGGGTTCCCCGAGTACCAGAAGCTTTCGACCGGTGGCGCCTTCGGATTCCAGGCGCCGAGCCTCAAGATCGCGCTCGCGTATCTGATCCATCCGGCGAGGGGCGTCCTGATCTTCTCGCCGTTCTTCCTGTGGTGCGTGCCCGGCTTCCTCCGCTGGTGGAGATCGCGGGAGCGCCGTCCCGACTTCGCGCTCTGCCTGGCCACGACGGTTCTCTTCTTCATCGCGATGACGGCGTATCCCAACTGGCACGGGGGCTGGTCGCTCGGGAGCCGGTACCTGTTGCCGGTGCTCTTCTTCGCGGCGTTCCCGATGGCGCAGGCCCTCGATTCGCCGCTCTCGCGGGGACTCTTCCTGGCGGCGGTCGTCTTCTCGGCCGCGGGCCAGTTTCTCCTGACCTCGACGTTCGCTCACTTTCCCGACTCCGTCCCGTTTCCCGCGGCGACGGGCTCGTGGTGGTTCCTCGCGCACGGCTGGATCGCGCCGAGCGTCTTCGGTTCGGCGCCGGCGGCGGGCGTTGCGGCGATCGTCATCGCCGCTATGGCTTTTGCGGCGCCTCTCGCGCTGTCGGCGCGCGCCGGGGCGCCGCTGTCGCCGCGGCCGGCGTTGTGCGTTTTCATCGGCGCGGCACCGCTCGCGGCGCTGCTGTTGCGCCCGCCGCCGCTCTCCTATTCGGCGCGGCTCTGGCGCGCCGGAGTGTTCGGCCAGTACTCGGGCCGCGATCCCGCGCGTGCAGAGCTCGCGGCCGTCGCGCGCGCGGCCGCGTCTCCGGAGGAGCAGCGGCAGGCGGTCCGCGCATGGCGGATCTTCGGGCCGCGAGCTTCGCCCTGAGCGACCCTTAGTCCGCGATCTCGAACACGACCCAGCGCGGGATCCAGCGATCGCCGCGGCGGATCGCGCTCTCCGAGCGAAAGAGCGGCTTGATCTTCGACAGCGGCGGAATCGAGAGCCCCGGAAGCTCGGCGCCCCTTCCACCGAAGTCGTAGAGGCGGGACTGGAGCGTCCGGAAGTACGCCGGCGTCGGAGAGAGGCCCTGGGGCCCCGCCTGGAGCAGAGGAGAGCGGCCGAGATACGAGGCGTAATCGTTCATGCGCGGTGTGAGGTCCGTGGCGACGATCCAGCGCGCGCGGCGGCGCCTGGCGATCTCCAGCGCCTCCTCCTCGGAATCCGCCAGGAAGAAACGGATCGAATCCAGAAACCCATAGCCGAAGTTGTTCGCGACCACCGGAAGCTCCGCCCCGTAGAGAATCCAGTGGCCCATCGACCACGGCGCCATCACGGCGGACGCGTTCGCGAGCGCCGGTGGGAAGGGAGGCGGTCCCAGCAGCGCAGGGTCGTATGCGGCGACCGGGTGCGGGATCTTCTCGCGCATCTTCTCGAGCGTGGCAAAGAAGTCCGAGCCCGGCACGAGGTGCGAAGAGAGCTCGTCGCGGAGTCCCCAGGCCATGGGCAGGATCAGCACGCCGGCGGCCAACGCCGATGCGGCGAAGCTCGTTCGCCGCCGGATCCATAGGAACGCCTCGATCAGCGTCACGGCCGCGAGTGGCGCGGCGTAGTAGACGTTCAATCGCTGCGAGAGGGCCAGAAAGAGCGTCACGATTCCCCACACGGTCAGCCCCGTGTAGGTGCCGGGCCGCTCTCCTCGAAGCGCGCCCCGCGCCCACGCCACGATGGCGACGGGAGCCAGAAAGAACGCCAGCGAGAGCTGCTTCGCGGCGAGGGCGGGCCCGTCGGCCAGGAGCGGCCTCGTCTCGAAAATGCCCTTGAGCCAGTCCTTCGGATAGGAGATGTATCCCGAATCGCCGACCGACTCGCTGGTCTTGCCGGCGACGTAGCCGACGCCGCGCATCAGGCCCCCCGTCAGCTCGCGCGCAAACGGCAGGGTCGCGGCCGCGGCCGCCGCCACGAGGACGGAGCCGAAAACGAGCTCCCTCCGCAGGAGGCGGCGCTGCGCGGCCGAGAGCGCCAGGCCGAGCGCCGCGGTCCCGCCGCAGAGCGCCGCGAGAAAGAGGGGCTGAAAAAAACCGAAAGAGATGTACGTCATCGGCGGCTCGAGCCAGCCGAGCCACGCGCTCGTGGCTGTGGCGACCACCGTCGCGGCGCCGCCGAGCACGATCGCCGCGGGCCGGATGATCGATCGACGCGTGAGGGCCGCTTCGAGGACCAGCGACGCGGCGAAGATCGCTCCCCAGAAGATCGCGCCCTGCCACGTCAGAACCGCGAGCGCGAGCGCGAGCCCGGCGGCCGCGTCGCGCCCGGCGGCGCCCGGTCGGTCCGGGTCCTCGCGGCTTCGCAGGAAGAGGACAAGCGCGAGCAGACCGCAGAACGACTCGGCGATGTTTTGATCGGTGTGGGCATACTGCGACCAGAGCACGTGGCCCGGACACACGGCGACGAACAGCGTCGCCGCCGCGCCGCCGGCGTCGCCGTAGAGACGCCGGCCGAGCAGGCCTGCCAGCACGGCCGCGCCGACGCCGAACGCGATCGGCACCCATGCGGCTCCCCGTGCCACGACGTCGGGGGACGCCGCCGCGCCGTCGGTCAGTCGGGCGGGCAATGCCAGCGCGAGGTCGTACAGCGGCGGCCAGATCGCGACGCCGCCCGCGGGGAAGTTCATCAGTGGGTCGAACTGGATGGTGCGCGGGAAACGGATCGCGGCGAAACCGGCGCGTCGCAGATGATACGCGGAGTCCGAGTCGAGCGGGCGCACGCGGCCGGCGATGACCGACTCCGCGCGCGTGTGGAGACGCAGAGCGACGCCGAGGACCAGCGCGGCGCACACACCGGTCCAGAAAACCGCCGAGCCGCGCTGCATCACTCTCCATTATGAGGCGTTCGCGTATCATCTGGAGAGATCGTGAAGCTGTCCGTTCTGATCCCCGTCTACAACGAAGCACCGACGATCGATGAGATTCTTCGTCTCGTCGCGGCGGAGAAGACTCCCAAGGAGATCCTCGTCGTGGACGACGGATCCACGGACGGGACGCGCGAGAAGCTCCGCGCCTGGGACGGCCGGGACGGCGTGCGCGTGATCCTGCACGACCGCAACCTCGGCAAGGGACGGGCGGTGAGCACCGCCATGGCGGCGGCGACCGGAGACGTCCTCATCATCCAGGACGCGGACCTCGAGTACGACCCCGCCGAGTACCCGATCCTGCTCGCGCCGATCCTGGGCGGCCGCGCGGATGTCGTGTTCGGGTCCCGCTTCGTCGGAAGCGCCGAGCACCGCGTCCAGAACTTCTGGCACCAGCAGGGAAACCGCCTGCTGACCCTGATCTCCAACGTGGTGACGGGACTGAACCTCTCGGACATGGCGACCTGCTACAAGGCCTTCCACTGCCGCGTCGTGCCGTCTCTGGTGTTGACCTCGAAAGGCTTCGGCGTCGATGCCGAGATCACCGCCAAGGTGGCGCGCGGAGGCTTCCGGGTCTTCGAGGTGCCCGTGTCCTACTTCGGCCGCTCGCGCGCCGAGGGCAAGAAGATCCGGTTGAAGGACGGATTCGCGGCGATCGCGGCGCTCGCACGCCACGGAATGACCGGGAGCCGCCCGCGTTGAAGCCGGCGGCCATCGCACTCGCCGCGGCCCTCGTCGTCACCGCCGCGGCGATGTTCCTGATCCGGGACCACACCCGCGAGGACACCCTCTCGATGGACGAGCCGATCCACATCCTCTCGGGCTACTTCTGCGTCGCGGCGAAGTCGGCGATCGTCAACATCGAGCACCCGCCGCTGATGAAGGTCCTCTCCGGCATCGCTCTCCAGTTCCTGCCTCTGGAGCCGGCGCCCCCGCACGTTCCCATGGACTCGTTTTTGAAATACGGCCCCGCGTTTTTCTTCGCCAATCGCGTTCCGGCCGACGCCATCCTCGCCGCTGCGCGGGCTCCATTCCTGTTCGTCGACGGGGCGCTTCTCCTGCTCGTCTTCTTCGCGGCGCGGAGCCGCTACGGAGACGCACCCGCGCTGCTGGCGGTGGCGCTCCTCGCATTCGATCCCAACCTGCTCGCCCACGCCGGCATCGTCCACACGGACGCCGGCGCCGCCCTGATGTTCCCGGCGGCGGTCCTCGCGTGGGAGGCGGCCCGTCGCCGGCCGAATGTTCCGCGTCTGGCGATCGCGGCGCTGGTTCTCGGCCTGGCGTTCACGACGAAGTTCTCGACGGTCTACCTCGTGCCGATCCTGCTGCTCCAGACGCTGCTCGCTCCGCGCGCCGGCGGATCCGAACCGGCGCTCGGAAAGAGCCTCCTGCGCCTCATCGCCGTCGGCATCGGGGCTTTCCTCGTCGTGCTCGCCGTGTACTCCCTGGTGACCGCGCGCATGGATCGCGCCGACCAGAAACAGGTCCTGCGGGAAATGATCGGGATCAAGGGCCAGGATCCGGCCCTCGCTGAGAAGCTGGTCCGCCTCTCCGACGTGTCGCGGCCGCTCGCCCACTACGTCGGCGGGATTGCTTCGGTCGCGCGGCACAACGCGGTCGGAGGCATCACCTACTTGAACGGCCGCGTGTCCACGACCGGGTTTCCGGAGTACTTCCTGGTGGCCTTCGGAGGGAAGTCCACGCTGGCGTTCCTGGCGGTCACGGCGGCCGTGCTCGTCGCGGCGGTCCGACGGAGGCGCGAGCTTTCGCAGGAGCTCCGTCTTTTTCTGCTTCCCGTGGCGGTGCTCTTCCTGGCGTCGATCGGAAGCTCCTACAACATCGGGATCCGGCACCTGCTGCCGATCTATCCGTTCCTGGCCCTGCTTGCGGCGGCGCTCTTCGCGCGGGCCTGGGCGAGGCGTCGCGAGAGCGCGAAGGCCAGGATCGTCGTGGCTCTCTGGCTGCTCCTTCCCGTTTCGGCCGCCATCGAGACGATTCGGATCCATCCCCACGAGCTTTCGTACTTCAACCCGCTCGTCGGCGGTCCGGAGAAGGGGAGGAAAATCCTCTCGGACTCCAACGTGGATTGGGGCCTGGACCTGCTCCGCTTGAAGAAGGAGCTCGCGCGCCGGGGGATCTCCGAGCCGACGGTGGCCTATTTCGGCGGGGACAACGTCTCCTATCGCCTGGGCCTGCCCGATTTTTCGGCGCTCCCGGTCGTGCACGGCAACGTCGTGGCGATCTCGTCGTTCTTCGAGGCCGCCGGCCCCGAGTTCTACGCGTATCATGGCTTCCACGAGCTCGCCGGGGCGATGCGCCGGCTTCAGCGGAGGATCGCCGCGGAGGGCCGCCCGGTCGGCCGGGTCGGGTATTCGATCCACCTGTACGAACTGCCTCCGGGAGGGGGACCGTGAAGCTGTCGGTGGTGATCCCCGCGTACAACGAAGCCCGGACGATCCGCGAGATCGTGCGGCGCGTGCGCGACGTGCCGATCGAGAAGGAGATCTTGATCGTCGACGACGCGTCGACCGACGGCACGCGCGACATCCTGCGCGAGCTCGACGGGAAGGACGGCGTCCGCGTGTTCCTGCAGCCCACCAACCAGGGCAAGGGCGCGGCCGTGGCCGTGGGCTTTCGGCACGCCGCGGGCGACGTCGTCGTCGTGCAGGACGCCGACCTCGAGTACGACCCGATGGAGTTCTCCAAGCTCATCGCTCCGATCGAGCAGGGGCACGCGGACGTCGTCTACGGGTCGCGGTTCATGGGCGGCAATCCGCGGCGGGTTCTTTATTTCTGGCACACCGTGGGCAATCGCCTGCTGACGCTGGCGTCCAACATGTTCACGAACCTGAACCTCACCGACATGGAGACCTGCTACAAGATGTTCCGCCGCGAGGTCGTCCAGTCGATGACGATCGAGTCGCGACGCTTCGGCATCGAGCCGGAGATCACGGCGAAGGTCGCCCGCCGCGGCTACCGCATCTTCGAGATGCCGATCTCCTACTACGGGCGCACGTACGAAGAGGGCAAAAAGATCGGCTGGAAGGACGCCTTTTCGGCGCTCTGGACGATCGTCCGGCACTCGCTGCGCGAGGCCGAGGATCCCCGCAATGTCGGCCACGTCACGCTCGCCCGCATGGCGCGGCTGGAGCCATACAACGCGTGGCTCGCGGACCGCTTCCGGACGGTGCTGGGGTCGCGTGTGCTCGAGATCGGGGCCGGATTCGGCAACATGACCCGTCACCTCGTTCCGAGGCAGCTTCTCGTGGCGTCGGACCTCGATCCGGTGGCTCTCGAGCACCTGCGCGGCGTCTTTCGGGAGCACGCGTCGGTGCGCGTGGCCTCCTACCGCTTCCCCCTGACGGATGCCGAGCGCGAGGAGATCCGCGCTCTGCGCGTGGACACGGTCGTCTGCCTGAACGTGCTCGAGCACATCGAGGACGACGTGGCGACGCTGGCGAATCTGTATGACGTGCTCGTTCCGGGAGGACACCTGGTGCTGGTCGTGCCCGCGCTGGCGCGCCTCTACGGGACGCTCGACGAGCACCTCCGGCATTTTCGGCGCTACGAGAAGGAGGAGCTTGAGGATAAGGTCCGCGGCGCCGGCTTCACGCTCGTGGAGAGCCGCTTCCTGAATCGGCCCGGCATTTTCGGCTGGTACGTCAACGGAAAGATCCTGCGCCGCCGGGTCCTCCCGCGTGGCCAGCTCGCCGCCTTTAAGCTGCTGATGCCGATGCTCGAGAAGGAGGCGAAGAACCCGCCGTCCACGGGGATGTCGCTGCTGGCGATCGGGCGGAAGCCCTCCTGAGGGGCGCGCGCGCCCGATGAGTCGAAAGCTCTTTGCGCTTCTCTTCGCCCTGATCCTCATCCTCCGGATTTCGCTGGCCGCCGGATTCCACGGCAACTTCGACACGCAGTCGTACCTCCTGGTGGTGAAAGCCGTCGAGAGCGGCCAGAACGTTTACCAGGCGACCGATCGCTACAACTACAGCCCGCTCTGGTCCTGGGTCGTGACCGGATTGTGGCGCGCCTCTTCGCCCAACGTCGGCGTCTTCGTCCTGCTGCTGGCCTTGCTCGAGGTGATCGCCGACGGCGTCTCCGCGATGCTCCTGTTCCGCATCGCCCGGCGCCGCCTGAAGCGCTCGGAAGAAG
>Ga0075423_10002145_pt1 | contig 17770 bp, 13 predicted proteins | sample SoiMethybrSBSTD2_FD_80114 | JGI IMG/M metagenome (GOLD analysis project Ga0075423, IMG submission 80114) | Bulk soil microbial communities from a Populus tree surrounding site in Tennessee, USA - Soil MetaG P. TD hybrid SBSTD2 | ecosystem: Environmental > Terrestrial > Soil > Tree plantation...
CCGCTCGCCCTCGCCGCGAAGGCCGCCGGAGTGCCGTTCTTCGTCGCTGCGCCCCTGAGCACGGTCGACCTGCGCGCCGCGACGGGCCGCGAGATTCCCATCGAGGAACGCGGACCCGACGAAGTCACCCACATTGCCGGAGCACGCGTCGCGGCGGAGGGCGTCCGGGTCTTCAATCCGGCGTTCGACGTCACGCCCGCTGCCCTGGTCTCCGCCATCGTCACCGAGCGAGGCGTCGCCCGCCCGCCCTACGAGGAATCGCTCGCGGGCCTCTCCTTGACAGACCGCGGCAACGCGGGCTAGATCCCGCGTCCTTTTCCGCGCCAGGCGGCGGGATTGCCCTGCCAGCCCGGCTTGCTCGACGAGCCGGAAAAGCCAAGGAGCCGTTCGATGTACGCAGTGGTCCGCACGGGCGGAAAGCAGTATCGCGTCAAGGAAGGCGACCTGCTCAAGGTGGAGAAGCTGGAGCAGCCGGTCGGCGCGAAGGTGGCGCTCGAGGTGCTGGCGGTCGGCGAGGGCGAAGGGATCGAGGTCGGAGCGCCCACGCTGGGCGGTGCACGGGTCGAGGCCGAGGTGGTTTCGCACGGCAAGCACCGCAAGCTGTGGCACTTCCGCACGCAGGAAGAAGGCTGGGACCGCATCCGCGGCCACCGGCAGCCATACACCGAGCTGAAGATCACGGGCATCTCCGGCTGAGACGAGGACGCAGAAGACATGGCACACAAGAAGGGGCAGGGCTCTTCCAGGAACGGCCGCGATTCGCCGGGTCAGCGGCGCGGGATCAAGGTGTTCGGCGGAGAGCGCGTCGTGCCGGGCAACATCCTCGTCCGGCAGGTGGGCACCCGCGTGCACCCCGGCCGCGGCGTCGGCATGGGGCGCGACTTCACCATCTACGCGGTGGTGGAAGGCGAAGTGAAGTACCAGAAGAAGGCAGACGACCGGACCTACGTCCACGTCGTCCCCGGAAAGCCGCGCGCGGAAGCGTAGTCGCCGACTTCAGGCCGGCGGCCCGAAGTCACCATGCAGTTCATCGACGAAGCCGAGATCCACGTCAAAGCCGGCGACGGCGGCCCGGGCGCAGTCGCGTTCCGGCGCGAGAAGTACGCGCCGCGCGGAGGGCCTTCCGGCGGCGACGGCGGGAATGGCGGCGACATCGTCCTCGAGACGGACGAGCGCCTCACCACGCTGCTCGACTTCCGCTTCAAGCGCGAATACCGGGCGCGCAACGGCGAGCCCGGGCGAGGGCGCGACCAGAACGGCCACGCAGCGCCCGAGCTGCTCCTCAAGGTGCCGCCGGGAACCATCGTCAAGGACGGTGAAACGGACGAGGTCCTCGCGGACCTGCGCGACAACCACCAGCGATGGGTGCTCGCCAAGGGCGGCCGCGGCGGGCTCGGCAACATGAACTTCGCCACCTCGACCCTGCAGGCGCCGCGCTTCGCGCAGCCCGGAACGGAAGGCGAGGAGAAACGCGTCAAGCTGGAGCTGCGCCTGCTCGCCGACGTCGGCCTGGTCGGCTTCCCCAACGCGGGCAAGTCGACGCTGGTCTCCCGCCTCTCTCGGGCGCGGCCGAAGATCGCCGACTACCCGTTCACCACGCTGCAGCCGCACCTCGGCGTGGTCCAGTACAAGGGCGGGCGCAGCTTCGTCCTCAGCGACCTTCCCGGGCTCATCGAAGGTGCGCACGAGGGCGCCGGCCTCGGCCACCGTTTCTTGAAACACATGCAGCGTTGCCGGGTGATCGTGCACCTCGTGGACGCGGCGGCACCGGAGCGCGATCCGCTCGCGGACTTCGACGCGATCAACCGTGAGCTGGAGCTGTTCGACCAGGCGTTGCGCCGCAAGACGCAAGTGGTGGCGGCGAACAAGATCGACTTGCCGGAGGCGCGCGAGCGCGCGGAGGCGTTCGCGAAGCAGCTGAAGCGACGCAAGATCCGCGTCCACCTCATCTCGGGCGCCACCGGGGAAGGACTCGACGGGATCCTGGACGCGATGGTGAACGCACTGGATGCCGCCGGCGTGCCGCAACCGCTCGAGCGCGACCTGCATCCGCACGAGGCCGCAGCAGAAGGGGCGCCGGACCGCAGCGCCCGCGCGAGGCGCAAGTGAGCCCCCGCCGCCCGGTGCGCGCCTGGATCGGCAAGCCGCATCTCGACCCCGCCGAGCTGGTCGGGCCGGCCGGCCTCACCGAGGACGTGCTGCGCGGCGACGGCGATCCCGACGGTCCGGAACCGGAAGGCGACGACGCCTTCTGGGAGTCGCTGCTGACGGAGGAACGGGTAGCGCGCATCGAGGCCGTGGTCTCGGCGCGGCTGGGCAGCGTCACCGTGATCCTCGATCGGCTGCTCGACGCGCACAACGTCGCCGCGGTGCTACGGACCGCCGAGGGGCTGGGGCTGCTGCGCGTGCACGTCGTCTCGCACGCCGCGGCGGACGAGAGGGCGCACCGGCGCGTGACGCAGGACGCGCACAAGTGGCTCGACGTGGAGATGCACGAAGACGGCGCCGACGCGGCCCGCTCTCTCGCGAACGACGGCTTTACCGTGCTCGCGGGACATCTCGACCCGCAGGCGCGGCCCTACACCGGGATCGCGGGCGACCGGCCGGTTGCGCTCCTCTTCGGCAACGAGCACGAGGGCCCATCGGCGAAGACGATCGCCGCCTGCGCTGGCACGTTCCGCATCCCGATGGCGGGCTTCACGCAGAGCTTCAACGTGTCCGTCGCGGCGGGCATCGCGCTGTCGCAGATCTGCGCGGCGCGCCGTGCGTTCCTGCGATCGCCAGGCGATCTGCCCGTGGCGGAGCGCCGCGCGCTCCGATCGCAATTCCTTCGCCTCGCCGCCCGGCTGTCGAGGCGCGTGAAACGGTGAACACCGACGGGCGCTCCGCCGTCGAACGCGGTAAAGAGGTGCCCGCATGCCGCTCGCCATCGCCGCCCTGCTCGTCGCCGCCGCGGCGCATCCGAAGACCGACGTCGCCACCGCCATCGCGCAGCGCGTGCAGCGCCACTACGACCGGATCCAGGACTTCAGCGCCAGCTTCGCGCAGACCTCGACGTATCCCACCTTCGGCAACGTGAAGAATGCGACCGGCAAGGTGTTCCTCAAGAAGCCCGTGCTGCTCCGCTGGCAGTACGACGACGGGCGGCTCCTGATCATCGACGGCAAGGACTTCTGGAACTGGAACCCCGAGGACAAGGAGGCGCAGGTGAAACGCGGATTCGGTCCTGATCAAGTGCCTCCCGAATTCGCGTTCCTCTTCGGCAAGGGCAAGCTGCTCGACCGCTTCACGGTCCATTCGATCCCCAGGCCCGAAGCGCTGCCGGCGGGAGACGCGATCGAGCTGGTGCCGCGCAAGCCCAGCGCCGACGTGCAGAAGCTCGTCTTCGTGGTCGACAAGTCTGGACAGGTGCTCGCGAGCGTGCTCACCAATGCGCAGGGCGACGTGAACCAGCTCGTCTTCAAGGACACGAAGCTGAACCAGCGCCTGCCCGAGTCGACGTTCCGATTCGATCCTCCGAAGGACGCCCACGTCCAGGTGATGCAATGAAGCGCATCCTCCTTCTCGCCGCGCTCGTCGCGGCCTGCGGCGGCCCGGCGCGCACCGTGATCGTCAACGGGCGCGAGGTGAACTACGAGGACGCCGCGAACGACGTGCTCGGACGCGGCAAGCGCGCACTCGCCGCCGGCCGTACCGACGAGGCGCTGAAGTCGTTCCGCGACGTGATCGACCGCTTCGGCCAGAGCGGCGCCGCGGACGAGGCGCGCTTCCTCGAGGGGCAGACGCTCGCGCGCACGGGAAAGCTGCGGGAGGCGCAGGCGAAGCTGACCGAGCTGCTCGAGAAGCACCCCAACACGGGGTTCAAGAAAGAGGCTGCCCTCGAGTTGTCCTCCGTGCAGACGAAGCTGGGAAACCCGCAGGAAGCGGCCGAGGCGATGAAAACGGCCGTCTCGCAGATGTCGGACGCCGAGAAGCAGCAGGCGGCCCGCACCATCGCCGAGGCCTACGCCAAGACCGGAGAGCCGGGCGAGGCCGCGCGTTTCGCGGCGCGCGCTCTGGAAGCCGCGCAGACCGCGGAGGAGCGCGCCGCGCGCCTCTCCGACTACGAGAAGGCGCTGCAAGCGGCGCCCGGCACGACCGTCGCGCAGATCGTGGCGGACCTCGACCGCCGCAGTGCGGCCTGGCCTCCGGCTGCGCTGCGCCTTGCACGGCTCCAGCTGCACGCCGGGGACCGGGCGCACGCCGACGATCTGGCCCGGCAGATCCTCTCCGAGGTGAACACCGGCCCGGTCGCGCAGGGTGCGCAGGCGATCCAGCTGTCGATCTCCTGGGCGGGCAACGTGAAGGCGAATCTCATCGGCATCGTTCTGCCGCTCACCGGCGAGTACAAGACCCTCTCGGACTTGATGCTGAACGCGATCGCCCTCGCGGTCGACCTGCAGAACCGCGGCGGGGTCCAGGTGTCGATCAAGGACTCGAAGGGCGAGCCGGACGCGGCCGCCCAGGCCGTCGAGGACCTCGTCCGCGAGGGCGCGATTGCCATCCTCGGGCCGATCGCGCTGGCCGAAGGGCAGGCAGCCGCCGTGCGCGCGCAGCAGCTCGGCGTCCCCATCCTCTCGCTCTCCCGCGCCGAAGGCCTCACGCAGATCGGCGAGTACGTTTTCCGCGACATGCCGACGAACAGCGCGCAGGCGCGGGCCATCGCGCAGTACGCGCAGAAGAAGCTCGGCGCGCGCAGCTTCGGCATCCTGCAGCCCGACTCGAGCTACGGCGACGAGGTGACCCGCTTCTTCTGGGACGCCCTCGACACCGCCGGCGGAACGGTCACCGCGTACGAGCACTATCCGCAGCGCACCACGACCTTCAAGCCGTTCGTGCAGCGGCTCGTCGGGCGCACGCCCGAGGACCTCGATGCGCGCAAGGAATTCAGCGACGAGGCGGAGAAGATCAAGCAGCAGATCAAGAACCCGTACCAGCAGCGCAGGGCGCTCCAGGCCCTGCGCAACCAGAGCGCGCCGGTGGTCGACTTCGACGCGCTCTTCGTCCCCGACAGCGCGCGCACCGTCCGGCTGATCGCGCCCGCCATCGCCGCCGAAGACGTCATCACCTCCGGCTGCGACCAGCGCGAGCTGGAGGTCGTGCGCAAGACGACGCGCAGCGAGAACCTGCGCACCGTCCAGCTCCTCGGGACGAATCTATGGAACAACCAGGACCTCGTCGACGAGCGCATCGGCGCGGCCAAGTACGTGCAGTGCTCGATCTTCGCCGACAGCTTCTTCGCGCAGAGCCAGCGGCGCGCGACGCGCAAGTTCGTCGAGGACTACGACGCGGCGTACCACCGCGCGCCCGGGTTCCTCGAGGCGCACGCTTACGACGGCGCCGCGATCCTCAAGAAGGTGGTCGAGGAGCGGCGGCCCCAGTCGCGCGACGACATGCGCAACGCGCTCGCCGGCATCGGCCGCCCGTTCGAAGGCGCCACCGGCGACACCACCTTCGGCCGCGACCGCGAGGCGCAGAAACCGCTCTTCTGGCTCTGGATCAATCGCGGCACCATCCAGGAGTTCGACCCCGAAGGCCCGCCGCCCGTTCCTCCCGTCCCGGACACGCGAACCGGGTCGCGCTGAGCTCCGGTAGAAGCACCCCCGCGGCGCAGGAAGTAGACTTCCGGGGCGATGGCCGCGAAGCAAGTCATGGTGTTCCCGTTCACCGTTCCGATGGACGGCGGCGGCCAGATGCGCGACGCGGCGCAGGGCGTGTACGCCCGCTCGCTCGCCCGTACCCTCGCCGAACGGCTGTCGGCCTCGACCGACGTGAGCGCCACCGCTGCGACGCTCACGGCGGACGGTCTCGAGGGCCGTTCTCGCGATCACGGGTGGGTCGTCGCGAGCCACCCCTGGACGCTGGAGGAAGCCTGCGCGGTGGGCCTTCCCGAAGGCACCGAGTACCTGCTGCACGGCGCTGCGGAGCTGACCGACCGCGTCCGGCTGCGCCTGATCCTCGTCGACCAGAAGTCGCGGCGCACGGCGCTCGATCACGTGGTGCTGCGCCCGCGATCGGAGCTGTTCGCCGCCCTCGAGGAAGCGGCGCTCTCCGTCGCCCAGGCCCTGGGGATGGAGTTGCCCGCGGCGCAATGGCCGACGCAGGACGTCGAGGCATACGTCGCCTACCTGCGCGGCCGGGACCTGTCGGCCGCGCACGAAGTCGGCGTTCGGGTGGTCGATCCTGCCAAGAGCTTCGACCCGTACCTCGAAGCCGCGCAGCGCGATCCCGGCTTCGCCGACGCGCAGGACCGGCTGCTCTCGCTCGCGCTGGATTTCGCGCTCGGCGGCGCCGGTCCCCCGACGGCTGCCCGCGCCGGATGCGAGAAGCTGCTTCAGCTCGACCCGACGGCGGTCAAGGCGCATGCCGCCCTCGCCGAGATGGACCTCGCGGAAGGGAATGCCTGTGCGGCCGTGGAACGACTCCACAAGGCGCTGCGCATCCGCACGGACTGGTGGCCCGCGTTCGAGAGGCTCGGCACGGCGCTGGTGCGCCTCGAGCGGTACGACGAAGCGATCCCCTGGTTCGAGAAGGCGCTGGCCGAAAAGCCCGAGGACGGGGACGCTTTGACCGGTCTCGGAGTCGCGCTCGCCGAAACGGGCCGCCTCGAGGAAGCGGTCGAGACCTGGGGGCGCGCCCTGCGCTCGGGTGAGGGAGGCGCGCACCTCCACCAGAACCTCACCCGGGCGCTGCGCCGCCTGGGTAGGCGCGCGGAGGCGCGCCGGCATGCGGCAATCGCGCGAAGACTGCTGGGCCGGGGCGGCGTCTTCGGTTACCTTCAGGACGCATGGGAACGCCTGACCGGAGCCTTGGGTGAGTGAAGCTCCGATCGATCTGCCGCGGCCCCTGCCGGGAACGCTCGGCAGCCTCCGCCCACCGCTGCTCAACCTGCTGCTGTTCGTCCTGACCGCGGCCTCCGCGTTCGTCACGGGAACGCTGTGGACGGACACGCAGCTGCCGCCGCCCACCCAGGCGGAGGCCGTCCGGCACGGGCTGGCATTCTCCGCCGCGCTGCTCGCCATCCTGCTGGCGCACGAGATGGGCCACTTCGTGCTCGCGCGCCGCCATGGCGTCGACGCGACCTGGCCGTTCTTCATCCCCGCTCCCGTCCTCTCGCTCATCGGAACGCTTGGCGCGGTAATCCGGCTCCGCAGCGCGCCGCGCACGCGTCGTGCGCTCGTCGACATCGGCGCCGCCGGACCGATCGCAGGCTTCGTCGTCACCATCCCCGTGCTGCTCATCGGGCTGCGGCTCTCCACCATCGTCCCGCAGGAAGGTCCGTTCCGGCACTGGACCCTCTGGGACTCGCTGCTCGCCCGGCTGCGCGAGGGCCACTTCCTTCACTTGCGCGACGGCTTCGAGCTCGGCCAGCCGCTGGGCATGGCGCTGATCGAGAAGCTCATCGTGCACGTCCCTGCCGGCCACGCGCTCGCGCTGCACCCGGTGGCCGTCGCCGGCTGGTTCGGCCTGTTGCTCACGGCGCTCAACCTGCTTCCGCTCGGCCAGCTCGACGGCGGGCATTGCCTGTACGCCGCGTCTCCGCGCCTGCACCGCGCGCTGGCGGCGCCGTTCTCCGCGTTCCTCCTCGCGCTCGGCGTGTTCACGCCCTTCGTCGGCTGGGCCGTCTGGGGCCTCATCACGGGCTTGTTCCTGAACTACCACCCGCCGGTCGCCGAGTCCGAGCCGCGCCTGTCCACAGGCCGCCGCGGGGTGCTTTTCCTGAGCCTCGCCATCTTCGTCCTGTCGTTCGCGCCCGTGCCTCTTTCGCCCATCGCGGGGTAGAACTTTCGCGTGCCGACGCTCCGCGAGCTGCTCCAGGGCGAGCTCCAGCGCGCCCTGCCGGCGTTCGAGCCGCGCCCGTCGCAAGTCGCGATGGCGGAGCAGGTCGAGCACGCGCTCTCGAACGGCCGCGCGCTCGTCGTCGAGGCAGGCACGGGGACGGGCAAGACGCTCGCGTACCTGTTGCCCGCCGCCCGCAGCGGTCTCAAGGTCGTCGTCTCCACCGCGACCAAGACGCTCCAGGAGCAGCTCGCCGAGAAGGACGTGCCGCTCGTGCAGCGCCTGGGCGTCGACGCGCGATTCGCGTTTCTCAAAGGCCGCCAGAACTACCTCTGCCTCCTGCGCAAGGAGCACTTCGACCGGCAGCCGACCTTCGCCGCGCGCGAGGAAGCCGCCCTCTATGGGCAGCTCCATTCTTGGGCGCAGGAGACGCAGACCGGCGACCGCGCCGAGCTGTCCGGCCTGCCGGAGAGCTTCGCCACCTGGCGCGAGGTCAGCTCCACCGCCGACACCTGCACCGGCCAGAAATGCCCGCACTACGACCGATGCTTCGTCTTCGCCATGCGCCGCAAGGCGGCCGAGGCGGACGTGGTCATCGTCAACCACCACCTCTTCTTCGCCGACCTCGCGCTGCGCAGCTCGAGCAAGGGTGATGCCGGCGCCGCGGTCCTCCCCCGCTACGACGCGGTGATCTTCGACGAGGCGCACGCCGCTCCGGAGGTCGCCACCGAGAACTTCGGCACGCAGCTCTCCAGCTTCCGCGTCGCCGAGCTGGCGCGCGACGTACTGCGCGTTCCGGCGGTGCCGCAGCACGCCCGCGATCTGGCGGGGAGGCTGCTTCGGGAAGGCCACTCGTTCTTCGAGGCGGCGGCGCGGTGCCGCCCTGCGCCAGGAAGATTCTCGCGCGAGGCAGATCGATGGTCGCTGCCCGCGGGATCGCTCGGCCCCGCGGATCGCGAGCGCGAGGCGTTGACGGAGCTGGTGCGAGGCCTTTCCGCAGCACTGTCGGGCGGCGGGAGCGACGAGGTCCAGCTGCTCGAGCGGCGCTGTCTTTCGCTCTCGGCCGACCTGCTGCTCTTCGCGTCCTCGAAGGCGGTCAGCGGCCGCGGCGACGTCGAGTACGACGAGCCGCGCGCACCCGACCCGCTGGTGCAGTGGGCCGAGCAGCGGACCGGGCATCTCTTCTTGCATGCCTCGCCGATCGACGTGGCGAGCCTCTTCCAGGATCACGTGTACGATCGGGTCGGCCCGGTGGTGTTCACCTCGGCGACGCTGGCGGTCGGCGGATCGCTCGACTACTTCGCCCGTCGCGTCGGCCTCAAGGACGCGCGGGGGGCGCTCTTCCCGCTCGACGAGGCCGTCCTCGCCTCGCCGTTCGACTACGAGACGAACACCGCCATCTACCTGCCCCGGGCGATGCCCGATCCGCAGGACGATCGGTTCGCGGACGCCGTCGCCGACGAGCTGCGCCGCCTCTTGCCGATCACGCAAGGGCGCGCGTTCGCGCTCTTCACCTCGCTGCGCAACATGCGCCGCGTCTACGAGCTCCTCGCGCCCGAGCTGCCCTGGCAGGTGCTGCTGCAAGGCGAGCGGCCCAAGGCGCATCTCCTCAAGGCTTTCCGCGACAAGCCCAGCGTGCTCTTCGCCAGCCAGAGCTTCTGGGAGGGCGTGGACGTCCAGGGCGACGCCCTGAGCCTGGTGGTGATCGACAAGCTGCCTTTCGCCTCGCCCGGAGAGCCGCTCGTGCAGGCACGCATCGAGCAGCTGCGCGCCGCAGGCGAGGACCCGTTCGCCGCCTTCCAGGTGCCCGAGGCGGCGCTCGCGTTGAAGCAGGGCTTCGGCCGGCTCGTCCGCTCGGCGCAGGACCGCGGCATCGTGGCGCTCCTCGATCCGCGCATCGCGGGACGTGCTTACGGACGTCGGTTCCTCGCCAGCCTCCCTCGGTGCCGGGTGGTCCGGTCACCGGAAGAAGCCCGAGGCTTCTGGTCCGCGCTGCCGAAGCGGTAGAGTCGCCCCCATGGCGGGGGGTGACGACGCGCTCGAGCGCGAGCTCGACATTCCGGACGTGCTGCCGCTCCTGCCGGTGCGGGACGTGGTGGTGTTTCCCGCGATGATCGTTCCCCTCTTCGTCTCGCGCGAGGTCTCGCTCAACGCCGTCGAGCAGGCCCTCCAGGCGCCCCTGCGCCTCGTATTCGCAGTCGCGCAGCGCGACGGCAATGACGACGCTCCGCGCGCCCCGGAGGATGTCTTCCGCCTCGGCACCATCTGCCAGATCGTCCGCCAGCGGAAGCTACCGGACGGCCGTGTGAAGGTGCTCGTCCAGGGGCTGGTGAAGGCGACGCTCGAAGAGGTGGTGGCCGACGCGACCTGCACGCGCGCGCGCGTGACGAAGATCCACGAGCTGCCCTTCGCGGACGGCGGGGATCGCGCGCTCGAAGCCGAGGCGCTCTCGCGAAGCGTCAAGGGCCATCTGGAGAAGCTGATCGCCACCGGCAAGGGGATCTCGCCCGAGCAGCTGCTGTTGCTCACGGGAGTGCAAGATCCCGGGCGACTTGCCGACCTCGTCGCGGCGAACCTGCCGATGAAGGTGCAGGATGCGCAGGAGCTGCTCGAGGTGCTCGATCCGCTCAAGCGCCTCGAGCTCATCCACGAGCGCCTCTCCAAGGAGGCGCAGCTTCTGGCGATGCAGGCGCGCATCCAGAGCCAGGCGAAGGAGGAGATCAGCAAGACGCAGCGCGAGTACTACCTGCGCGAGCAGCTGCGCCAGATCCAGCACGAGCTCGGCGATCGCGACGAGAAGGCGGAGATGGTTGCCGAGCTCAAGGCGCGCGTCGACCAGGCGCAGCTCCCGCGCGCCGCCGGCGACGAGGCGGAGAAGGAGCTGCGCCGGCTCTCCGCGATGACGATCGAGTCGGCGGAGGCGGCGGTGCTGCGCGCGCACCTGGACTGGATCTGCGAGCTGCCCTGGACGCGCCGCAGCCCCGATACCTTGGACCTTTCGCGCGCTCGGAAGGCGCTCGACGAGGATCACCACGGGCTCGCCAAGGCCAAACAGCGCATCCTCGAGGCGCTCGGCGTGCGCAAGCTCAAGCCCGACGGGCGCGGTCCCATCCTGCTCTTCGTCGGTCCGCCCGGCGTGGGCAAGACTTCGCTGGCGCGCAGCATCGCCCGCGCGATGCAACGCCAGCTGGTCCGCGTCTCCTTGGGCGGCGTACGCGACGAGGCGGAGATCCGGGGTCACCGTCGCAGCTACGTCGGCGCGCAACCGGGGCGCATCCTGCAGGGGATGAAGAACGCGGGCACGGCGAATCCGGTCTTCGTCCTCGACGAGATCGACAAGCTCGGCGCGGACTTCCGCGGCGATCCGTCCGCCGCTCTGCTCGAGGTGCTCGACCCCGAGCAGAACCACGCCTTCCGCGACCACTACCTCAATCTGGAGTTCGACTTGAGCGACGTGCTGTTCATCGCCACGGCGAACGCGCTCGACACGATCCCGGCGGCGCTGCGCGATCGGATGGAGCCGATCGAGATTCCCGGCTACTCCGAAGACGAGAAGCTGCACATCGCCGAGCGGCACCTGCTTCCACGCCTCTTGCAGGAGCACGGGCTGCGCAGCGAGCAGCTCGTGCTGCCGCGCTCCGCCCTGCTCGCCATCGTCCGCGGCTACACGCGCGAAGCGGGGCTGCGCGAGCTGGGCCGCGAGCTCGCCTCGGCCTGCCGGAAGGTCGCGCTTCGCATCGCCGAAGGGGGGCAGGCAACCCCGCGGGTCGGCATCCGCGAGCTGCACGCGCTGCTCGGTGCGCCGCGTTACGCGCCGTATCCCACCGAAGAACCGGCGACCATCGGCTGCGCGACCGGACTGGCGTGGACGCCGTACGGCGGCGAGATCCTGCGGGTGGAGGTGGCGGCGATGCCGGGCCGCGGGCAGCGCGATGCGGGCCTGATCCTCACCGGCCAGCTGGGGAGCGTGATGCAGGAGTCCGCGCAGGCGGCGCTGTCGTACATCCGGAGCCGCTCGACCGACTTCGGCATACCGGCCGACTGGTTCGAGTCGCACGACATCCATCTGCACGTCCCCGCTGGCGCAATCCCCAAGGACGGACCGAGCGCGGGGGCGACGATGGCCTGCGCGCTCTTGTCGCTCCTGAGCAGGCGCCCATGTAGGGCCGACGTCGCCATGACCGGCGAGGTGACGCTGCGTGGCAGAGTCTTGGCGGTGGGCGGCCTTCGCGAGAAACTGTTGGCGGCCGCCCGCGCGGGGGTGAAAATCGTCTGCATCCCGGAGGCGAATCGTCGCGACCTGCTCGAGCTGCCGCGGCCGTTGCGCCGCCGCTTGCAGGTGGTGACGGTGAGCACGCTGGACGAGCTGTTCGGACATGCGCTGTCCGGAGGCGCGCCGGTCGCCGCCGGATTTTCGCCGGTCGCGAAGGCATGAAGTGAGAGGAGAGAGGTGCAGTTCAACACGGCCCAACGCGAGCTGACGCTCAAGATCGTCTACTACGGACCAGGACTGTCCGGGAAGACGACGAACTTGCGCTCGCTCTACCAGCGCATCCAGCCGGCGTTGCGCGGGCACCTCATGACCCTCGACACGGCCGACGACCGCACCTTGTTCTTCGACACGCTGCCGCTGGTGTTCAAGAGCGGCAACCTGAAGGTGAAGCTCAAGCTGTTCACCGTTCCCGGCCAGGTGATGCACAACTCCACGCGCCGCATCGTGCTGCAGGGCGCGGACGCGATCGCCTTCATCGCCGACAGCCAGCCCGCCAAGCGGCAGGAGAACTACAAGTACTGGATGAACATGGTGGAGAATTTGAAGATGAACGGCCTCTCCATCGACTCGCTGCCCTGCGTGGTGCAGTGGAACAAGAAGGACCTGGGCGACGCGACGACCGCCGAATCGGTGGCGAAGATGCGCGCCGAGAACAAGCAGCCGGTGTTCGAGGCGGTCGCGGTGCAGGGCGAAGGCGTGGTGGAGACGTTCCTGGCGCTGGTCGATCTGACGTTCGAGGCGATCGACAAGACGTATCTGTTGCACGACAAGATCGGGCTCGATCGCCGGGCGTTCATCGAAGAGGTGCGCCGCTGCCTCGTCGACCCGCCGCGCATCGAGGACGTCCTGCCGCCGCGCGGCGGGAAGAAGGGCACCGGCGAAGGTGGTTCCGCTCAAGGGGGGGACCCGCCGTCGATGGCGGGCGGAGCATAGAAAGGCGTGGCCGAGAGCATCCTCCAGAAGAAGCTCGTCCTGGGCGAGCTGCTCGACCTGCCTACGTTCACGCAGGTCTGCAAGACGTTCGTCGACCTCTACAAGATCGGGCTCAAGGTCTTCGACGCGAACGGCACCAAGCTGGTCGACATCAAGATCGCCAGCGGCGACTTCTGCGCCTACATGTTCACCGGCGCGAACGGCCGCCGCCTGTGCACCGAGACGGTGACGCACATCAAGGTGCGGCCGCTCGAAGAGCCGCAGATCGCCGTCCGCAACTGCTTCAGCGGCCTGCGCTACCTGATGCTGCCCATCCTGTACGAGGGCGACATGCTGGGGCGCATCATCTTCGGACCGTTCCTTCCCGAAGACGTCGGCGACCTCGGCACGGACCTGAAGGCGCTGGAAGGCGAGTTCGACCTCGCCAAGGCGCGCGAGCTGATCGGCCGCATCCGCCGCGCGCCCGAGAGCACCGTGCGCAAGGTGCTGGACCACTTCGCGCGGCTCGTCGACGTGCTCGTCTTCACCTCGCACAAGTCGCTCATCACCTCGCAGCTGCACATCGAGAGCGTCACCGAGAGCTACCGGGAGGTGCAGGAGAAGAACAAGAAGCTGTCGGAGGCGCTCGAGCGGCTGCAGGAGCTCTCGCGTCTCAAGTCGAACTTCCTCGCCACCGTCTCGCACGAGCTGCGCACGCCGCTCACCAGCGTCATCGGGTACAGCGAGATGCTCCTCGCGGGCCTCGCGGGGGAGCTGAACGACGAGCAGAAGGACTACCTCAAGACCATCCTCGACAAGGGCGAGTCGCTGTTGCGGCTCATCTCGTCGATCCTCGATCTCTCCCGGATCGAGGCGCGCGGCGTGCAGCTTTCGCGCAACGTGGTCGACGTGAACGACATCCTGCAGGCCGCGGTGGAGTCCGTGCTGCCGCAGAGCTTCAAGAAGAAGCTCACCGTCTCGACCGAGGTGTCGCCGAGCATCACCAAGGTCCACGTCGATGCGGACAAGATCCGGCAGTGCGTCATCAACCTCCTCTCGAACTCGGTGAAGTTCACGCCGGCCGGAGGACACATCGCGGTGCGCGCCGGGCCGGCGCAGCACGCGCCGCAAAACGCCGGCCCGTTCGGGGGCGCCGGATATTTCGAGATCCGGGTCGAGGACAACGGGATCGGAATCCCCAAGGAGCTGCAGTCGAAGGTGTTCGACACCTTCTTCCAGGCCGACTCGTCCGCCTCGCGCGAGTACGGCGGCGCCGGGCTGGGGCTGTCCATCGTCAAGAGCTACGTCGAGGCGCACGGCGGCGGCATCTCGGTGCGCAGCGAGCCGGGGAAGGGGAGCGTGTTCACCCTCGTGGTTCCCATCGAGCCCGCCGGCGCGCCGCTCGAATCCACGCTCCGCGGGGCCTAGAATCGGCCGCAACGGTTTCTGGTCCCTTGCGTGGACGAGCTCGGCCTCATCGACGATTTCCTCGGCCCGTTCGGCTTGCGCCGCAACGCGCGCAGCCGGGCCGCCGGCGTGCTCGCCGGCCCTGGCGACGACTGCGCCGTGGTGCGCGCTTCGCCACGGCGCAAGCTGGTCTTGAAGGTGGACGAGCTGGTCGAAGGCGTGCACTTCGATTGGCGGTGGTTCACGCCCGAGGACGTCGGGCACAAGGCGCTCGCCGCGGCCTTGAGCGACCTTGCGGCGGCCTGCGCCGTCCCGCGCTGGTTCCTCTGCGCATTGGGCGTCCACCCTGGCGCGGATGCTTCGGGCATCGCTCGCGGCATCGCCCGGGGGATGGCGGCGCTCGCGCGCCGGCACCGATGCGTCCTGGTGGGAGGAAACGTCACTCGCGCCGCGGCATGGTCGATCTCCGTCAGCGCCCTCGGGGAAGCCGAGCACCCGCGCGGACGGGGCGGCGCGCGCCCTGGCGACGCGATCGTCGTGACCGGAGTCCTGGGGCGCGCGGCGCTGGGGCTCCGCCTTCTGCGTGGACACGCTGCCGCTCCGGCGTCGCGGGCGGTCGCGGCGGCGATCCGTGCCCAGCGCCGGCCGGAGCCCCTGCTCGCGGCAGGGCTCGCTGCGGGTACCCTGGCGACCGCGGCGGTCGACGTGAGCGATGGTTTCTTGCGCGATCTCGGCCACATCTGCGCGGCGAGCCAATGCGGCGCGGAGGTCGACGTGCGGACGCTGCCGGTGGACGGCGCGGTCCGGGCGGCGACCCTCGAGCTGGCGCTCTCCGGAGGCGAAGACTACGCGCTCGTCTTCGCCGTCCGCCGGCGCAACGTGGCGCGCCTCTTGTCTCGCCTGCGCCAGTCCGGCGCCCGCGCCGCGGAAGTCGGCCGCTTCGTCCGTGGCCGCGGAATCCGCCTCAGCGAGCATGGGCGGCCCCGTGCGTTGCCGCGGAGGCTGGGGTGGGATCACCTCGCCTGACGTGAGCCACGCACACGGGCCGCATGCTCGGCTTGACTTGGCGCGGTCAGGGCCCTAGTCCACGCCGATCCGATGGAGTCGTTGAAGGCGGCGCTGGCTCCCGCCCGGGGAAGCCCGACCGCGCTGGCGGAGCTCATCGCTTCCCTGCGCGCGGGCCCCCGTGCGCGCGCCGTCGGCTTGCGCGGCGCCGCGCGAGGGTACGCGCTCGCCCATCTCGCCCGCGCGCTGAAGCGCCCTCTCGTCTGCGCGGAGCCCGACGAAGAGGCCGCCGAGGCGCTCGAACGCGACCTGCGCTTCTTCTGGCCGGCCGGCGCGCCCGAGAGCGCCATCGTCCGCCTCCCCGGAGACGAAGTGCTTCCGTACGAAGGCCTCACGCCGGATCCGCAAGCGGCGATGACCCGCCTCGCCGGGCTCTTCCACCTCCATCTCGGGAACGCTTCCGTGGTCGTCCTCTCCGTCCGCGCGCTCGCCCGCCGCGTGCTCCCGCGCGAGGCGCTGGACGCGAGATCCCTCCAGCTCGCCGTGGACGCGACGCAGGACCGGGACGACCTCGCCGCCAAGCTGACCGCCGCGGGATACGCCAAGGTGCCGCTCGTCGAGGACCCCGGCACTTTCGCGGTGCGCGGCGGCGTCTTCGACGTGTGGTCGCCGCTCGACCCGCAGCCCGTCCGCATCGAGTTCTTCGGCGACACGGTGGAGAGCCTGCGTGCCTTCGATCCGCAGACGCAGCGCTCGATCTGCGACCTGCGCGAGCTGTCGCTCTGTCCCGCGCGAGAGATCGTGCTCGACGAAGCCGGACGGAAGGCGGCGATTGCGACTGTCCGCGCCGCGGCCGACGCGGTGGAGACGCCGACGCGGCGCTTGCGCGAATTGATCGACGAGCTGCAGACCCACGCGCAGGACGACACGCTCTTCGCGGCGGGGCTGTCGGCCATCCTTCCGGGGTTCTACCCGGGCGGGCTCAAGCCCATCACGGACTACCTGCCCGCGAACGCACTCTGGGTAATGGACGACCCGCTGGAGCTGGAGCGGCAGTGGGGCGATCTCTGGACGGAGCTGCAGGGCTCGTTCACGGCGGCGCGGGAGAAGGGCGAGCTGGCGCTGTCCCCGGATCAGCACTACCTGCACGAGCGCGACGTGCGCTCCGTCGTCGAGGCCGCGGCGGTGCTCGACCTCGGCGGGCTCGGTTTCGCTTCCGACGCCGCCGCGGGCGTCGCGGAGATCGAGTTCGCGCTCGAGGCGACGGCGGAGCTGCGCGCCGAGATCGCTGGTCACCACGGGGAGGACGGCGCGCTCGCGCCGCTCGTGCGGCGGCTCTCCGACTTCCGCGATCGGGGCGTGGCGGCGATCGTCGCCTGCCACTCGTCCGCGCAAGCGGAGCGGACGCGGCGGTTGCTCCTCGATCGCCAGCTCATGGCGCGCATCGTCGACGAGCTGCCGCCGGAACCTTCGTCGCTCTTCGATCCGGCGGTCCACGCCCACCTGGTCGTCGGCGAGATCTCGGCCGGCTTCGTCGACGAAAACGACCGCTTCGCCCTGTACTCCGACGAGGACGTCTTCGGGCCGCGCGCGCGGCCGAGGCGGGCGCCTCGCCGTCCCCGCACCTTCGGCGAGGACGCCGCCGATTTCCGCGACCTGAAGGAAGGCGACCTGGTCGTCCACGTCGAGCATGGGATCGCGCGCTACGACGGCCTCACGCGGCTCGCCGTGCGCGGGTTCGCCGCCGACTTCATCCTGCTGCAGTTCGCCGGCAAGGACCGGCTCTACCTCCCGGTCAACCGCCTGCGCCAGATCCAGAAGTACGTCGGCGGCGACCCCGAGAAGACGAGGCTCGACTCGCTCCAGAGCCAGACGTTCCTCAAGCGCAAGGCGCGCGTGAAGGAAGAGCTGCTCAAGATGGCCGCCGAGCTGCTCGACATCTACGCCGCTCGCGCCGCGCACCAGGGATTCGCCTTCTCGCCGCCGGACACCCTGTACCGGACGTTCGAGGCCGACTTCGAGTTCGACGAGACGCCCGACCAGGCGAAGGCGATCGAGGACGTGCTCGCCGACATGCAGAAGCCGCGTCCCATGGACCGGCTCGTCTGCGGCGACGTGGGCTACGGCAAGACCGAAGTCGCGCTGCGCGCCGCGTTCAAGGCCGTCGAGGACAAGAAGCAGGTCGCCGTGCTGGTGCCGACGACCGTGCTCGCCTCCCAGCACTACCGCACGTTCAGCAAGCGGTTCGCGGACTATCCCGTCACCGTGGAAATGATCAGCCGGTTCCAGAGCGCGGCCGACGCGAAGGACATCCTCTCACGGTCGCGGCAAGGCAAGGTCGACGTGCTCATCGGC
>Ga0075423_10002146_pt1 | contig 17765 bp, 17 predicted proteins | sample SoiMethybrSBSTD2_FD_80114 | JGI IMG/M metagenome (GOLD analysis project Ga0075423, IMG submission 80114) | Bulk soil microbial communities from a Populus tree surrounding site in Tennessee, USA - Soil MetaG P. TD hybrid SBSTD2 | ecosystem: Environmental > Terrestrial > Soil > Tree plantation...
GAAGAGGATTTTGAAGAAGTGGAGGAAGAGGAAGGGGGAGAAGACTTTGATGAAGAATACTAGTGAATTAATTAAAAGCGTTGACTTGTTATTCACATGATAAGGTTATAGAAGTGATGAAGTTTAAAGTTTAAAGACTATGCAATTTCTCTTCCACGAATAATTATTAAAATAAAAATCACGTAGCTGTTACTGACAGATAAGATCACAGCTACTGTACTACTTTTTCTTCGCTTTTACTGTTTTCCTTGCCTTCTTTTTTGTGGCTTGCTTTATTGGGACCTTTGCCTTACTCTTTGTTGACGCTGCTCCTCCGCCAATCTTGAACATCTTGGTTCCGCAGACACCGCAGATACCTGATGTAGCATTTCTACCATTCTTCATAGTTACCTGTTTTTCATTTTTCATGTCTCTCTTTGTCTTACATTTTACACAATATGCTTGTGTAGCCATTACTTTCAGAATAGTTAAACCCAGCTTCTTCTTAAACTTATATACAAATTCGATAGCTCATTAGAATTTTTATATATTTCGATAGAGTGCTTATAAGCCGTTCACTGCTCTTACCATTGCACCAACAACGAGAAATCCAGATATTGCTGCTAATTAATAACTATACTATGAGAGAGAAAAATAATGGCTGAAGATACTTCATCAGCGGCTTCAAACAACACTATTCCATTCCCCACATTAACCATTCTATACTTGCCGGCAGAGGCGGAAAGCGTAGTTGAAGAAATAAGCCAAAAATATTATAATATGACAGTAGAAGACTGCAAAGGATTTTTCCACGGTGGAGTCCCTAGACCATATAGGAAGGTAACAATATGGAGTCAGGGAATCGATAGCTTATGGTTTAATGCGATCATAGCAAACGTTAAGGATCTAGCCAACGTCGAATATGTACCAATAGTGTCCGGTGGAATAATGTATTCCATTTAGATATTTCTTGTTTACGTTGCGGCATTATTTGTATATCTAAGATGTTGAGCCTACACCAACTAACTGTCAGTCATTATTACTATTATTTTGTAATAACTAGTATTATTATGCTAATTCTTCTAGATCATATTGTTTCTATCAAAGAGATATGGGAGTTTATTATTAATAAAAAGAAGCCCTAGGTGGGATTTGGACCCACGGCCTAAGGTTTACGAAACCTTTGCTCTACCAGTCTGAGCTACTAGGGCAAGAGAAGATAGGCAAAGTTTGTATTATTTAATTCTTCATATGCCGCTTAGGTGACACTACAAAGAGTGCAAATTAAATATTGCCAGTTTCACATTTTTCTTTTAGTATGAAGATATCCGTTTCAGGCATCAGAGGAATTTATGGACAAGACCTTAACTTACATGAAATAAGCAAATTTACCAGACTATTTGCTTCTTCAATGATCAAGTCAGGCGGCGGATGTGTTCTAGCAAGGGATACAAGGCCTTCAAGTCGCATAATTGCTGAAACTGCAGCCGCAACTTTTATGGAAAACGGGATTGATGTCTACAATCTTGGAGTGGCGCCAACTCCTATAGTATTCCGTGAATCAAGAAAATACGATGGCGGCCTTGTTGTAACAGCCTCGCATAACCCTTTAGAGTGGAATGGATTGAAATTTATAATTAAAGGGCGAGGGATTTTCGAAAATGAGTTGGATTTTATGCTCAACGGAATGGACATATCAAAATCAGACAAATTTGGGAAATTATTTGATACTGTCTCAAACTACAAAGATGAAGTTGCAGATTTAATACGAAAAAAAGCCCACAATAATCGCGCAGTAGGATTAGATTTGGGAGGAGGAGCGACATGCGGCTATTTTACCCAGCTATTTGGAAGACTTGAGCAAAAATTTTTTTCGATCAATGATATTGGCGGCCTATCATCAAGAGGTCCTGATCCTACTACGGATAACTTGCAGGAATTACGAAAGTTGGTTACATCGAATCATCTTGACTTTGGATTTGCATTTGATTTGGATGGAGACAGGCTTGTAGTAGTTAACAACGAGGGAGAAAAGTTAAGTGCTGACACAACACTTCTGATCTGCATTGCTAGCTCTCTCAATCTAGGAATGAAAAAATTTGTAGCGAGCTTAGATACTAGTTTATCTGTAGAGAAATATGTAATACAAAATGGTGGAAGCTTCGACTACTCCAAAGTCGGCGAAGCAAATGTTGTCAAGAAGATGCTAAATGTGGATGCCGATGCAGGGGGAGAGGGAAGTAGCGCCGGTTTTATTATGCCACTATTTAATATGTGTAGAGATGGCTTTTTAGCAAGCGCAATCATCTCTTCCACGGATAGGAAATTAATTGAGGAATGTTTAAGGTTTTCATCTCAATATGTTCAGATTAGATCTAAAATTCCTGCCGACATTGTTGTCCAAAGCAAAGTCATCGAGAAATTTATCGATATCTTAAAGGTAGACTCATCACAGGTCTTGACAATAGACGGTGTGAAAGCGATACTAGATGATGATTCGTGGGTTCTGATAAGACCCTCAAACACTGAACATGCTATAAGAATTTCAGTTGAATCAAAGACATCAAAGGCACAGTTATTGTACAAGGAGATGAGAGAAAGGATTCAGTTAGTATATGACCAAGTTAAATGAATGGGAGATTATTGATCTTTTTATCTCGAAGCTTCGAATAAAGAATGAAAAGGATGATGTAGTAACATTCCCTTTAAAAGGGGTAAAGAGGCATACCGCTAAGACTCCATGGATTCTAGTTCTTAAATGCGATATGCTTGTTGAAAGCACCGATGTACCAACAGGAATGCGGCCATGGCAGATTGCGAGAAAAAGTATAGTCGCATGCGTCAGTGACCTCTCTGCAAAAGGTGTTAAGCCACCTTATATATGTGTCATTTCAATTGGACTTCCAACAAAATATTCTAAAAGTGAAATTAAGGAGCTCGCAAACGGTTTTAGAAAGGCATCCAAAGAATTCGGAGTCAAAATTGTGGGAGGTGATACTAACAAATCAAGTGAACTCGTAATCGATTGCAATATAGTTGGATTTTTAGATTACGATATACGTGTTCCAAAAAGAAATGGTGCAAAACCAGGAGATCTTATAATCTGTTCAGGGAAATTTGGCTATTCGGCTTCTGGTTTGAAGATCCTGATGAGGAATGCAAAGGCTAAAGGGCAATTTAGGAAGAATGCTGTTTTGTCTGTAATTAGACCTAGACCACAACAAAGGTTTGGAATATATCTTGCAAAATATTTTTCCTCCTCAATTGATTCAAGTGATGGCCTTGCAATCTCACTATATGAATTAGCAAGACAGAGCAAAGTTAACTTCTTTGTTGATCATATTCCAGCAGTAAACGGTATCAAAGAATTCGCCAAAAAAAATCATCTAGATGATAAATCTTTGGTTTTTTATGGGGGCGAAGAGTATGAGATCGTGGCAACTATTCCACAAGCAAATTTAGAAAAGGCAAAGTCATTAACAAAGAGATCAAAATTAAAATTGTATGTTATCGGAAGGGTAGAGAAGGGATGTGGCAACGTATTTACTAGGAATAAAGAAAAGAGATATTCAATTCTTGATAATTCCGGTTATTTGCACCGCTACGGATAGTCATAAATAGATTCCTTAATTATTTTGTTGCTATGAAATAAAAAACATTCATATATAAAACAAATTTTAATAATAAGCCTTTATTTATGTCGGAAAGCAACGACGTTACTCAATACAGATGGGGAGTAGCCCATATTTTTAGTAGCTATAATAATACACTTGTACATGTTACAGACATGAGCGGCGCGGAGACCATTTCTTTTAGTTCTGGTGGAAGACATGTGACAGCAGATAGATATGAATCCTCTCCATATGCCGCAATGAAATCGGCAGTTGCGTCAGCAGACGCAGCTAAGACTAAAGGAATTAATGCACTTCACATACGTGTAAGGGCTGTCGGTGGCGTCGGTTCCAGAATTCCTGGTCCAGGTGCTCAGGCCGCGATCAGGGCTTTGGCTAGAGCTGGCTTCAGAATCGGCCGGATTGATGATGTTACTCCAATTCCACACGATACTACTAGAAAGCCTGGTGGAAGAAGGGGAAGAAGAGTATAGTATAACAACTTTCTAGGATTCAGATTACCTTCAGGATGTACTAATTTCCTAACTGAATCTCAATGCATATTATGGACGATGATACTACAATTACAATATATAGTTTGTCTTGTCTAGGGCAAGCGTGAATAAATCCGAAAAGCAATACCTGATAACCACTGCGTCTACACCTAAGCGTGAACTTGTGCCGATGAAAACAGAAAAAGCTACTACTACGGAATAAATGAATAATTTTTTGAATCAAGAAGATAGCTACTCAGATACGGTTAGTCGTTAAAGTGTAGAATATAGCGAATAAATTAAATGCAACCTTACTCAGACCACTATTCAGGTATCTATATAGATGTGAGTATACATGATTATATTGAAGTTTCAAAACCTAGGATAGTTGTAGTTCTTGTAATCACAGCTGTTACTTCATTGCTTGCTGGGAGTAGGTTTGACAGTACACCTGCCTATGCAGGAGATGTTACTGCATGGCAACTGGGTTTTCTTGCGTTAACAGGTGCCATGGCATCTATGGGTTCAAGTGCTCTCAATCACTATTATGACAGGGATATTGATAAGATAATGGACAGAACCTCAGAGAGGCCTATCCCTGCCGGGAGGTTATCTGCAAGAAATGTTCTATTCTATGGAATTAGTCTTTGTATTATGTCAGTTGTTATTGCATGGTTTACTTTGAATCCTGTCGCTACTGGAATGATTGCTTTGGGTATCTTTTTTTATGTTATAATTTATACTGCATGGCTTAAACGTACCAATGCTTCAAATATTGTTATCGGGGGTTTTGCTGGAAGCGCTGCATCAATGGCCGGATGGGCCGCTGCTACAGGATCAATTAATTTACTTGGTTTTTTAATTGGATGGCTTGTCTTTATGTGGACACCACCACACTTCTGGTGTTTAGCAATCAGAGCAAGGGAAGAGTATGCTAGTATTCGTGTTCCTATGCTTCCCGTTTTGATTGGGAACAAGAGAACGGCTGGTTATATTTTTGTAAATACTGCAATTTTACTGCCTTATTCCATAGCTCTTTACTTCTTTGGATTGGGCATTTTATATACAACAGTTGCAATTATTTCTGGAACGCTCATGTTGTCATATCACTACAAACTAACAAAAACTCCTACTCCAGAATTTGCATGGAAAGCATACAAAATTACCGCACCCTACCTAGTCATAATATTTGTTGCAATAGCAGTAGATGCATTTTGGTACTACAGAATCTAATCTGACGGAAGCAATTCATGATCTATAAGGCGTATTATGCAATTATTTTAATGCAATTCGAATCTACTGAATCACTGTCTTCAAGATGATATTTCTTTGCTGGGAAAGAGGCTACCGTTCTGACATGTCAATTATTTTTTACATACAGTGAAACAAGCACATGTCTTAGATACTCTTAGATACATTTGTAGCAGCATCCTTTTGTGCTAATGCCGATTGTTTTGACAGGATGAACGAAGAGGATAGCAAAAGAGATTAAGTGGAATCACCTCCAACTTTTTTAATTCTTCTTAAGTAGTTTTTCCTTTTTATCCATAGAATGCTTTGTCTAGCGGCTTTGGCATTGCATATGTAACATTTTTCTTCATAGATTCGTACCACGCTTCTACATCCTTCGTTATCGATGGTTTTATCATGTGCAATGATTTACCAAAGTCATCTTTACAAATAATATCCTCCTTATCTCGCATAGCGTTAACTGCTGCTTCTCTACATAATGCTAGAAGATCTGCACCGCTAAAACCTTTCGTGGATAGAGAGATATCATCTAAATTAAAGTCTGCTGCAAGCGGCATACGAGAAGTCAATATTTTCATAATTTCGTGTCGAGCCTTATCATCAGGAGGAGCAATATACTGTATCAAGTCTAGTCTTCCTGGACGAAGTAATGACGTATCTATGAGATCAGGTCTGTTAGTAATTCCGATTATTATGATGTCTGAACTGCCTGAATCATCCATTTCGGTTAAAATCTGCGAAAGGACTCTCTCGTTACCTGAAATGTCTTCTTCACCTCTGGGCCTTGCGAGAGAATCAAGCTCGTCAAAAACCACGACACATGGGGAAGAGGCTTTTGCCTTTCTAAATATTTCACGAATAGCTTTTTCAGATTCTCCAACCCATTTAGATAATACCTCGGGACCACGCACAATTATTATATTAGCATTACTCTCAGTTGCCAAGGATGTTGCGATCAAGGTCTTTCCACAGCCAGGAGGACCAAATAATAGTGCTCCCCGTGGCGGTTTTACACCCATTTTGGTGAAACTTTCTGGCTCTTTTATCGCATTGATAAGATTGTCATACAGAATTCGCTTTGCATCATATAATCCACCAACATCATTCCATTTAACTCGTGCGACTTCAACATAAAATTCTCTCATTGCAGTAGGAATGATTTCTTTCATTCCTTCTTTGAAATCTTTGTTCGTGATCTCAATTATCCCAAGAGTATCGGGTGAAATTCTCTCTCCTTCTAAGTCGATTTCAGGTAGATAGTGTCTAAGAGCTTTCATAGCAGCTTCTCTGCATAAGGCTTTTATGTCTGCACCAGTATATCCATGAAGTTCAGATGCGAGTTGTCGTAGATCGATATCTTCTGCAAGAGGCATTCCTCTAGTATGAATCTGAAGAATCTCCAATCTCCCCTCCACATTTGGGACACCAATTTCTATCTCTCGATCGAATCTTCCCGGACGTCTCAAAGCAGGATCGATACTTTCAGGCCTGTTTGTAGCCCCAAGCACTATTACATTCCCTCGTTCTGACATACCATCCATTAAAGAAAGTAGCTGGGCAACAACCCTCTTTTCGACATCACCAAAGGCCTCTTCTCTCTTAGGTGCTATGGCGTCTATCTCATCAATGAATATAACACTTGGAGCAGAATCTCTTGCTTCTTTGAAAATATCTCGCAACCTTGCTTCTGTTTCACCATAATACTTATTTACAATCTCTGGACCATTTATAATGTAGAAGTTTGCTTCTGATTCTGCTGCGAGTGCTTTTGCAATTAGCGTTTTCCCGCAGCCAGGTGAACCGTACATCAGAATACCACTATGAGGCTCTATACCGAGTCTTGCGATTACCTCGGGATGTCGTAAAGGTAATTCAACGATCTCTCTAAGACGTTTAATTTGTTCCTTCAGTCCACCGATTTCCTCATATGTCACCCGAGGTTTTTTATCAATATCAGTTTCTGACAGTATCTGTAACTTACTTGAACGCTCAATTTTTACAATCGAATGAGGTGACACTCTTTCTATTCGGAAATCTATTGGATTACCCAAAATTACCACACATATTTCGTCACCTTCGTTTACTGGAAGACCCCTCAATCTATTTTTTACAAACTCACAGAATTCTTTATCAATAGCGATCGTGCTATTCACCAAAGGCATCAAGACTACAGTTTTTGCAGTTCTTGCTTCAGTTCTTCTTGCAATCACGAGATCGTTTAGGGCCACACCTGCATTCTTCCTTGTCTGTCCATCCATTCGAATAATGTCTAATGGCTTTTCTTCTTCATCAGCAGGCCAAGCAGTTGCGGCAGTCTCGCGCTTGCCAATTAATTCAATAACGTCGCCAGCCTCGATGCCAAGTTTTTGCATGTAAAGAGGATCAATCCGGGCTCTGCGTTTACCTAAGTCTCCATACCTTGCTTCCACCACTCTTAATTTGATTTCTGGTGATGATGATCCATTATTCGATCCATGAGGCTTCTTCAAATCTTAGAATAAACCTCCAGAAGATTCGATATTGCGGCAGATTTGTTCATTATCGTACTCTAAAATTCTTATTTCATTTTTACTGATTGTCTGCTTATGTTAATTATTTCTATTTCACCCACTCCTTCTGTCTTCTTTATTGAATCTTCCAGCATGTCCATTTGACCCTCTTCGTCGTTTATTAGAAAATCACCAATAATTGCCTGTAAACCAAAGGCAATAGGCTCTGTAGCATGAGCCCTAAGTTCCATACCTTTTGGGATCTTGTTCTTTAGACCAACAACTACATTATCCAAGTTGGAATCCGCCTCGGCCGGAAGAATTCTGATCCTTGCAACAAGACGTGATGTCATTTTTATGGACCCTCAAACCCACATCCTATGCATTTGTAATTTCTAGCAAATTCTCGACAGCTTTGACATCGCCAAATCAAAACGTAGCTGCAATTGGGACAATAATATTTAACGCACTCATCATTGGGCATTATAGGTCTGCTACATGATGTGCAGATGGGTAATTGCAAAGGTTTAGACATATGTTGATAGTTTAAAGATCAATATCCGAATTTATATCTTGCTTAGATGTTAAAAAAGTGTCTAATTTCATTATCAAATAGAGTTTTTACAATCCTCAGGCCGCTTCTACTACCCAATATCTTTGATAGAGCCGTTGAATGAAAATCAAAGTCTCCTGTTTTAGATATATCTTCAATCTCTCCTCTAGAAATTGTTGAAAACAGTTGATCTAGTGCCCTATTATCTAATCTTTCTAACACTTTTCTGAGAAGAAGCATCCTATCAAATTCGCTTTTGAAAATTGAAAACCAATTCTTCTCATAATCGTGCAATAAACAATCGTCATTTTTTTTGATGGATTTTGTTAGTGCTTTTCCAGCCAATATTCCACCGCTGCCGCAGGTGTATATTCCTCCTGCAGTAGTAGGTTTAGTCTGGCCTGCAGCATCGCCTATCACCAAGCTCCGTTCCATGACGAAATGTTCTAGCGGACCCATGATCCATATTGGAGCATATACTTTACGAACTATGGAATACTTTTCTCCTTTACTTTCCAGATATGATTTTAAGGAATTTGCAGCATTAATTGATCTGCCTGCAACACCGACCTTTCCCTTTCCCGAACCTGTGGGGATAATCCATGCAAAGAAACCAGGATATCTTTCACTATCAAATCTTACTTCAATAGTATTGCGATCAATCCATGGAGCATATACTTCATACTGAGCAGCTTGCAATAATCCCAGCTTACTGCGTTGAATTAGAGATCCAATTCCCCTGGCATCTATGAAGTAATTGCATGTCAGAAGTCCTTCAGATGTTTTAATGAGATAGTAGCCATCATCCCTATTATTATAATTATTAATAGTGGTGTTATGTTTTTTGGAGATTGAGTACATGGAACACTTTACTCTAATTTCTACACCCATTTTTTGGGCTTGGAATGCGACCTGCTTGTCAAATGTACGCCTGTCTAAAACAACTATCTTTTGTTTTCCTGCATCTAGTTCGAAACATTTTGAAGGAGAGAAAATCTTCGCGTATTTAATCTCATTATTCTCAATAGCCTTATTGGAAGGTATGATGCCGAGATTCTCTATTCCGCTAATGCTTACAAGCCCACCGCAGTGCTCCGGTGTCCCAATTTCTGCATCCTCCTCTAGGACAGCTACAGAAAGCCCAGCTGCACCTAGTTCCCTAGCAGCCAACAAACCAGAGATACTTCCCCCAGCTACTATTATGTCGTAGTAATCTGACATACTAACAGATAGACAATCTCTTTCTTACTTTATTAATTAAACCGTATCTACATACAAGAAGTTGGGTGTGAGGTATAACAGGTAACCGTAGTCGAGAAAGGATCTCACTTTAGGCATACTCAACTCAGCATCATCAGCAGGGATTAAGGCAGCTGAAAGACAAAATATGACAAAAGTCCCTGCTCAGGACAGTCGTTTGACACAGGCTCCATATATTACACAGCCCTTAAAAATAGATCCGGTACCGACAGGCGCAGGCAGTCGAAATTACTTTAGATTGCATTGAGCCGTTAAGATACCATATACTTGTTTATCAACAAAAATCCATGCTGAAGAATTTTTATCTTTTGCTTCCTCTGCTCCATTCTAATGAGCCAAATCTGGCAAATCCTGACTTTTAGGTAAAAGGCGAAGAAGACGTGTATACTTGTCTAAGAAAACCAGACCTGCTTCCGTAATCCTGTACAAATCTCTAACTTCAGAATATTCAACTAATCCTCTTTCTACGGCAATAGCAAGGTATCTAATCAATTGTGAATGAGATACTGAGGCATTGTTCATTATCGTAGTTTTGTATTCCCATTTTCCTGTAGTAGAGCGTAATATGGACGCCATGATTTCTATGTCTGAACGATTCTTCATATTTCAGTTAACCTCCCAATCATCCCACACTTCGCATCTCTTGCTTACTATTTCGTAGTTGTTTTGTCGTTGATAAAAGACTGCTAGCGAAGTCATTACGACAATATATTTGCAAAACACTGACAAAACACTTGTTCAGAAAAAAGGGTACTGAGGAGTTGTATAGTCGGTACAAATCTTCTTGTTTACATGAACTCGTGCGTATTTGTGTCTATGAAAAGTTGAAAGCTATTTTTTGGCCAGACCAATAGGAACTATCTATTCGGGTTGTATAAACTATTATGTCCTCTTTTTCATCTGGTATGAAAACAAGTTGGTAGATTATACATACACATTTCTTAATATTCCTTCTATAGCAATAGACAGCTCTAATCATTTTCTTTTATATGATTCCTGTAAGAACAGAAAAAGTTATTTACTAGAATACTTGACGACGACGTTTTTATTTTATCATTACTTTCATGAGATAATGTGAGGATTGAGATAATTGCACTCATTCTGCAAATTGCTGTCAATGGTACGACACCTACCAAATTAGCATATTTATCTTATGAGGAGTTAAATGAATGTCTGGTAATGTTAAAGGAAAACGATATGTTATTAGAATATCCTGGCAAAGAGCAAACTTTTATAACAACAGCCAAGGGTCAATATTTTTTACAGCTGTACGTAGAATTAAACGATCTAGTTACCGTAACCAATAGAAGAAATGTCACTGCTGTTCTTCATAGTGCACTATTGAGAAGAGCTAATGTCGTCGAGCATTATACAGTTTATTCTCTTCACTATTTAATGAGTATGATTCGACTTATGGTTCAAAAGACGCTAATTAAGAACAATCATGGAAACTTTTGAAAAGGAATTTGAGATTTGTATGAAAGGACGGGAAAGGAGCTCCCTATCATAACAGAATCAGAAGTAATAATGGATCTGGACTAGAACTGAAGATGAAAAATAATAAATAATTGGTTGAAAGTTTCTTTGGCATATATTGCATTAAAGGATTGTTAAATCATTGTTAGACATCGCCGTAATTTTAGTCATCATAGGTCTGGTAGCAGGAACGATTGGATCTATGATTGGTATTGGGGGTGGTATTCTGATGACGCCCGCTCTAACTTTTATGGGTCTTACACCGGCTAATATAGCTAGCACAAGTCTAATCGCAGTAGCTTCTACTAGTGCTTCCTCAACAGTTGAATATTCAAGACAGAAACGAATTGATTATAAACTCGGACTGAAAATGGCGACATTAGCTATCCCAGGTGCCATTATTGGAGCATTTCTTTCAAGTGAAATTTCGTTAGAATATTTTAAAGCATACTTCGCTATCGTTTTGATTTTCACTGGGTTGTATATTGTATATAGAAATTCTGTCTTAAAAGTAAAACCTGACACAAAGCCAAAATCAACGTTCTTTTATCTCTTGTTCTTTGTCGGGTCCTTTACCGCAGGAATTATCTCAAGCCTTTTTGGTATTGGCGGTGGGATAGTCTTTGTTCCACTGATGGTCATTCTACTTAGAATGACAATGTTAATATCTGGACCGACCTCGCAGCTAACACTATTGATAACTTCTTTTGCAGGAGTGTCCACCCATGTTATACTAGGCCATCCAGACTATATTCATGCTATCTCTCTTTCAGTAGGCGCTTTTATAGGTGGACAGATTGGAGCAAGGCTTTCACGCTACGTAAAAGAAAACATACTACAAAACTTACTTTCAATAACACTGATAGGCGTTGCTGTAAAACTGCTTTTTGATTTTATGAATAAGAAGTAGCCCAATCAAAAAATCAATTTTATGAATAAGAAATAATTTTAGTTGAGATTATATACAATATCGTATTGACTACAAGTATAAACAGCTAGTACTAATGAAGATAACAAGAACTGGTAGATTAGAATAGAATGTTGAATAATATTAGCTGATAAAGGCTCTATTTATGGATGAGGTTACGGATAATATCAAGGAGTATCAAACGTTGAACGTAGTTTTCTGTCGGTACAGATTTTATTTTGGATTAAAAGGATCAAGGACTTTGAATGTGTATTTCGATATTTTGTATAGGGAATTAATTAATGAAAAGAATCAATTGTCATTAGCTTTTTGCCAGTGTGAAATAACGGAATCGTTGTTATGTCTATGCAAACTATTTCTTCTTGTAATTTCAAGGGTCCTCTCCAGCTCAGATCTCTTAGAGATGTGCATATAAACTGATGAGTGTTCATTTACCATGTTGACGTCTATATCTATGTCACATATGTTACAACGGATTTCTTCCATTCTGTGTATTTTGTTTAGGCTGTAACATAATATATGTATATGTTTGACGCCTTATCGATCACTCTATATTGTAATTTTATTATCATAATATTATTAATATCATGACGTTTATCTAGAATTGCATTTTAACCTTGACCCTGTAGCAGTCTGCGACGAAATTTTTTTGAGCCTTATAAAATATAGAAAGCAATTTAAACAAAAATCACATTACAATTAGATCATGCAGAAAGAAATACCTTCACGGACGATACTGAGTCAATTGATGAATCTCAATATTGGTACTAATGGAGGAAATCATACTCATTCAGTGAGTTTGAGTCAGATAAAGATGTGGATTATTCCACAAAAGGCAGAACACGATGATAAGTATGATATTAATCGTGGCTATTTTGAACTTCTGGTACAGCAAACGATGCGTGATTTAATAACAAATGGTTACATTAAATCGTCGTATCGCGACGAAGCCGAAGATGGGGATGAAATGGTATATTCTCTTACTGAAAAAGGAGCGAAATATTTAGAAGAAATGACTACTGCTGATAAGATTGATTTATGATATGTATTGTATATTGGTAATAGTAACAAAAACATTCAAAAACCACTGGTCATAAATCTTACAATCATCAGTATCAGGTGTATGAGTGTTAATATGACTTCGACAAAGAGGGAGTTAAAACGAAAAGAAAACCAAGAGCGCTTGACTAGCGCAGTAGCCACGCTAGATATAATAACTAAGAATAATAATATTCAGAGAAATGTTAGGGCCATGGTAAAGGAAGTACTTGGTACCTTAAAGGATGAAAAGGGTGGCAGCATTTCTGTTAGAGCAGCAAATGCTATAAGCATGCTAGATACAGTAACACAAAATCCTCAAATGCAGTCACATATCAGGACTATGCTTTGGCAAGTCGTTTCAACTCTCGAAAGTATAAGAGAATAACTTATATTATTGTCTTGCCTCGGTGTTTTTAACAGGTTTTAATGGTGGCGGGAGTTTTACAAGTTTGTGAGTCGGGTTAGCAAGATAATGTCTTGAAGCGCCTTCTCCACTAAGTACAATATTACAGTTCTTACATCTATATCTTATTGCCAATTCTCTCTGTCCTTATTTTTATAACCCAAACATGGCTAAAAAGGCTGTGGAAACAAATATAACAATTATCGTAGCCTGACAATTTCTCTGTTATCTGGTACGCTGGATCTTATTTTCAGTCTGGAATATATCGCACTTGCCACGTTGTCTGATTTTGATTTTTCGCCATGATTTACAAGCACTCGTTTTGGTCTTATTCTTGATACAAAGCCTAATATTTGATTGAAATCGCTGTGTCCGCTGAAGCCGTCTATCTTTTGAGTTTGGCATCTCACTGGAACCACCTTCAATTTACCGCTCTTATCTAACATACTAATTTCAGTCATGACACCGTCAAAAACACGTCTTCCCAAAGTTCCATTAATCTGGTAAGAAACGAACATGATCTTATTTTTCTCATATGGTGCTATCTCTTTAAAATACTCTACCGAAGGACCGCCCTCTAACATACCAGAAGTAGCCATAATGATTGATGGATTTTCATCATCGAAAACTTCGTCTCTCTTGCCATAGCCATTTACTACAGTAAAGTATTCTGATTGAAATGGGTTAATTCCCTGAGAAACTGACTTTCGTACATCGGAGCCTAGGTAATGGGCATAAGACATGTGTATGGCACTCGCTTCTGAAATCATTCCTTCAATGTAAATAGGCGATTCAATAAGGCGTCCTTCTCGCATCTCTTTATCTATGACAAGCATGATTTCCTGTGCTCTTCCGACGGCAGGAAGGGGAATCAATACTTTTCCGCCTTCGGTTAATGTTTTATTGATACTCTCCGTGAAATTTCGATAAACAACTGATTGGTCTGGCATGACATCACTAGTATTACCATAAGTGCTCTCTGTAATCATTGTTTCAACCCTTGGATATATTGAAGACGCACTATCTAGGAGCTGAGTTTTTGCATACTTGTAATCACCAGAGTAGAGGATGTTGTGGGCTCCGGAAATGTTAAGGTGAACTGTTGCACTTCCCATAATATGCCCTGCATTGTTTAACGTAATGGTAATATCCGGGGAGATGTCGGTTGGTTTGCCATAAGGCAATGTAATACAATGTTTGATGACTTCGCTAACATCTCTTGACTCATATGGCAGATATGTACCATTATTTTTTGCAATTTTCACCGAGTCCGTTTGAAGAAGAACCATTAACGGTAACGTTGGCTCAGTACAGTAAACCGGACCATCATACCCATACTTAAACAATGTAGGTAAAAAGCCTTGATGATCAATGTGTGCATGGCTAATAATTACTGCATCAATCTCATCTAAATTAAAGTTGAACCATTCTAGTCGAGGATACGCATCCAACCCTGAAGTTTCTCCAGGATTGATTCCGCAATCTAATATTACTTTACTCTCTGGAGTTACGACAATGAAACAAGATCTACCGACTTGCTTAACTCCTCCAAGACAGAAGAGCATAACCTCTTCTTTGTTTATTGGCCATGATTGATGTTGCGGTGGACTGGATCTAGGTTCTGCGGTTATTACTCTTTGTTGATTATATCCGTTTCCATCCGAACTCCCATATGCACCATTATTGACTACTATAAGGGGAGCTCGGAAAATCCTATTACCAAGTTCTTGGAAAAATGTTGTCCTTTCCTTAGCAGAATTTTTTAATGTAGAATGAATAGTATTGATGCTGCTAGATGGGATATGTGGAGAGCGTCTAGTATGAGGAATCCAGCCAGTGGACTGCGCGATTTGGATTACCATAGCGGAATTTATGACTTCAGGGTGGTTGACTTCTAAAATAACCTCGCCAGTAGCCTCGTCACAGAATACAGCGGAAACTAGGACATCTTTTGGGAGTAGTTTGACAACCACCGATCTCGTTTGGTCTTCTGGTAAACGTATAGACGGATCAGTACGTATAACAAATCTCTTTTTCAGGGTTTTAGAAAGTGAGGATAAATGATAAGTTAGTTCTGTAAGTGAAAATTTCGGATTCTTTGTATATAACGCAATATTGGGACCCTCGAACCTTGCTGATGTAATGCGAGATTCTGGTGGAATGGATTGTAAAATAATTTTCGCTATGCCACCTTCATTATCGTCTGTCTTTAATCTTGAGGTTAGTTGTTCTTCTTTTCCGTGTTTGCCTGGCGCTTCTGATATGGGCTCTTCTCCTGTTTCAGATTTGCTTGTTTTTTTCAAGCCATCACTAGCTGCCGCCCTCTCGTTCCTGACCTTGTTAAATTTATTTGTTAACTCTTGATTTTCTTCCACATTTGTTCTTATTCCAGCTATTCCGGTAGGCTTTCTGCCTCAATCTTTGCAACAAAGTATCGTCCTAGAGGCAAAAACAGATGCATTGGACCGGCTATAAGCCATCTTACAATTAGATTTATCCATTAATATATTTTTTGTAGCTTTAACGAGCTACTTAATATCTGCACTATCGTGTTTTTTATCAAACTGGTACTACTTGATTATAGATGGTGGAAGAAGAAGAATATATCATGATGTTCATAGTTAACTCATATTGTTATCTGATGAAGTAGGGTAGTGTGATCGACATAATTACTAGTCCGATAAAAACAAGTGATAATAAAAGAGATGCATTCTTAACCATGCTTGCCTTTGATTTTTGTGTTCTGCTTTCGATCACAGAACTATACCATGAGCCTCCATCGAGAAACGTAATTGGAAGGGCGTTGAATATTCCAACATTGAAGTTGATGAACCATATCCAGAATAGTAGATTTGCAACTATGGGAAAAGATGAGCCTAGTATGTTTGACTCGTATTTCGGAGCCATTAGATCTGAATATGGAACTACAACCATGCCTGGACCTAGTGTCGGAGGCGTGAGTAATGCTATCGGATTTGAAGTAAAAGCGGCCTTGTATCTCTGTAACACTGAGGAAGGATTGGGTGCTAGATCTGTTATATAAATACCCAGAATTCCTTTATTTGCTCCCACTCCGAATGATGGCAGACTTAAAGAACGGGTTATTTTCTGGCCTGTTGTATCCTGCCATGTTATTTGTATGGTTTGACCTAAATTTGCTCGAAGAAGATTACCCAAATCCTCAACACCATGTACTTTCTGTCCCGCTATAGTTTGGATAATGGATCCTTTCGATAAACCTATCTTATTAGCAAGTGAACCGTCGTTTATACCCGCGACCACAACTCCTGTCTGGGGTTCGCCTGAAGTTGCTATGGGGGTGAGAGTCGATACGACAAAATAAAGTGCGACCAAAGAAATGGCTGCCAATATCATATTATTCAGGGCTCCTGCAGTCAAAATTCCACTCTTTTGTTTCAGAGACGCTTTTGCTAACAATTCCTGTTCAATATTTACAAATGCGCCAACTGGTATCCCTAGGAATAGGAGGATTCCGGTAGATTCTACCTTGATCTTGTGTACTCGGGCTACAATTCCATGACCTGCTTCATGAACAACGAGAGTGATGATTAGAGCTATCAAACCATAAGTCACAGGAAAAAAAGGATTCAAAATTGGAATGAGTAAGTTAGCCCGTGGACCCACGCTACGGACAGTATCTCGAGCAGCTCCGTTCGAAAACATGACCATCAAAGAGCCAACTATTAAAAATATTGCAAAGGCGGTGATCAATGGCATAAGGTAGGTATTGAATTTAGCATAAATCCTGGCTGCCTTAGTTTTTGCTACCATGTCAAAAAAGGTTAAACCGAAAGGCGTGTGAATAAATATTAGAGGAAACTTGACGTCGACATGAACTTTCTTCTTCTGCTGTTCCAACCGCATAACATATCGTTACTACTGTATTTAAATTAATCATTGTTCATAAATTGCCAGTGAGATAATTGATGCGACTGATAAAATAAGAATTATCACATACAAGATAGACATGAATTACAATAATAAAATTAAAACGTGAGCTGGTTAAGAAATTATGCAAGAAACAGGACATCACCATAGAAAACACGAAACTAAAATGCTTTACATCATTGTCGAGCCCAGGTGTTTTGTTTATGATAATATGCATGGATATATATGGGCAGATATGGCAGACGTTGAATTCTGTTTTATGCTTGTACCCTATCATGATCTGATTTCTGAATTTCGATCACGGCTTTGTCTCCTACTTTAATTCCCATATCTTGATACTCCATTATGCTCATTTTCATCGTTGGCGCATC
>Ga0075423_10002147_pt1 | contig 17763 bp, 16 predicted proteins | sample SoiMethybrSBSTD2_FD_80114 | JGI IMG/M metagenome (GOLD analysis project Ga0075423, IMG submission 80114) | Bulk soil microbial communities from a Populus tree surrounding site in Tennessee, USA - Soil MetaG P. TD hybrid SBSTD2 | ecosystem: Environmental > Terrestrial > Soil > Tree plantation...
GTAAGTCACAAATTTTGTGTCGCTTAATCACACAGTCTCATGCGGGATCCTGATGTTACGGGTTTTGAAGCCGAAACGAAACCACTGGTCATGCTCAAAAAGGACAGAGCATATCGCAGCATCCTGTTGCACTGCCCATCAGAGAATCGCATAGGGTCCTCGCAGGCATGGATGGAGTATTTGAATGATGGAGCGGAGTTCAATCGGCTCGGGACCGACCTGTGAGATCAAGCGTGCTGGTGCTTGAGCAATTCGGTTCATGTCACCAGCACTACCTTGATCAAATGGTTGTCAAAAACCCTGCTCCTTAGAAGTTAAACTTGAAGCCCAGTTGCACCTCGCGTGGTCCCACTGAGGTGTAACTTATCGTCCCGAAGGTGTCATCGCCGACCTGGGTGTCCGGTGTCCCGAATACCGGATGATTAAAGGCATTCCTGGCCTCGACCCGGAACTCGAAGTTCATCTCCTCACGTATCTGGAACTGCTTACCGACCGATAGATCAGTCTTGAACGACCGCGGCGTACGGACACTGCCCAGCGTTCGCCGAGCATCGCCCAGGGTGAAAGGTGCCGGACGCTGGAACACGCTGGTATCGGCAAAGTAGTTGTCCACCCAATCGGAACCATGGTTACGCTTGGGCGTTCCCACAATATTGGGTCGCTGCGCGCCATATGTGGGTAGAGGCTGTCCGCCGTCGTTAAGGAAAAAGGCCAGCGGACGTCCATCAGAGATGCGCCAGATCCCGTTGGTCTTCCATCCACCGATGATCAAGTCCGCCCAGCGCGGCATGTTGCCCAGGAATGCCCGCCCGTGCCCAAACGGCAGATCGTAGCTGTAGCTGAACTGAATTACATAGGGAATGTCGAAGGTTGACAGACTCCGTTCCAGCTCCGGCTTGTTGGGATCCTGCAAGCTGTCGAAGCCGCCCGCCCAAGACACATTGGTGTCGGCCGCGGAAGCGTCGTCGATCGACTTCGACCAGGTGAACGTTGCCAGTAATTGCAAGCCATTGGAGTACTTCTTCTCGGCGGTCAACTGCAGTCCGTGGAAAATGGAATTCGCGATCATCTGCGGTTCCGTAGAAACCCCAGTGAATTGAGGAAACGGCCGCAGCAAGTGATAGTACTGAATCTGCGGAAAGCCGCTGCCTATGGTGCTGTTCGGGTCGGTGATGAGCCCGGCGAAAGGATTGCTTACCGGGGTGTTGAGGCACGCTACAGTCAGGGCTTGGCATGGGTTGGCTGCGTTGGGATCTCCGATCGGGAGACTCTCCACCCAGGGCCCCAAAAAGTTCCGCTCCACCGAGTTGCTGAACGGCAGGTGGGTGCCCTTTTTGCCGATATATTCTGCATTGATCAGGATATGGCTCGGCAGTTCGCGCTCGATCCCGAAGCTCCAGCTCTGCTCATAAGGTGTCTGGTTCGCGGCCGGGGTACGCAGCGGGCCGTTCGCACCGAAACCCACATCGTTCAACAGCCCGAGCGAACTCCCTGCAGGTTGAATCAACCCGAACTTAAATGGATTGCTCAGGTTCACGAAAGGAGTTGCAAGGTCGTTTGGATTGACAGTGATCACATTTGTGTACTGATTGAAACCTGCGCTGCCATAGGGGACGACGCCAGTGACCCCGGAGCGCGACTGCCCATAGTAAATGCCATAGCCTCCGCGTATCACCATCTGCGGAGTAAACTGATACGCGAAGCCGAAGCGCGGCTGGAAGTCGTGCCAATCGGTTACATAGTTAGTGCGTTGTTTCGAAGAGGCGAAGACCTCACCCCCTTTCAAAGCAATGTTCACGGGTTGGCCGGTAACGGGGTTGGTGTAGGTCAGGCTTCCACCATTCAATGGACTGGTGGCATTCGGATCGAACCAATCCTGGTGGTTAAAGCGGTCGGTGCGCGGCAACGTAACGTCATAACGCAAGCCCAGATTTAATGTCAGTTTGGGCGTGACCTTCCAGTTGTCTTGCGCAAAGAATCCGTATTGGTAATTCGTAGTGGCCGGCCGGAATTGGATTTCTTCGTAGGACCCACAACCATTGCTGGCACAGCCCTGCGTCATCTGGCCCATCATAAAGCTCGCCATGGAGTCGCCGCCGCAGTCGTCTATTCCCGATGGGCAGGCGTCAGAGGCATCTGTATTGAAGCTGAAGAATCCGACGGCAGCGTTGGTTTGGATGTAGTTAATCTGGTGAATTCGGCCGTCAAACCCGAACTTGATGTCGTGCCGCCCATGTATCTTGTCGAGCGTAGCCGATAACTGTCCTGTGTCCTGGCCCAGGCGGTAATTGCCATAGGGATCCGTGCCTATGTTGGGGTAGCCGGCAGGGGTGTACTGGTCGATAAAGATCGCAGGCACTCCCTTGAAGCCGTTGGCCTGTAAGTAGGAGGGGAATCCCAGCGTCCCGAGAGGATCATCGACGCCGTGTGGGTTGTAGGCATCAATGTGCCAAACTCCGCGCGTGAACCCCAAGGTTGTAGTCAACAACAACGTCGAACTGAAAGTATGCGTCTCATTGATCGCGAACGCGTGGGAATTAGTCCAACCCGGACCGCCCTGACAGGGATCTGTAAAGTTTTTGAAACAATCGAGACCCGTGCCTGAGGGGCTGTATTGATACGCGAACTTTCCAGTCAGTAGGTCGTTCTGTGTAAAGCGATGATCGATTCTGATATCGAACTGCTTATTGGAGCCGTGGCTTGAACCAGAGCCGACCCAGTTCTGATAGATGCCTCCGCTGGGAAAGTTGGGCTCTGGAAAGTAGCTCATCATCTTTTGTGCCACGGGATCAATCAGATTGCCGGCAACACCGGGATTGGGACCGCCCGGGCTCGCATAAAGGGCGAGGTTATTTTTGGGGATGAAGGTGCTGCGCACGATGCCGCCCGCATTTGAGTCGAAGACCCCGGAGTACGGATCCCAGATCTGACCGGCTGCCACGCTGCACAAGTCATTATTATCGAATGTCCCTCCCTGGGCGGCACACACCTCGCCAAAATCGCCGGCCCGCATGGCATCGCTGGGAACGGCTCCAGTAGCTGTGCTCAAACCTGTTCGACGCAAGCCGTCGTAGTCGAAAAAGAAGAAAGTTTTGTTCTTGATGATGGGGCCGCCGACAGTGAAACCGTAGTTGTGGCGGCGCAGCGGCGGAATGGGATTTCCAGCTCGATTAGCGAACCAGTCGTTCGCATCGAGGCTGGCGTCGCGAAAGAACTCGTACCCGCTTCCGTGAAACTTATTGGTACCGGAGCGCTGAATCACATTGACCACCGAGGCACCCGAAAACCCGTATTCCGCGCTGAAATTCGTCTGCTGAACTTTGAATTCTTCCACCGCCTCCGGTGAGGGGAGATAAGTTACTGATGTGATTCCCCCGTTGGGTTCGGAGTTCGTGACGGATGCGCCATCCAGCAGGATGTCAGCCGTAGCCCCACGGCTGCCGTTGGAAACAAAGTTCGTGCCCAGACAGGGCTCTGGGCATTGATCATCCATCTCCGTGACGCCCGGCGCCAAAGCGGTCAGTGACTCGATATTGCGGTCAATCAAAGGCAGATTATTGATGAAGCGGCGATTGACCACCTGTCCGGTTTCGGCATCTTCGCTCTGGATTGCCTGCGCCGCCGCCTCCACCTGGACGGTTTGAGCGGCAGCCGCCACCTTCAAGGTCACATTGGCGGTCGCATTCTCGTTCACGTCGACCTTGAACCTGGCGCTTTCGGTCTTGCCGAAACCCTGAGCTTCGACGGCGACCACGTACACGCCCGGAGGAATCGAGCGGAACAAATACCGCCCGCTACTGTCGGAGGTCGTCTGGAAATTAAACCCTTTTTCCTGGTCGGTGAGGGTGACCTTTGCCCCTGTAACCACGGCGCTCGTTGCGTCGGTCAGTTCGCCACTGACCGTTCCGAAGTAAGCCTGGCCCAGACAGGTTAAGGAAAGAAATAGAACAAGCGCTGCCACGAGCAGAACGCCAAGTTTCCGTTTGATGGGTGGATTTGAAAGGTGCGCGCAGCCCTTACCGGTCGGTGCCATAGCTTCCTCCGCGCTGAGATATTAAAACGGTTTATCACTTGTGAATGCCTACGTTGTCAAGCAAAAACGTCGCAGAGGGATAAGAAACTAGTTGCTGGGCCCCTCTACAATCTTGTGATAACGATTAGGTTCAAGGTTTGAGGCGTTTTGCAGGGTCCCACTCGGCCAGCGGATCTCAGCATCGACCGTACTGGACTTTGGAGTGTGCCCAAGTCCGACTAATACCCGTTTGTCGGAAGATGAAAGATAACTTGACCCCCCAACAATCCACCTTACAATCCGGCGATCGCCAATCGTCACGACTATCTTCGCCCCGATCGCATCACGGTTGCTCTTCGTCCCTTGAAGTTCGAAGCCTATCCATCCGCTGTCTTGCCCCACGTTATTGCGCAACAACAGCGGTGTTGCGTTAAGGCGCGTAATCACCACATCAGAATCACCGTCGTTATCGAAGTCTCCAATTGCCAGGCCACGCGCAACATAACTTGAATTGAAAGCAGAGCCCGCTTCCTGCCGGACATTTCGGAAGACCGCCTTGCCATCGTTATGAAGGAGTAATGGAGGCTGTTGGTACTTGACGTCTCCCCGAGTCGATTCGATCGATTGATTGATATGACCGTTGGCGATAATCAGATCCAGATTTCCGTCATTGGCATAGTCAAGGAACTTCGTTCCCCAGCCTACGTCGGCTTTTGAAAATTGCGCCAGGTGGGATGCAACCGTGCCTTCCTCATAGGGAAACGTCGCAGAACCGAAAAATAAGGAATGATATTGGTCGTTGAAATTCGTAATCACCAGGTCTGGAACGCCATCTCCGTTTACGTCGCTCGCATCCACTCCCATGCCGGCTTTGGCATTTCCGCTGGCGTCATAGGCGACTTCCGCATCGAGCGCCGCATCCTTGAAAGTTCCATCTTTGGCGTTGATGAGCAACAAATTGGGAGACGCATCGCGGGCGACGAACACATCAGGCCAACCATCATCATTGAAATCAATCGTCACTACCCCCAACCCTCTGCCGATGAGTTTGTCGAATCCCGATCGGGCGCTGACATCGGTGAACGTCCCATCGCCGTTGTTGTGATAAAGGGTCAGTGGCATACCCTTGTACGCCACCTGCGCGCAATAGGAGCGCACGCCTTTGATCTCGCACTTTTTCGGATCATCAAATGAAAACTCCGTGTAGTTCGTGACCACCAGGTCGAGCAAGCCATCACGGTCATAGTCAAACCACGCCGCCCCTGCGGCCCATTTACCCGAATTCTTGACTCCTGCGTGGATTGTGACGTCTGTGAAAGTGCCGTTGCCATTGTTATGAAACAGCGCACACTCCGGATAACCGGTGATGAACAGGTCAGGGAAGCCGTCGTTGTCGTAGTCTGCGATTGCCACGCCCATGCCGTAAAAGTTAATGCGGTCAACGTCGGCCTGCGCGGCAACATCCTGGAATTTCCCGTTGCCAAGATTGCGATACAGTGCGTTGCGAACCGGAACCGGACTCTTGCCTTTCGGAGTCTCGCCACCATTCACCAGGAAGATGTCCTGCCGTCCGTCGCCATCGAAATCGAGAAACCCAACGCCTCCGCCCATGGTTTCGATCAGGAAGCGATCGGGTGATTCCCCGGAAAATTGGCTCCAGGTGATTCCGCTTTCCTGGGTGACGTCCGTAAAAATGCTCTTGGCGGGTGAAACAGGCGAGGGAGATTGGCTGAGGGCAACGGAAACCAAAAAGATGACAAGCAGAAAGGTTGGCAACCGCAGCATCGGAAAGCGACTCATGTTATTTTGCCGACTGGCTCGCTGGCTCTGGTGTGGCGGGAGCCTCCGGTGCGCCGCTTAGTTTTTGGTAGAGGTCCATTTCTTCAGACGACTTGTCCTTGCGGCCCAGCCGGCGATAGGCATTCGCAAGCGCAAAGTGAACCTCGCTGCTTTTCGGTGCGAGCTTTTCCGCTTCCTCCAAATGTAGCAAGGCTTCGGCAGTCCGTCCTTTGCGAAAAGCCAGATTCCCCAATTCATAGTGGGCCGCTGGAAGCGAAGGATTGGCTGCCAGTGCTGATGTCAGTAAATTCTCGCCACGAGTCTCAGCGAGAGCATCACCAGTCTCGGCTTGCTTCAGAAGCACTGACGCGTACTGCACTTTGAAACGAAGATCTTGTGGAAATGTCTTCATCCCCGACTCAAAGGTCGCGGCGGATTCCTTCGTCATACCCGCTGAGGCCTGCGCTTGCGCAACGCCCAAGAGCGCGACTGACCTGGTTCGGTCAAGATGCCATGCTTGAGAGTACGAGTTGACGGCATCGGTGAACTGTTCCACTTTCTCCTCAGCCAGTCCTCTGAGCTCAAACGCTCCGGCACTGTTCGGAAAAGCGAGCGTCGCCTGTTTTGCGACTCGCAATGCCGCGGAGAATGAGCGCCCCGCAATGAGAATCTTCAAGAGATCCAGATAATTTGCTTCGTCCGTTGGAAACAACTCGATAGCCTGCTCGAATGTCTGTCGAGCTTTGCTTGATTCGTTCTGGTTGTGATAACACCAACCCAGCAGGTTATAAACTTCGCGGCTGCCGGCATTGTGTTCGATCAAGTTCAGCAGGGTGCGCCGGCTCTCGTCAAACTGGTTCGCGTGGAACTGAGCGAGTGCGATTCTGTAACCGATTACTGGGTGGTTTGCCGCGTCAGGAGAAATGGACATAAGCATCTGCTCGGCAGTGGCATAGTCCCCCGCCTCATCGGCGATTTGCGCGCCGAGAAAAACTGCGTTGGTTGCAGCCGGGAAACGGGACAGTTTGCCCAGCGCAGATCGAGCATCGGCGGTCCGATTCAGGTGATAGTACGATCTCGCCAGCGCTACGATCGATTCAGGTTGTTGCTCAGTTTGCTCCGGAACGCTGGCCAGCATTTCCGCAGCTTTGGCGTATTCCTTCATGTTCTCCGAAACCATGCCCAACAGCAGGCGCGACTGGTTGTCTTTTGGGGCTTGTTTGAGGAGAATTTCCAGATTCTCTCTTGCTTCAGGATAGCGGTGCATCTGCCAAAGGTTGGCGGCCAGATAGCGTCGCACGGTGACGTCCCCAGGCGTGACTGTCAATACCTTCTTGAAGATTGCGTTCGATTCGGCGAATTTCTTTTCCATCGCCAAAACCGTCCCAAGACCCGCCAGATATGAATTCTCGCCGGGCGCAAGCCGAACAGCGCTTCTTAGTTCTGCTTCAGCGGTCTCAAGATTTCCAGCCTGTACCTGTTCTGCGGCCCGGTTGGCGTGAGCCTCCGCCGTGGACTCACCTTGCGCGCACAGGGTGCCGGAAGACAGCACAAAAACCGTGCTGACGGCCAATGCTACAACGGAAATAATCCTGCCGACGAGCCTACCCACTCCATCTCCTTGTCATGGTCCACACCCATCATCTGACCGCGGCCCCTGCGGATAATCGTGAGCACCGGTAAACATCTATCGTCCCACAGATACATGATCCGAATCTCCGCCTTGGTCATTCCCCATGGAGTTTGAATCACCGGCTGGAAATTCATTCGTTCCTGCAGGATGTAATCGCCTCGACGTTTCCTTCACTATAGCCGCTATGTCCGACTTCGTCGGGTGAGATTGATCCCAAGTCCAGCAAACGAGAACAGAGGTTTGAGGATGCAATTCTCAAGATCCGGCGCATCGTCCAGGAACTGGGTTCGAGGAACGTACTCATGCTGCAAGAATGGTAACGAATACTTGCTCATGCGGAAGAGCCAATTGGGGTGTCCCGCCCATTCCACATCAAGGTCATCGGTGAAACGGAATGAGGTCTGGATGTTCCTGCGGATTACTTCATCTACGATAACGCGATTGCAGATTCGCCTGATTGGGTTCCGCCTCCCATTGCGCTGATAGAACAAACGTTTTCGGTTTTTCTGAATCTCAGCCACGTCGACGGTCGTAATTCCAAGCATCTTTTCGGTCAGCAAGAAATCCGGTAGGGTCTTCTGATGCAGCGGCTCGATCTCCATCAGAACAACGTTTTCCGGATCGCAATCTGCAACAATCAACCTGCGCAGCAGGTTCAAGTACTTTCCGAATCCAGACCGCTCAGAAAAAAGCGATTGTCTTCGAGTTCAAACACCTCGGTGTACGCCTGCGAAAGCATCGGCTGATATGCGTCCTAGCGAACATACACGAAGATAAGGGGGAGATCTGCGCTGGTGTATTGCTTCCCAGCAGACAAATTGGCTATGTCAACACACGAGGAACTCTCAAGCGCCTTGCAACAACCTTTACAGCAAGAGACATCATGACCGTCCGCAGCGCCTTGATCTTTGGAAAGGACGAGGCAGATGCGATAAGGGCCTCAACCGAGCACGCCGATTTCGACGTAATCCCAATCATCGTGGGTCGAGAGGTTACTGGGTATTTCGAGCGGGACTCTAAGCGAGCGACTAACATCGAGGTGAATGACCTGATCAGCGACGGCACTAGTCTCATTGATCTCGTCGACATTTTCCAGCAACGTAAGTTCTCGTTCGTGTTGAGCCATCAGTTCGTGAGCGGATATATTCAATTCAGACCTGAATCACGAACTAGTGAAGTTGACGTTTTACGTGCTGTTGGAAGCTCGTCAAAATGGATGAGACGATCGTGAGATTCATGAAGGATGCTCGCAACGGCTCGGCTCATGTTTGGGAGAATCTAGTTCCTGCTATTCCGAGGTTAACTAACTAGTTCAGGTTAAGCGCGAGGCGATGCGTATATTGGGCAGCGCATAATGTAGCGACGCGTTGTTACCAGGCAATTGCCGTATGCTCTAGCAATTTGTCCCAGCGCTAAGACAAACGAACGCTCATCCAAACGGCTCGTCAAAATGAAGGAGAACGACAAGGCAAGCGAAAAACCCCAAAGCGCGGCGCTTGGAAGTGGAAGATGTGATGTCGCTCAAAACGGTGGAGCTCTTCGCCTTGGCGTGGTCTTCAAGCTGACTCCTGTATGTGACCCTAGGCAGCCGCGGCATCGTCATCAACCAATACTTCCGCCCTGCCTTCCAGCCGCAAAAGCCGCTGGCACAAAAATTCCTGACGCGGGAAGATGCTGACAAGGCGTTAGCGCAGACACGGGCTTGGATCGCGCGGACCGTAGAACCGGAGCATTCGTTTAGTCATGGCGGCCCGCAAAACGCGATTTCCGGCTTCGCTAATGATGAAAAGACTATCCGCTCTTTCAGTGCTCTGGGGGTAAAGGATATGAAGGATATGCAGGACCCGAGCCTTAATGACACTCCTATGCCTCCGCCTCGTACCTCCCGTGGCGGGCTCCCTTGCTACCTGGTAGGGGGCACGCAGTCGCAACGGATCGACGAGGGATGTTAATGATGTGCGCATAAGTAACAGACATTAGATACGCAAAAAGGGAGGGGGGTCGGAGGCAGTCACGAAAGAACAGAGAAGATCCCGTCGTTTGTGAACTTTCTTGGTCGCGCACGCGCAGATTGAAAACGGGGTCGCCCAAAGCAATTAGCCCGATTAGTTTTTCATTACTCTGGTCCCATATCAGGAACCTCTGACGCCCGTACCCCCGCGACACAGGGGCACTCCAAGTGATCTTTCAAGTTCATAAACTCAGAAGGAGTACAAGCCAGTGCGTACCTTCCTAATGCAACACACTGACTGGGTAGCAAAGAGTTGTTGCGTTTAGAGCGCAGCGTTTGCCGCTGATTATGAGAGTTTTTATCCTTCGCACTGGCGCTGGTGTTGCGAGCATCGGTGACGTCAATCGGAAAACTCTGAATGAATTCTTCGAGTTGCGCCTCGGAGTTGCGCCTCGATCAGGTCTGCACAGCGTCCGTCGAGTTGCACCAATTCGAATAATACGTCGCCGGGCCAGATCGTGCGGTAACGGGTGGAGGTCGGCAGATTCAGGGGATCTGCTTCACACTCAAAAATTAATTGCACCCTTTTGAAACTTGTGTCCAGTAGTGCTCTAGCGGCAGCGCGTGACTCCAGCGACCCGAGCTCGAAGTTGCCTGGTTTGGGTTATCCAACTTTTTTCCTCTAGCGCTTGCTGCCGATTTTCGATTACGTTGTTGCTTGCGGAAACCACGAGGGAAGAGTCCCATCCCGAGCGTAGGCCTCCAACTCCAGTCGCGTCATCCGCTCAAAGAGCTGATTCATAGTAGTGAGCTCAGTGCGATCAATCCATTGACCTGTCGCGTTGATCTTGCTGTACGCCTGCACCGCCGCCACAATCGCTCAAGCCGTGACATCAACGTCGCCTGCTTTTTCGATAATCCGCTCCAGAGCAGCACGCACATTGCGCTGCCGCTTGGCGAACAATCCCAGCGCGTGGGCATGCCGATAGATGCTCGTTCGGTCTGAGAGCCCGTATTGCTGCACGAGTGCGGACGGACTACGCCAAACTACAAACTCCGTTTCGATCTCCTGGCGTTGCTCGTGCATACAGATAGAACAATTCCGCCGGTGGCGGCCGAGGCTTATTGGTTTCTGATGACTACTCCGCATTATGTATGTCACCAGGCAGCAACGGTACATAGTGCTGTCTCAGTCGGACATTTTTTAGTGCTCTACACGGAATCGCCAATGGACCGGAATGATTCAGATGTTATTGTGCCCGCCACACATTCGCTCGGCGTGCAGGTGAGGCCGATTACTGATCCACAACTACGACATCGCCACTAACTATCTTAGCGAAGTTGTTACGCAATTTTTGAAGGTCGGTACTGGCAATTCGAGGCGGATCCTGGGGGAAATAAGCCGAGAAGCGGGGATCGTTCTTCAACTCGTCTACAGTGGGGCGACCTGGACCAACATCAACGGTAATCTGCACCGACATTGCGGCCAACGACATCGTGGTTGACCCGGTGCTACCTAACACGCTCTACGTCGGCACCGATATTGGAACTTTCGCTACCACTAGTGGCGGCACAACCTGGTCCACCCTGGTTAATGGCTTGCCCCATACTTAGGTACTCAGTCTGAAACTGGACACACGCACCCGCACGTTACGCGCCGCCACCCATGGCCGAAGCGCTTGGGATACCCACCTTGCTCTGGCCGATCTGGCCGTCACAATGACGGAAGCGCCTAACCCGGTGCCGCATGGGACGAATCTCACCTACAGTATGAAGGTGACCAATCACGGCCCCGACGCTGCCACGGTGAAGCTCACCGATGCAGTACCTTCGGGCACAACCTTCGTGAGCGTCGCGCCCTCCGGAGCAACCTGCAGTGCGCCCGTGGTCGGCGGGACGGGCACGGTGACCTGCACTGCTGCCAACCTGGCCAAAGCTGCGAGCTTCAGCGTGGTGCTGACGGTGAACGATACGGCTGCTTCCGGCAGCACGATCACCAATACTGCCAGGGGCACTTCGACTACGCCCGATCCGAAGACCACCAACAATAATGTGAGCGTGAAGACAAGTGTGAATTGACGCGTTCCAGACCGACCCAACTGGCGTGAAGCGTGCCGTATCCGCCAAGAGCTAGGCTCGTCTTTTGCAACGAAGACAATCGCACGGTCACCCGCTTCTCCTGATACCCCGTCCTGAGGCGAAAAGGTACTTCCGTTGCACGGGAACACCATGAGCCGGCCCCGATAGCTGCCGGGTAGTCTGCCCCAACCGGAAGCCTCCGAAGGCTGGGGTAGGGGAGAGCGAGCGCGCAATATTCACCGATGTGGTACAGAAGGACGGCAGGCGGTGACGGAGAGTCGCAACCTCCGAGAATCGACAACCTTCCTGCTCCGATAAGGAATTGCTTGCCACGAACCAGGAACATGATGCACGAGCTGTGCGCCGAGGGCGGTCAGGGCTCCCATCGGTCGGTTCAGTTTATAGGGTGTAAGTCACAAATCTTAATCACGCATTCTCATGCGGGATCATCCTGATGTTACGGGTTTTGCAGAACGCTTCGATTTGGCGCAAAATAACCCGACCCCGAGGTAGTCTTATCCATGAGGCACCGGGATTCCTGCACGACGGCGTGTATTTCCAAATTCATAACCCTGACTATCCTGATCGCGCTCCAACAACTGGCTGCGACGCCCGGCGCCGCGCAGACACGGGTTTCCCTTCAACCCTTCGCTCAACACGTGCGTCAAGTGGAAACCACGCTTGCCTATCTAGGGCAGCCGCTCACTCAGAATGATCACGAAGCGATCAACCAGTCACTTGCAAGTGTTGATGAGGCTTCTGCGATAGCGCGTTTAGAGCGCATCCTCGACATGTACACACTGGCGATCGTCGACATCAATCCAGAGAGTCGTGTCAAGGTGCAGGCCGGCGCAGCGAAGGCTGAACTAAATGAGGCGGGAACACGCATCTTTTTGGTTAAGGTCGTGAACAAGGCGGGAGTGACCGCACCCTTGGTGGTACAAAGTCCGAATGCTCTTCCCATTTTTGTTCAGTCGGATTCGAGCCCGGAGCCGCCCAAGGTAGTTGTGCCTGCCGACGCGCGCGAGAGATGGATGAGTGTTGAACTATACGACAGAGATCCAATGTCGCCGAGGCTTTCCGGCCTGCCACTGGAATACCGAATACTGGCAATTTACAGTCGGGATCGAGGCCAGCGCTCTGGGGTGATCGGATTCAATGTGGGGCAGGGTACACAAGACATCGGCTTTCGTAACGAAATGTCGGTGCTGTTTAATGCGCTACCGGCACTGCCGCTGCGCCTGGCCGTTTGTGATGAGAACGGTGCCGCGAGCGTGGCGGCGTTTACGATCCGCGACAGCTTGCGGCGACTCTATCCAAATCCAATCAAGCGTTTGGCCCCTGACTTGTTTTTTCAGCCGCAGGTCTATCGCCAAAATGGCGACACTGTTCAGGTTCCCGCGGGTCGTTACACGATCACCGCCTCGATGGGACCTGAATATCAAGCGCAAACGAAGCAGATCGAGGTGAGCGCGGCAGGCACAAACCAAGTTTCGTTCGTGATGCAACGTTGGATTGATCCGCCGAAATACCATTGGTATTCCGGCGACCATCACGTGCATGCAGCGGGTTGCTCGCACTACCAGAATCCCACCGAAGGGGTACGGCCCGACGATATGGTGCGTCAAATCCAAGGCGAGAAATTGAACGTCGGGGCGGTGCTGACGTGGGGACCGTGCTACTACTACCAGAAACAGTTTTTCAGCGGCAAGGATGATCCTCTTTCAAAGCCAAATGAGCTCATGCACTACGACTTGGAGGTCTCGGGATTCCCCTCGAGCCATGCGGGACACTTGGTCTTGCTCGGCCTGACCAATCAGGATTACCCCCATTGTGTGCGGATCGAGCAGTGGCCGACGTGGGATTTGCCAGTCTTGCGGTGGGCGAAATCACAGGGAGCGTTGACGGGGTTTGCACACTCTGGATGGGGACTTGCGGTAAAGTCGCAGGAACTACCCAATTACGAAATTCCGGGGTTCGACTCGATCGGCGCGAACGAATACATCGTGGACGTGACGCATGCTGGCGCTGTCGACTTCATTTCCACTATGGATACGCCTTACCCCTGGGAACTCAATATCTGGTATCACACGCTGAACGTTGGATTCCGGACGCGGATTTCCGGTGAAACCGACTTTCCCTGTATCACAGATGCGCGCGTGGGCCAGGGGCGTGTTTATGCCAAAGTCGAAGGACCGCTTAGTTACAGCGCGTGGCTCGAGGCCCTGCGCGCCGGACGGACCTATGTTTCCGACGGCAGAAGTCACCTGATGGATTTCAGCGTGAACAAGGTGGAAGTGGGGACAGGAGCAAGTGAGCTGAAGCTCGCTGGAAGGGCGACGGTGCACGTAGGAGTGAAAGTCGCAGCTTACCTGAGTCCAACTCCGCTGAACGCCGATAGCATTCCGTCTGATCGCGGTGATCAGTTCTGGATGAACAGTCTCGACAACCGGAATGCCCCGAACTCAGCGGAGAGCATACACGACCGTGCTGTTGATCAAACGCCGTACTGGCATATCGAGCGGGCACGTATCGGAAACACTCGCGAGGTGCCCGTAGAGCTTGTGATGAACGGGAAACCGGTTGCTCACAAGAACATTGTGGCGAACGGAAGCGTCCAGTTCGTTACTTTTGATGTAATGGTCGAGCGGAGCAGCTGGCTGGCAGTGCGCATTTTGGGATCATCGCACACCAATCCCATCTTTGTTCTGGTGCAGGGAAAACCCATTCGTGCCTCGCGTGAGAGTGCTCAGTGGAGTCTTGCTAGCGTCAACCAATGCTGGACCCAGAAGGCTCCTAAGATTTCAAAGAAGGAGCTCCCCGAGGCCAAAGCAGCCTACGACCACGCCCGCGAGGTTTATACACAACTGATCGCGGAATCGGATCAATAGCAACAACCGAGATCCGCCTGAATTGCCCTCCACTACCCTGGAGTGCGCCCCTTTCCGGTCACAGAGCGGTCACAAGCCAATTCTCAGGCCCGTTCAATTCAGGTCGCTGCTGAGTGCTTAAATGAGGCAAGACCCGCGTCGGACAAGGCTTTGAGGCTGGTGCCGGGAGGGGGAGTTGAACCCCCAAGGTGCTAAGCACCGGCGGATTTTGAGTCCGCTGCGTCTGCCAGTTCCGCCATCCCGGCTTAGTGCTGCAATAGGTTACAGCCACCACAAATTCCTGTGGAGGTAATTGTAGAGGCTGTGTTACGCTCGTCACCGTGAGCTTATATCGTCGCGGCAGTGTATGGTGGAGTCGCATTGAGCTAAACCACACTGTACATCAATTCTCAACGCGATGTCGAAGTAAACACGAGGCGCGAAGCATTGAAGCTGCAAGACGGACGGAACTGGTAAAGGGCCTTGTTGGGTTATCATCTCCGACCTTTGGAGAGTTCAGCGCGAGATTCATCAACTCCCTGCCCGGTCGCGTTGCACGACAGACCTACCGCTTTTATATCACGCACTGGCGACCGCTTTACGACTTCGAGCCTCTACACGATTGCCGGCTGGACCGAATCAACGCGGCAGTCGTTCAAGACTTCGTGGAGCACCGGCGCAAGACTGTTGGGACTACCACAATTAACCATAACCTGCGCACTCTCAGGCGCGCGCTGAAGCTGGCGGAAGAGTGGAACGTCATCACCAAGGCCCCGAAGATCCGCCTCCTCGCCGGCGAACATCAACGCGATTACGTTCTGCGCGATGAGACCATCTACAAATTCGAGCAGGAACCGGATCTTATCGGCAAGATCGTGCCCCTCCTCGTTGACACTGGCCTTAGACGCGGTGAGGTATGCGCGTTGAAATGGGAGCAGGTGAACTTCGAGGAGCGATGGGTATACATCCCGAAGGGCAAGTCGAAGTTCGCGCGTCGGAAGATACCGCTAACGAAGCGTGCGGAGAAGATACTCCGCGAACTGCCGCGCGATGGGGAGCATGTTTTCATCCTTCAAAAACCGAAACGAAAACGTGGTATCACCGGCGATTGGCTCTCGCATGCTTTTCAAAGGGTCCGGGTGAAGCTGGAATTACCCGAGGAGTGCGTTTTACATTCTACCCGGCACACTTTCTGTACCCGTCTTGGCGAGAAAGGCGCGGACGCCTTCGCTATTCAACGCCTCGCGGGACATTCCAGCATCGTGATTAGCCAAAGATACGTGCATCCGGCTGCAGCTCGTCTTGACGCTGCCATTGCGCTGCTCGAGTAAGTCACGCATTCGATTTTTTCATTTTTGCCCTTCCTTGTACAATTCGCCGGGTGAATGGATTAGATAGCAGGCTTGTTTGGATCTACATCGGCATCGGAGTGATCGCCAACGTAATCATATGGCGGCTCATCCTAAAGACCTCTACCTCTACTTGTTCCAAGTGGCTTTCGTGGTATTTCTTTGCGTATCGGCGGCAGAGTGCCTTCTGTTCTGGAACTTGAAGCAGGCTCTTCCTGGTATTCTCGCTGCTATTCTCATTTTGTTGGTGCTGTCGCTCATTCTAAGTATTTTCGCCATAAGCGAAGCTCACAATCTATCAGCAAAAAATATCGAACAGACCAAAGTCAAACTTCAAAACACGATTGATGAAGCCAAGTCAAAACTCAATGTTCCGTGAATTCGTTGCCGGCTATCGTGCCGGAAATTGAAATTGCTGCCGAGTGTTCGATTCAGGACGGAGTAAAGGTCCCGGTCCAAGGATCTCCCTGGGCTCCCATTCTCGGCAGCAACCTGGTTGGTTATTGTCCAAACTGTCCGAACTTCGGAACGTTGATAGCGGGCTGATCGTTGGACTTGCTGTAATGTTCGCCACTCAATCCGCCACAGCCCGTTCCCAGACCGAATGCGGGTGTTGTCTTCGCTCATGATGACAACGTTGCTAATTTCACTCTTTCTTACGACACCTGGCGCAGCGGAGATTTCACTGTAACTTGGCGTACTCCGCCTTGGCTTCTTTCAGGATGGGGATGTCAGGGTCGGCGTCTTTCCATTCACTGCGGCAGCCCCATCCGGCGCAGCAGGTCGGCGTAGCGGGGGTCGGAGCGAATCCCGTCCCAGAACGGGTCTACTGCTAGAAAGGGCATGTTGCTCGAATGCTCCTCATAGGCCTTTTCGAGCAACCGGAACGCCTCGTCCTTGTCGCCGAGTGCCGCATAAATCTCCGCAACTTGATAGAAATCAACATAAGCGTGCGAAGCCAAGTCCTTGAATTGTTGGGCGATCTTCAGCGCATCAGCCCGCCTGCCCGAGACCGCATAAATCCAACCAATGCCACTAGCAATCAACTTGTTCTCCGCTGCAACAACTTTGGCTTGCACAGGTATTTTGTCTTCTTCGGCAATGGCCTGCGCGTACGCGCCCTTCAGAGTGTATGCATGAGCCATGTCATGCCGAATCCACGCAGCGTTAGGATCAAGGTCGAGTGCTTTCCGCTGCTGAGCAATCGCCTCGTCGTATCGCCGCATGACTAGATAGGTATACGCCAGATCGGCAACTATTTGCGGTGACAGCGGGTCAATCTCCAGAGCGCGCATTCCCTCGGCGATGCTCTCATCAAAGCGCGCTCTGACGAGAAGCAATTCGGAATACCCGTGATGCGAGATAGCACTGTTGGGGTTTAACTCGACGGCCCGCTTGAATTCGCGCTCGGCACTTGGCCAGTCCCAGCCAAAATAATATTGTGCGCGTGCCAGTGCTGCATGAGCTTCACCAAGACTGTCGTCGAGTTCAAGCGCCTTCATTGCCGCTGCTCTTGCTTTCGGCCCAGCTTCGCTAGGTGGTAGATAGGTTAGCCAGCCGCCAAGTTCGACGTAAGAGTCAGCCAGACTTGCGTAGGCGAGAGCGTAGTTGGGATCTTTGGCGATCGCCTGTTGGAAATACTCGATGCCTTTCATTAGCCCATCGTAAGTCCCCTTGTTGGCGTGATAGCGGCCATTCAGATAAAGCTGATAAGCCTCAGGATTTGCAACATACGTTTTCGCCGAACGTGTCTTCTCTTCGCTCGTGAGCCGCACCCGCAGATTTCCAGAAATCGCAGTTGCAATATCCTGCTGGACTGAAGTGATGTCAGCCAGCTTCCGGCTGTAATGCTCACCCCAAAGCTGTTTGTCCTCGCGTGCGTCCACGAGTTCGACGCTGACTGAGAGATCGTTGCCTCGCTGAATGACCCTCCCCATGACCAACGCCTCCACGCCAAGCTCCCTCGCCACCTTCTTGGGCTCGATCTCGCGCTGCTTGTAATGGAAGGCGGAAGTACGAGAGATCACCTTCAGATTTGGGAGCCCCGACAATCTGTCGATCACGCCTTCCGTGATTCCATCGTTCAAGTA
>Ga0075423_10002148_pt1 | contig 17761 bp, 12 predicted proteins | sample SoiMethybrSBSTD2_FD_80114 | JGI IMG/M metagenome (GOLD analysis project Ga0075423, IMG submission 80114) | Bulk soil microbial communities from a Populus tree surrounding site in Tennessee, USA - Soil MetaG P. TD hybrid SBSTD2 | ecosystem: Environmental > Terrestrial > Soil > Tree plantation...
GCTGGCCCAGCTCGGCAAGGATCGCGATGAAGTCGCGATCGAAGTCTTGGAGGCGGGCAGCGAGGAAGAAGAGGCATTCGTGCGCGTCACCGTCGTAGACGACGAGGACGAGCCCGCGCCAGAGCAATCGGAGGTGCCGCCCACACAAGCGAATGTTGATCAGATCGCGCGCCGCATCTTGGAGGATCTGCTTGAGCGCATGGATATCCATGCCTATATTACGGTGGTTCGTTCGAGCGTCCCCGATCAGCGCGGCGAGCCCGAGGAGACGATCACGCTCCATGTCGAAGGTGCCGACGAGGAGGCGATGGGACTGATGATCGGGCGGCGCGGTGAAACGTTGCGCTCACTCCAGTTCATGCTGAATCTGCTCGTCAGCCGCAAGGTCCAGAAATGGCCGCAAGTCGTCGTGGATGTTGGCAATTATCGCCAGCGCCGCCAGGAATCGCTGGAGGGCTTGGCCCGCCGGATGGCCGAGCGGGTGCGCCAGAGCGGCCGACCGCTGACCCTCGAACCGATGGGTGCCTATGAGCGGCGCATCGTCCACCTGGCGCTGCGCAGCGATCCGACGGTCTATACCGAAAGCAGCGGCGAGGGCGAGAACCGCAAGGTCGTGATCTATCCTGCTAAACCCTAGCCTCGCCAGGCTGCGCAAAACCGAATGAAGCCAGACTACCTGTTGCTGGGTCACGTCACCCGCGATGTGCTGCCTGATGGGACAACTGCCCCCGGCGGCACGTCTTTATATTCTGCGCTCACCGCCCACCGACTCGGGCAGCGCGTCGCGGTCGTCTCGGCACCTGCCGAGCTGCCCGCCGATTGGCCCACTGCGATCGCGGTGGCGTTTCATCCCTCGCCGTCGCCGCCGACGTTCGAGAATCGCTACAGCGCGCAGGGGCGCCAGCAGATCCTCCACGCAGCCTCTGAAGCGATGACGCTGGCAGACATCCCGCTGGAATGGCGTGCTGCGCCAGTGGTCCATCTGGGACCGGTGCTTGGCGAGACGCCTGCGTCGCTCGTGTCGCTCTTCCCTGGCGCGCTGCTTGGCGTGACGCCGCAAGGCTGGATGCGCACATGGCACCCGGCGCTGCCGAGCATCATCAACTACCGGCCCTGGCTGCCTGATCCGGTATTGCTGAAGCGCATTGATGTGTTGGTGTTGAGCATCGAAGACGTTAAAGGTGATCTGGCGCTGGTCGCTGAGTACGCGCGCCATTGCGCGCTGGTCGCCCTCACGCAGGGGGCGCGCGGTGCGACGCTGTTTCAACACGGCGAGCCGCATGCGATCAGCGCATTCCCGGCGATCGAGCGCGACCCGACTGGTGCCGGCGATGTCTTTGCTGCCGCATTGCTCGTGCGCCTGCACGAAACCGGCGATCCGATTGCGGCGGCGCACTTTGCCGCTTGTGTGGCTGCTGGCAGCATCGAAGGCGCAGGCGGCAGCGCGATCCCGACGCGCTCCGAAGCGGAGTTGAGGATGGCAGCAGAGGGTCGAAGCTAGAGCTGTGGGTGGTGCGAACCGGGATTGGCGTTCCAATCCCGGTTCGTGTTTTTATTCGGAATTACCAGTCTCGAAGCCGCGGCGTGGGCTCACTCGTGGGCCGCGCGCGCTCACTGGCCCGGCGGTGTGCTCGATCGTGTTGCCACGATCAGAGGACAACCCCACGCTTGGCTGCTGTGGCCCCTCGTTACTCGAACGGCCGACCTCGGCCGCACGCAACTCCTGAGCCTGCTGCAACAGTTCCGGTGCCGCCTCGTAGAGAAACTCGAGCGCCTGGCCGTGTAGGTCGATACCCGTCGCTTCGACGATGACCCGGCTGCCTTCAGGAATACCACCGGAGGCCAGCAGATCGGCCAGCGGTGCCTCGACCAGCTTCAGCAGCTGCTGCCGCAATGGGCGCGCGCCGAAGCGCGGCTCGAACCCCTTGTGTAGGACATATTCCTTGGCCTGGTTGGTCAGCACGACGCTGATGCCATGGCGCAGGTACTGCTCGTTGGACTCGCGCAGCATGCGATCAAGCACCTCGCGCAAAATATCGCTGGAGAGCGGGCGGAATGCGATGATCTCGTCGAGCCGATTGATCCATTCGGGCTGGAAGACGCGTTGCAGTGCCTCGAAGCCGATCTGATAGATCTGCTGGCCGGTCGCCTCGACATCTTTTTGGGCCGTGCGAAAACCGATCGTGCGGCGATCAAGATAGTCGACCATTTCTTTTGCGCCGACATTGGTCGTCAAGATCACGATGCTATTTTGGAATGAGACGCGGCGACCACCGTTGAGCAGCAGGATCTCGCCATCTTCCATGATCTGCAAGAGCAGATTCCACAGCTCGGGCTGGCCTTTTTCGATCTCATCGAACAGCACAACACTGTTTTCCTGTTCGATAATATCGGGGTTCAGCAGCGGCTTCTGGTCGCGCCCAACATACGATGGCGGCGCGCCGACCAGGGCGGAAACCTCGTGCCCCTGGCTGAAGAGTGAGCAGTCGATCTTCAGAAACGCATCCTCTTCCGGGCGCAAGAGCTGCGCGAGGTGCCGCGCGGTGGCGGTTTTGCCGACGCCGGTTGGTCCAAGGAACAGCAATGTCGCGCGTGGCCGGCGCGGGTTGCCGGCCGAGAAGCCATAGCGAGCGCGATTGAGCAGCCGTACCAGCGCCTCGATCGCACGCTCCTGGCCGAATATCGTGTTGCGTAGCTTCTGCTCGACATCATCCAACGGATTAGCAGTTCCACGGACAGCGCGCGTCATGTGACTGAATACCTGTTCCATGTTCCGTCCTTGTTGCGCTATAGTGACGGCTGCGCCAGCCGCCGCATACGTGTATCGATTGTAGGCGCATCTCTGAGTCGCGAGCACTGTCAAATACTAGCTTATTATACGGGCCGGTGATTCGCCGCGTCAAGCCTCCTTGATGACGGATTGTTTGCAGCACGGTAGCTAATCCGATTCGTATGGCCGCATGCGCAGCGATTTTAATAGGCGCATAACATTGTGTTAATCTTGAGCGGGTACAGTACGATCAACTTATGCAAGGCCATATAGAGATGGATTCGCTGCTATGTCAACAATTTTGGTCATCGAAGACGATCAGATCTTGAGCGAGGCGCTGCGCTACAATCTTGAGCATGCCGGGTTTATCGTCGAGACCGCGCTCGACGGTATAACGGGATTGGAGCTGGCACGGCGGCTCGCACCGGACCTGATCATCCTGGATCTGATGCTGCCAGGGCTCGACGGTTTTTCGATCTGCCGGACGATCTCGGCCGAGCGCCCTGTTCCGATCATTATTCTCACCGCGCTCAAAGACGAGGGCGATCGGATTGCGGGCCTGGAGCTTGGCGCGACCGATTACGTCGTGAAGCCGTTCAGCCTGGGCGAGCTGCTCGCGCGTGTACGGGCCTTGCTGCGCTGGAACGAGCGCCACAGCCAGTCGATCGAGGCCGACGTGTTCAGCGCTGGGCCATTGCGGCTTGATCGCAGCAGTCGGCGGGTCTGGTACGAGGATCGAGAGGTGTCGCTCTCGTTCAAGGAGTTCGATCTGCTGGTGTGTCTGATGCGCAACGCTGGGGTTGTGCTCTCACGCGATCTGCTGATCGAGCGCGTTTGGGGCGCGAATTTCCCCGGATCACGGCGAACGATCGATGTGCATATTCGCTGGCTGCGCGAGAAGATCGAGCCCGACCCGGCGAATCCCATGCTGATTCGGACCGTCCGCAGAGTCGGCTATCGCTTCCAGATGCCCACGCTGGCAGCGCACCAACTGCCGGCTGCCAACGATACCTGATGCGCGGCCCTCTACCGTGTCATTCGTTGCGGCGCGTCTTCATTGCGCGTTCGATATCGCGCTTTGCCTCGCGATTGGCGATATCATCGCGCTTGTCGTAGAGCTTCTTGCCGCGCGCGAGGCCGAGCTCGAGCTTGGCGTGGCGGCCTTTGAAATAGATGCGCAGCGGCACCAGCGTGAACCCCTGTCGTTCGACCTGACCGAGGATGCGGCTGATCTCGCGGCGGTGCAGCAATAGTTTGCGCGGACGCGTCGGCTCGTGGTTGAAGTAGCTGCCCGACTGTTCGTAGGGCGAGATATGCACGTCGTAGAGCCAGATTTCGCCCGCGACGACCCGCGCATAGCCGCCGCGCAGATTGAGGCGGCTGTTGCGCACCGACTTTATCTCGCTGCCGGTCAGTGCTATCCCGGCCTCGTAGGTCTCGTCGATGAAATAGTCGTGACGGGCTTTGCGGTTATCCGCTACCGTCGCATTTCGTTGTTCGTGGTTGCCCGCCATCGCGCGATCCTCACACCACAGCCTTTGCCACGCACTGTATTATAGCATGGCTCGACCGAGAAGCGTGAAGCGTGAAACATGAAGCGTGAAGCGTGAAGCAGTTCACGTTTCACATTTCATGAACGAGGGATGCTTGCTCTTTTCAAGTCTCTACATATCCACAATCAGCGCACAGCATTGTGGAGAACATTTGTTCTAGCGCATTCTAATCTGGTATCATTGTGTGGATAAGTGGAAAAAATGTCGAGGATTCTGTGGACAAAGGGGTTGACTTTAACCTATTACTAATGCTATATTAACGTAGCATACAAGCAAGGTAGTCATGTATACATCCCTTGTGTAAGGGGCCTCATAGGGGGCTTTGAGTTGTCCGCTCTCAGCCTCATCTTATTGTCAAAAAAATCACTAGTTATGGTGATGTGTTTCACAAGGCGAACTGTCACGAACATATGGTCTTGACAGGCCGTGTACTATGTCAATTAGAAAGAATATTTATGATGATCTCGGTAGGTGAACCTTTGCTACAGGAGTGGGCGCAGATGCTGGAGCAACTGCTTGAGATGGCCAGGGCACAGGGCTATCTCACATACAGCGACATTCTTGAGGCGTACCCCCAGCCGGAGCTACACATCCCCGATGTGGATCAGCTCTATGCCGCGCTCCAAGCCGAGGGTATTCGGGTGGTTGAGACGCTGGCCGAAATGGGAGGACTCCAGCCTTCGATCGAGGACGAGATCTTCGCTGAGCTCCCTGATCTGACGGACATCGCCCTTGATGATCCCGTTCGTATGTACCTTCAGGAGATCGGGCAGGTGCCACTGCTTTTGGCCGAGCAGGAAGTGACACTCGCAAAGCAGATGGAGTCGGGCGACCGCGCGCGCGCGCGCCTGCAACGCGAGGAGTATCAATCCTGGCATGAGTGTTTCATGCTGGAACAACAGCTTGAGCGTGGCAACGAGGCGCGGCAGCATTTGATCCAGGCGAACCTGCGATTGGTCGTGTCGATCGCGAAGAAGTATACGTCGTATGGCCTCACGATGATGGACCTGGTCCAAGAGGGCAATATCGGGCTGATGCGCGCGGTCGAGAAGTTCGATTATACCAAAGGCCACAAGTTCTCCACCTATGCGACGTGGTGGATTCGCCAGGCGATCACGCGCGCAATCGCCGACCAGAGCCGGACCATCCGCCTGCCAGTCCACATGGGTGAGGCGATCAGCCAGGTGAAGCGTACCTCGCACAAGCTCCAGCAGAGCATGCAGCGCGAGCCGACGCCCGAGGAGATCGCCGATGCGATGGGCATCAGCGCCAACAAGGTCCGGCGCACGCTGGAGGCGTCGATGCATCCGCTCTCGCTGGAGATGCCGGTGGGCCAGGAGGGCGAGGGTCGCATGGGCGATTTCATCGAGGATGAGCGCATTTCGACGCCAGCTGACGCCGCCGCCGCCTCGCTGCTGCGCGAGCAGATCGAGGAGGTGTTGCAGAAGTTGCCCGAACGCGAGCGCAAGATCATTCAGCTGCGCTATGGCTTGAAAGATGGTCGCTATCGCACGCTCGAAGAGGTGGGGGTCGAGTTTGGCATCACACGCGAGCGCATCCGCCAGATCGAGGCGGTCGCGTTGCGGAAGCTGCGCCACCCGCACTTGGGCAAGAAACTGCGCGGGTACCTCGAATAGTTGGAGATGACCGGCGCCGTATGATTAAACGAGAGCCGAGAACTACGAACCGCAGCTGTTGAGCGTTTCGGGTTCTTGGCTCTCATTTTGTTCTCGCGCATGAGGAAAGGATGCGAACGATGACTGCACGGCTAAACGATGCGGAGATCGAGCAGCGGTTCGGCGCGCTGAGTGGCTGGACACACGCCGGCGATGAGATCCGCAAGACCTTTCGGCTCGGCTCGTTCCCGGCTGCGATCGCTTTCGTGACGCAGGTGGCCTTTCTGGCGGAGGCTGCCGGCCACCATCCCGATATCGATATTCGTTGGCGCAAGGTCACGCTCGCGCTGACGACCCACGATGCTGGTGGCCTGACGCACAAGGATTTCGATCTGGCGGCACAGGTGGACGCGATTACGGGCTAGCACATCGGTCACGTCTTCTGATCCGCGAAGATACGCGAAGATACGCGAAGGGCTACCGCGAATTGGCCCTCACCCCCAACCCCCTCTCCCGCCAGCAGGAGAGGGGGAGTCGCCGCAGCGACGGGGTGAGGGAAAGTGGCTCATTGTTTCTGCTCTTTGCTCTAGGTGATGTTCATGGGGTACCGCGTGCGGCAGTTTCTCGCGGCGCTTACGGCGCGGCTTTCGCCGACTGAACGCGCGCTGGTCGGGCAGCTGCTCGGCCCTGGCGAGTTGCGGTTGTTCGAGTGCATGCCGCGCTTCGATCAGCGGCATTGCCTTGATGTCTACCACACGCTGGTCGATGGCGGCTACACTGACCCGCTGCTGCTGCGCGCCGCGCTGATCCACGATTGCGGCAAGGTGGACGATGCCGGGCGAGCGATACCATTGCTGTATTATGGGCTCTTTGTGATCGCGAAGCGGTTCGCGCCGGCGCTGTATTGCTGGGCAGCGCGTGATGGCCGCGGGCTGCTCTGGCCTTTCGCAGTCCACGCGGCGCACGACGAGCGCGGCGCGCTGCTGGCGGCTGCGGCTGGTAGCCCAGCGGAGTTGGTCGCGATCCTGCGCGATTATGGTGCGCGCCGGGCGACTGCGCAGACAGCGGCGCTTTTGTGGGCGGATGCGCAGCATTAGAATGATGCCGATGTTTCACGAGCAGCTCGATTATACGATTCAGCTCGCGGCCTACGAGGGGCCGCTCGATCTGCTATTGAAGCTGATCGAGCGCGAGGAGCTTGACATCACCGCCATCGCGCTGGCGCAGGTGGCCGATCAGTACCTGGCGCATGTGCGCGCGTTGCAGACGCCCGATCCGGCAGCGCTGTCGGTGTTTCTGGTCATGGCCGCCAAGCTGCTTTTGATCAAGTCGCGCGCGCTTTTGCCGCGCCCGCTGCCGCCGCGCGAGCTGGATGCGGCGCTCGATGAGGGTGCGGAGCTGGCCCGGCAGCTGCGCGAGTATCAGCGCTACAAGCAGGCGGCTATACTCCTGCGCACATGGGCCGAGCAGGGCCGGCGTGCGTATGTGCGCGGCGCACCGCCGCCGCTGCCGGTCGCAGCTGCCGACGAGAAGCTCGATGTCACGCTCAACCAGATGATCGCGGCGGTGCAGCGCCGGATGCAATTGCTGCTGCCGCTCGATGCGCCGACGGTGCCGCTGCCCGCGCCGAAGATCGTCACCGTCCCAGAGGTGATCGAGCGCGTCCAGCAGCGGCTGCGTGTGCAGGCGTGGATCGACTTCGTGGATTTGCTTTCGCTGACCGTGCAGCGGGTCGAGGTGGTCGTCACATTGTGGGCGGTGCTTGAGCTGTTGAAACGCCGCGTGATCGTCGTCGATCAGACGGAACTGTTCGGCGCGATTATGATCGGGCGCGGGCCAGACTTCGATGTCGCTCCTTCCGCCGATTCCGTTGACGAGGCGTAGGCCACCAATGGGTCTGCGGGCTGATGCCGTGGGCGGCGCGGCCTGTTACAATAGCTAAAGGACGCACGCACACGGCAGCTTTCATCGCAGCATGGTAAACTTTTTTGTAGGTCGGTTTTCGCCCTGCGGGGCGAAAACCGACCTACACGAAGTAAACGAGCTGTGGTTAGCGTACATCCTAATAGCTGATACGTATGGTATCATAGCGCTTTCGTAGCAGAGAGCCGAATAAAGTGGAACGTATTCACGAAGACAAAGAAGCGTTGACGCCGTCGCTGGCACGCAGCTTGCCGCTTGGCGACCTGCTCGCGCTGGGGACGCAGTTGCGCGACAATATCACTCCTGAGACGTTGCTTCAGGAGGTGGCAGACGCGATTCAGACCTCGCTGGGCTTCCCAAAGGTCTACATCCGCCTGCGAAACGCCGACACCGACGAGCTCGAGTCGTGCGCTTTCGCTGGTGTTTCCGATGAGATGATCGCCGATCTGCGCGCGCACCCGACGGCACCGGCGTTTTACCAGACGCTTTTGCAGCCGCGCTATCGTCGCAGCGAGTCGTTTCTGATCCCGGCGGGTATAAGCGTTGATCGCGTTAGCACTGGAGCGCCGCCGACTGGGCCGAAACGGCGCCGCAAAGGCGACCAGGGTATTCTGATCGTGCCGCTGCGTGGCCGTGGTGCGCGCTTAATCGGCGCGATCTATGTCGAGCCACCGAATCAACCCGAGGCGCTGTCGCTGCCGAATGTGCAGGTGCTTGAGGCGATCGCGCGGCAGGCGGCGCTGGCGCTCGAGAACGCGCGCCTGGCTGATCGCACCGCGCGCCTGCTGGCCAAGGAGCAGCTGCTGGCGGAGCTGGGGCGCGATGTCAGCAACACGCTGGAGCTGGGGGCGATCCTGGCACGAACAGTCGAGCGGCTGGAGGTGACCTTTCAGGGCGGCAGCGTGGCGCTGGTCAATGAGCAAGGCGAGCTGGAGGTTGCAGCCGCCGTCGGGATGATCGACGAGGCGGCGCGCGCCGTGCGGCTCAAGGCCGGCGAGGGCATCTGCGGCTGGGTCGTGCAGCACGGCCTGCCGTATCTCTCCAACGATGTGCGGAGCGAGACGCGCGTGCGGCCGGTCGGCTACGACATCGGCACGAACCGGCTCATCCGCTCGTATATCGCCGTGCCGCTGCGCACTGGCGGCCAGGTGATCGGCTCGCTTAACGTCGAAGATTTCGAGCCGAACGCCTTCACCTACGAGGATGTGGATCTGTTGGAGGCCGTCGCCGCGCAGATCGGCGGCTCGATCGCCAGCGCGCGGCTGTATCAGGAGGCGCAACGCCTGGCCGAGCAGGTCCGGCGGCGCAACGAGCACTTGACGGTGCTCAACGCCCTGGCGCGCACCGCCGTTTCGACGCCTAATGTGGATCGGATGCTCGCTGCGGTCACGGAACAGATTCAGCAGGGCTTTGGCTATGGGCACGTCGAGCTGTATATGGTTGACGAGGACGAGCGCGAGCTGGTGATCGCGGCACAGGCCGGCCAGATCAAACCGAACGAGATCGGCTATCGCCAGCCAGTCACGCGCGGGCTGCTCGGCCGCACCTATCGCACCGGCACGACCGTGCGGGTGGACGATGTGCGGCTCGATCCCGACTACGTCGTCTATAATATGCCCGAGACGTTCTCGGAGCTGTGTGTGCCGATCATCGCGGGCGGGCGGGTGCTGGCGATCCTCAACCTGGAGTCGCGCCGGATCGCCGCCTTCACCGACGAGGATGTCGGTGTGCTTGAGACGGCTGCCGATGTGCTCGCGAGCGCGATCGAGAGCGCGCGCCTGTATCAGCGCGCGCAGGAGGCGGCGGTGCTGGAGGAGCGCAGTCGGCTCGCGCGCGACTTGCACGACTCGATCTCGCAGCAGCTCTTTAGCATGACGCTAACTGCGCAGGCGGCGCGGGTGCAGATCGAGAAGAATCCGGCTCGCAGCGCCATTCAGCTCGAACGATTGCAGGAGACGGCGGCGGCGGCGCTGGCGGAGATGCGCGCGTTGATCTTCCAGCTGCGCCCGCCTGGCCTGAGCGAGCAGGGCCTAGTGGCCGCGCTGCAACAGCACGCCACGGCGCTGGGTCGGCGCGAGGGTTTCACTGTCAATCTGACGGTCAATGGCGAGGAGCGCTACGCGCGCGGTGCCGAGCAGGCGATCTATCGGATCGTTCAGGAATCGCTTAATAACGTGGTCAAGCACGCCGGGGCGTGTTGTGTCTCGATCACACTCGATATTCAGCCGGAGCAGATCACGCTGCATGTGATCGACGATGGGCGCGGGTTCGAGCTATCCAGCATTAATTACAGCGTCGATAATGGCCGCACGCTTGGTCTGACGAGCATGCGCGAGCGCGCCGCCGAGTTGGGCGGCACATTGGAGCTGCGCTCGCACCTGGGCCAGGGAACCGAGGTCGTCGTGACGGTGCCGCGCGAACGCTGAGGGGCAGCGCAAGGCCGTCGACGGGCTGGCACAACGCTTTTCGCAAACAAAGGAGTATAAAAATCATGGATCGGCTAAGTGTCCTCCTGGTCGACGATCATCGCGTGGTACGGCAGGGTTTGCGCGATTTCCTGGAGCTACAGGACGATATCGAGGTGGTCGGCGAGGCTGCGAGCGGCGAGGAGGGGGTCAAGCTGGCGCAGGAGCTGCTGCCGGATGTCGTGCTGATGGATCTTGTGTTGCCTGGCATCGACGGCGTCGAGGCGACCCGGCGGGTCAAGGCGGTGAGCCCTTCGACGCGGATCATTGTGCTCACGTCGTTCGCCGATGATGATAAGGTCTTTCCGTCGATCAAAGCTGGCGCGATCTCCTATTTGCTCAAAGATGTCCAACCCGAAGAGCTGGCGCGCGCCATCCGCGCGGCGCAGCGAAACGAGGCGGTGCTGCATTCGGAGGTCGCCGCCAAACTGATGCAGGAGTTCAGCACACCGCGCCCGGCCGATGATCCGGTCGAACACCTCACCGAGCGCGAGATGGACGTGCTGCGCCTGATCGCCAAGGGCCAGAGCAACAAGGAGATCGCCGATACGCTGATTATTAGCGAAAAGACGGTCAAGACCCACGTTTCGAATATCCTCTCGAAGCTGCACCTGGCCGACCGCACACAAGCGGCGATCTATGCCCTGCGCCAGCGGCTGGTGCCGATGGATTAAGCGCATTCGTGAGACGTGAAGCGTGAAGCGTGAAACGTGAATGCATCACGTTTCACGTTTTATATTTCAGCTTCGCGCACCTCGACCTTTCGGACGACCCCGATCCCCCAACAGATGGAACGATTGATCGGCTGAACGGCCCCAGCGATATAACGCTGCGGGCCGATGTTGCTGTGGCGTGCCGCTGCTATAGTATGCCCACAGGATATTGGGCGGCTCTGCGCCAACCGATGTGGGAGAGGCTTCTGGCCTCGCCAGCACCACGTACGTGAGTGCTCGAGCCATGCGCGGAGGAGTGTTCCATGAGGCGCCACAGCGAGCGTTCATAGGCTCACTGGCTTGCGGCTGAGGGATCGTGATGGCCGGACGAACGATAGTCGGATGCGATCAGTACTGGAGGAAGCGATGTATTCGTCAGAGCTTTCTATTCACGCCGCCCACGAGCGTTATCAGGATCGGCTGGCTGAGGCGTGCAATGAGCGCCGTATTCGGGCGGCGCGGAGCGTGCCGGCTCGCCCCAGCAGCGTAGCAGCTCGGATCGCGACGTTGATCGAGCGGATCGTTGCCGCGCTGCACTTCCGGCGGGTCGCTCAGATCTGATATGGGGTTGGGGGAGACGGTGACGGTGCGCGTATGATGTTCGCGGGAGGGAAAAGATCGAGCGGCGCAGCATGGGCTGTTTTACTGGGCTGCGCTCGATCTGAGCGATTGGGCTATACAACGCGCCAGATTGCTGCTATAATCAGCAGGCAACTGGCGCTTATTCGTGCAAAACGTACCCAACGGCGCTGCCGCTCGCAACGGCAGTCGTTTACCGCATCAGGAAGCGCTGTATGAACGAAGGCTTTGGAACGCGGAAAATCCTCGCTGAGGATTGAAACTTCGTATTGATCTTCCTCAGCAGCACTGGCCACATCCTTTGGAACGCGGAAAATCCTCGCTGAGGATTGAAACCTGGGTCGGTGAGGGCATGGGCGGCGACACGCTGCTTTGGAACGCGGAAAATCCTCGCTGAGGATTGAAACCTGATCGACCATGTCGCGCATACGATTCGCGGCAGCTCTTTGGAACGCGGAAAATCCTCGCTGAGGATTGAAACCTGGCAAGATACCGCTCTGGGCGAGCAGATCGTCAAACTTTGGAACGCGGAAAATCCTCGCTGAGGATTGAAACACGGTCATCGGCAACCCGCTACTCATCCCGCAGATCTTTGGAACGCGGAAAATCCTCGCTGAGGATTGAAACACCGCGTTCGCGTTCGCCAGGTCGAGCGCGCCGAACTTTGGAACGCGGAAAATCCTCGCTGAGGATCGAAACTCTACGTCTCAGCGAGCCGCCGGAACGCGACGACGAACTTTGGAACGCGGAAAATCCTCGCTGAGGATCGAAACCTGCATTTGTCTGCCCTACACGAGCATGCCGTCGCTTCTTTGGAACGCGGAAAATCCTCGCTGAGGATCGAAACCTTTGCCAGTCTCGCCAAGCAGGGCGGGAGCGCGGGCTTTGGAACGCGGAAAATCCTCGCTGAGGATCGAAACTATTCAACGTGACTCATTGTGCCTCATTCGCTGCTTCTTTGGAACGCGGAAAATCCTCGCTGAGGATCGAAACACGATCACGGCTCGGACATCCCTGCCCCGTCTCACCTTTGGAACGCGGAAAATCCTCGCTGAGGATCGAAACTCTTTTCATTACAGCAGCCTATCGGGTGCGAACCGCTTTGGAACGCGGAAAATCCTCGCTGAGGATCGAAACTTCATATTGCTCTTCCTTCCACCACAGCCGCCCCGCTTTGGAACGCGGAAAATCCTCGCTGAGGATCGAAACCGCCGGACTTCCGCGTCGGCAGCATCGGATTGCTCTTTGGAACGCGGAAAATCCTCGCTGAGGATCGAAACAAAGACGGACGCACAATAGGCGTTATTCGCCGACGCTTTGGAACGCGGAAAATCCTCGCTGAGGATCGAAACCGGGCCTCTACGACTACAACGACTGGACATGGCACCTTTGGAACGCGGAAAATCCTCGCTGAGGATCGAAACGTGGACATACTGATCGGCGAGCGCCTTCGCCTCGGGGTGCTTTGGAACGCGGAAAATCCTCGCTGAGGATCGAAACGGGGAGCGTATATCGCGGTGTGGCATTTGACTGAGCCCTTTGGAACGCGGAAAATCCTCGCTGAGGATCGAAACAATCTAGGATCGCGGGCTTCGGTGTAAGCCCGCGCTTTGGAACGCGGAAAATCCTCGCTGAGGATCGAAACCCTTCCCGCCATGCTGCCTTGGCCTGGGCTCGGCACCTTTGGAACGCGGAAAATCCTCGCTGAGGATCGAAACTTTTTGACCTTCGGCGTGCGGATCGCGGCTGCTATGTCTTTGGAACGCGGAAAATCCTCGCTGAGGATCGAAACCGCCTCCGGCAGCGCGACGACGTCGCCGCCGCTCCAGCTTTGGAACGCGGAAAATCCTCGCTGAGGATCGAAACGTCAGCGCAGTTGTGACAACGACAACCGAGCCCAGGCAACTTTGGAACGCGGAAAATCCTCGCTGAGGATCGAAACTTGGCGTCATCGCTTTCCTGGACGCGGCGCGGCCTTTGGAACGCGGAAAATCCTCGCTGAGGATTGAAACTTTGACAACATTGCGATCTTCCTTTACGATGACCACCGCTTTGGAACGCGGAAAATCCTCGCTGAGGATTGAAACGTAGACACTGCGGCCCCTGGCATCCGATGATGCCAGGCTTTGGAACGCGGAAAATCCTCGCTGAGGACTGAAACCCGGGCAGGGACAAGCCCTGCCCCTACCTTTGGAACGCGGAAAATCCTCGCTGAGGATTGAAATCCGGGAGATACGATGCCGTGTGTCGCAACGGCGTTTCAGCCGCCGATGGCATGCCACCGCTCGTGAGTCATGACCCGCTGGCGCTGTCGTGCTGCCGGCATTACATGCAGAAGGAGTCCGGGAAACTCCTGGCGGGTTCCTCGATCGGGGGTGGGGGGATGACGCGCCTCGCCGAAACGCGTATCAGGTTCTACTCGTTCAAGCAGCGCCGTTTTTGCCTGAATGCCGGGGTGCCGTAGACGCTCCCAGCGCTTGCGCTCCGGTTTCATCGGCGTAGAGCGTGCGACAGAGCGCCAATATTTTATCCAGGGATGGGCGTACCGTCAGCAGCTCGGAGTGGTCGGCGGTGTCCACATCAATCAGGTGGAAATGCGGCATGTTCTGTTCCCACTCATCCCAGTATTTGGAATGGTCTATTGATGCCACCGCGCCAGCCTTGGACGGAAACAACACCATGGATGGCTCGTGCGGGCCGAAGAAAACGCCGCTTTTGTTGCGAAAATAGTAACAGGTGACCGAAGCCGGATCGGGTAACGGCAGCACGGCGTACTGCTCCTCCTCCATGGCGTTGAAGTATTTGGCCAATTGCACAATCCGGGCGCGCAGTTGGCCGGCAGTTTTGTTGATCCCTTTTGCTTTGGCGATGGCGATCAGATGCTCCAGAAAGGCCGCTTCGTCCAGGTTGGTATCAATATCGCTGCGGTGAAGAATCCTGGTGGCGATCGCTTGGGCATCAAAATTATCGCCGCCCAGCAGCAGATTGACCGCCCTAAACATGCCACCTTTTGAGACCTCACCCGCTCTTTTGTGGCCGACCGCGATCAGCTGGTTCGAGAGATTGGTTGCTTTGCTGTCGAGCGTGTCGAGCATGACGAGCGAGGCCACCGCTTGCCCGGCTTCCTGGAGCTGCCGCACCATTTCATAGGCAAGCAGTCCGCCGAACGAGAAGCCGCCCAAGTCATACGGGCCTGTCGGCTGAATCGCTCTGATGATCGAGACATAATACGCGGCCATGGCGTGCTGCCCGACCAGAATCGCATCTTCCGTCATCCAACCCTGCGGCTGGATGCCGTAGTAGGGCCGCGCCGATTGTTGAGCGATCGGCTGATAGGCTTCGACGCCGCCGTTGCCGTGGTGGACCCAGAATACCGGCCTGCCGTGGGCGACGGCGTTCATATGAATCAGTTCGGGAAAATGCTGCCGCCCGCTTGGTTGCGCTCGCTGCGGTGGGCGCGGTTTGGGTAGCGCGACCGCAGGCGGGATATCGCCCGGAATGCGGTCGATGATCTGCTGGAGGGTTTCGCATTCGGCGATCGTCTCCAGGCTGATGGTGGGGTTCACCTGGGATTGTACGCGGTTGAGAAATTGCATCAGGGAGATCGAATCGAATCCGTATTTTTTCAATGGTTCGTTCGGATCCAGCTCCTTGGCCGCAATATCCAACACACTGGACATGATTTCGATCAGCTGTTCCTGCGCGCTGGTTTGTGGTGTGGGCGCAGCGGACGCTTCCGCCGACGAGGCGCGATCCGCGGTGGTCGGCAGCAGCAGTCGCTTCAGACGGGCCTGGTCGCCGGCCATCACCAGGATCTGCTGCCCGCCGCTCGCCCAGGCTTGGTAGAAAGCGGTCACACCTGCGGCGGTTGCGATTGGCACGCTCCCAGTGCTTTGCGCAATCCGCGCTACGGTGGCGTCATCCACGCGCATGCCGCCCGCCTGCCAGATCGGCCAGTTGATCGACAGCGTGCGGCCATGGCGTTGTCCCAACGCCACCAGCTGGTTGCGATAGCCGGCATAGGCGTCCATAAAGGCGTTGGCGGCGGCGTAATCGGCCTGCCCGAGATTGCCAAGCGCGCCAACGCTGGACGAAAAGCAGATAAAGCTATCCAGGTCGAGATCGCGGCCAGCTTCATCCAGATTCACCAGGCCGGTCACTTTTGGTGCCAATACCTCGCGCAGTTGCTGCAGGCTTTTATTGATCAGCAGACCGTCGCGCAACAGGCCGGCGGCGTGGATAATCGCGTTCAGCCGGCCATGCTCGGCCAGAATGTCGGCCAGCAGTGCCGCGACCGCCGGCCGATCGGCGACATCCAGCTGCCGATAGGTGACTTGCGCGCCCAAATCGGCCAATGGTTGCAGCCGCGACCGGATGTGCTCATCCAATGGCGAGCGCCCTGCGAGAATCAGGACCGCGCCCTGGGTTTGGCGGGCGATCTCTGCGGCGAAGATCAGGCCAAGCGCGCCGGCACCGCCGCTGATCAGATAGACGCCGTGGGATTTCCAGGGCAGCGTCGGCGAGGAGGAGGGTTGCGGCACAGCCTGCCAGCCCGCCACGAGCGCTTCGCCGTTCCAATAACGGATAGACTGATGTGTGGGCTGGCGGGCGCAGTTTTGCAGTTTGTCGATCAGGCGCGCTTCGTCTTCGCCAGCTTCTACGGCGATCAGCTGCGCCGTCAGTTTGGCGTTTTCGTGTTGCGCGCTTTTGAGCATGCCAGCTAGGCCGATGTGCAGCTGCGCGATGCCGTTCGCAGGTACCACGACCTGGATCAGGCTGCGAACGGCAGGTGACAGCAGCGAGAGTGTTTCCAGCAGCCGCTCGGCGCTGTCTTGAAAGCGTTGTGCGATAGTTGGTGCGCTTGCGGGAGACGGGCAGACCGCGCAGTTCAGGCCTTTTTCGATCAGCTGTGGGGCGATGTTGCCAAGCTCGCACAGCATCACCACATGCTTGTCATAATGCGGTGCCGTCTGTTGCGGAGTGTTTTGGTGTTGCCATTGCGCTTGCAGCAGCAGCACGGCTGGCGATGCTGCGGGCGTTGGTTCCGCCGCCCGCGCCGCGCGACCGTTGTTCAGGTGGCTTTCCAGCAGGCGCGAGGTTAGGCCGTGCATTCGCACGCACAGCTCGCCACGCTCGTCGTACAGTTCGATATCGAGTTTTCGCAATTTTTTAGCGGGCGCATCAGCCGCGTCTGCGCCAGCGGGACGAATCAGCGCCCACATGGTCGCCGTACAGGGCGCATGTAGCTCCAGCAGCTGCAATGCGAAGGGCAACGCTGGTTTGAGCGGCTGGCCGTCGCTGGGCATTCCCAGGCCGAGCGCGGCTTGCAGTGCGGCATCCATGATTGCAGGATGCAGGATAAACGCTGGGTTGGTCGCCGGCAGCGTCAGCTTGGCCAGCACCTGGCTGGTGCCGACAAAAATCGTTTCCAGCCCTTGCATGGCCGGGCCGTAGTCCAGCCCCATGCGGCGGAACTGCTCGTAGCATTGCGTGGCGGTAAGCTCGCCGTTGGCGCAGCGGATCTGCTCGGCTGCCGGATCGATGGTCGCGGAAAGCGGCTCGCGGAATGCCGCAATACCCTGACAATGGCTAACCAGATCAGCCGTAGCGATGTCAAAGGCGATCTCGGCGTTGTCGTGCGGCTGGAGGCGGATATGCAGCTCGACCGGCGTCTCGCCCACCACTAGCGGCCGCAGCCAGACGACATCGCGCAGCAGCATATTTTTTGTCGCATCATGCGCGCTCGCGGCTTGCTCCACTGCGGCGCGGGCCAGCTCCAGGTAGGCCACGCCCGGCAATACGCGCGCGCCCTGAATCCGATGGTCGCGCAGAAAAAACTCCGTGCCGTCGAAGATGGAGCTGAAACGCACCGCCGCCAAGTCCGAGGTATTGCGATGCAGCAGTGGATGCAGCACGGGCACGGCGGCAGTATTTGGCGCTGGCGCTGTGGATGCGTTGGCGACCCAGTACTGATCGCGGGCAAACGGATAGCCGGGCAGGCTGATCCGGCCTGGTACGCTGTCGCCGTACAGCCGCTGCCAGTCGAAGCTCAGGCCGTTGACCCAGAGCGCCAGCAGCTTGTCATAGCGACGATCGGCTAGCCAGGTGTCGAGCGTGTTCGCCAGATCCGTAGCGCTAAACA